>Ga0316208_1001476_pt1 | contig 22004 bp, 13 predicted proteins | sample 3monopyrite_MG_FD_204944 | JGI IMG/M metagenome (GOLD analysis project Ga0316208, IMG submission 204944) | Microbial mat bacterial communities from mineral coupon in-situ incubated in ocean water Damariscotta River, Maine, United States -... | ecosystem: Environmental > Aquatic > Marine >...
GTCCTCGGTGGGGATCGTCAAGAAGAATGCGTTGGGATCGCCGTTGGCACCAGGTAAAATTCTTGCTACTGAAGATGAGATGGGTATCCAAGCCGATGTACTCGCGCCCGGCTGGCACCTCTGGTATTGGCCTGTTTTGTATGATGTAGACACGCGTCCGCTAATTGATATCGACGCCGACAAAATTGGCCTTGTCGAATCACGCGACGGGCTTCCTCTGGATCCGGGTCAGGTCTTTGCGCCCGAGGTGACCAACGCCGAGTTCAAGCGAATGATTGAGGATCCCAAATTTTTCCTGACCGGCGGAAACGGGCGAAAGGGACCACAATCCAACATTCTGACCCCAGGTACATACCGTCTCAATCCCGAGCTTTTCACCATCACTATGGTGGATACCACCGAGGTCCCCCCGGCGACAGTCGCGGTGCTCAAAAGCAACTTTGGGACTGAGCCATCGCTGTCGATCGTTGTCGGAGAAGATGACGAGCCAGTGATCCTTGCCAAGACCGGCGAGAAGGGCATCCTCTCTGACGCGCTCCAGCCCGGGAAGTACCCGGTCAACACCAAGGCGTACTCGGTCGCGATCGTATCCACACGCGAAACCATCATCCGCTTTACCGCCGGTGAAAAAGGCATGCTCACACAGAATGGGCTGAGCCGAAGCGAAGCCAACGCCAACGAGCAGCGCGAGATCACCGTCCGGACAAGCGACGGATTTACCTTCCCTGTGGATGTTCGCGTCGAATACAAAATCGAACCCAAGAACGCGCCGATCGTGGTTGCCAAGCTTGGGGCCGACACTGGGCCTCTGCTTGCCAAGCTCAACTCGACTGTCCGGGCGATTTTCCGGAACAACGCCGAAGGCGTGAAAGCACTCGATTATGTGAACCAGCGATCCACGCAGGAATCCCAGTCCCTCTCGATGATCTCCAAGGACATGGCCCGTATGGGTGTGACGATCACTGGTGTCCGCATCGGCGATGTCGGCGACGAGGAAACCCTCGGTCAACTCCTCAACACCCAGCGGGATCGCGAGATCGCCGTCCAGGAACAGATCACCTTCCAAGAACAGCAGAAAGCCGCTGTCCAGCAGAAGGAACTCTCCAAGACCCAGCAGGAAGCCGAGGAAGAAAAACGGCTTGCCACCGCATCATATGAGGTGAAGATTGCCGAGCAGGACAAAGAGAAGCGGATCATCGAGGCCCGCGCCAAGGCTGAGTCTGTCGAGATCGAGGCAACCGCCCAAGCCAATGCGTATAAAATGATCGCGGATCAGATCGGCAAGGCCAACGCCGCGATGATCGAGGTGCTTCGTGTCATCGGCGAGAACCGGATCGAGATCACACCCCGCGTAATGGTCAACAACGGCGAGAGCGGCGGCACCAACTCCGAGACCGTCGCGCTGATCGGCACCATGCTCGACCAGATGGTCAGCGACGCCGAAGACGAATAATCGCACGGAGTTCAATCCAAGCCCGCTGATTCATTCGGCGGGTTTTTTCATGCCCACCGTCTATCCTTAGACTCTATGGCTCTCGCCGACGACATCACGCCAATCTCTCCGATGGGGATGACGCTCAAGGCGTTTGTCGATGCGTGCGCCGATGAGGGCGTTGGTGCTGGGCGTGCCAAGATCGCATACCAAGCCGTGTTCCGCGAAGGCATCACCGACTCCCCGCCCGCCAAGATCATCCTGCCCGAGATCGTGACGCGCCAAGAGGAACCCGTCAACGAAGGGCTGACCGTCAAGTTCGTCCAGCGGCTCCCGAATCCAGACCATAAACTTTCGCATCGCGGGATCGACTTTGACGACATTGAATCGGTTATCATCCCGATGATCGGCCGGTCCGGACGCAAGACCCACACGCTGTGCGTGAGTTCACAGGTCGGCTGCGCTCTGGGCTGCGATTTCTGTGAGACCGCTCAGATGGGGCTCATCCGCTCGCTGTCGGCCAGCGAGATCGTTGCCCAGTGGTGGGCCGCCCGGTTCATAGAAGCCATCGTGATCGACAACATCGTGTTCATGGGGATGGGCGAGCCGATGGATAATCTCGACGAGGTTTTGAAGGCCGTCGAATGCCTCACCGACCGCTCCGGGGCGAGCATCCCGATGGCCAACATTACCATTTCTACAGTCGGGCGTGTCGATGGGCTCGAGCGCATCAAACAGCAGGTTCAGAAGCCGGGATGGAAACGGCTCGGTCTCGCGATCTCGCTCAACGCATCCAATGACGAGGTCCGATCCAGGTTGATGCCGATCAACAAAAAATGGAATATGCAAGCCCTCCAAGACATTCTCCAAGAACTCAGAAAGGTCCGGGGCGGCCGCAAGATCATGATCGAGTATGTCCTTATCCCATCAGTCAACAACGAGATGCAGCACGCCGACGAACTGGCGGCGTGGATGAAACCGTTTTTGAAGGACCCCACACGCGAAAAAGCAAAGGGACACGGCGGCCTGCTCAATGTCATCCCATACAACCCAAGACGCGACTCCCCCTGGCCCGCCCCGACCGAAGAGCAGGTCGATGCGTTTGTGGGTCGGCTGGTTTCCCACGGCGTATTCGTCAACCGCCGCCGAACCAAGGGGCGTGAGAGCATGGCCGCATGCGGGCAGCTCGGGACGGCCGAAATCCGAAAGCGGAAGTTCGTTCCGATGACGATGAATACCGATCAACGCCGGGACCCTGATGTCCAGTAAAAAACCACGCAAACACAGACGCATCTTGACCACAGGCATCGTGATTTATCTTCTGTTGCTGATCGCTTCGCACCTTATGCAGTTTGTTGGATCTGGAATCCGCGAGGGGTTCAACACCATTAGCGACGACACCCATGCCCGCCTCATCGCGATCGACGAGGACGGGTCTGCCATCCCGGGGCGGGCCGTCCGAGTCTACTACCTAGCGTGGCAACCAAGAGATTGGTCGATCGCCAAGGTCCCTGTTCTCCTGCTCCATGGATCACCGGGCGATGGTCATGCGTTTAATGAACTCGGGCCATTGATCGCCGCGAGCAACCGCCGGGTCTTTGCGCCCGATCTCCCCGGCTACGGCCGCAGCGACTGGGCACAGAACATGTCCTATGAGTCCCAAGCCCGGTACATGGACAAACTGCTCGACGAGGTCTCTGTCGATCGCGTGCATGTCGTTGGCTGGTCATCGAGCGGCGGCGTGGCATTGCAAATGGCCGATCTGTTCCCCGATCGCGTCGCGTCAATCACGCTCCTTGCCGGGATCGGGGCGCAGGAAACCGAGGGCAGCGGCTCCTACTTCTTTGAGCACATCAAATACGGCGTCGGATTCATTGGACTCGGATTCGCCCCCGAGTTCATCCCCCACTTCGGATTCCTGGGCACCTTCAAAGGCCGCGCCGGGTGGCTCAAAGCGTTCTGGGATTCGGACCAGCGCAAACTCACGAAGATCATGCCCGAAATCCACACGCCGACGCTTATCCTTCATGGCCGAAATGATCCACTCGTTGCGGCACGCGCTGCCGAAAAACATCATGAACTGATACCGACCTCACGGCTTGTCATGCTCGATGCGTCGCACTTCTTGCCGTTCATGCAGGCAAAGGAAACCGCTGGGTACCTCAACGAGTTCTTTGCTCTCCACGACGAACAGGGCGGTGACATCCAGACTGATTATCTGAATCTTGCGCCCGTTCCGACCCGCTATGGAACCAACGCCGTCTTGTACTGGGTTGGGGGGTTGCTCCTGGCTATCCCGTGGTGGATCCAGCTCATCGGCATCGTGCTGATGTCGTGGAAATTGCCCCATGTCGGGATCGTGATTGCGATGATCTTTGTGGTCATGATGCGGATTGATTTGGCCGTCGCGATTCTTGGGCTGCTCATCGGGCGGGCGTGGTGGTTGGCTCGCGGCGCCAACCCGCTGGATCGCCCGCACAGATGGTGGAGATGGGTGCGTGGGATCGCGTTCGTCATCCCCGCAACCATCATGGGGATGGTCGGCGCAAGCTGGACCGTCGCGCTTACCGAACGGATCGGATTCATCGGATTCATTGGCGGGAGCTGGCTCCTGCTCTGCGCGATCCACGCGGTGCGGAACATCATCACCTGGAGTGGTCGGCAGCGCATCCGCGCCGCGATCGACCGGACCTCCAACCACGAATACTGGCCGACGCTGTTTGTGTATCTCCCGGTGCTCTGCTGGGGGCTTGGACGGGTATTCTCCGGCAAAGGGCTCGGGAAAATGACCGCCGTCAACCCCGGCTACTCTGACGATGCGGGGGTGCAGGACGAATCCAAAATGGACCTGAATCTCAAGCTCGGCGATGGGACCTCGGATGATCAGGCCGTGCTGCACTGCGTGCTTATTGCCGACAACGAAGATCTACAGACACGGATCAAGGCGGTGACCGACGCGATCGACCACGACGAGGCACTCGGCGGGCTCCCGGTCATCTGCAAACCCGACAAGGGTGAACGCGGGCGAGCCGTCCGGCTTGAACTCACCAAAGAAGGAGTCATCGAGTATTGCCAAAAAAGCGACGAGCCGTTCGTACTCCAAAAATACCACCCCGGCCCGCTCGAACTCGGTGTGCTGTGGATTCGGCATGTTGAATCGATTACGGATCTAAACTATCAAGGCCCGTCCGGGTTTATCTACGCGATCACCATCAAACACTTCCCCGTCATCATCGGCGATGGAGAACACACCCTCCGCAGACTCATCCTCATGCACAAACGATACCGAGCCCAGGCAGCCGTCTTTATTGATCGCATGCAGGACCAGCTTGACCTGATCCTCGATGAGGGCGAAGAGCTCACGCTGGGGTTCGCGGGAAACCATGCACAGGGCGCAATGTTCACAGATGGCGAGCAACTCATTACGCCCCAGCTCTCCGCCAAACTGGGCGCCATTGCCGACCGATTCAATGCCCCCGTCGGCGGATTTGACATCGGGCGCTTTGATATCCGCTGCGAATCTCTCGAACAACTCAAACAAGGCGAGGGATTCGGGATCGTCGAGCTCAACGGGCTGACCAGCGAGCCGACCAATATCTACGACCCGGACCGCTCACTCTTCTGGGCGTGGGGCGTGCTGATTGGATACTGGAAACACGCCGAGAAACTCGCCCAGGCCCGGCTCGATACCAAAACCGGCGAGCCGATCGACGAAAAAACCTGGTGGCGGATAAAACGCGCCCTCCTCCGTGTGATGATCCCCTGATCCCTTTTCTGATGAACCTATGGCTGCAAACGCGTTGATGACCACCGGCTGTAGGTGTAGCCATCGCCGTCTTTGGTCAGCTCACGATTCCACCGAGCGCGGTCGTGAATCCGTCCAACCCCACCGGCCCAGAGCTCGACGGACTGCGCATGGGTCCGGTACCCGCCCCAGTGCGGCGGGCGTGGGATCACAATGTCCTCGCCGTTCATCAACGCCGCGGCATCGAAACCGAGTTTCTCCATCACCCCGCCCACTTTCTCAAGCAACGCATCGCGCGACTCAATGGGCTGGGACTGATCGCTGATCCACGATCCAAGCCGGGACTCAAGCCGACGCGACGCGAAGTACGCATCGGACTCGGCCTCGGTCGCTTTGACGACCGGGCCTCGGACACGGACCTGCCGCTCGTAATGATCCCAGTGGAAACTCGCCGAGACAAAGGGAACCGCATCGAGCTGTCGCCCCTTGGCTCCGTTGTAGTTGGTGTAGAAAACCACCACACCCGGATCGACCTCGATCTTTTTGCAGAGCACCACCCGAGCATCGGGCATGCCGTCGGCGTGGATCGTTGTGATGGTCATTGCGTTGGGATTAGGGGTGTGTTTCTCGGCCATCGCCTGATCGAACCACTGCCCAAAGAGTGGAAACGGGGAGTCTGGGAGTTGATCCGGGAGGCGTTCGCCCTCGTCATAAAACTGGCTTTGGACAGATTGATCGCTCATACACGAATGATATGGGGGCTGGGCAAAGAATTCGCTGTGAATAACTTATCGCAAGCGTGACAAGAGCGGCTGGATGTGCGACTATATCACCTGTGAGCCAGACCACCCAAGAATCCAAGCCATGGGCCAAGAGCCGGAAGCCGACGATTGATGCGTCCGAGCTCTTCGATCGCACGCCCCCCCACCATATTGATGCCGAGCGTTCCCTGCTGGGCTCGATCCTGCTCGACCCTATGGTCCTCACCGAAATCGTCGGGATCGTGTCCAAGCCCGAGCAGTTCTACAAAGAAGCCCACGGCACCATCTTCTCGTGTCTGCTTGAAACCTTCGAAGCCCACCAGACCGGCGATATGGTCCAGCTTGCCGAATCCCTGCGGGCCAAGGGCGTGTTTGATCAGGTCGGCGGCTCGTCGTACCTCATGGAACTCGCCGAGGCGGTCCCCAGCTCGGCCAATGCGCCCTACTACGCCAAACTGGTTTCCGATAGTGATCGGCTCCGAAAGCTTATCAATGCCGCGGGCGAGATCATGTACGAGGCGTACACCCAAGGCGGAGGCACCCCCGACGCCGCCAAGGATGTGATCGACCAAGCCGAGAAACGGATCTTCGATATTGCCTCCGAGGATATCAACGCCGACCCTGAATCCATGACCGACCTGCTGATGCAGGAGATGGAACGCGTCGAGGCCGCGATGTCGGGCAATATGGTGACGGGCATCCCGACCGGGTTCAACTACCTCGATGAACAACTCTCCGGCGGGCTCCATCCCGAAGAACTCATGATCCTCGCGGCTCGTCCATCGATGGGCAAGACCGCGATCGCCCTCAACATCGCCGAGCAAGTCGCCTTCGGTGGATCGACCCCTTGGTTCAACCGCCCTAACGCGGTGCCCGTCGCCGTGGGTATTTTCTCGCTGGAAATGTCACGCAATGCACTGACCCAGCGATTGCTCAGTTCCCGATCCGGTGTCGACGCTTCCAAACTCCGCACGGGGCAAGTGACCGACGACGACTTTATCAAACTCCAACGATCCGCTGGCGAACTGGCCGAGGCCAAACTCATCATCGACGACACACCAGGCATGACCGTGCTGGCGATGCGAGCCAAAGCCCGGCGGATGAAACAACGCCACGACATCCGCTGCATCGTGATTGATTATCTTCAGTTGCTCACCTCACCCGGAGCCGCCCGCGAATCGCGCCAGGTCGAAGTCTCCGAAATCTCCCGCTCGATCAAAGCACTCGCCCGCGAACTAAAAATCCCCATCATCTGTCTGGCCCAGCTCAATCGTGGCACCGAATCCCGCGAAGGCAACCGCCCCCGCATGAGCGACCTCCGCGAATCGGGCTCGATCGAACAAGACGCCGACATTGTTTCGCTGCTCCACCGCGAGTCGTACTACCGTCGCGGCGAGCCCTCATGGGACCCAACCAACCCAGAGTTCGATGAGGACAACCGCGAAAAACTCAATATGACCGAGCTCATCATCGCCAAACAGCGCAACGGCCCCACCGGAACCGTCAAACTCGTCTGGGACTCCAACACCGTCCGGTTCAAAAACTGGGACCCGATGCACTCATCAAGCGGTTCGCAAGGATTCAGCGTCACCAGTTCGATGCCCGACTTCAACCAGAGCCCCGGCGGCCATGCAACCGTCCACACCCCCCTCCCCCCCAATACCGGCTTCGACGGCCCCGGTTCCGCTCCATCCCACACCCCCCAATCCTTCGCCCCCGGCAACAAGACTGGCCCAGTCGCCGATTTCCGCGACGGTTCCGGTAGCAATGTCAGCTTCGATGACGACCCGGATGTGCCGCCGTTCTGATGCCGAATTTTGAATCTTGCTCTGTAGATCAGTGGCACCGAATACTTAAGATTATTTTTTCTTTATTGCGGACAACTTTATCTTGTATATTGCTGGTTTCCCACGCGGATGATCCGAACTACCAGTTTATGTCCCCCAACTCATGCGCCGTCTGCCATTTCAAGCAGGTCGAAGAATGGACCGGATCTCCGATGGCCAACGCCGGGCTCAATACATGGGTCCACGACATCTACAACGGCACCGGGACACCCGGCGGGATGGGTGGCTTTGTCTACACCCGTGACTCGGCCTTTGCTGGCACCAACCCAAACTCCGAATGCGCATCGTGCCACCAGCCCGAACCATGGATCCAATCACCATTCTCTCGTATGGAGAACCCAACGGATCCCGGATACCCATCGCAGGGTGTCGTTCACGGCATCTCGTGTGAAACCTGCCACAAAATCGCCAATGTCGATGTCGCCGATGTAAACTTCCCCGGGGTGTTCCCCGGAATCGTTGAGTTTTCCCGACCCGACGGACCAAACTTCAATCAGGTCATGTACGGCGTGCTCGGGGATGTCGACTTCGATCTGCCGACGGTAATGCGAGGGTCGTACAACCCGCAACTCGTCGCCGAAACCTGTGCCGCATGTCACCAGGATGCTGCGGACCCCGATGAGAACCATTCTTACACAGGTGTGATCTCAGAACCAACCTACCTCGAATGGGCGGCTTCGGAATACTCGGATATCAACTCCCCGTTGTATGCCAACTGCCTCGATTGCCACATGCCGCCAGCGGACACAACCGATGTCTGCTCATTGTTTGATCTCGGAAGACCCGCCGGCACGGTGAGGGATCACATGATCCTGGGTACAACCCCTGAATTCCTCGACAACGCCGCCGAGCTCGCGGTTGATACCTCAACAGCCGGCAGCACCATCACCGTCGATGTCGCGGTGGCCAATCTCTATACCGGGCACCACCTCCCCACGGGCGTAACCGTTCGGAACATGATCCTTGTTGTCGAGGCCATCAATGAAACCACCGGCGACCCGCTGCCGTTTACAGGCGATCAGGTCATCCATGACCTTGGCGGGATCGGTGATCCAGCCCAAGGGTACTACGCCGGTCTTCCGGGCGTGTTCTTTGCCAAGGTCAACCACGACATCAATGGCAATGGCCCGACCTTCTTCACCGACGCAACCGGCATCACCTTCGACAACCGCATCCCCGCTCTCCAAACAGACAACTCCACCTACACCTTCACACTCCCTCCAAACGGGGACATCAGTGTTCGTGCCCGGCTCATCTATCGGCGCTCATTCAGGTTCTTGACCGACGCCAAGGGATGGACCGAGGATGGGCACGGCAACCCACTCGAAGATGTCGCCGCCCCGGACTATGGGCACCTTATGGAATCGTTCAAGACAACACTCGGCGTCTGCATCGCAGATCTCACCGGCGAGGGGCAACTCAACTTCCTCGATGTCTCGGCGTTCTTGGTGGCCTTCGGTAATCAAGATCCAGCCGCTGATTTCTCGGGAGAAGGCGACTTCAACTTCCTCGATGTCTCGGCATTCCTAGCGGCCTTCGGCGCCGGGTGTCCATAAAGCTCATCGTGAGTATATTCAAGCGCACTCAACCCGCGACTTATAGTTCGCGCGGCGTGTCATGGCGGGGATCAGGACGAGATCAATAAGTTGCCCGATGAGCAACAGCCCGCCGGTGAAGAACCAGATGAGCCCGGTGATCCATTTACCGTTGTAGAAGCGATGGATGCCGCAGAATCCTACGAAGCTCAGACACCAGAGCAGATATGAGATTCCTGTTGATCGCATGGGAATACCTCCACTTGCTTCTTGGGATTCCCGATCTTTAATTTCAGGGCCTAGCTCTTCTCTCACGGATCTCCATGATGTGAGAGAGCACAAGCATCCCAACCAAAAACACCATGAGGCCTCCTGTAATCAGAACAACATCATCATCGAGTGGCACATCAAGCCATCGGTAGACCCACCCAATCAGCGGCACAACCAATGCCGCGAGCAGGATAACTCCGACAAACCCAGCGGTGATGAGCTTTGGGCGTGGCCGGGGCAGCCGTGATTCGATGATCATCCCGACCTCGGGAGATCTCTCCCAGAACACGCGATCCCCGCCCGAGAGCACGCCGCATTGCACAACAAACTCGTCTGAAACTGACTCGACCTCCGACCAGGAAACCCGGCGGGTACCTCGTATACCGCATAGCCCCAGCCCCGCGTTACTCACCGAATCCAGCCACCATGATCGTCGTATGCGGAGCGTCGAGCGAACAGTCCAAATTCCAATGACTACTGAAACGGCAACGCTCACGCCCGCCAAGATGTTAAGGATGAGATACACATGACGCAGGTCGTAGGTCATTGCCGTCCCGGCAGTGGGATCGAACTGGTTCCGGAGCATCCAGAAACCGGGCAGGGCGAGGCACACCACGCCATAGAACCCGGTGAACAGAGTGGTCAGGATCAGCCCCCGGTTCCCCTTGGGCATCACCTTTCGTTCAAACACATTCGCCGGGTCTGCATACCATGCCTTGGCCAATTGTGACATCAACCGGAGTGGTTTATTGACTTGGATGGCTTTGAAATCAACAAGTTTGAACGCGAGCTTCCGATCATCAAGACGCATCTGCTCGCCATCAGTATCAAACGGAATCGGATTGTAAAATATCCGAATCTGAGGCCAAGAAATCAAAGCATCCACGGGCAATACCACCCCGCCTTGCTCGCCAAGCACACGGATCCCACCCTCTTCGATTTTCGCATCAACATACTCTGGCCACCATGGCAGTCGCATGATCCATTGTAGCAATCAATCCCCGAAGCTGGTGTACACACTCCGGGCCGCGGCGATCAGGGGGTGATCGGTCGGCACCAAGCGTTGCTTGTCGGCTGCACTGGTGATCTCAACATCGCCCAGCACCCCGCCCTGCATCACCACCAATCGATTGGTCATGCCCATCTTCAAGAGGTGCATCGCGTGGTGCCCGAACTGGGTTGCCAGCACCCGATCCCCAGCGACCGGGGTGCCGCCGCGTTGGACATGGCCCAGGACGACATAGCGGGACTCGATCTCGGTGCGTTCTTCGATGGTATTGGCGAGCCATTTGGCGACGCCTCCGAGACGGATCGCTTCGGGCGAGTTCTCAACCAGACGATCGACGATCTGTTCGCCGTCCTTGGGCTTGGCACCTTCGGAGACGGCGATGATCGTGAACCGTTTGCCGCGCTGGGACCGCCAGAGGCAGTACTCGGTGATCTTATCGAGATCGAACTCGATCTCCGGGATCAGAATAATGTCCGACCCGCTCGCGACCCCGGCGTGGAGGGTGATCCACCCCGCGTTGCGGCCCATGAGCTCGACGACCATCACGCGGTGGTGACTCGCGGCCGTCGAATGCACCCGATCAAGAGCTTCGGTAGCAATATGGACGGCAGTCTGGAATCCGAAGGTGATGTCCGTGCCGTAGAGATCGTTGTCGATGGTTTTGGGGATGCCGATGCAGTTGAAGCCCTTGTCAGTGATTTGTTTGGCGATGGACATGGTGCCGTCGCCGCCGATGACAATGAGGGCCTCGATTTTTCGGATGTTGAGGTGCGTGACACACACATCGGTGAGGTCTTTAAAAACCGTGTTGCCATCTTTGTCTTTGCCGACCGGGAAGTTGGCGGGGTTGGATCGGTTGTTGGACCCGATGATGGTGCCGCCCATGGTGAGGATATTGGAGACATCATCCAAGGAAAGCGGGCGGATTCGGTCTTCGACGAGCCCGAGGAAGCCGTCTTCGATGCCGAAAACTTCGATGCCGTGGTTGATCGCGTCTTTGGTGACGGCCCGGATGACGGCATTGAGCCCCGGACAATCCCCCCCGCCGGTGAGGACGGCGATGCGTTTGATATTTGAGGATGGAACTCGGTCTTGGATAGTGGCCATGGGTGTCTTTCGTCTGAGCAACTCTCGTGAATACTCGTACTTCATCGGCGATTCGGACCGGATGTGGGCAGCCGGGCGGGCGATTGGCGGTACCATAGAGCGATGTCCCAGACGCCCAGTGTACCTTCGAGCCCAACCGATCGCTTCGAGCCACATCTATTCCTGCATCCACAGACCCTCGCCCGGCTGGGTTCGATGGAACTTCGAGCCAAGATGATCGTCGAGGGGGTCCGCTCCGGGCAGCACCGATCGCCGTATACCGGGGTGAGCGTCGAGTTTGCACACCACCGCCCCTATGTCGCAGGCGACGACATTCGCCACCTCGACTGGAAGGTGTACGCCCGCTCGGACAAGTTGCAAGTCAAGCAATACCAACAGGAAACGAACCTTGACCTGGTCATCATGGTGGATTCGTCGGGATCCATGCGGTTTGGTTCTCGGCTCTTTTCTGAGGCCTCGGGGTCGGCAACGACCCAAGCACCCGACGGACGGATCAACTGGTCCAAATACGACCACGCCACCGCAACAGCGGCGGCCCTCGCCCACATCACGCTCCATCAGGGGGACCGGGCGGGGTTGATGGTCTTCACCGACGAAATCCGCGCGATGGTTCCTCGCACCGGGCGGAGTTCTGGATGGATGCCCATCGTCGATGCCCTGGCAACCCATCCGATTGATCAAGAAACAGACATTGTCCGCGTCATGGACCAAGCGATGGGCAAACTTAACAACCGATGCATGATCGCGTTGATCTCCGATTGCTTTATGGACCCGGCGGACCTCAAATCAGCACTCGCCAAATGCAAGCACCGGGGGCACGATGTGATCGTGCTCCAGATTCTTGATCAAACCGAGCAGACCTTTGAGTTTGAAGACCGGGCGGCCTTCATCGGGCTCGAACATGAACCGACGATCCGGATTGATCCACGCGCCATCCGCGATGATTACCTCGAAGCATTCAATGCCCACAATGAACGCATCGCCCACGATATTCGATCGTTCGGATTCGACCACCACACCGTCTCCACACACCAATGGCTCGGTCCAACACTCGCGTCGTTTGTCGCCCGGCGGAACGCAACACTCTCCAAACTGCGGAGTTCTGCACCATGATGGGACTGGGCGTGCTCCATCCTTGGCTCCTGACGGCCGGTCTGCTGTGTGTGTCGATCCCGATCTTGGTGCACCTGCTCCGTAGGAAGCATCGACCGATCTCGTGGGGAGCGATGCGGTTTCTTGAACAGGCGTACCGTAAACGCCGACGGTTGATCACGATTGAGCAACTTCTGCTATTGCTCACGCGGTGCGCGATTGTGGCCTTGATCGCCGGAGCGGTTGGGTCGCTGGTGCTTGGATCGAGATTGACCGATCAAAGGCCACGGACGATGGTGATTGTGCTCGACAACTCGATCCAAAGCGGCGCGGTGTCATCGTCTGGTTTAAGTTCAATTGAATACCAGAAACAACGGGCCCTCGAACTGCTCAATACACTGGACCCCACACAAGGCGACCGGGCAGCACTCATCACCATCGCAGACCCAGCACAAGCCCAAGCGATCCCCGCAACCAGCGAACTCGGTCTGATCCGTTCCCGAATCGAAAGAATCACAGCAACCGACGCCCAGCGTGATCTCAACGGTGCGTTTGAACTAATTTCAGAGGTGATTGCAGGGATTGAAGATGATTCGATCATTGTCCCCGCGTTGATGCTCAGCCATGGCAACTGGAATTCCCACCAATCAACCGCTCAACACGATCTTGCGGGTGTTCAATCCGTGTTGCTTGATACCTCTCCACACATCAATGGCCTGAACATCGCGGTGGTCGATGCACACCCGCTGCGCCCGGTGGTGACCCAGAGGCGTGATGCTCCAGATCAAGCCCAAGATGAAATTCAAGGCGTACGCATCATGCTTCAACGATCTGACTCTGCATCTGATCTTCAAACAACGGTGACCCTCCAAGACCTGCAAAGCGATACCCAACTGGCAACGGCCCAGGTCCACTGGACAGCCGGACAATCGCAGATGACCCAAGCCATCCCCGTTGATCCATCGCAACTCTCCGTCGCCCGGGGCGGATCGGCACTCATCCGTGTGTCGGTCATGGATACAGATTCCAACCCACGCGACAACACACAGGTTGTTGGGCTTCCGATCCGTCAACAGATTCGGGTTGGGATCATCGATTCGTTTGATGGAACCATTGGGCAGTCATCTGATACAGCCATTCGTCCATCCCGCTGGGTTCGTGCAGTACTGCAGGCCAACGATGGGTTGATGTCGATCCAGCAGATCAACGCCATTTCGGCCGCCGATCGGATTGACCCGACCTTTGATGTACTGTTTGTTCTTTCACCATCTCAGCTCGATGATCGCAGTTGGGATCGGATCGCCCGGCTCAACGCCGCGGGGATGCCGATCATCATCACGCCAGACGCTGTGCCGGATGATCTTGCGTGGATCGATTCGCTTGTGACATCTTGGCCAGAGTTGATCAACGGAACTGTTCAACCGCAAAGCTTTGAATCACCAATCGGTCTGGCCGATTCACTGGGTCCAGAAAGCGGATTGCTGGCGGGGATTGATGATGAATATGCTGAGCTGGCCGCATCGGTGACGATCTCCCGCCGACTGACCCTTGAACCCGGACCGAATGCCTCGGTGCTGCTCGGCGACACCAACAATGACCCGATCGTGCTGGTTTCCAGCGATGGCAACGATCCCGCTGCACACAACCCGGCCGCCATCATCCTTTGGGGGGTTGCCTTTGATGCCCGGTGGACCGACCTCCCTGCTCGACCGATCTTCGTGGCGTTGATTCACGAGATGCTGCGTTCGCTTCTTGCCCAATCCATCGCGCCCGATGTTCGCCTGGCTGGCGCCGAAGCGGCGGCGTTGGGTATGGACACACTTGAGTCTATTTTGGATTCCAAATCACAGATTGATCCTGATCCACGATTGGCCGGGATGTATGTACAGATCGACCAACAGGGGATCAGCCAGCGGGTGATGATTGTCAATCCAGAGGTCTCCGAATCCGCCGCGCGGGCCAACCCGCTTCAATCAGCCCGATCCACTCTTCAAGATGCCCTGCCTGATGTGGACATCATTGAACTGGACCAATCGCCGGACTGGGCATCAGCGGGGAGCACCGAATCCTCTGCGCCAGGTCGTCCGATTGCATTGATGCTCTTTGCCATTGCAGCCGGTTTGGCGATTATTGAACTCTTGCTGGCTCGCCGATGTTCGTACGGAGTGGTTGATGCCCATGCCATCGAATCACACAAACCAATCATTCCGGTCGGGCCAAGGAGTGCTGCTCGATGAATACGCTGCTTGATTGGATCTTTGGGTTTGATGCTGGAACTTTCGGAACCGATGATTCCGGTATCGGATTGGCAACCTCGATGCCGAGCTGGCTGTGGGGCGTTGCGCTTCTCGGTTTGGGGACGATGGTGTGGCTGAGTTATCGTCGACTCAGCGGGCCGGCATGGATTCGAATGGTACTTGGTGGGATTCGATGGGGAATTGTGGTGATGTTGCTTGTTCTGGCGTTGGGGCCTCAGATCGAACGTCGGCGGGTGTTGGTCGAACCGGACCGGGTGATTGTGCTGCTCGATGCATCTGGATCGATGAACATGCCTGAGATTCTCAACGATGGTTCGATGACGACCCGCGGCGAGTTGCTCGCTGAGATGCTTAGCGACCATGCCCAGGTGTTTGAATCGCTCAAAGAAGATTCGACAAGACGAAACTCAATGCTGGATGTATACACCTTCACCAATCAACTGACCGCCGTTGATGGGCTTCCGATGATTGATCCGAGCGTGATTCGTAACACCGCGAGCACGACACTGGGGAGTTCGATCCAGTCTTCGTTATCGAAAGCTGGCACCAGCCCCGTGTCAGGTATCGTGATTTTTTCCGATGGACAATCACACGACGAACCCTCGGCCGCACTCCTCCAAACACTGCTCGGATCGGGGATCCCCGTCATCGCCATCCCGATTGGATCGAGTAGCCCGATTCTTGATGCATCAATCCGGCTGATTGAATCCCCCAACGCGGTGTTCGCCAAAGACCGCGTCCCGATCAGGGTCTCGATCGGGACCGATGGGTACCAAACGGGTGACGAGATGACAATTGAACTGTTCGATGATAGTACCGGCCAAGTGCTCTCAACAACGACTGGGATCGTCGACAATGAGCGGGGCTTCGAGGTTGATCTTTCTCATCGTTTTACCGAGCCAGGAACCAAGAACCTACAAATCCGAGTGCATGCAGACGGGCCAGGCGTTGATCTTGTGGATGACAACAACGAACAACCCATCGAACTCCAAGTCGTAGCTGAACCCATGCGGGTGCTATATATTGATGGGTACCCTCGTTGGGAGTATCGGTATCTCAAGAATATTCTGATGCGTGAGTCGACGATCAAAGCCACGACCATGCTGCTGGCGGCGGACCGCCGCTTTATTGAAGAGGGCCAACCTTTGAGCGGGCCAATACCAGATTCACTCGAGGCGTGGGAGCCGTTTGATGTGGTGATTCTGGGTGATGTTCGTCCCGATTTGTTTTCGGAATCCCAACTGAACTCACTCAAAGAGCACATCGAAACGCGCGGATGCGGGCTGCTCTGGATCGCTGGTGAGGGCTCAACACCCAAGGCATGGAGCGGTTCCCAACTGGCTCCGTTGCTTCCAATACAAAGCGGAAAGATCGATTCAGTGTCCACTGGGACCGATCATTTTGAGCCAGTGGTGGCGTCCCTGACCGAGCAAGCCAGCCGAGTGGGCTTGTTGATCGGCGATGGCGAATCGAAAACATCAGTCGACAATCCTGACGCTGGATGGACGATCCTTCGATGGCACCATTCAATCCCGCTTGATGATCTCAAGCCCGGCGTTGGTGTGCTGGCAACCGCCCAGTCCATTGACCAGAACAATACAGATGTTCAACACGCATTGGTCACCGCCATGCGCTACGGCCGAGGACAAGTGGGCTATGTCGGTACCGATGAAATCTGGAGGTGGCGCTACGGCCGGGGTGAAGATGTTCCCGAACAGTTCTGGTTGCCCATGATCCGTTCGCTCGGGCGTGGCACCATCGCCCGCAGAGCATCGCCTGCAGCAATCACCATCACGCCAACTCGGCCCAATCCAGGAAAGCCAGTCCGCTTGACACTCGATATCTTTGACGCTGCGATCATTGATGATCTCCCACAAGAAATCGAAGCCGTGCTCAGCCCACTTTCATCCAACCTGCCAGAATCTACGACGCTTTTGATTGGCAACGGACCACGACGGTCAGGAATCTGGACACCCAACGAGCCAGGGATCTACCAGTTGCGTGTCTCCCATCCATTGATCGGGCCCAATCCGATCAGCCAAATCATCCGCGTCCATGCGGCATGGGCCGAGTCAGCAAATCCAAACACCGATCACCCATCGCTGATCGCACTGAGCACTCAAACCGGCGGGCAAACCTTGACGGCCGACCAACTGGATCAGCTCCCGTCGATCCTCCCCAATCGCACCCGCACCACCACGCTCCCGCCCCAGACCACAGCCCTGTGGGATCGGCCAATTGTATTGATGGCCCTTGTCTTACTATTGAGCATTGAATGGATCGGAAGGCGTACGCTCCGTCTGGCCTAACAAATCAATCAACCCAAAAACCAAGACACCATGTCCACACTCAACCCGCCAACACGCTCGACACCGTCGCCCAAAGGGATCTCGGCGGAGAACACACTCAACGAATCCATCGTGCGGCTTCATCGACGATTGATCTTGCGGAGCGTGCTCTGGTGGATCGGAGGCTTTGCCGGGGTTCTCTCGGCGGTGGTTGTTCTGGATATGGCGTTCCACTTTGGGGCGATTATTCGCTGGATGTTATTCGCAGGTTTGATTGCAAGTGCAGCGTGGGGGTATCGGCGATGGGTCGCCCGCACCCTAGGGATTGTTCTTACTTCCAGTGATCTGGCATTGAATCTAACACACCCTGAACCGATACTGGCCGCGATTGTTGATCTTCCTGACACGACCACCAGCGACCCGATCGAACGGGCGTTGATCGAAGCCATCAACGAGCAGTCTTCCAGACATTTGAACCAATCGGCCGCACGAGCAACTCTTCGGCGCGGGCCGATGTATGAGATGATCGGGATTGTACTTGGTTTGGTGTTGCTGGGAATTCTGTCGATCAACACGCCGGCCTTGATTCAGATCGGTGCCCGGCGGACACTGGCTCCTTGGACGCAGGTGCAATGGCCGAAACGATTCAAAGTTCAATTACTCGAACAAGCCAAACATCATCCAGCGGACCGGGCGTTTCTTGCCGGGGCAACAATCGGACCATCGCTTGATGATCCCGACGCATCTGTTCGCTGGCGGCTGGTGGACTCACAGAATCGATCCATCATCAACTGGACGACGCTGGCACTCAACAAACAACACCAAACCCAAGACGGCCAACTCTACGAACAACTCCTCCCGATCCACACGCTCTCTGCCAAATCCATCCCCGATGGAACCCAACTTGAATACCGCATCAAAACCCGCGACGACCAGAGCCCGATCCAACGCATCGCCATTGTTCATCCACCCAAACTCCTGCGTGTCGAATCCAATATTGTGCTTCCTGAGTACGCCGACGGGCTGGATGCATCGGTTTCTCGATTCATCGCAGGACAGCACACGCTCAATCCCTCGTCGCTTTCGCTGGGGCCGGTGCTTGCCGGATCGTCGGTGAGCTTACGATGGGTCTTTGATTCGTCAGTCCGCGAATCCGACAGCGACTTATCGATTTCAATCGCCGTCGAAAAAATCATTTCTCCAACCCAAAGTGACCGCATTGAAATTCATGTTGCCGATCAATACGGCACATCACCTCGCGGCTCGATGGACATGTTTGTGCGGGTCGTGTCAGACGCTCCTCCCGAAGCTATCATCACCAGCCCGAGCACCGATTTGGTCGTTGGACAGCGGGCAATGGTCCAGATCGCTGGACTGGTGACCGACGACCTCGGTCTTTCATCGGCAAGCATTGATCGGGAGACCATTGGCGAGTCCACTGATACAATCCGGATGATCGAGATTAATCCCGATCGTCTCCAACGCCAGAGCATCCATGCCGATCTTGATGTTGAAAAACTGAGTTTGGAGCCGGGGAAATCGGTGGAGGTTGTGGCCATCGGCCTGGATATTGGTGGTCTTGAGGGACGATCGCCGCCTCGGATGTTGCGGATTGTTGAAGACCAAGACATCATCGAACAAGTCGAAACACAACTCGGCTCCATCAGCGAAATTCTCCGTCGTCTCGATGATCAACAACGAGAACTCATTGCCCAGACCCAACGCTCACAGGCCTCTCCCAACAACCAAGCCGCACTCACCGAGCAGCTCCAATCTCGCATCAAATCGATTGATACTCTTGAACAACAACTTGAGCAAAGCCGTATTCGTGATCCCCAACTGACCCCGATGCTCGATGCCCTCGATCACTCGCTCAGTAATGCCAAAGATCAATCAGAACAAGCTTCCCGCGCCCTAGAGCGGGAGAAAACTCCACAAGCGATCGAGCAAATGCAAGCGGTCCGCGATGAACTCGAGCTATCTATGGCGATGCTCGACCGTGGGCAGGACACCTGGTTGGCACGCCGGGCAATCCAAGAACTCCGTACAAAGGTTCAAGAACTCCTCGACGAAACCCAGCAACTCAACAAACACACCGCCGGCAAATCAATCGACCAACTCACCAAAGACCAACGCTCGATGCTCCAGAAAATCCTTGAAAAACAACGCCAAACAGCGAACGACGCCCGCGAAACACTCGATGGACTCGACCAACAAGCCAATGCACTCGACCAAAACAACCCAACAGGAGCTCAAGGCATCCGCGATGCAGCGACCCAAGGACGCAACTCAGGCATCGAAGAACAACTGGCCCAAGCCGGCGAAGAAATCGCACAAAACCAAACCTCCTCGGCAGCCGGGACACAGCAGCAGGTGCTCGAAGAACTCAACAAAATGCTCGAACACATCGATCAAGCCCAGAAAAATCGAGACTCAGCACTCCGCCGAAAGCTCGCCTCGCTGATCGAATCGATCAAGGCCATCATCGACGACCAAAACCATGAGCTCGCTCGCATCGACCAAGGCGAACCAAATCTCGATCAACCATTGATCACGCTGCGCACCAACACGCTGGCCATCCGCGATGAGGCGGCTGAGGCCTTCCCCGAAACGCAATCCATCGCTGATTCACTCTCACGGGCAACCGATTCTCAAGCCAAAGCAATCGGTGCACTCCGAGCAATTCCGGTTAATCTGAACCTAGCGCGTCAATCCGAGTTGGCGGCGTTGGTACACCTCCAAGCCGCCCTTGATGAAGCCGAAAAACAAGACGAGGCCGCCGCCGATCGGCAAGCCCAACAACTCCGCGACCAACTCAAAGAACGCTACCAATCCGCACTCGACACCCAATCCAACATCACCACCCAAACGCAACCACTGATCGGCCAACAACTCACCCGCCGTCAGCGTGCCAAAGCCAGGCAACTCAGCGGCCAAGAAGATACGCTCAATACTGAACTCCGTGACATGCTCGATCAAACCAGCGAACTCAGCGACGCCCCCGTCTTTGCATTGGCCCATAACCAGATGGAACTCTTGCTCGACTCGGTAAGCAGTGATCTTATGGAACGCACCCTTGATCAGCAAATCATTCAAGACCAACAAAGTTTCGCAATGATTCTGTCGGCCTTGGTCGAAGTGCTCGGCGATTCGCCTCAGCCAGAATCCGAAGACTTTGAAGACGGACAAAACGCCGGTGGCGGCGGCCAAGGCGGAGGCGGACCAGAACCCGTCATCCCGCCAATCGCCCAACTCCGGCTGCTCCGTTCACTCCAACAACTCACCGCCATCCAGACCCACGCCCTGAGCGAATCGGACGCTCCAGACCCCGTGCGAATTGATCAAATCGGTCAGTTGCAACGAGATTTGGCTCAGAAAGGGCAACAACTGATCCAAGATATGAACCAAACGCCTCAACCAGACGAACAATCCAATGAGGAGTCCGCCGAGTGAGCCGCACAATACAACACCTTGGAACCGCCATGTTGATCTTGATCGGATCGGTTGCGATCAATGGTGCGTTGGCCTTGGATGAATCCAGCGGCAATCCCCGGCGTGTTCCCACCCTCGATGAACTCCTCGGGCTGGAAGAATCCGAGCAAACCGAAGACACCACCGAGATCGACCAAGCCCTCTCAGCCAAGCAGGCGGGCGAGGCGTTCATTGAAGCGGTTGGGTTGATGGATAGTGCCGCCGATCGTGTTGATGGAGCCCGCGACTTTGGACTGACGACCCAACGCATGCAAGAAGACATTATCCGCAAACTCGATCAGGTCATCGAGTCGGCCCAGAACAACCAAAGCTCCGGAAGCAGCAGCTCATCATCTTCGTCCTCATCGAGCCAACAACAACCAGATCAACAACAGCAAGGCAGCACGCCATCGTCTGGTTCGGGCGATCCGACCGATGGATCAGCTCCACCAGGATCAACCGATGTCGGCTCCAACAACCTGAGCAGTGCCACAGCTAAATGGGGGCACCTACCTGAACGACTCCGCGACGCGCTGAGCCAAGGGCTCGACGAGCCGTATTCCCATTTGTACCGCCGATTGACCGAGCAGTACTACAAAGCCCTGGCCGAGGACAAAGAATGAACTTCGTTCAGGCCATCATCTTGTCGGGAGTGCTGGCGGTTATCCCATCGACGACCTTGGCTCAATTAACCACGCCGCCGATCAACAATCCAGAGATCACCGATGAACTGGATCACGCCATTACCAACGGGCTCAAATTCCTCGCCACCACCCAGAGCGATGATGGTTCATGGGAAGGCGGCCGATTCGGGAAGAATGTTGCGATCACCTCTTTGGCGTGCATCGCCATGATGGGTGATGGGAGCACCGCGTCGCGTGGGCCCTACAGCGACCAGATCATGCGCGGACTCACCTTCGTGCTTGAATCAACCAAAGAAAACGGGCTCATCGCCGCCCAAGCCAACAACGGCCCGATGTATGGCCACGGCTTTGCCACCCTGTTCCTCGGCGAAATCTATGGCATGACCCCCGGCGGAGCCGACACCGCACTGAGTGCACGGATTCATGAAGCCCTGGTCGAAGCAGTGCGCCTGATCGAGCAAACCCAAAACGAAGAAGGCGGCTGGCGATACAACCCCGTGCCCTACGATGCCGATGTTTCCGTCACCATCTGCCAGATCATGGCA
>Ga0316208_1001479_pt1 | contig 21974 bp, 21 predicted proteins | sample 3monopyrite_MG_FD_204944 | JGI IMG/M metagenome (GOLD analysis project Ga0316208, IMG submission 204944) | Microbial mat bacterial communities from mineral coupon in-situ incubated in ocean water Damariscotta River, Maine, United States -... | ecosystem: Environmental > Aquatic > Marine >...
GCTTAGTTTTACGCTCTGTGAAGATCAGAGCGCTCCTTTTTTAGATTGCTATCGCCGTTTATTCAATCGCGTATAGGTGATTGTCAAAGCTGCCGAAATAGACTGTGCCATTGTCGATGAACGGAGAAGAGTAAATTCGGCCATCGGTGCGGAACTTCCATTGCAGCTTGCCGGTTTCGATGTTGACCACATAAAGATACTTGTCGTAGCTGGAAAAATAGACCAACCCATCATTAACCGCTGGCGATGAGCTGACCCAGTCATGGGTTTTGTATTTCCACACTGTTTGACGTGTAGCGATATCAACGGCATAGAGTCGGCCATCCTGACTGCCAAAAAAGACATGGGTATCTGTTACAGCAGGGGATGATGAGACGGCGGCGCGGGCGGTGATCTTCCAGCTTTCTTGGCCTGTTTTTAGATTTATGGCATAAATATTTCCATCTTCGCTGCCAACATAGACGTTGTCGCCATGTACGGCCGGTGATGAAAATATTGCGCCATTACTCTTAAAGCGCCATTTCTCCTGACCTGTTTCGGCATTAACTGCGTAAAGATAGCCATCGTGGCTGCCAAAATAAATCACGTCATGGTGAAATGCAGGTGATGAATAGATGGCGCCACCGCTTTTAAAACGCCACTTTTCAGTGGCCGATTCTGTGTTGATGGCATAAAGAAAGCCATCAGTGCTGGTGGTGAATAAAGTGCCTTTGTAAAAGGTAGCGGCGCTATAGATTGAACCGCCGGTGGCGAAGCGCCACAATTCGGCACCAGTCTCTTTGTTTAACGCATAGAGGTTGCCATCATCACTGCCAATATAGAGTGTCTCGGCGGCAATGGTGGGGGTGGCGCCAACCTTGCTGGCAGTTTTAAATTTCCACTTGCCTTGGCCCGATTCAGTGTCGACCGCATAGACACTGCCATCATGGCTACCAACATAGACGGTCCTACCAACCACAATGGGTGACGAATTAACAGCATCCTCAGTCCTGAATTTCCACTTGAGCTGATTTAATTCAGGCACCCCTTTGGTTTCATAAACACCGCTGTGATGATTGTCGCCACGGAAGGTAATCGACTTGGTTGCAGCGCCACAACCAGCCAGTGAAACGGCCAAGCCAGTAGCGACGGATACAGTAAACAGTTGTTTGAAAAGATGGTTTGATTTCATTGACATATCTCCCTTGCCCTTGATTCTATTAATATTCGTCCAAAAAGCAAAAGTATTTGTTGGTATAGGTATAATTCTCGCTATTTTAATTGCTGACAACTGGTTTTTGATGAATAGGTCACGTTTTATCCATGCCAATGTCTGGCGCCTCGCTGGCCCAATGATTCTTTCCAATCTGACTATTCCTGTGCTGGGGATGGTGGATACGGCTGTGGTTGGGCATCTCAGTTCGCCCCATTATCTTGGTGCGGTTGCCATTGGTGGCTTGATGTTCTCGTTTGTCTACTGGGCTTTTGGCTTTTTGCGTATGGGTACGACTGGTCAGATAGCTCAGGCCCACGGTCGTTTGGATCACAATGAAATACGCTCCGGCTTTGCCAGGGCTGGGCTGTTGGCCCTGATATTGTCGGTATTGATAATCGCCCTGCAGCTGCCCGTACAAGTATTGGCGATGGCTGTGCTAGAGGCCAGTGTTGAGGTTGAGGCTTATGCCAGTGAGTATTTCTATATTCGTGTCTGGGGTGCGCCGGCGACCTTATTTACTTATGTCTTGATTGGTTGGTTTTTGGGAATGCAGAATGCCCATGGTCCGCTGTATTTGTTGCTAATCATCAATCTCACCAATATTGTTCTCGACCTGTTGTTTGTTTGGGGGCTGGGTATGGACGTGGATGGTGTAGCGCTGGCCTCTGTGATTTCTGAATACATTGGCGTCGGTGTTGGTGTATGGCTGGTGCAGCGTGAGCTGAGGCTATATCCAGGTCAGTGGCCAAAGCATCATATTTTTGATACGGCCAAACTGCGCTCGATGCTTGTGCTTAATCACAATATTTTTATACGCACTCTGTGTTTGATATTTAGTTTCGCCTTTTTTACCGCGCAGGGTGCCAAGCATGGCGATGTTATTCTTGCCGCCAATGCCGTGTTGCTTAATTTTCAGGCCTTCATGGCCTATGGTCTGGATGGTTTCGCCAATGCCGCCGAGGCCTTGGTCGGCAAAGCGGTGGGGCAGAAAAACAGAACGGCATTCAAACAAGCCGTTCATACGGCGGCTGTCTGGTCCGCTGGCGTGGCTGCCTTTTTTACCCTGTTGTATTTGCTTTTAGGTGTCCAGCTAATCAATCTTCTGACTGACATCGAAGACGTTCGTAACATGGCGTACCTGTTCTTGCCCTGGTTGGTGATTTCACCGCTATTGTCGGTGTGGAGTTATCTGTTCGATGGCATCTTCATCGGCGCCACCCGTTCTGCCGAGATGCGCAATACCATGCTGATAGCAACGTTTTTGTGTTATTTGCCTGCCTGGTATCTATTTCAAGCCTTTGGTAATCATGGGTTGTGGGCCGCGCTGATGGTGTTTATGCTGGCGCGTGGCTTGAGCATGTGGCTCAGTTACCGTTTACTTGATAAACGCGGTATGTTTTTCGCCTAGTTTGGCTATTTAAGGTAAAATAGATGGCCTCGTCAAGCCGTTAATTCCCTTATGTATACTGCGCCAAATATTTTTTCCTACCGTCAATACTGGGCCAAGCGTTATGGCACAGCGCCATATCTGCCCATGTCACGTGACGAGATGGATGCCCTGGGCTGGGATTCTTGCGACGTGATTTTGGTGACGGGAGATGCCTATGTTGATCATCCCAGTTTTGGTATGGCCCTGGTTGGACGCCTGTTGGAGGCGCAGGGTTTTCGCGTTGGTATTATCGCCCAGCCTGACTGGCGTAGTGCCGAGGCCTTCAAAATACTCGGTAAACCAAACCTGTTTTGGGGTGTGACGGCTGGCAACATGGATTCTATGGTCAATCGTTATACCGCTGACCGCAAGCTCCGCTCTGATGATGCCTATTCACCCGACGCGAAGGGTGGTAAACGGCCAGACCGTTCGGTGGTGGTTTATGCTCAGCGTTGCCGTGAGGCCTATAAAGATGTGCCATTGGTGATTGGTGGCATCGAGGCCAGCCTGCGGCGTATTGCCCATTATGATTATTGGTCTGACAAGGTACGTCATTCCATCCTGCCGGATTCCAAGGCAGATCTGCTGGTGTTTGGTAATGGTGAGCGTCAGGTGGTTGAGATTGCCCATCGACTCGCAGGTGGCGAAAATATCAAACAACTCACCGATATCCGCGGCACCTCCTTCATGAGCCAGACTGTGCCTGCAGGTTGGCTGGAAATCGATTCGACCTCCATTGATGAGCCTGGCAAACTGATCGAACATGCCGACCCCTATGCCATGACCAGTGCCGAGTCATGCGAGAAGAGCGAGGCGAGTGATGCAAAAATAGCTAGCAAAGCCGGTGAAAAGATCATTCAGTTTTCCGCCAAACTGCTTAAACAACATGACCGTAGCCGCAGCATTATCCGTCTGCCGGCCTATGAGCAGGTTAAAAATGATCCCTCTCTGTATGCCCACGCCGCGCGCGTGCTGCACCTGGAAACCAATCCGGGCAACGCCCGTGCGCTGGTTCAGCGTCATGGTAAACGGGATGTTTGGCTGAATCCACCACCGATTCCCCTGACCAGCAAGGAGTTTGATCGGGTCTTCGAGTTGCCCTATCAGCGTCAGCCGCATCCGAGTTACCTGGGTGCCAAGCTGCCTGCCTATGAGATGATTCGCTTCTCGGTTAACATCATGCGCGGTTGTTTTGGCGGCTGCACCTTTTGTTCTATCACTGAGCATGAAGGCCGCATCATCCAGAATCGCTCTGAAAAGTCTATCCTCAAAGAGGTGGAGAGCATTCGCGATACGGTGCCTGGCTTTACCGGCGTCATTTCAGACCTGGGTGGACCGACCGCAAACATGTATCGTCTTGCCTGTAAATCGGAAGTGGTCGAATCGGCCTGTCGTCGGCTTTCGTGTGTTTTTCCTGATATTTGCAGCAACCTAAATACCGATCACGCGCCGCTGATCAATCTCTATCGCAAGGCCAGGGCCTTGCCCGGTATCAAGAAGGTTTTTGTTGCGTCAGGTCTACGTTACGATCTGGCGTTGCGTTCGCCAGAATACGTCAAGGAACTGGTGACTCACCATGTGGGTGGTTATCTCAAAATCGCCCCTGAGCACACCGAATCGGCTGTACTCAACAAGATGATGAAACCGGGTATCGGCAGTTATGAACGCTTTAAGGAGCTGTTCGAACAATATTCCCGCGAGGCCGGCAAAGAGCAGTACCTGATTCCATATTTTATCGCTGCCCATCCGGGTGCGACCGATGAGGAAATGCTTAACCTGGCACTGTGGTTGAAACGCAATAATTTCCGCCTTGACCAGGTGCAGACCTTTTTACCATCACCAATGGCGTTGGCCACGGCCATGTATCACAGTAACCAGAATCCTTTGCGCAAGATTCATCGTGATGGTGAGCAACTGTTTACCGCAAAAGGGGCTAAGCAGCGACGTTTGCAGAAAGCCCTAATCCGCTTTCATGACGCCGAAAACTGGCCCTTGTTGCGTGAGGCCCTGAAAAATATGGGGCGCTCCGATTTGATTGGTAATGGAAAACGTCATTTGGTACCTAACTGGCAGCCTGAGGGGACGGGTGGTCAGACCAGATCACGATCAAAGAATCCTCGTCAGCATCTGCAAACCAATGGGCCTAAAAAAACCCGGCAGGCAGGGCCATCCGGGCGTGGTGTTAAGCGAACCCCTCGCAGGAAATAGTGTTAGAACAACTTGTCCGTTAATTTGATTTCTACCTTTTGCCCTTGTGGTGGTGCATCATTTCTAACAGCGGAGGCAATGCCACTCATGCGCTTAATACTAGTATTGCCAAGCTTTATCAGATCAACGCCTGTTGCCAGAAAGGTTTCAATCAGCTTTGGAATCTTGGAAAGATAAACGCCTAGGGCAGCGATAATAATAAAGGCGATGACTGTAGCTATAATCGGACCAAATGCAGTGCTGAAAAAATCAGTCAGGTTAACCCAGAGTGCTAGTGGAATAAGTGATGCGAATCCATACCAGAGAAAAACGACAAAGGTAAAAAACAGCAACACAAGAAATTGTATGAAACGTACTAGTGTGATATCGATGGTTTTCATGTTTAAGCTCTTCCCGGTCTTTTTTTGGAGGGCGAATCTAAAATCTTGTCATAGATGTCCTTGACTGACAAGCTGTGAAATTCAGTAACTTTGGAGTGTCTCCAATTGGTCGAAAGTGTACTTAATTTTCTTCAAGATTAAATCCGGCTAGCAAAATTTTAATAGCGCTATCTAATCCCGTGTGAGGCATAGTAGGGGAGACGTATTGCTGCGATAGTGAGACAAGCTCGCTGGCAAATTGGCCACTACAGAATTGCTGTTGGGTGATGCTGGTGCAGGGGACGTGATCTTTTAGCCAGTCACAAAGATAGCTATATTCAGGCCAGTCAGGGCGTTCAACGTAAAGCACCGCTGTTCTATTGCAGGCTGCCTGGCTAAAACTGCCATAGCCGGGTTTAGTCAGGAATATGTCGACTGAGCAGAGTGCATCGATAAAACTGATGTCGATGTTAGACTGGTTCGATAGTGATGAGACATCTTCACGCCCATCAGGGACGAGACCATCTATCAGGTAGTGGACACCCTCTATAACCGGCCAAGCACTGATGTTCATTGCTGTCTTTATACCGCCCATGCTGACTAGAATCAGTCGGGAATCTTCTGCCAAGCCAAGTCTTTTGCAAAGAAACTGGCGTTTGTGTGTGCCCGATGAGGCGATTGCCCCAACGGTTTCAGTAACAAGGTCAATCATTGGCATTGTCGGTTGAGTCCGAATTATGCGATCAGCACTGGCGTAAGCATCGATTATTTGTTTGTATATCCGGTTGTGTTCGATGAAATAATACTGAAAGATTTCAGCCCAGTTGAGGCAGCCATAGGCAATAGCAGGTATGTTTATTTGTTTGGCCGCCGCTAGCGGTAAATAGGCAATGTTGGAGATAAGGTAGTCGGTCCGTAGTTGTGTAAGCCGATTAATTTCTGCATCTATATTGACTTGCCAGTTCTGATGCAGCGCTTGGTATCTGACCAGACTCTTTTCTGTATCAATAGTAAAGGCATCATGCATCATCATGCCGAAATCAGTTGACTCCAGGCAGTAATCGAATTTGAATGGCATGACTGTGCGCAAAAATTGCTCTGGAAGATCCGTCCGCACGGTGATTTTTAGATTCGAACACTTTTTGTGTAACGCGTGAATAAGTGGAGCAGTCATAGCCGCATGACCGTAGCCATGACCTGAGATTACAACAACAAGGTGCTTTGATTCAGCAGACATGGCGGTATAGTAATGGTTGTCCAAGATAAAAAACACCCATGTTTGAAGCTACTTTTATTTATCTGCTGCTAGGTGCATTTGCTGGCATTGCTGCCGGTTTGCTGGGAGTTGGTGGCGGTTTGATTATCGTGCCAGTGTTGGTTGCCATTTTTCTTCAGCAGTCCTTTGAACCTCAGATTGTGATGCAGCTTGCGCTTGGCACATCGTTGGCAACAATCATTTTTACCTCTGCTTCATCTGTGCTTGCCCACCATCATCGCAGTGCTGTCGCTTGGGGCATGGTTGGTAAAATGGCGCCGGGGATGTTGCTGGGGGCAATGACGGGGGCCTATATCGCTGATAATGTCAGTGGTGAGCAATTAAAGCTATTTTTTGCTGTGTTTGAAGTGCTGGTGGCCATTTATATGCTTATTGGCGCGCCAGTCGCCACAAATATTTTTCAGGGCAGGCTCAATAGGACTGAGCTGTTAGGTGTTTCTGTATGTTTTGGCGCAGTTTCATCTGTATTGGGCATAGGTGGAGGAACCCTGACCGTTCCATATCTCTGCATGCGCGGCACAAAAATCCGCCAAGCGGTCGCCGCATCCGCTGCTTGCGGGCTGCCAATAGCGGTTTCTGGCGCGTTTGGTTATTTCCTGCTTGGGCTTGATGAAGCGGCACTGCCTGCCTATACCAGCGGATTCATCTACTGGCCTGCTTTGGTAGGGATTGTTGCCAGCAGTCTGCTTACTGCGCCATTGGGAGCGGCAATGGCTCAGCACATGCCAGTGTCCAGCTTAAAAAGGACTTTCGCTGTGGTTTTAATTATCATGGCGTTAATTATGGTTGTTGTATAGATTGTACAATCGCTTACAGATGGTAATTGTTGTTATTTATAGCTCCTGTTAGTCATATTTAGGGTAGCTCTTTTCATCTGCTTACCCGTTTTATGCCCCATGTTACAGAGGCCTCCCATTTAACATCTATATCCCCCTTTTTTATGCGTATGATTAATAGATTAGCGGTAGGCATGGGCATGGGCCAAAATTTTGGTATGATCAGTGAGTGAAAATATTATAAAGTGGAGGGGATATGCTCGAAACAACGGAAATAACAAAGACAAAACGTCGTCGTTCGATGACGATGATTCAGCGGCTTGTAGGCTCAAGAACAGAAATGCTGTCACTCTATGCTTTACTTGCAAGCCGAAAGCCCTTCAATGAAGTTGCGGATGCGCAGATGTTACTGCAAGAGTTCTGTCAGTCTCTGGTTGACTATACTGCTAATGCCCATTTTCAGCTTTATCGTTATTTCGCCGAGAAAAATGAGCGTCGTAAAGAGATTCGTGATGTTGCTGTGACGGTTTACCCAAGGGTTCTGGAGATGACCAATATTATCCTCGATTTCAATGATAAATATGACTGTGGTGACCACTGTTTACAGTTGAACAGCCTTGAGGATGATCTATCGAAGCTAGGAGAGACCCTTGCAGACCGCATCGAACTCGAAGATGAACTGATTGGCGCATTTGGATTTAATTTCCAAAATTAATTAGTATTCAGTTTTTTTATGAAAAGCCTGCTAGTCATGCAGGCTTTTTTGTGCCTGAAACTGCAGTATTGAATGGCTTATTTTCAGAAATGAATAGGGTACTATGGACGCCGTATTGGTGTTTAATAATCTGAATTAAAAGGATAATGATGAGTCTGTTAAAACCGTTGGCAGCAAAACAACTCTACCAAGCTTCCGATCTTTCCCAACTTGAATTTAATACTACCGATGACCTGGAGGATTTATCTGAGATAGTTGGTCAGGCCCGCGCGTTAGAGGCTATCCACTTTGGCATAGGTATAAAAAAATATGGCTACAATATTTTTGCGCTTGGGCCGGCAGGCACAGGTAAACACGGCGTTGTTACACAGTTATTGAAGCAAAAAGCGCGTACGGAGAAAGAGCCTAATGACTGGTGTTATGTCAATAACTTTGAGCAGCCGCATAAGCCTATCAGATTATGTTTGGCCAAAGGAATGGGGCACCGACTCTGCCTGGACATGGAGCAACTGGTTGAAGATCTCATAGAGGCTATTCCAACACTGTTTGAGAGTGATGAATATCGCAGCAAGGTCGAAGAACTTGAGAATGAGCTGAAAAAGCGCCAGGAGCAGGCGGTAGATGAAATCCGTCAGTCGGCCAAAGACAAGCAAGTAGCCCTAATTCGCACTGCCAATGGCTTTGCCTTTGCCCCCACCAAAGATGATGTGGTTATCAATCCCAAGGAGTTTAAAAAACTACCTGAGCATGAAAAACAAAAATTTGATGCTGTGATTGAACAATTACAGGACAAACTTGAGTATGGCCTAAGGGCTATTCCCCAGTGGCGGCGTGAGGCAAGAGAAAAGCTCAAGCAGCTCAATGATGACGTGGCTATGTCGGTTGTCGGCCGCCTTACCGATGAGCTGTTTGAACGTTATAAGAATCATGATGATGTTCTGGCTTACCTCAATGCCGTGCAAACCGATGTAATCAATAATACGGATGACTTTTGTCGCAGCGAAGATGAGCAGCCGGACATTGGTCCGGGTGGAGTACAAAGCTCTAGTTTTAGGCGTTATGAGGTCAATGTCCTGGTTGATCATAGCGATATTTCCGGTGCGCCGGTCGTGTTCGAAGATAATCCAACTTATCAGAATCTGGTTGGGCGCGTAGAGCATGTGGCCATGATGGGAACCTTGATAACCGACTTTACACTCATCAAGCCAGGCACCTTGCATCAGGCCAATAATGGCTATTTAGTCCTCGAGGCTTACAAACTTTTACAACACCCCTTTAGTTGGGAGGCGCTCAAACGTACCTTGCGTTCTGCTGAGATCCATATAGGTTCGCTTGAGCAGATGATGGGAGTTGTTACTACTGTCTCGCTTGAGCCTGAGCCAATACCTATTAATGTAAAAGTAGTCTTGGTTGGTGATCGTGTTCTTTATTACCTGCTTTATCAGCTTGATCCTGAATTTCAGGAGCTGTTCAAGGTTGCTGCTGATTTTGATGATCAGATGGACAGGAGTGTTGAGAGTCAGCACTTATATGCGCGGTTGATCGCTACCCTGGTTAAAAAAGAAGAATTACATGCGTTTGACAAATCTGCTGTCGAACGCGTTATCGAACACAGTGCCAGGCTTAGCGAAGATGCCAACAAACTTTCAATACACATGCGTAGCATCTGTGATCTGTTGTGTGAAGCTGATTATTGGGCCCAGCAGTATGGTCGGGATGTGGTGCTGGCTGAGGATATTCAAACGGCTATAAATGCCCAAATACGTCGCAGCAGCCGGATGGAAGAACACCTGCATGATGACATACAACGTGACATATTGTTGATTGATACCTGTAACTCAAGGGTCGGCCAGGTCAATGGTCTGTCGGTTGTAGATCTTGGCAATATTTCATTTGGTACACCGAGCAGGATTACCGCACAGGTACGCATGGGTGATGGTGATGTACTCGATATTGAAAGAGAGGTTGATCTTGGTGGGCCTATACATTCAAAGGGTGTATTAATTCTCGCTGGATTTCTTGGTGCCAGGTACGCAAAAGAACAACCTCTGGCCTTAACAGCAAGCCTGGTGTTTGAACAGTCCTACGGTGAAATTGAGGGCGACAGTGCTTCATCTGCAGAATTGTATGCATTGTTATCAGCATTGTCTGAGGTGCCTATTAAGCAGGGTTTTGCGGTTACCGGCTCGGTTAATCAACACGGTCAAGTTCAGGCAATTGGTGGTGTTAATGAAAAGATTGAAGGTTTTTTTGATGTTTGTTCCGTGCGTGGATTAACGGGTGAGCAGGGCGTACTAATCCCTTCTAGCAATGTCCATGACTTGATGCTTAGAAAAGATATTGTTGAAGCCGTTGAGCAGGCAATGTTTCATATCTATTCGATTGAAACAATCGACCAGGGTATCGAGATTCTTACTGGTATTACTGCCGGTGAGCTGGATGCGGAGGGGCAATATCCTGAAGGTAGTATCAATTTTATGGTTGCCTCACAGTTGTATCGTTTTGCGATAATCCGTCACGAATTTGGCGATTCGAAGAAGGATGATGAGGGTTCTGATGAGCACATTGATAAACACAGCCACAAAGAAAAATAGAGATTAATGGTTAGCCTTAGCAATTCATCAGGTGGCGAGAACAGCAATCGGGGAATCGATCCTGCCAATTGGCTGGAATCTCTAAACGACAAATATTCCGAGCATGGCCTGGCGGTTATTGAAAAAGCCAGTCAGCTCGCCGAATCTGCCCATGTGAATCAAAAACGTGTTTCCGGAGAGCCTTATTTTCAGCATTCTCTGGCCGTCGCTGATATTCTTGCCAATATTCACATGGACTATGAAACGGTTGCAGCGGCATTGTTGCATGATGTGGTTGAAGATTCTGAAATCAGTCTGGATGACATCCGCAAGCAATTTGGTGACAGTGTTGCTAATTTAGTCGACGGCGTTACCAAGATGCTGGTGATTCAGTCGTTTAAAGGCTTGGATGAACCAAGCAAAAAAGAAAAGAAAGAGCGTGTTCAAGCAGAAAGCCTGCGCAAGATGTTGCTCGCCATGGTGGAAGATGTGCGAGTGGTTTTGATTAAACTCGCAGACCGTGCGCACAACATGCGCACCCTGTCAGTCTTTTCAGAAAACAAACAAAAACGCATCGCCAGTGAAACCCTTGAAATCTACGCGCCGCTGGCAAACCGACTTGGCATGTGGCAGCTTAAGTGGGAACTGGAGGATTTATCATTCCGCTACCTTGAACCAGAACTGTATAAAAAGATTGCCAAGATGCTGGATGAGCGGCGAGTCGATCGTGAAAGCTACATTAATGATTTTGTTCAAGGGCTGCAGAATGAACTGACCATTGTGCATGTCAATGCAGAAATTACCGGGCGACCAAAACATATCTATAGCATTTATAAAAAAATGCAGCGCAAGGATATCGATTATCACCATGTTTACGATACCCGTGGGGTGCGTGTGTTAGTGGATTCAATTCCGGAATGTTATACCGCGCTTGGCGTGGTGCATGCCTTTTGGCGACATATTCCGGGTGAATTTGACGATTATATTGCCACCCCTAAACAAAATAATTACCAATCAATACATACCGCTGTGTTTGGTCCCGAAGGCAAGGTGGTTGAGGTGCAAATCCGTACCCATAAAATGCATCAGGACAATGAGCTGGGTGTGGCGTCGCACTGGCGTTATAAAGAAGGCACTGATTACGATGCCGGTTTTGAACGCAAAATTGCTTGGTTGCGGCAACTGCTCGATTGGAAAGAGGATGTTGCTGATGCCAATGAGTTTGTCGATCAGCTTAAATCAGATGCCTTTGAGGACCGAATTTATGTCTTTACCCCAAAGGGCAATGTGGTTGATCTGGTGGACGGAGCAACCCCATTGGATTTTGCCTACCACATCCACACCGAGGTAGGACACCGTTGCCGCGGAGCAAAGGTTAATGGTCATATGGTTCCTTTGACCTATCGCCTTAAAACAGGCGAACAAATTGAGGTTTTGACCGTAAAGCATGGCGTACCAAGCCGAGACTGGTTGAACCCTGAGCTTGGTTATCTAAGAACAAGCCGTGCGCGCAGCAAGGTGATGCACTGGTTCAAGATGCTCAATTTTGATAATAATGTCGCTGATGGCCGCTCTATTCTGGAAAAAGAGTTAAATCGACTTGGATTGACGGATGTCAGCCTGGAAAAACTGTCGCGTAAGCTGGATTACCCCAAATTGGATGACTTTCTTGCTGCAGTTGGTCGTAATGACCTCAAGATCAGTCGTATCGTCGGGCTGATACAGGAAATCAGGCAAAAGCAACAGCAACCCCGTCCGATTATACAAACCCGTCAATCGGCACAACAACACAGCGCTGGATCCAGTGACGTAACGATTGCAGGGGTAGGGGATTTGTTGACCCAGATTGCACGTTGCTGCAAACCTGTGCCTGGTGACGAGATATCAGGTTATATAACCAAGGGCAGGGGGATTTCCATCCATCGAAAGGATTGCCCCAATATTCTTCGATATATCACCCAGTCGCCAGAGCGCTTGATAGACGTGGCCTGGGCCAGCAAGGACAGTGAGAGCCAAGCTTACCCTGTTGACGTGCAGATCAAGGCGTTTGATCGCCAGGGTTTGCTAAGTGATGTTGCCGCACTGCTTTCATCTGAAAAGGTCAATGTTATTGCCGTGAACACCCTGTCTGACAAAAAGAGTTACACGGCCAATATGGTGCTGACCTTAGAGGTAGACGACCTTGGGAGGCTTAGCAAGATTCTCCACAAGATCAATGAACTGCCCAATGTACTGAATGTAAAACGCAAAGGCTAGTAAGTACTAATCGAGATGATAATCTGAAATATCAAAGGCTTCAGTGCCTGGAGCTGCGCCTAGCTTGTAAAAATCCAGTTCATTAATATCCTGCTCAAGTTCTTCGAGCCAATCTTCAGACGGTTCTATCTGCTCGGCGCCAAGTTTGACCCAGACTTCGAGGTCTAAGCCCTCAAGAGTGCCATCAACATACTGTATTTCAATATATTCCTCATCAGGGTCATATGACGCGACTCGGAAGGTCTCTGAATCCTGTAATTTATACCAGAAATTAACGATTGGGTTATCAATCTGTGCCATTTCCTAATCTCCTATAGCAGCAGTGCTTCTGAGTCCAAAAAGTCTATTAGGAGCATTAATAGTGCGAATAAGGTCGCTAGTTGGCAACCTGATTAGCTCCTTTCTCAAAAAATTATCGGCAGCAATATTAGTAATCTTTAATGCATTTTTTAAGGTAAAAATTTAGACAATGCTGCCGTATTATATTTATACTGGTATTGAGTAAAGAGAAGTTACCCACCAGGTGTGCCCCTGCTCGAGCTTGGGAGGTGGGCCTAGAAAGCCGGGCATTATAAGTAAGGAGAGTCATATGAAACTACCGCTGCAAATTACTTCCAGGAATGTATCGTTGTCAGAAAATGCTGAACAGACGATTCGTGAGAAAGCAGCGAAACTTGATCTAGTTTGTGACCAGATCATGGGGTGTCGTGTATTGGTAGAAGCCCCTCATCGCCATCAGCAGCACGGCAATCAATACAATGTCCGTCTTGATATCACCGTGCCCGGTGCTGAGATTGTTATCAAGCGCGAGGAACATGAGGATCTGAACGTGGCGATCCGAGATGCTTTTGATGCTGCGCGTCGCAAAGTAAAAGAGCACACAGCGAAGGTGAAAGACGTGAAAGGTGCTGAAGGTATTCCGTTGGTTGATCAAGCGCCTGACATTGATCAGGCCCTTGATATTGAGCAAGCGTCATAATACTAAAAGCTAATAAACTATAAATATACCGGGGCCGTAAGGGCTCCGGTTTCGTTTAAGCGCTTAAAAGCTATTCACTAGCAAAACATCTTCAACAGATACTAAACCAGGACGTGGGTAAGGTGCATCCAGACGCTTGCCGACCGCCAGCAACATACAAATGGCATGATCGTCCGGCAACTTCACCAGCTCGGCCATTTGCTGTTCGTCACAGGCCATCGCACATGAATCCAGCCCCATCTCCTGGGCCTTTAACATAATCGCCATCGAAGCCATTGAGGCAGAGCGCATGCCTTCATCACGTTGAAGTTGTGGGTTGGTGGCGTAAATTTCCTGGCTGTTGCTGATCATTGATTCGGCGACATCGGCTGGTGCGTTCACCCAATAGCGCTGAGGCTCCTTCTGCCAGGCCTTAATATCAAGACAAACCAACAGAACTAGCGAAGCATCCATCACCTGCGGTTGATACCAGGCAGCCACTTTGGTCTGTTCGAGCAGGTCTTTATCCTGCAGCCAGACAAAACGCCAGTGCTGAGCATTAAATGCCGATGGCGATAAATTAGCCGCTGCAATTAATTCACGAATCTCTGCGGTACTGATCTGGTGTGATGGATCAAACACATTTACAGAGCGGCGATTTTTTATGGCGTCAGAGACTTTCACAACAACAACCTTTAGCGGCAGAGAAACGCGCAAGATTATCACATCAAATCACTGAGAAATAAAGAAATCTCCCGCCATTCTTTTCAGGCACAAGCTTAAAACCCGGGGGCAGCTAGCCCCCGAGGGGGGAGATAAATACATTATCCTTATTAGGGGAGTTAACCGCTACCAGACCAATGTCATGAAGAAAACTGTCAGCAGAATAAAGGCTACAATAACTGCGTCAGCGGCGTAACTGGCAGGGTGTTCAGGGATTAATTGATGCATGATTCTATCCTCCACTTTGTCTGTTGTGTAATCACAACCGAGCATGGGGCGATGCAGGGCACACACCGGCCCATATACGACAAGAATAGTCGATGATTTGAAATACGCCAGTATTGAAATAAGATTTTTAACGTATGGCCTGCTTTTAAATGTAAATAGTTGGCTACCGGCAAATCACAAATCATGCTAAAAAGGGAGGCCATCTATGAGGAGTCGTTATGAACAAGAAAATTATCGCTGCAGCATTTGCTGCGATTGTTGCATTTGCACCCGTAAGCCAGTTGCAGGCAGCTGATCTGCCGGTTAAAACTGTTGAACAAGTGTTTAGCCAACAGGCCGAACTGTCAGGTAAGTACATTCATCTTAGTGGTGAAGTTGTTAAGGTCAATAACGGAATTATGGGGAAAAATTTTCTTCATATTCAGGATGGCAGCGGCGTGGAAGGCACCAATGACATCATCGTTACCAGCCAGCAAACCGCCAGCGTCGGTGATAAGCTTGAAATTGACGCCCTGGTAACCACCAATCGTGATTTTGGCATGGGTTACAGTTATGCCGTTATTCTGGAAGAGGCCAAGCTAAACCAGGCTAACTAAAAGAGGCGCAGGGTAGGGCGTGGCCTTACTCTGTGCAAACAATGTTATTTAATTTTAAACATTCGCGTTTTACTAAAGGCACTTTTTGTCCGCTTGGGCGAAACACTTAATACCCGCCAGTAATAATCACCTGTAGGTAATGCATCAATAAACTGATAATGGTTGTTAATCTGATAATCTAATTCTTGTAAATCCGTCTTGAAATTAGCATCACGTGCCACCTGCAAAATATAGGAATTTGCCTCAGGTACCCTCGACCAGGCTATCCAAGGTTTATTTGTCAGCAGCGTAGCACCATTGGTCGGTGAGTTAGAGCGTGGTGGATTCAGCGTGCCGTGGACAATAAAGGGAAGTTCCGCATTCAGCCCCTCAAGTCCACTATCATCAATCGAGCGTAAACGGATGTTGTAGCGGCCAGGGCTAATATTGTGCCAGTTAAGTGTTGGTTGGCTCAGGTGTTCATCGAATAATATTAGATAGGCGTCTGCCATATATACCAGCTGTGCCCGATATTTCTTGGCATCCTTAATAGCAGTCCATTTTAGGTTGGCCTCACCATTAACACTACTCTTGGAGAGGTTGGCAATGTCTGGACGCATCAGCCCCTGGCGCGGCTCACCCATGGCCTTGCCTGCTTCAAGCTGCATTGAAATGCCAGCATTAATCCGGCGATGTTTTCTCTTGTTAGCAACAACTGCGGTGCCTTGTTCAAGCTCAACTCGCATCTGCTTACCGGCTTTACTCGTGGCTACACGAAAACGAGCAGTTTGAGCGCTCACAGAACCGGCCTCAGTGGATACCAATGCCAACTCTTTACTAGAATCAACCTTGTATTCAATTTCACCTTGAAGCAGGCTAAGTGGCTGGGTCAACACCACTTCAGTGTCAGATAGTAAAACAACAACCGAGCCATTTGCCAGGACAATATTAACGCTGCTTTTGTTGCCCGTCAGAATCCTGGAATTATCAGCTAATACATCATTAACCCTGAGTTTTGACTGTTTATTTCCCGATACTCGCACAATATGGCCATAGGTGGCTGCGACAGTGTTGGCAGAGCTGGAAATTACCGTCACATCTTCAACTGCCTCCGCTCCTTCCCTGATAATTGTCGCCGTTCTAGGTGATAATTTTTTATCCTGGGCCGGAATAATTGCTGCAGAAGGAAGATCCATAGGGGTTGCAGAGGCAGCAGCAGGTGGTGCTGAAAAATCGGCGATTAACTCTGATGGAATACGCAATGCCTGATCTACCTTGAGCTGCGATTGATCAGTCATATTGTTAAACATCATTAATTTTTTCCAGTCATCTGGACTTTTCAGATTTTCATTGGCGATACTCCAAAGTGTATCGCCAGGTGACACTATGTAAACTGAAACCTCGGCACGCACAGGTAACGTCGTACCAAGACAGGCTAAGCCAATCGTTAACGAAGAAAAAAGGATTGCGGGTTTGAGTATAAAAGTCATGATTTAGTTATCTTCCTTCCACAACCCATTGAAAATAATAATAAAACGTAGAAATGTTAGCATAAAAAACCGGCGGCATCAAATAATGAGGCGTCCTAACTTATTGATTTAAAAGAAAAAATAAAAGATGCCTGAGATGAGGGTAATCCTCCAGTTTTTAATCACCGTCAAAAGTAGAGGTCATGTGGCATGCGCCAGTCTCTTTTAACAGGTTTATTGTTTCCTCTATGAGCGCTTGTTGATCCAGTGTGTCGAAGGCCTGCCAGGTGCCAGGTGCCAGGTGCCAGGTGCCAGGTGCCAGGTGCCAGGTGCCAGGTGCCAGGTGCCAGGTGCCAGGTGCCAGGTGCCAGGTATCATCTTCTATCATATTACTGTGTTGCTGTTTGCTGATAATTGACTGGCACCGCTGGTGACCCGCTCCTCGGCAGGAGTCCTTTTACACGGCGAAGTCAGCCCGAAGGCCGACCCACCAGGCTGTAAATTTTACATATGGCTTCAGTATGATGGCGGTAAGTAGCCCAATAGGATGGGGTATAACAATAAACTATCCCCCGCAGCAACCTGGCGGGGGTATCACTAAGGCGTTACCCGGAAATCTATGGTTCTCCATCGCAACAGCTTCCTGTTTCACGTGGCAAGCCACGGAGAATTACACCCTCAGAGATCTAACCTGGATTTCACTTTGTTTCATCCAGGCTACGGTATTGGTAATAAATGCAAACCTCCTCAACTGAAACTGAACTGCCCGTCACATTTCTTCATCTACCGGCAGAATGGAGAGAAACGGCTGTTCACTATGGGCGCCCAGAATGATATTCCACTGCAGCAGAATCTCCATGCCGCGGTCACCGCTTTCTACGTCGAGACGACGGGCCTGCAATTGCAGACGTCCGTGGGGCGAGTAATACCAGCTGTAATGGGCCGAATAGGCCCGTGACGTTAGTGACTTGTCGAGCCGCCCTTGTGTGTATTCAACACCCGCGCCGAGGTGATGTGCGGGCATGAATTGATAGTCCGCCAGGGTCCAAAAACCATTGGCCTCGTTGATGGTGCCTGGTGCAATCTCGCGCTGATTGAATAACACCTCGCCCATCCAGGAAAAACGTGCCGAATAGTCGTAGCCCCGGGCATATTCCGGTTCGAGCAGGAGACGAAAATCCAGCGCCTGGATGTTGGTTGTGCCGCCCGTATTATTCTTGCCGGTCAGCGCGCTGAGACCTAACTGGTAGGCGATGTCGTCTGTCTGACGGCCGAAATAGAGCTTTCCTGCATAGGCCTTGCTGCCGGACTGCCCGGCGTCGAACGCTGTATCATTGTCCGAATTGAGCACCGCAGTACTGATGCCGGTACGGTAGCCATTGCCCAGATCGGTGAGACGACCCAGAGTAACGGCCGTCTCCCGAAGCTGTTCCTCACCGAAAAACTCCTCCACCGGCAAGGGCAGTGAGACTTGTGGTCGTTCCGGTTCATGAATGGTATTGAGCAGCCCGAACTCGTTGCGATACTTCCCTGCCTTCAGCCTGAACCCCCTTGGCAGGTCGGCGATCACCGCAGCCTCTTCGATGCTCATATCCTCACCGGACGGACGAGTCAGAAATATCATCCCATAGAGCCACGGCTTGATCTGCGACTCCAGCGACATCTCCACCTCACGCAGGTCAAGCAACTGGCGATTCATATCATTACCAAAGTCGCGGACCTCGGCGGTCAAATCCATATTGGCCCCCAGGCGAATATCCTGGAGCGGATGATCGGCGTGAGATGCCCCGGCGCTGTGGGCTGGCGGAACGCTCGCTGTCATTATGAATAAGCCGAGCATCACAGTGAATGCCGACAGTAGTCGGTTATTGTTTCTAATCATTAGGTACTCCTGAATTGATTTATCATGCAAATCCATGAGCAGGCACACAGTAACCGTGTACCGTGCACTTGCTCATCAATTAAACGGGTAAACAGCGATAGATCAGAACAGGGGTGGCGCGCGCGCCAGCCAGGAGTAGATAACGACCTGGTGGAAGTGTTGGTTGTACGGTGTATCCAGAAGTAGTGTTGGAACCAGTAGCGGCAGTCCGAGTAGCGGCAAAGATAACTGCGCGTAAGGTAGGTGATTGAGTTGACATTCCTGATGACCAATCAGTCCACCGCCAGCACCATCTACATCGTGCATGGCGAGATGCTGTGCGGCAAACAGCAACGAGAGCATCAGCAACAGCGTGAATAAACGGTTACCGAGTACTTTTCCTGTGAATAGCCGACTGATCATTATCTTTCCATTACACCAACATTCCGAGGCGATTACAATTCGTGGTTTTTTGTAAAGCGTTGCCAATGAAAATGTTCTGGTCCATGGCGCATGAGATCGCCAACGTTAAGAGTCGCTGTCTGATCAGGCCACTGGGGTGTGCCGTTTATTACCGACACAGCTGTAGCTACGGTCAGATGCGCGCTGGGGGGAGTTTTATAGGTGATGTCTTGGGGGAAATCGGCTCGTTGACAACACACAAATTCAGCCGCGAACAGGAACAGAAAACAGATGGAACCGCGATGATGGCCCTGCTTCAAACTTCATGGTCACGTGGTGGGTACCAACACACGGTTTGATGTGCTTGAACAGGTGCGCGAGGATGACGGACAGTCGCCGGTTTTTTTCGTAGTCATCCCCATACGGACAACCGAATTGATAATGTCACGACCATGGCAAGCAAATACAACTGGTTCACCACGAATACTATCACGCCCTTGCCGCTCTAGTTTGCGAATGGTTTACTGAATTCCTAGCTTCAGAGGCCCTATTGTGTGGTCTTCACAATCGCCGCCAATGGCATCATGCTGATCTCAGCGCGAAACAGGATTTTGCCATCATGCAGAACTCCGTAACAGTGGTGGAGATATTGGCTGGCGTCAGCACTGTCCTCAGCCGACGTGATCGGTGTTGGCTCATTGACAAGCAGGTGCAGCACATCATTGCTCCGCAATCTTTTGGTCAGTTCGCGGTCGATTGAGATGTTGTGTGAGGTATAGACCATTGGCTCAGTTTCAAAGTTGTGCTGGTTTTTGAGAGCGCGTTCCAGCAGGGCACAGGAAATCAGACCGATGGGATAGGTCTCTGGGAATCTGACCCGATCTTCCAATTCGTCGAAATAGGCCGATTGATCCGCCAGTGAGCCGGAGAGAAAGTTCTTGGCATTGCCGGTGCTCATGTACTTACGTTTATAGAATAGCTTGGTGCCACCTATGTAGCTGCGGTCGGGTTGATGGTTGAGGTTGGTCAGGGATGAGAGGTTGGTGTCGCTAAGGAAGAGTGGCACTTGTGATTCTTTTTTGAAACCAAAGATGACGATGCCGTGTTCATTCTTGATTGCAAACCGGTTACTTAGGGTGGTGGTGTTGCTTGCCTTGAGTTGAGATTTTTTGATTCCGATATGGATGGTTTCGCCAGGTTTCACCACACTGGCAAAGGTGATTTGATAGTTGCTGAAACGTAGCCCGTTGTCTTCTATTATCTCGGTTTCGTTATGCTGTTGGCGATAAAGGCGCAGCTGATCTTCGACCAAACATTCAAGTTGAAAGCCAAGTGCAATTGGACCAGCGAATGGGTTGTCTTTAATCCGGTCCCATTTTTTGCTGTCATGAAACAGATTGAAATCATCAGTAGCGTTGCGTGCTGCATCGATGTGGATTTGCAGCAAGGTAAGCGGCGCGTGAGCAATGGCCTGGGACATAGTCGTTGTCATCCATTCTCTGGTGGTTTGGGACGGCTCCAGGCATTTCTGCCTTGCCTCTATCTTAGATAACGTCAGGTAAGCAGGAAAAGCTGAATTTTCTACCTGCTCTATTTGCGGCGCGTACGCATGGCGCACTCTGCCTAGGGTCTTGAAATAGAGGGTAGTGGTGAATGGTGTCGGCTAGGATGCGCTGTGCGCACGCAAATCACTGTCCTACTTTTTACCAGTCTTGGGCTTGCCGCCTTTATTTAGGATGATCTTGGTTTGGCTGACTTTGTTGCTTCGTTGTGGGCGACGACGTTGTTCCAGCTTTTTAAACAGCACTTCACGGCTGCCTACCTCGTAACCAGGCATTTTTACGCGTTTGATGCGTCCACCGATCAGCTTCTCAATATTGGCCAGTGAACGCTCTTCTTCACGGCTCACCAGTGAGATGGCCTGACCTTTTGCGCCGGCACGGCCAGTGCGGCCTACACGATGTACGTAATCTTCCGCCAGGTAAGGTAGGTTGTAGTTAACCACATGTTCGAGTCCCTGAATGTCCAAGCCACGAGCGGCCACTTCAGTAGCAACGAGCACTTGAATTTTTGCATTTTTGAAATCGGCGATGGCACGGCGGCGTGCGCCCTGGCTTTTATCACCATGGCAGAGTGCGGCTTTAATCTTAGTTTGTTTCAGCTTGGTGATGAGCTTGTCTGCCTGATCCTTGGTGCTGGTAAATACTAGTACCTTGAACCAGTTGTGTTGCTCAAGCAGTTCGACGAACAGTTCTGCTTTGCGTCGTTCTTCTACCGGGTAGGCCACATGCTCAACGGTATCGGCGATGGCATTTTGTTTGGCTACGCTAACGACTTCATGCCTATTCAGTATCTTGTTGGCCAGCTCCTTGACTGCTTGCGTCATGGTGGCGGAAAAAAGTAGGGTTTGCCGCTGTTTGTTGGTTTTACTCAGTATGGATTGAACATCAGTGATAAAACCCATGTCCAGCATACGGTCGGCTTCATCCAACACCACAAATTCAACCCCGGAGAGATTGATAGTGCCTTGAACCATATGTTCCAGCAGGCGACCGGGGGTGGATACAATGATGTCGATACCGGCCCTGAGCTTGTTTTCTTGGGAGTCCAGTTTAACGCCGCCGTAGAGTGCGGCAATCGAAAATGGCAAAAATTTTGCGTAGCCTTTAACCGTTTGCGCCAGCTGTTCGGCAAGTTCGCGGGTTGGTGACAGAATCAGGGTGCGGACCTTACCGGGGGATGGCTGTTTGGGACGATCAAACATCTGCTGCAAAATTGGCAGGGCGAAAGCGGCTGTTTTTCCTGTGCCCGTCTGGGCATTGGCTAGCAGGTCCTTACCGCGCCGCGCCGGGATAATCGCTTGTTCCTGTATGGGGGTCATTTGTTTGTAGCCGCAGGTATCCAGGGCTTTCTGGATCTCGGGCGCTAGATCTAAAGATGAAAATATCATGACAAATCCTCTGTAGATCTT
>Ga0316208_1001480_pt1 | contig 21973 bp, 21 predicted proteins | sample 3monopyrite_MG_FD_204944 | JGI IMG/M metagenome (GOLD analysis project Ga0316208, IMG submission 204944) | Microbial mat bacterial communities from mineral coupon in-situ incubated in ocean water Damariscotta River, Maine, United States -... | ecosystem: Environmental > Aquatic > Marine >...
CTTTATTAAAAAGTTTTATGAGGTAGTTTCTGACTTGGGTTTCAATTCTCCAATTTCTGAAAATGCTCAATTGTTTTCGGACGATAATCGTTCGAATACTCAATTGCCCCGTTATGAAATTGGCGTTCAAATTACTGACTTAACAATCAATGGAAAAGAGGTGAAAGGAAAGGATTTTGGAGATGGAAATATAAGCACAAAACATAAAATTGATTTTCTATGGAAAGTGTTTGATAAGAAAGTTGGAGAAGTTGTTATGGAACACTCAAACAGCTCCGAAATATATTTCAGACAAGAATTTTATCAAAACCTCGAATACAATATAGATAATTTCGAAAATGCATTGATCAGTTTTTTACAAAGAGATGAATTTATAAAAATGGTGAATGAGGGTCAAAGCAATTTAACTAGCATAAAAACTGAAAAAAATACTGAAGCCATTACACTTTCTTCTCCATCCATCCCAAAGTTTGAAAAATGGAGTGATATGATACAATACGCCAATAAAGCGTGTGTTACAATTATCACAGATGGTGGACATGGGAGCGGTGTGATCATTGATGAAAGTGGCCTTATGCTAAGCGCCTATCACGTTGTTGAAGGTGTAAATCAAATAGATGTTAAATTCTCGTCAGGACTTACACTTAGTGCTGAAGTTGTGCGGTCTGATGCATTCAACGATATTGTACTGCTGAACATCAATGGTGAAGGCTTTACTGCATTGCCCTTTTACCAAGAAGAAAATGACGCACCATTAGGTTCTGAGGTCTTGACTATTGGCACTCCTGCTGAATTAGAGTTGGGACAAAGTATCGCTAAGGGAATTATTAGCGGTAAACGAAAAATTGAGGATCGCAATTATATACAATCGGACATTTCAATAAGTCCAGGCAATAGCGGAGGGCCTTTATTAAATTCAAAGGGTGAAGTACTCGGGATAATTCAGCGTAAAATTACAGGAGGTGGTGTTGAAGGAATAGGCTTTGCTGCTCCTATTGAGCACATAAGTACTCTATTAAACATTAAGTTTGATTGATTTACAAGACCTCCAATCGGTCTGCATCCATTTTTATAAAAATAAAGAGCAGTAATGTAAACCCCCAGAGTGATGAACCTCCATAGCTAAAAAAGGGCAGAGGAATTCCAATCACTGGTGCAAGACCAATGGTCATCCCAATGTTTATTGCAAAATGAAAAAAGAGAATGGCGGCCAGACCGTAACCATAGATCTGCGCAAAGGTCGAACGTTGGCGCATGCAAACAAACAATATCCGCAATAGCAAGGCCATGAATAAGATGATCACCATTGTACTTCCTAGAAAACCCCACTCTTCTCCAATTGTGCAAAAGATAAAATCGGTACTCTGCTCTGGCACAAAATCGTATTTGGTTTGGGTGCCTTTTAAATAACCCTTACCTGTTAGCCCCCCTGAACCAATGGCAATCAAAGATTGGTTGACATTGTAACCTGCTCCGTGAGGATCAGACTCCAATCCGAGCAATACATTTATTCGTTTGGATTGATGTGGTTCAAGGACCTCACTAAACACATAGTCCACACTTTTGATCAAACCAAAACATCCTGTCCAAATGACGACTAACAACCAAATGATTCTCTTCTGCTTTCTTTGTAGATAATATACCAAAGCCAATAGCACAGTAATGCAAACAATAAGTAAACTAGCACCTCCTAAAGCAAGGTCAAAAGGCATTTGGTATACTTCAGCTTGCAATAAGAGAGTTACTACAAATAAAATGGCTGCCGTCACGCCAATCAATAAAATGTTGCCTGATAGGCCTTCTCTATACAAGACCAAAATAAAGGAACCATAGATCAATGCCGAACCAGTATCGTTTTGAAGCAAAATAAGCACTGCAGGCACACAAATTATGGCAAAAGCTAGCAGTTTAGTCTTGAACTTTTTGATATTGATGTTAAGGGTACTAAGGTACTTGGCCAAGGCCAAATTGGTAGCAAATTTAGAAAATTCAGAGGGTTGAATTTTAAACCCTCCAACTGAAAACCAAGAAGTTGCCCCTTTTGTTTCTGCACCAATAAAGATGACCAACAGCAATAAAAAAACAATTAAGCCATAAATCAAGTAACCAAATGTGGAAAAAAACCGCTCATCAATGAGCATGACTACTGTTGCAATCACCACCGATGTGCCCATCCAAAGCAATTGCTTTCCGTAACGTTGAGATGTATCAAAAATACTGGTAAATTCTTCGTTGTATACTGCAGCATAAATGTTTAACCAGCCTGCAACAATGAGCACGAAAAATAGTGCCACAAGCATCCAATCCATGCGTTCTATTGCGCTACTATTCTTCCTCATTTAAAACTATCTGTGGATTTATTAAATTCCCATTGACCATTCGCTCCTCAATTTCTGGACGGCTAATGGTATCTCTTAGGTATTTCTCCATCATTAAACCTGCAATGGGTGCTGCCCATCTAGATCCCCAGTATCCGTTTTCTACATACACCGAAATTGCTATTTTGGGATCATCTTTTGGAGCGAATGCGATAAAGGTGGAATGATCATCTCCATGTGGATTTTGAACTGTGCCTGTTTTGCCACAAACTTCTAAAGAATCAATACGCGCACTTCTACCAGTTCCTTCCTCCACTACTTTGTGCATTGCTTCCACTACATGCTCAAAATGTTCCTTGGCAATTCCTACCTCTTCTCGTTGAATGACAGAATCCATTACACCCCTTTGCTGATTTGATACACTTTTTACAATGTGTGGGCTTATATAAAAACCTCTGTTGGCAATCGTTGCAGTCATATTGGCCATTTGCATAGGTGTGAAGCCCAACTCTCCTTGACCTATTGCCAAAGAAACGATGGTGAGTGACCCCCAATTTCCTTTACCATAATAACGATCGTAGTATTCTGGTTTAGGAATAAACCCTTGTAGCTCATTGGGCAAATCAATGCCAGTTTTCTGACCTAAGCCAAATGACTTGACATATTCATGCCAGACCTCATAGCCTTCCTCAGCGGTTGGATACTTATCAATAATACTTCGAAAGACATTGCTGTAATAGGCATTGCAAGAAGTCTGAATGGAAAACTCAAGATCTACTGGCGATTGATGACTGTGACAACCCATGTGAAATCGACCACTTCGATAGCCCAACTTGCAACTGTATTTTGTGTTTGGGGTGAGAACTTCTTCTTCAAGCCCAATCAATGCATTAATGCTTTTAAAGGTAGATCCTGGGGGGTACTTTGCCATTAATGCGCGATTAAAAAGCGGATTTAAACTGTCAATCGAAAGTTGTTTGTAATTGACAGATCTCGCACGGCCTACAAGTAGGTTTGGATCATAGGTAGGCATGCTAATCAATGCCAATATTTCTCCTGTTGAAGGCTCAATGGCAACGACGCTTCCCTTCTTATTCTGCATTAAATACTCTCCATAGCGTTGCAATTCATTGTCAATGGTAAGTTGTAAATCACTGCCTGAAACAGCAGCAGTATCAAACAAACCGTCCTTGAATTTCCCCTTGGTTCGGTTAAATACATCAACCATTTGAATTTCAATACCCCTTTTTCCTCTAAGTACCTCTTCATAGGTCTTCTCAATGCCACTGATGCCTATGTGATCTCCAGATTTGTAATATGGATTTCCCTCAATAATGGAAGGGCTCACTTCTCCAACATATCCTAAAATATGAGGTGCAGAGCGCTCAGGGTAGGTGCGAAGCGTTCGTCTTTGAACAAAAAACCCAGGGTATTTAAACAATTGTTCTTGAATTTTTGCATAGGATTTAGTAGAGATCTCCTTTTCAAAAATTGATGCTTTGTAGATTGAATAATTCTTTGCCTTGGTAATCTTATCAATGAATGTGACCTTATCCATTTCTAGCAAAGCACAAAATTCCAAGGTGTCCATGCTTTCTTCTACTTGGCTTGGAATCACCATCAAATCATATGCTGCTTCGTTGTAGACAAGCAGTTGCCCTTTTCTATCATAGATCAATCCGCGGGCAGGGTACTTAATGACTTTGCGCAGCACATTGTTGTCTGCATCCATTTTGTACCCCTGGTCGAGAACTTGCACATTGAAAAGTCGAACGATGTACACAATGGCAATAAATAAGAAAATACCAGCCAATACCCATGTTCTCTGTGCCCTTTGATTCATCGTTTTGATTCCACATTAACTCTAAAATACTCGGCAATTACAATACATATAAGTGTAAAGGCTGCACTTGAAAATGCCCTCGCCAATGTATTCCAGAAGTCTGTAAATCGAAATACCTCCACATAAAACAAAAACAGATGATGACAAAGTACCAGTATTGCTGAATATTTTAAGAACCAGCCCAGACCAAGATCTTGAATTGAGGGTCTTTGATTGACTTCATAGCCATCTCTTGGTGCAAATAGTTCTACAAAAAATGGTCTGCAAAATGCCAAAAAAACACTTGCAGAAGTATGCATACCCATCGTATTTGAAAAGACATCAATGGTCAATCCAGTCAGAAAAGAAATACTCATCAGCAACCATTTTGGAGTTTCAAAAGGCAACCAAAGTATGAATGCCAAATAAAGAAATGGATTGATATATCCCGAAAATTGTATGTTGTTCAGTATAAGAACTTGCAACAGCACCAATACCAAAAATTGAACTGGATATATGAAATATGACCTAATCATCTCCTTCTCCAGTTAAGGTTTCCAAATCTTCTAGTTCTGTACGGTAAATATTCTTAACCACATAAAGCTGACTTAAATTTTTGAAATCAGTCAAGAATTTCACTTTAATATCATAAAAATTATCTCCTTCTATGGGTTGGAATTCTTGTATTACAGCTGTTGCAATGCCTTCAGGAAAGGTTGCTGAAAACCCACTCGTGACCAAGGTATCCCCAACATTCAATTGAACATGCTTTGGGATGTCTTCTACTTTTCCAAATCGATAATTGTCGCCTTGCCATTGCAAGGAGCCAAAATAATTGGAGGACTTTAGCTTTACACTAATTTTAGCTGAACGATGCAAAAGAGAAAGCACTGAAGCATAATGTTCTGAAACGTTTTTTACCACGCCGACTACCCCACTTGGCCCGATGACTCCCATTCCTGCTTTTACACCATTCAAGGTGCCAGTATTGAGTGTAAGGTAATTGTTTTGGCGATGCGTTGAATTGTTGATAACCTTGGAATTCAAGAACACATATTTCAATTGCAAAACACTGTCATTGAGCACAATTTCATTTTCAAACAATGGAGTATAGCTCCCAAATTGTTGACTTTGCAATCGCTTGTTTTCTTCAGCCAATGTTTGATTAACTTCTTTTAGATTGAGGTAATCAGTCCAATCAGCATAGCTGCTGTACAAACCTCCAGTGATGGCATTTGTACTGTTGAGAAAAGAAGCTCCTTGATAGTTGTTGTTTAAAAAAAGAATGTAAAATGCGAATACCTCAAACAGGAGAAAGAGGAAAAAGTAAGAGTACTTAGATATGAAATGGATTAGGTTTCGCATTTACGCATACTGGCTGTTTATTTTATTAAAAACGGCAATTTTGAAGAATGCTTCAAGGCTATTCCAGTACCTCTTGCTACTGCGCGTAATGGATCCTCAGCAACATGCACCGGCAACTTCGTCTTTTGAGAAATACGTTTATCCAAGCCTCTCAATAAAGAACCCCCGCCCGCCAGGTAAAGCCCAGTTCGATAGATATCTGCTGAAAGCTCTGGAGGAGTCATCTCCAGTGCGTTCAATATCGCTGCTTCAATTTTTGTGATCGACTTGTCCAAAGCATGAGCAATTTCTTCATAAGAAACCTTTATTTCCTTTGGTGTGCCTGTCATCAAGTCCCTTCCTTGAATGGCATAATCCTCGGGCGGATTTTCCAATTTTGGCATGGCCGATCCGACTTCAATTTTAATCTTCTCCGCTGAACGCTCTCCAATAAGCAAATTGTGTTGTCTTCGCATGTAATCTACAATGTCGTTTGTGAAATCATCTCCAGCCACACGAATGGATTTGTCACAGACGATACCGCCTAAGGCAATTACTGCAATTTCTGAGGTGCCACCCCCGATGTCAATGATCATGTTTCCCATGGGCTCCAAAACATCTATTCCAATGCCAATCGCGGCTGCCATAGGTTCATGAATCAAATAGACCTCTTTGCCTCCTGCATGTTCTGCAGAATCTTTTACTGCCCGCTTTTCCACTTCTGTAATTCCAGAAGGAATACATATGACCATTTTGAGTGAGGGGCTAAAAAAGCGTTTCTTATTGTTGATCATTTTGATCATGCCACGAATCATGTATTCTGCGGCTTGAAAATCAGCAATCACACCATCCTTCAATGGTCGAACAGTTTTGATCTCTTCATGCGTTTTCCCATGCATCTGCATGGCTGTCTTGCCAACGGCAATTACTTTTCCTGTGCCCCTTTCTACGGCGACAATGGAAGGTTCATCTACCACTACTTTATCGTTGTGAATGATGAGAGTGTTTGCCGTGCCTAAGTCAATGGCAATCTCTTGGGTAAAAAAATCAAATAATCCCATCTGCTTTAATGTTTAAAATGTCTAACCCCGGTAAACACCATTTTCAATTCGTTTTCATTGCAATAATCAATTGAGAGTTGGTCTTTGATCGAACCACCAGGTTGCACCACAGCTTTAATGCCTGCCTCTTTTGCTATTTCTACACAGTCGGGGAAAGGAAAAAATGCATCAGAAGCCATCACAGCACCCTCCAAGTCAAACTCAAAACTCTTCGCTTTATGAATGGCTTGTTGCAGTGCATCTACTCTTGAGGTCTGTCCAGTGCCACTTGCTAACAATTGTTTATCCTTTACTAATACGATGGCATTGGATTTAGTATTCTTGACCAATTTTGCCGCAAACTCTAAATCTATTAGCTCCTCTGGGCTTGGCGCCTTTTCGGTAACTGTTTTAAAATCTTTCAAACTCTCCGTAGAGACGTCTTTGTCTTGCACCAAATAACCGTTCAATGCAGTGCGCACCATTCGTTGCATAAGCACTGCTCTGCTTCTTTTCAGCAAGATGCGGTTCTTTTTACTTTTCAACAGTTCCAATGCTTCAGGGTGAAAATCTGGAGCAATTACCACCTCACAAAAGAGGGAATTGATTTCCTCTGCTGCGGCTAAATCAATGGTGCTGTTACTAATCAATATGCCGCCAAAAGCAGAAATCGGATCTGCAGCCAATGCTGCTTGATAAGCATCTAAAACAGATTCTCTGATGGCCATTCCACACGCATTGTTGTGTTTCAATACGGCAAATGCACATTCCTGATCAATAAAATCATCGATTAAATTCACGGCAGCGTCAACATCCAAAAGGTTGTTGTAAGAAAGTGCCTTGCCATGCAGTTGTTCAAACAAGGCATCCAAATCTCCGTAAAAGGAAGCATGTTGATGTGGATTTTCTCCATACCTCAGCGGTTTGTACTGTCGCTCACTGACCTTCAATGAAGTCAAGTCTTCACTGAAGTATTCATAAATCATGCTGTCGTAATGCGAAGAAATGTCAAAGGCTTGTTTGGCCATTTCTTTTCTCCAACTCTCTTCCGTTGCTCCATTGTCAGATTGTAGTTTTTCCAACAATGCCTGATATTGATCCCTTGAGGAAATGCACACAACATCGCTATAATTCTTGGCGGCTGCTCTAATCAGAGAAATTCCCCCAATGTCAATTTTTTCAATGATCTCTTGTGGAGCTCCTCCAGAGGCCACTGTTTCCTCAAAAGGATAAAGGTCCACAATGACCAAATCGAAGGTGGGAATGCTGAACTCTGTCAATTGCACTTGGTCTTTCTCATGCTCTCCTCGAGCAAGTATTCCACCGAAGACCTTTGGGTGCAATGTTTTTACGCGACCTCCTAAAATAGAAGGGTAAGAAGTGAGGTCCTCAACAGCCTCTACATTTATGCCCAATTCCTCAATGTGTGCTTGTGTTCCTCCAGTGGAATAAATTCGCACTCCTTGTTGATGAAGCTCTTTTACTACTTCATCCAGTCCATCTTTGTAAAAGACAGATATTAAGGCGTTTCTGATCTTCTTTGTGGCAGTCATTAAGGCATCGGTTAAACATACAATGTTAACTAAAAGGGGAGTATTCGCAAAGGGTTTAAAGGGGGAATTAACATGAGTTTTCAACGCTTTTTCCTCTTTTTGATGAACGGTCAAAATGGCTTTAAAAACAAGCTTAATTTTACCCTACTCATTATGATGCTTTACTTACGTCTACTTCGTGAAAGTCTTCTATTTGCCATCGACTCTTTGGTGGTGAACAAGTTGCGTACAGTGCTCTCACTGCTCGGAATCACCATTGGCATTTTTGCCATGGTTTCTGTATTTACAGTTGTGAGCTCCTTGGAAAAAAATGTGCGCAGCAGCATTCAAAGTTTGGGCGACAATGTCATTTACATTCAAAAGTGGCCATGGAGTTTTTCCTCAGATCAGCCTTGGTGGGAATATATTCGAAGACCTCAACCAAGTTTGGATGAGTTTAATCGGGTTAAAAAGCAATGCCAAAGTGCCGAAGCTGTAGCCATGGTAGTTGGTGATAATGGTTCAGTAAAATATCTGAATAATTCTATTGAAAATGCCAGTTTCGTAGGTGTTACCCAAGAATACAATGAGATCTGGGACCTCAAAATAACCGATGGGAGGTATTTTACTCCGTTAGAAAATAGAACTGGAAGACCAGTAGCCATTGTTGGGCATGACATTGCTTCAAATTTATTTGAAGGAAGCAACCCAATTGGCAAACGACTTAAAATGAAAGGACGTAATGTAGATGTGATTGGAGTTTTAAAACGCGACGGAGAAAGCATGATGGGCAACTCCAACGATAAAAATGTGTTTATCCCCATACAGTTTGCTAGAAACTTTGTGTGGTTGGGAGGCAGAAGTACAGAGACCACCATCATGGTGAAAGCCAAAGAAGAAGTGAGCAATACCGAATTGATGGATGAATTGACTGGCATCATGCGTTCACTGAGAAAATTAAAACCAACTGCCAAAGACGATTTTGCATTGAACCGTTTAAGCTTACTTTCTCAGGGCTTCGATGGGCTTTTCTCTGTAATCAATATCGCCGGCTTTACTATCGGGATCTTTTCCATTATTGTGGGAGGATTTAGCATCGCCAACATCATGTTTGTTTCTGTGCAAGAGCGCACAAGCCTCATAGGCATACAAAAATCCTTAGGCGCCAAAAATGCTTTTATTCTTTTTCAATTTTTGTTTGAATCTGTATTTCTATGCTTGATTGGCGGCGCAGTAGGTTTGTTGTTGATTTTATTGGGCACCTTGATTGTGACCTACGGCTTGGACTTTGACTTGTTTATGGGATTCGACGACATCTCTCTTGGATTGGGATTGTCCGCTATAATTGGCATCATTTCAGGCATCGTACCTTCTTTAAGGGCGAGCCGATTAGATCCCGTAGAAGCGATTCGAGCCAATTAAATCAATCTTTAGTTCGATTTCCTCTTACGTATAATTTCATCATAAAATGAGCGGTGGGATACTTTAACCAACCCAACTTTTCGTCTCGATACCACGGTGTCAAAACCAAGGAACTGCCGGTGTGTTTGGTCACACCAATACATAAATAACGCAAACGAGGATTGTCATGTTTTCGAATCGTATAACGTTCGGCATCAATTCCTAAACTGTCGTAAAATTGTTTTGGCAAAGGTGCTACCGCCACATACACTCCCTCCTTTGGAAAATTGATCTTAAAGGACGACAGATCTACCTCTGCCCAATGTTTCCGCTTTGGATTCAAAGAAGCAATCACGCCTCCTTGAATGAGTGGAGTTTCGCCTACTGCATCGCGCCCATGGTAGAGCTGAAGACGAAAAGGAAGATGCTTCCACTGCTTATCGTAGTAGTTGTCCATGTATACCCGCACTTTTTCGATGTATCCCTTCAGCTTAGGATTAGGTATATGTTGTGCCAATTCTACCTTGTTGAAGTAAATAGACCAAACGGTAAAATCACTTTTATTGCCGAGCATCATCAACTTTTCTTTCGCCGGACGTACTTCTACCGCTTTTATTTTGTACTGTTTCTCTTGAAGATGGATGACATTGATTTCTAAGAGTTCCTCTATGCTAAATCGCTTCGTTTGGTAGGCAATGTTTCTTACTTCTACGCTATCCTGAGGGTTTACCATCGGCCAATCTATGCTTAGCTCTCCCTTTTCATTCGATTGAAAAAGTTCCTGAGGTCCTTCGTTCACTAACTCAACCGTTGCGTATGAAATCGGTGCTCCTTCGGCAGAGTATATCTTTCCTTTCCATACAAATTGTTGATTTTGGGCTGTGACAATACCCCAGCCTAAGAGCATGAGGAGCAATAAAGCAAAGGATATCTTTTCTTGCATTTCACCTTGCTATGCAATAAGCCTTTCTTTTAACAATGCTCCAAGAAAACACAGGAAAGTAAAGAGGGTTATGAGCTGAATTTTAAGCTCTGCATCATGCTTCAATATGTGATACTGTAAAAAGACGAGCGAAGCTCCAGCGGCGGTTAAAATGGCCTTATGCAGGAGCGAATACTTCACCAAAGCGGCCTTTTTGTGGAGCCTATAATAGAGTATTTCGTTTACACAATAATGTGCAATACCAGCACAAATAAATATTACACTGATTAAGTTATTGCCATCACCCAGCTGAAAAATCCAACCCATCAGGAATATTCCTAGCGCCATCCACAATCGAAATTGACGGTATTTCTGAATCATGGTTTAAAATTAATAAAGTTAAGGATTTACATCCCTAATTTTCAAGCCAAACCTCGCATTGTAATGTTTCCCTTCAGGATCTTCCAGTTTATTCCAATAATTGTAAAATGTAAAACCGCCTTCTGATAAAAAATAGGTGTAGTTATCTTCTCCTTTGTAAGTCATTTTAACTCTTGGCAATTTTTCTCTTTCAGTATCTAGCAGAGATTTATTCTCATACCTTAACCATTGAAACCCTACAAAAAGACCACCATTCTGAATCTTTACATTTTTATTGAGCTTTACTTTCAATGTATTGCTGACAGATGAATGTTCAAATTTCTTGGTCCAAATGACATCAGCTGGTTTACCGTCTTTTCCAGGAAGGTATAGGCTCATTCTGTATGTAAAGTGTTTTGGAATCTGATGCATTTTAAGCACAATTTTTTCAATCAACACTTCACTTAAATTCATTGGAATAAAAGTTGTGATGTGTGAATCATCAGGCTCTTTGAAGAGCACTTTTAATGAGTGTGCCATTCTATGAAACCCAAACCATCTTGACTTCCCTAAGGCGGTATTATCAACAATAACTTCAGGTGAAATTGTTACAGTATCTGAATTCATGAAGAATGTATCTTTTGCAATTTCTATCCGAAAAGTATCTGTTTGATTGCCTATACAACCGACCACATAATCACTCTTTTTAAGTAAACGCTTTTCTATTCTTCCTTTTTCATCTGCATTAATAATAAATCCTTTATTTAAACCTGATATGGTGGCATTTTGCACAGCAGATTTGTTTTCCGAATTAACGATGAAGAAATATTCATTTTGAGCAAAAAGGTACTGGAGATTAAAAAAGCAAAAGAGAATTAAAGTATTTCTAATAATTTTTATAGTTAAACACTGCATTTTTTTTGATGATAAACTCCTTCAATATTTTTACCCAATAAGAGGCTCTATAAAACTCATAGTCTTTTGTCTTGAAAAAAATGAATTAAAGGGGTTGATGCAAGAGGTGAATATGGCAAAAATTAAATGCCTTGATAGGTCTTCAAACCTGCCTTTGTTCATAGACACTTTATAATGGACCAGAGCTACAAAAAAAAAGAGCAAACAGATTAAGGGGAATAAAATTTTTATCAAGAATACTAATATATACTTAGTTGGCTAAATGTAAGCAAATTATTGCCCTTCTCGACTCCGCTCGAAATGACAATAATTTAAAGTGCATAATTAGATAACATCTTCTACAATTCGAAATGACAATAATTTAAAGTGCATAATTAGATAACATCTTCTACAATTCGAAATGACAATAATTTAAAGTGCATAATTAGATAACATCTTCTACAATTCGAAATGAAAATAATTCAACTATTTGTCACATCGAGCAGAGTCGAGAAATATAAAGCCATTTCGAATGTTTGTCACATCGAGCGGAGTCGAGAAATATAAAGCCATTTCGAATGTTTGTCACATCGAGCGGAGTCGAGAAATATAAAGCCATTTCGAATGTTTGTCACATCGAGCGGAGTCGAGATGTGAACGACCATTAATCCTTCATATACCCTTCATGAGAAGTCTCATTTCTACACCTAGATAAGGCCACAATTGCATCCCAATCATCTTTTACTAAGGCTAACTTTTTTGCCCTTGACCATTTTTTCAATCTCTTCTCGAAATCTATTGCTTTATCAATGTATTTAAACTCTTCAAACCAAATTAATTCTAGAGGTCTTCTAGAATATGTATAAGACTTGGGGTTTAATCCAAGTTTGTGCTGCTTGAATCGCATTTCAATATTGTTTGTAACACCTGTGTAAATGCTTTTATCTATGCATCTGATCATATAAACGTAAAAGCGAAATGATTTCATTCTAGGAAGTTAAAGAAAATTATTGCCTTTCTCGACTTCGCTCGAAATGACAATAATTTAAGGTGCTTAATTGGATAACATCTTCTTCAGTTCGAAATGACAATAATTTAAAGTGCTAAAGCAAAAACATCCACAATTCTCGAAATGAAAATAATTCAACTATTTGTCACATCGAGCAGAGTCGAGAAATATAAAGCCATTTCGAATGTTTGTCACATCGAGCGGAGTCGAGAAATATAAAGCCATTTCGAATGTTTGTCACATCGAGCGGAGTCGGGAAATATAAAGCCATTTCGAATGTTTGTCACATCGAGCGGAGTCGAGAAATATAAAGCCATTTCGAATGTTTGTCACATCGAGCGGAGTCGAGAAATATAAAGCCATTTCGAATGTTTGTCACATCGAGCGGAGTCGAGATGTGTGCAAACTCACAATCATTAAAGGCCCACCTCAAAGCCTTGATTTAATCTACACCTCAACACAGCTAATCAGTTGAAGTAACCCTAAAATTAAAGAGTAGTTAAAAACTACGCTAAGAAGGGAAAGATATTATTGATTTGAGCTTATTCCTCAACCAACACCTTATAGCTAATCTTCATATTTTGTACTTTATTTAAATGTACTTCTTGGTCTAATCTCCAGTCATTTCCCCATGTACTTACATAGGTTTTATATCTGTTCGATTCTCCTGTGTATTCTATCATCAATCTCCCTGTCCTATCACCAAAATCCTTCGATGGGAACGAGATACATTCTAGCCCTATCAAAAGACCATCAGGTGGTATTTCAATATTAGAGTTTGAAAAATCAACTTTTAATTTTCGCTTTTTTATCTGCCTGACGTCATTCTTAAGGTAAAGGTTATTTTCTGCATCCATTTTTTTGGCTTTCTTAAAAACTCTTATCCCAGCAAAAACTGTTGCTTGATTCACTGGCTTTTTCATGTAAAAGGTCACCTCTTGCAAAAATCCACCTAGATGCTCTGTCAAATGAAAAGCTACAGTATATCCCTTAGATTGCCCAAAGGAATAATAGCTCGTTTCTGAGTTTTTGAATTTCACTAATTTCATTTTTTTTGGCACAATATCGACGGCTGGAATAGGAAATGACAATGGATTCAATTGGATAATTAAGTTCTGATTTTGAATTAAATCGTTTATAGCAACAGTTTTGTTACTGTGAGACAAATGACTAAAAACCAGGCTGTCTTCTTTATTTGCTTTTATTTCAAATTTACCCTCTAAGTCACTGTAAACACCTTTCTGTTTCTCCTTAATTATGACTGAACAAAATGGGATAGCTACACCATCTTTGTTTTCTATCTTTCCCTGTATTGTTATAGATTCTTGAGCAAAAGATCCATTCACAGAAAAAAACAGTAAGAAAAAAGTAATCCCGAAATTTACGAGATTGTTGTTTTTAATAGTGAGTGACGAATTATTGAACACTATCTGATTCACTAATAACTGCTTGAATTAAATAATAATATTTCCCTCTGTTATACTTCTGAGTCCATCCAGACTTTTCATTTATATAGTCCCAAGGTTGTATGTTTTTATTTCCTTTCGTTTTTAAGGTATAACCAATGCTAAATGTATTGAGGATATTATTCTTGACTAATTTTTTATCAATAATGCCTAAGGCTTTATATTCTTCATAGGTCAATGCTTCAACAGCTATCAGCAAGCCCCTTTCGGGAAGTATTATATCATATTCTGCAATGTTTATTTCTAACCAGTTTCCAAACCTAGATGCTAGAGCAACGACTAGTTCCTCTTCAATTAATTCATCAAATACCTGCAATTGATTGGTCACATCTACAGCCGCACTATATAAATGAAGTCTGAATGGGCGATTTTTCCATTTCTTTTCACCACCATTGTGCATGTAGATTCTAACTTTTTCTAATTTCCCTTTTCTCCCATTCGATGAGATAAACAAACCTTGCATGGAATTGTAACCAGCTTGAGCAGACAAAATAGCAGTCTTTCGACCGTTTCCAATTACACTCAATTTGCTTTCTTTTGGTCTTATCTCTACCGCATCAAGATTATAAATTTTCTTATCTAAATAAATTCTATTCTTTAAAGATTGCTCTGTGATTTTAAGCCTTTTATCTTTAAATCCAATGCTAGAAATTATTAGACTATCAAACTCTAATACAAAAGTCTTTTTTAGCCGAATTTGCCCATACTTGTCTGAAGCAGCTACATAAGTTTGATTTTCCGACTTTAAACGAACTGTAACATAAGGCAACCTTTCTTCTTCTGCAGTGCAAATTTCACTTTCCCAGAATAAAGCTCCTTTTGTTTGTGCAAACAATACTTTCACATTGCAGAAGAGAACAAACATTAAAATAAGCTTTGTGCCAAGCATATGACACAAAGCCCTTAAAAATTTAAATCCTACATGCACCGCTACTTTTTTTTCTACCCCAGCCAATCCAAAATCTATATTTTTCACAATTATAATCCTGTACACAATGTGGAACTCCATTATGGTAAATTATTTCTTCTGTATCATCAATGGGTATACAATCACCCAACCCCCAAAATCTACGAGGATTACTCCCTGATTTTACAGATGCGGGTAAATCAAAATCATCTCCACTTCCATTGTCATCAAAAGATGCATCTGTATTTGGACTTAGTCCATGATGGGTTGTCATAATAACCGTTAAATTCTCAAACATATCCTCCGTAGGAGAAATCACATAATCTTCAAATTGAGTGAATGTATATGTTCCTACATTTTCAATATCTATTCCTTCATTTACAACATCAATGTCCACATTGTTGGTGGTTGAACCAGTTGTAATGTCAAAATCGATTGCCACTGTATCCACAAAAGAATTGATGTCCACTGTATAATCTGGTGTAGCATCATGAAAAGATATTTGATAGGAAGTGCCATCATAATCAATCTCATCTATGTTCGCCGCCATGGCCATCTGTTCAAATTCTGTATAGCTGCTTTTAAAATTATCATTTTTTGCTTTAAAGGTAAAACAATACTCTTAGCAATGAAGTGATTAATCGACTGCATACTTAATCAGTTACAATTCATGAATAAAAAAGCGCAATTAAATACTACGCTTAGAAAGAGGGTGTAGTTTGAATCTACGCCTTATAAAGGTTGATAATTTTAATTGCTCACAACTAATTGAATCATATAATAGCCTCGATCAATTCTTCTCCACCCAGTTCTCGACCCATAATAATGCCATGATTCTATAGGGTATTTCGCTTTATTCCTTTTAGTGAGTCCTATCACTATCGAATTTGATATTTTTTCATCTCCTATTTTCACATAATCACTCTCTATGAGACCAAGTTTTTTATATTCATCATTGGTTAATGCTTGGATAGAGATAAAGATTCCTTTTTCAGGCAAGCTTAAATGAAAGTCGGATAAATCTATTTCTACCCAATTTGAATTTTTTGGGTTAAATGCTGTAATAATTTCATTTACAAGGAGCTTCTCCTCTTTAATTGACTCGCCATCATACAACTGCAATTTAAATGGTCTCTGCTTCCATTTATAGTTAAATAGATTTTTAACAAATACCCTTACTTTAAGCAACTTAACACTTTCGCCTGTTGTATTTGGGATATAAAGAGCGGCTTTCCCACTTCCAATATGAGCAGAGGAAAAACTTTTATTCCATAAATTCCCTAGTTTAAATTTCTTTTCTTTTTTGGCATTGATAACAACCTCATCAATTTCGAAAATACTCTTTTCCAATGTTATTTCTCTTAAACTTTCAACTTGATGTATGCTCAACTTAGATTCTTTATAGCCTAAATAAGAAACAATTAAACTGTCAACTGATTGAACCTTTTCTAGGTTCAAACAAACCATCCCATTTCTATCAGAGGTAAAAATAAAATGCTTACCCTCAGTTTTAAGTTGAATATGTGCAAAAGGAAGCGTGATATTGTCTCCAGTAACTTTACCACACCATACATTTGGCTTCTCTTGTGTTAGGCATGATATGGGCCAAAATAAAAGTGTCCAAATAATAATTAAAATTTTATAATTCAATGTTTTTTAACTTAAGCAAGTTGGATTGAATCAATCCAACTTGCAGATTAAGTGAAATTTCAGCACTTTATTTAATCATAAAGTCCATTTATCAGATTTAATGTTTCTTGCGTTGAACAGCCGGCCTCTACTACATCAGTATTACCTATGCTTATACCAAATCTCCATCTCTTGCAATTTTTATTTCGTCCACACAATTCTTCGCCTGCAGAATTTGTATACCAATATGGATCTCCAACTTTAGTGCATGCTTTACCCCAAAAGAGCCATTCTGATTGATTAGGGTCTGGATCAAAATCATCCCCACTGCCATTGTCATCAAAAGATGCATCTGTGTTTGGACTTAGTCCATGATGGATTGTCATAATTACCGTTAAATTTTCAAACATATCTTCCGTAGGAGAAATTTCATAATCTTCAAATTGTGTGAATGTGTACGATCCTCCATTCTGAATAGCTATTCCTTCATTTACAACATCAATGTCCACATTTTTGGTGGTTGAACCAGTTGTAATGTCAAGATCGATCGCAACTGAATCCACAAATGAATTGATGTCGACTGTATAATCTGGTGTAGCATCATGAAAAGATATTTGATAGGAAGTACCATCATAATCAATCTCATCTATGTTCGCCGCCATGCCCATTAGCTCAAATTCGGTGTAAGTGCTCTTATTGTTATCGCTTTTAGCTTTTGCAGAAAAATCTTCAGAAATACTCGATGCGGATGGCTGTGTTCCATCATCCTCTTTCTGGCATCTCCTCAATAAAGCTAATCAGTTGAAGTAAACCCATAATTATAGCGTAGTTAGGAACTATGCTTTGGAAGAGTGACGAATTATTCAATTACCTCATTCACTATTACTTGAATTAGATACTTATATTTATTTTCATAGGTAGATTGCCCCCAGCCAATCTCTTCCGAATTATATGAAAAAGATACATTGTTGTTTCTTTTATTATTTGTGTAACCAATGTTGATGGAATTTAATCTATTCCCATCAATTATCTCATTCTTAATAAACCCATTTTTTTTGTAGTAGTCTGCCGACATCGCTTTAATAGCAACCAATATTCCAGGATGCGGCAAATCAATTTTCAAATGTTTTAAATTTATTTCTACCCAATTCCCTTTCTTCGGGTTTAGAGATGCAATCGTTTCTTTCGACAATAAATTTTCATCAATACTTAAATCCCCTTGGTCAGATAATCTGGCAGCGTATAGCTCAAGACTAAATGGACGATATTTCCAATCTTTATCACCACCATTATGCATATAGACTCTAATCTTTTCTATTTTACCAGAATTCTCATTAGTTGGGATATAAAGTGCTTTTTTTGCATTAAATCCTATCTGAACAGCAAAAAGTGCAAAATTCTTTTTGTTACCTAGAGAATAACTTATTGATTTTGGGGGCACAATTGTTATTTCATCAATCAAATTAATTTTAGGTTTGAGTTGAATTGTATCCTTCTGTTGCAATTCTGTAATCGCAAATGATCTAGTTAAATGCGCAATATGTGTTATATGAATAGAATCTTTTTCTAATTGTCCGATATATCTTATATCGACTTCACCAATTGCATCTGTTTCGAATATAAAATTTCTATCGCTAGAATTAATTTGAATGAAGGCATAGGGAACTCCCATGCCTTCAGTTGAAACTACCTTCCCTTTCCATTCGAAATCAGTAGCTTGAGAAAATACATTAAGTGCGCTAAAGATTAAAATGAGGCTTATTAAAGCGCTTTTCATCTCAAAGAATTTACTCATATAACCAACTCATTTTTTTAATCCTATTCATCACATGCTGCCCAATCTCTCCTTATACCTGTTCCAATCCAAAAGCGAAATCTAGTACAGTCCCATTGTTGTACACATTGTGGCACACCATTATGTACTATGATTTTATCTGTACCATCAACTGCTTCACAACGACCAAAACCCCAAAACAACCTTGGTTTACTTCCAGACTTTTCAGAAGCCGCCACTTCAAAATCATCCCCACTGCCATTATCATCAAATGACTTATCAGTGTTAGGGAATAAAATATGATGGATGGTCATAATTACAGTCAAATTCTCAAACATATCTTCCGTAGGAGAAATCACATAATCTTCAAATTGTGTGAATGTGTACGATCCTCCATTCTGAATAGCTATTCCTTCATTTACAACATCAATGTCCACATTTTTGGTGGTTGAACCAGTTGCAATGTCAAGATCAATAGCAACTGAATCCACAAATGAATTGATGTCCACTGTATAATCTGGCGTGGCATCATGAAAAGATATTTGATAGGAAGTGCCATCATAATCAATCTCATCTATGTTCGCCGCCATGGCCATCAGCTCAAATTCGGTATAGCTGCTTTTAAAATTATCGCTTTTCGCTTTTGTAGAAAAGTCCTCAGAAATGCTCGATGTGGATGGCTGTGTTCCATCATCGTCTTTCTGGCATCCTACAATAAATAAAGCCATTGCCCCTAAAATTAAGGTCTTTTTAATTGAATTTTTCATTTCCTTTAAATTTTTGAATTAATACTAAGTTTCGTTTGCCATTGCTGACTTAAAGCATGCATACCATTAAAGGTGTCTCCCTTTAAAAACTGCTTCTAATCCTTTATTTTTTAACGCAATAGCAACCATGTGCAAGGTATTGACGTCATAGGGATAATTCTATTCATAAAATGAATAATTAATTCAAACCACCGTTACATTAATCAGATTATGAATAAAATCAACAACAAAACAAGTGGAATTCTCCGAAAAGCTCTATTTATTGAGAAAACATGTGGGTTTTTCTCAAGAGTACATGGCACTAAAACTCAATGTAAGTCAATCAGATAATTTTTAAGGTGGCAAATCGCAAAAAAAATACAAAGAATTGAAAGCAATAGCTTGGGTTCCAATTTGTCTAAGTTGAAATATTAGCTAAATTATTCATACACTACTGTCGCATATATCAGCGGATAAGTATGTGAAGACTTTAACCATCCCCACTTCGTTTGCTTGCTAAAATAAAACTGTTTGTAATCATTATTCTCAGAAGCCCTACAGAAATTCACATGTGCGCCATAAGTTGTATCTAACTTTGTTATTAAAGTCGACTTTTCTTCGTCATACTGCTTAAACTTTCTAATTTTTATCCCACTCTTCCCTATATTTAGAATTTCCATCGCAATAAAAAACCCATCCTTTGGTACTTGAATGTTATGTTCTTCCAAACCGACTTTTACCCATCTGTTTCCTCTTTTAGGTGTTGCATAAACATTCGTATTTAGCAATCTTTTATTTGGCAAACCACTCTTCGGATGTCTATCATAAACCTGTATTCTAAAGGCTGTTTTTGGTTTACCCTCTTTTGCTATAAAGAAACCAACATCTTTTATAACTGCCTCTTTCTTGGGCTGTAAGAATATGGCGATTTGTTCAGGCAATCTGTGTAATGAGATTAATTGAGTGATTTGACATTCATCTTTATTGTAAGAAGGACCAATTCGATTAGAAATAGATTTTCTTGGCTTAATCTCTACCTCTTTCAAACGAATAGACAAGGGTTCTAAATAAATTTCACAATTAAAATTATTGCAATTAACTAATTCATTTATTTGAAATTCTTTTGACTTGTACCCAATTGAACTAATCAGCAATGTATCCTTTAAGTCAGTCTCACTTACTCTCATTTTAAACTGTCCCTGCTGGTTGGTTATAGTCCCGTTTTTGCCATTAAGAATTAAATAAGCATAAGGTATTGGGGTATTATTTTTGCTGCTTTTTAGTTCCCCATGCAGCGCAATATTTTGGCCATGAGACACAAATGACTTAGCTATTAAGAAGAAAAAGCATATATAACGCAAGCTAAACAATTTAAAAAATGAGCCCCTAAATTGGGCCTCTCGAATTACTTTAACAATCATAAAATTCTGATCGTTCTGTTTTACAACCAAAGCCAATCCAAAATCTATAACGACATACCCAATTTACATCTTGACATTGGCTCCCTCCTCCATCTTTTGGTTCTTCCTCGATAGCAACAAGGTCTGTCTTTTTACACCAAAAACATCTTTCATTTTTTTTAGATGCCGAAACTTCAAAATCATCCCCACTGCCATTGTCATCAAAAGATGCATCTGTGTTTGGACTTAGTCCATGATGGATTGTCATAATTACCGTTAAATTTTCAAACATATCTTCCGTAGGAGAAATTTCATAATCTTCAAATTGTGTGAATGTGTACGATCCTCCATTCTGAATAGCTATTCCTTCATTTACAACATCAATGTCCACATTTTTGGTGGTTGAACCAGTTGTAATGTCAAGATCGATCGCAACTGTATCCACAAAAGAATTGATGTCGACTGTATAATCTGGCGTGGCATCATGAAAAGATATTTGATAGGAAGTGCCATCATAATCAATCTCATCTATGTTCGCCGCCATGGCCATCTGCTCAAATTCGGTATAGCTGCTTTTAAAATTATCGCTTTTTTCTTTTGCAGAAAAATCTTCAGAAATACTCGATGCGGATGGTTGTGTTCCATCATCGTCTTTCTGGCATCCTACAATAAATAAAGCCATTGCCCCTAAAATTAAGGTCTTTTTAATTGAATTTTTCATTTCCTTTAAATTTTTGAATTAATACTAAGTTTCGTTTGCCATTGCCGACTTAAAGCATGCATACCATTAAAGGTGTCTCCCTTTAAAAACTGCTTCTAATCATTTATTTTTTAACGCAATAGCAACCATGTGCAAGGTATTGACGTCATAGGGATAATTCTATTCATAAAATGAATAATTAATTCAAACCACCGTTACATTAATCAGATATGAATAAAATCAACAACAAAACAAATGGAACTCTCCGAAAAGCTTTATTTATTGAGAAAGCATGTGGGTTATTCTCAAGAATACATGGCACAAAAACTCAATGTAAGTCAATCCACTTATAACCGCATGGAAAAGAACCTCAAGAAAATCAGTATTGAAGATGTAGAAAAAATATGTGAGGCATTGCAACTAGACATACATGCCTTTCTCCAAAAAGACAATATCTCGACCTTGCTTAAGGCTTTGCCAAAATAGCATTGAGCTTTTCAATGCCTGCTAAAATGCTTTTTATCTGTTCAAAGACCAAGCTTAATCGATTGTTGCGCTCTTTTAATTTGCAAGCACGAGGGTTTTTCTGCACAAAATTCAGCACCTTGGTAAATGCTGGTGATTGGTAGTAAGGTGATGCTTGATCTGTGATGAAATAGTTGATCATTTTTCCTTGCTTCATGACTACCTTCTCAATGCCCAATTCCTG
>Ga0316208_1001481_pt1 | contig 21971 bp, 15 predicted proteins | sample 3monopyrite_MG_FD_204944 | JGI IMG/M metagenome (GOLD analysis project Ga0316208, IMG submission 204944) | Microbial mat bacterial communities from mineral coupon in-situ incubated in ocean water Damariscotta River, Maine, United States -... | ecosystem: Environmental > Aquatic > Marine >...
TTCCGTTGCCTTGTTTGACCCGAAGCCGCAGGCGATGGTGTTTTGAATGCGTGCCAGCGTCTGAAACGCGGGCGCCTTCGGCTTCCGGTCAAACAAGGAACTTATTTCAGGACTATTCCTTAGTCGAGGAAAGTGGATCACCATTGTCCTTCATCCAGCGGTGCAGTGTGATCGCCAGCGCGGCTTTGGTTTTTGCGTGAGCTGGATTGTCCGACAGATCGAGCAACTCGTCGGGGTCGTCAGAAAGGTGGAACAACTGTTGTCTATCGACTGCGGGGTACTCGATGTATTTCCAATTCTCGTCGCGGACCATCCTTTGGAAGTTTCGAAAGTAGCCGACGACAAACGGGTAGATCTGCTTCTTCTCACCGCGAAGTGCTGGCCGCAGGCTGCGACCATCAATTCGATCTCCCGGCCCGGCAACGCCAGCGAGGTCGCAGAGCGTCGGAAAGAGGTCTCTTAAGTAGCACTGCGTCGCGAGCCGCTTGCCCTTCGAAATCCCCGGCCCGGCCATGACAAGCGGCACGCCGATCGTGTGTTCGTACATGCTCTGCTTACCTCGCAAGCCGTGGCTGCCGACTCCCAGTCCGTGATCGCTGGAAAAGACGATAAGCGTGTTCTCGCCCTTGCCGCTGTCGCTGAGCGCTTTCAGAACGCGACCGATCTGAGCATCCATGTGCGAGATCACGGCGTAGTACGCGGCCAGTTCTCCGCGAGTCTCTTCGGGAGTCCTTGGCCAGGCGAACAGCTTCTCATCGCGACCGTCGAAGTTGCCATGATCGAACGGGTGCCGCGCCGCAAAGTTCTTTGGCAGCGGCATCTTTGCCGCGTCGTACATGTCCGCATACTTCGGATGGATCATCAGCGGGTCATGCGGAGCGGTAAAGTTAACATGGACGAAGAACGGCTTGTCGGTCGGCTGTTCAACCAATTCGATCGCCGCGTCTGCAAACTTTTCGCTGATGTCCGAGGTCAGGCCAACACCGCGTTTCGGATACTTAGTCCCATCGTCAGATTGAAAGATCCATCCGCGATACCCGGTGACCGGTCGGCCGGCCCAGTCGACCTGAGGCTCATACCACTTGCCCCCGCCGCCTCGGTACAGACCGTTCGTCTGTGAGTAACCTCGATCGACCGGTGCTCCGTCGTTGTGCCACTTACCGACGTACGACGTCCGGTAGCCAGCATCGGCAAACCACCGAGCCATCAGTGGCAACTCGGGATCGATCGGTTTTCCAAAGTCGATCACACCGTTACGAAAGCTGGAGCACCCTGAAAGGATCTCCGCACGACTCGGAGTACAGATTGGGTATCCGCACGTTGCTCGCGTAATCGCTGTGCCCTCTCGAACCAGCCGATCGAGATTTGGAGTCTTAATGACATCGTTGCCCAGCGCTGCGATCGTGTCGGGCCGCTGATCATCGCTCACGATCAACAGGATGTTTGGCCGGTCAGCCGCGTCTACAACTCCAGCAGAAAGAGTCGCAACGATCGCAATCAACAAGTTCCGAACCAATGTTCGGCCAATCTGAAACTCAACACACATCATGAAAAACCCTTCAATTGTTCAGCCACAGATGGACACGGATTTTCACGGATATGTCGAGGATGCTTCATAGAGCCATCCGTGATTATCAGTGCGAATCTGCGGCTCTTTCCCGAACATGTTCTGCATGTTGACGCAAACTCGCGAAGACGCAAAGCACCGCAGCTTGGCTAAGGAATAGTCCCGCATTAACTCCCCGATTTCCGGCCACGTCATGCCCGCGCAGGCGGGCACCCAGTTTTTTTTACAAACGGCAGCGAGATCCACTGGGTTCCCGCCTGCGCGGGAACGACTGAAACCAATCATTCGTGATTCAAATCGGGAAGTTATTTCGGGACTGATCCTAAGCCGCAGAGATCAGGTGAGAAGCTTTTGTGCAAACGAGGCCGTGTGTCCTGTTGTAAAGATATGAGAACCACGGAAGACACGAAAAGACACGGAAAGACGAAACTGCCTTTCCGTGTCTTTTCGTGTATTCCGTGGTTAATCAATTCTCACGATGAACGGTTTCAAGCTTCGTCGAGTAGATCGACGGCTTCGAAGTTTTTACCTTCGAGCATTTCGAGACTCGCTCCGCCGCCCGTACTGATATGCGAAACATTGTCCGCAAATCCAAGCTGCTGGATTGCAGCGGCGCTGTCGCCGCCGCCGATGATGCTTGTGCTGTCGCCGTCGGCGATCGCTTGAGCGACCATCGTCGTTCCCGCGTCGAATGGCGGAATTTCGCAGACGCCCATCGGGCCGTTCCAGACAACGGTCTTTGCGGTCAAAACGGTTTCGGCGTACTTCTTTGCTGTTTCCGGTCCGACATCGAAGCCTTCGAAGTTGACGGGAATGTTGCCCGCCTCGACGACGCACTTGTTGCAGTCCCCGCTGAAGTCGTCGCCGCAGTGCGTGTCTGTTGGAAGTTCGAGCTTGTCGCCGCCTTCTTCCAGCAGCTCTTTGGCGAGCTTGACATAGTCATGCTCGACGAGACTCTTCGCAACGTTCCGTCCTTTGGCCAGTTCAAACGTGTAGGCCATCGCTCCGCCGACCAATACCTTGTCGCAGATCGTCAGCAGGTTGCGGATGACGTTGATCTTGTCGGAGACTTTCGCTCCGCCCACGATGGCAATGAAAGGTCGTTCCGGAGTCGCGATGGTCTCGGCCAGGTATTTGATTTCCTTCTCGACGAGGAACCCAACGACTCGCGGCTTGCCTTCCATCTTCAACGGCACCAGGTACATCGATGAGTCCGTGCGGTGGCACGTGCCGAACGCATCGTTCACGTAAACATCGCCGAAGGTCGCCAGCGTTTCGGCGAACGGCTCTTTGACGTTGTCTTCCTGCTTGCGATCTTCGCCCGGATTGAAGCGAACGTTCTCCAGCACGAGCACCTGTCCGGGCTGCAGTGATGCGACCTTGGATTTCGCATCGTCGCCAACGGTGTCCGTCGCGAAGGCAACGTCCTGCCCGATCAATTCAGCAAGCTTGTCGGCGGCTGGCTTCAGGCTCACCGCCGGCACGACTTTGCCTTTGGGACGTGAAAGGTGGCTCATCAGGACAAGGCTTCCGCCACGCTCCAACACCGAGTTGATCGTCGGCAGCGCCATCCGGATTCGCAGGTCGTCGGTCACGTTCAGGACGTTGTCCAGCGGAACGTTAAAGTCCACTCGAACGAGGACTCGCTTGCCGGAAACGTCAACATCTTTGATCGTCTTCTTGGCCACTTCAAACCGCTCCTGAGAGTTCTGGCCGAGCAATTCGACCGCGTTTTTTGAATGAAATAATGAGCGCCGGCATCCTACGTCGTCGCATGACGAACGCAAGCCAGCGAGTCTCGCCACAAAACGCATCGACCCTGCCAGATGCGTTGGCTGTTCGCTTCGTCGGTTGCGAAGTATCGTAATCTCTTCCCGCCTGCTGCTGTGTTCCAAGCTCCTGAAGGTGTGTTTTGAGGAATTGTTTGACCCGAAGCCGCAGGCGAAGGCGTTTCAGATAGTTAAGAACACCTTCGCCTGCGGCTTCGGGTCAAACGACCAACGGTTTCAGCATTCTTGAGACAGGCCATTGAGTATCACGTCGAGGTTTTAGCGATGGCGAAGTATCGAGTCGCGATTATCGGCAGCACGAATCGTGGAAACTACGGGCACGGTCTCGACGGACCGTGGCAGCATCTCGATTCGTGCGAAGTTGTCGCCGTCGCGGACGAGCACGAAGGCGGTCGCGCAGCAGCGGTCAAGCGGACCGGTGCAAAGACCGGCTACGCGGACTTCCGAGAAATGCTCGCCAAAGAGGAACCCAACATCGTGGCGATCTGCCAGCGTTGGATTGATCGACATCATGAAATGGCGATGGGGTGTGCCGAGCACGGCTGCCACATCTACATGGAGAAACCGTTCTGCCCGACTCTCAAAGAATGCGACGAGGTCATTCAAGCGTGCGAGATGCGACATCTCAAAATGGCAGTGGCGCATAACACGCGGCACTCGCCGATCGTGAGAGTCGTCAAGGGTTTGATCCGAGACGGCAGGATCGGCGACGTGCTGGAAGTCCGCATTCGCGGCAAGGAAGACTCGCGCCGCGGCGGCGGAGAAGATCTCTGGGTTCTGGGAACTCACATGCTCGACCTGTCCGGCATGTTGTTCGGCGCGGTCGAATCCTGTTTCGCCACGGTCCGCGAAAACGGCGAGCCAGTTTCGAAGAAGCACGTAAAGCCGGGCAACGAAGGTATCGGCTCGTTGGCGGGAGATCACATTCAGGCGAGCTACCAGTTTAAGAATGGAGTCAACGGTTTCTTCGCCTCGAAACGCGGAGCCGGTGGCAGCCCGACTCGTTTTGGCCTGAGGATCGTCGGCTCCAAAGGGCAGATTCATCTGCAGTCAGGGCACGGCCGCACGGCTTACATCCTGGAAGATTCAAGCTGGTCGCCGGGCCAGTCTGGTTCAAAATGGCAGCCGATCACTTCGAACGGAGTTGGCAAACCGGAAACCGTCTCTGGCGACAGCCACGACGGCGGCAACACGCAGGCGGCCACCGACTTGATTTCATCGATCGAAAACGGCCGACAACCACTCAGCAGCATGTACGACGCCCGAGCCACCACGGAGTTGATCGTTTCCGTTTTCGAATCCCACCGCCTCGGCCAGCCTGTCACGTTGCCACTGGCGACACGCGAGAATCCACTGACGCTGCTTTGATCGCTTGAAGAATTCTGAGTGAATCGCCCAGTAATTCTGAAACCGGACCAGCCGCGCCGGAAAAAATTCTCGGTCTTCGCACGCTCGTTTTATGAAAGCATGACATCGCCGACGGGACCGATCAGGACGCGTGTTAGAGAATGCTGGTTATGCGGATTCGTCCGGGCATCGCTCCGCGACGTGCAGATGTCGTCGTGCGGCGTTGGGTTTGCCCGAGTCGATCAGTCCGTTTGTACCGATTCTCCTGAAGCCGGCACGTAGTTGCCGGCACGAAGCTCCTCTGCCGCGCGGCAGAGCTAAACCCACATACCTCGCGGATGGTGACAAGGATGTCCCGCTGCCGCTTCATCTGTTTGTTGACCCTCGCGGCCGTCTGCACGGTTCCGCTGTGCAGGGACTCGTGCCTTGATGGCCTTGCCCGGTCGGTGCACGCGGCGCCGCACACGATCAGCAATGTCGAACATCCGTACGACGTTGACTGGCCCGACGTCCGGCTGATGCTCGCTCAAAAGTGTAACGCGTGTCATCGCGCCGGCACCGACCAGACGGACCTCACCAGTTGGGAAGCGATGGTCGACACCCCGCATCCTCACGGTGAAACACTGGTCGTACCCGGCAAGCCGGAATCTTCGCTGCTGTGGCAGTACGTCGCCTGGAATGTCTTGGAACAGGCCGATTCCGACGAAGCTGAAGAACCGCTCATGCCTCCGGAGAAAGCCGAGTGGCTCACTGAGGGGCAACTTGAAACGCTGAACCGATGGATCAGGAACGGCGGGCTCAAGTATCGCCTGCCGGAAACGTGCGACACGTGGCCGCTCACCGAGCTGGATTTTCCGTCGGCCAAAGAGTGCGCGACTTGCCACCCGAAACAGTACAGCGAATGGTCGCGCTCGATGCACGCCTACGCGCAACACAGTCCGGTGTTCGAGGCTTTCAACCTCACTCTGCAGGAACGGACCAGCGGCACGCTCGGTACCTTCTGCACACGATGTCACACGCCGCTCGGCACAGCATTCGGCGAAAACGGACAGCGTCGCAACGTCAACCGATCGCGACTTTCGATGGAAGGCGTGACCTGCGTCACGTGCCACCGCGTTGACAGGTCGTACTACAAAACCAGCACGCGGCGATACCTTGTGCCGGGCAAGCTTTCCGAAGGCTGCATGTACGGGCCGTTTCAGGATGCAGTCTCGGTGGATGAAAATTCGCACGGAGCCGTGAAGTCCGTGTCAATCCGCTCCAGCGCGTTCTGCGGTTCCTGCCACGACGTTTACAGCCCCGAGGGCATTCGTCTGGAAGAGGCATTCAGCGAATGGCAGAACAGTCCTGCCGCGAAGGATCAACAGACCTGCCAGCACTGCCACATGGGACCGGTTCAGGGAAAGCCGTTTCGAGAATGCGATCGCCCAATGGGCCGAGCAGCGACCGTCCCCGGAATCGATCCTGAAAAAATTCCAATGCGACCACTGTCTGATCACACCTTTGCCGGTCCAGACTATTCGCTGCTGCCAGACACTGAGTTTCCGCACAAACTCGACTGGATGTACGAGACTGACTACCGCCGAACGGAGCGACTGACTCTTCATCAGAAAACAACGCTCGATCAACTGCGACGAAAGAATCGACGGCAGCTTCGCATCGCTCGTGACAAGCGTTACGAACTTCTACAGAACGCGGCTGAAATCCAAGTGGCCGCCCCCGAAACAGCCGCGTGCGGTGATCGCATCGCCGTTCGCGTTGATGTTCGCAGCTTGGTCGCTGGACATAACTTCCCAACAGGCTTTACCGAGGAACGCCAGCTTTGGGTTTCCGTCGAACTGTGCGACGAGTTCGGCAGGCCCGTATTCGCGACCGGCGATTTCGACCACAACGGCGACCTTCGAGACGAACACAGCCACGCGGTCCTGGGCGGGCACGCTCACTGGGATCGGAACCTGCTGAATTTTCAAAGCAAATTCGTTGGGTTGGCAACTCGCGGCACGGAGCGGCCATTGATTCTGTCCGTGAATCGGCAACTCGCTCCGCTCAACATTTTCCGTCCGGCCCCCGAGCCGACAGCCGCGTTTGGTCGTCCATCAACGTTTCGAATCTCGAAAGGCAGCCTCGCGCCGCTCAGCACGGTGTCGAAAAAGTATGCGATCACAATCCCTGAACAGGCCGGTAACTACTGCCTGCGAGTTCGTCTCAACTATCGCCACCTTCCGCCGCACCTCATGGACGAAATTGGCGTGCCGCATCTGAAACCGCTGCTCGAAACAGTGAATATCGATCAGCACGATGCGGTCATCCGGGTGAGCAAGTCAGCGGGAGGTCGCCTGTTCCGATGACCGCCCTTGCTGCGCGCCCACCATCTTTCGTCGTGACCTTGAACAGTCGCCTTTGCGTGTGCGCGCTCATCATCCTTCAGGTCTCGTCGTTGGTTAGTGAAGCATCGGCTGCCGGTGACATCGGATTTGTTCGCCTTTCTGACGGCAAGCTGCCAGTTCACTCGACAGCGATCGAGTCCGGCGGACAGGCAAGTAGGCTGGAACAAGCTCCGCGCAGTTCCGGCAAGGACCGCAACATGAATGCCGGAGCGGCGCAAAGCTTGCTCCTGCCGACTTCTACTGTCACGAATTCGGTCGTCCCAATGTCGTTCGACGTTGTAGATGAAGAACCGCTGCCGCCACTTTCTGACGAACTGCAGCGATTCGGAGGTGCGTCGCTCTACGAAGCCGAAGGCGGACACGCTGACTCGCCTTTCAGCGAACATGGCGGCGATCAGGTCAAGATTCTGCGACTGCCTGAGTCGTGGGAGAAGCCGCTGCCGCCAGTGACCGCGTATCAGGAATTCCTCGGAGCCGATCCAATCGGCTCGTGGGACGGATTGAAATGGTTTGGCGACGCCGGGTTTCAGTGGGAGCCTCGCCTGGTCGCGCACGGTTCGTACGAAATGTTCGGGCTGTTTCTTGAGCAGGGCGGCACACGGCAGGACGCCGTGGGGCATCAGTTGATTGTCGACTTCGATCTGCGACTAACGGGTACCGAACGTGCTCACGTCCAGTTCCGTCCACTCGGAAGACGCAACACCGGAGGCTCGTTTTTCCGCCTCGATGATCCGACCGGGTACGACGACAACTCGACCGGAATTCCCGATCGGTGGTGGATCGAAGGAGAATTCTACAGCCTGTTCAACGGCCTGATCGACGACCAGTTCACTCCGCTGGACTATCACATTACCGTTGGAAAAGTCCCATACGCCGTTCACAACTCGCTGCTGATCAATGACGAAGTGACCGGCGTCATCGTCAACAAGAACACGCTGCTGATTCCGCCGCTCAGCAATCTCAACCTGCAGGGATTCTACTTTTTCGACGACGTCAACACGGCAACGCCACGCTCGACCGAACTTGTCGGAATGCACGCTTCTGCCGACTGGCGAAACGCTTTTATTGAAGCAACGGTCGCTTACGTCAGCCATTCAGATGACTCGAGTTTCGACTCTCGATACGCCGCCGTCAGCGCGACGCAATTCTTCGGGCCGGTCACGCTGGCAGGCCGAGCACTCTTCAAAGGCGGAGACGAAGCGGGAACCGGCGACGGAGCCTTGTTCGTGGTCGAGAGCAACTTGACACGCCTCGCTCCTCACGAAATCAAATGTGCGACCGGCATCGAACACGCGGTCTTCTACGGCAATTTCTTTAAAGCCACGAGCGGCTGGAGCCCCATTAGTGGAGCCAACTTCGACCGACTGAGGAGTTCATTCGCCGTCGATCCGCTGGTCCGAATCGGCCAGGGCGTAAACCCTTCCGACACAATCGGAGCGTCAGTAGGCGTACAACTATTCCGCGACCACGAAGACGAATCCATCACTCCTGAAATCGCCTGGGAACAACCGCCAGGCGATTCCGTCTGGGGACTTGGCCTGCGCTGGCAAAGAAAACTCGGCCCGCAGATTTTCCTCGACGCGTCCGGCATCATTTCCTGGTCAGACAACCGCCAGCTCGAACGCGAGGGAATCTTCGTCTCAACGTTCGTCGTCTTTTGAGTCGTGTAGGAATACTGGCAAGAGGACGTAGGGTGCTGACAAGCTCTGCGCCGGCACACCATGTCGCAAGTGGTGTGCCGGCGCAGAGCTTGTCAACACCCTACGTCATGCACCAAATCCCGTTTCAATTTCGAACTCCGTTCTGATCCACCGCCGCTGGAACAAGCAGCGTCGACAATACCTGGGCATAGACGCGGTGGCCGAAATCGTTGGGATGGTTCACGCCGTTGCCGGTCAGATCCCAGTCCTGTTTTCGTTTCAGGAATTCCGTCCAGATTGACGTCATGTCCGCCAGCGCGATTCCGGGCTCGCAGAGTTCCTTCAGCGCGTCGCGGTACTGCGGAAACAATTCCTGTTTAAGACGCGGCCAGTCTCGGTTTCCCAGCATCGTGGCCACGAGAATGAATTCCGCATTCGGCAGCGATTCTCGAATCTTCGTGATGACAGCTTTCGTGTTCGCCCGGTACTCCTTCGCCGACCGCCCGGCGGCATCGTTCATACCGAATGCGACGATGATGAGATCCGGACGCGGCTCGACGACAAGATCGATTGCTGACAGCACCCATCGAGTATCTTTGCCACTGACCGAAGGATTCGTCATTTGCACCTTCGACTGATACTGAGCTTCCAAACGCCGCTGTAGCAGTCCAGGAAATGACGGTTGATAGGGTGCTCCGCCGGCCCAGCCCGAAGCGTTGCATCCTGATGAAATACTGTCGCCGATCAGCACGATGGAAACTGGCTGTCCGTTGCGAAGTCGGCCGATTGTTCGAGGCAGGGCCTGTTCATCAAACTTCGGAGTGATCCTGCTCCAGTCCTCGGGTTCATGCTTGTACGTGATGCAGGTCTGCATGTGGTGATATTCAAGTTTCGCTCCGAAGAAGATTTCCCCGTTGCCGTCACGATGAGTCAACTTGTACTTCTGAGAATCATCGGGACGTCGCAGTTCAGCAGTCGTGAAAGACGCGATCCGAGAGCCAGCGGGAATCGTGATCTCACGAGTTTCCCGTTTCCATACATAATCGCGGCCCTCTTCGTACGTCACGTTGCCCGATGAGTCGTGAACGGTCAGAACGGCCTCGATTGGAAACAGGACCGAAGCCTTCGCGACGCCGGTCTTTGGATCCCTGATGAACAACATCGACTCGCCCTCGATGGTGTCTCCCACCCAGAACGGCCGCAGCAGTTTCGGAGCGTAGTCCCATTTCGGTTCTGAAGGTTCGTCGGCGAGTACGTAACTCGCTGAAAGGTATGCGACGATGAGGGCTCGCAGCATCAAACTGGTAGGAGCCAAGTTGCTGGTCGGCTGCTCTGAAGTTGAACATTGGCGGCTTCGATGAGTTTGCGTATGCACGAAATGCTCCGGTAAGTGTCTTGAGAAATCATCTCGATCGACGCTGAGCATCTTCTGCAACTCGCCACGCCGCAAGCGTTCGCGTCTCACAATATGACCAGGTTGTCGCCCGACAGAATTTCGAACGAAGTGGTCTTGTGGCGTTTTGTAATCGGCGCTAGATTTGGCCATTCAAATTTGCACCGCCAAATTTGGGAGAGCAAATCGGTGGCCGCAGAATCAAGGAGGGTGAGATGGCCGGACCACAGGCGAAGGAATTGACGGAGCGCGAGCTGGTTGTGATGAGGGCCTTCTGGGATGAAGGTTCCGGAACGGCGGACGAGGCTCGGCAGCGACTGGCTGATGCCGGTGTCGAGCTGGCGTACGTCACGGTGGCCAACGTCGTGCGAGGACTTGAAGATAAGGGCTTTCTGAAGCAACTCAATAAGTCTCGCCCGTTTCAGTATCGCGCGGCACGATCGTTTGAAGATGTTTCGAAACGGCTCGTCGGCGATCTGGTTGAACGATTGTTTGACGGTTCAAGACAGAAGTTACTGGTGCAGGTTCTGGACAAGCGACGGCTTTCTAAGACCGAACGCGAATTCCTCAAACAGATCCTCGTCGATCAGGGGGAGGACGCATGACTTCGATCGATCTACTACTCAGTCTTGCCCGAATCACCGCCGTCGGCTCCCTGGCAATCGTTGCCGGATACTGGCTGCTGCGTCGTCGGCCGGACATCGTTCCTGGACTTTCGCTTGCCGGATTGCTGTCTGGATGCGTGCTTCTGGCTGTTTCTGGGGTCGACTTGCCGACACTCTGGGAATCACCAATTCCCGTGACACAACCAGTAGCTGATGCGAGTTTCAGCGGCGACCGAGAGATGTTGTCAGACACGGAAGCGGCGACCCACCCTGAGATATCGCTGGCAACGGTTGGCGATTTTCTTAGAAACCTCGACGCGGCTGACTCTACCGCTACGTTCAGCACGAGTTTCAGTGTAATGACAGTGCTTGGAGCACTTATCGCATTGGCGTTCTGCCGCATTCTCTTCGGGCTGGTCGCCACGTTCCGATTTCACAAACAAAGCACCTCCGTCACCAGCGAACGTTTGCAGAAACTCCTATCCGCGTTCGACGGAATGATCGACAGAGTGGACGACTTGGAATTTCGCGTTTCGGGCCAGGCTCACGCACCCTGCGTCACCGCGATCAATCGGTGCTGCATCTATCTCCCTGCAGATTGGGATGACTATGCCGACGATGAACTCGCTGCGTCGGTGGTGCATGAACTTGGCCATTTGAGCCGCGGCGACGCACGGTGGCGATTGCTTGCTCAACTCGCAACGGCGTTTCAGGTCTTTCACCCGCTGTCGCACGGTCTGCTCCGTCAGCTTGTGATTGCTCAGGAACTATCTGCCGACCGGTGGGCCGCCGCCGCCATTGGCCGCACGAAGTTTGTCCGTGGAATTTCTCAGTTAGCACTACGACTCGACAATGCTGCCCTTCCGCGACGGTCCCAGGGAATCGGGATGTCGCACTCTTCTTCATTTCTGATCAGGAGGATCAAAATGCTTCGCAATGGAATGCCTGCGTTTCAGGGAAAGACTCACTGGATCGCGAAAAGGTCCGCCGCGCTCGCGGTCGTGGCTGTCGCTGTTGTGGCCGCTTCGTGGTCTTTGTCGGCCGAGGAGCCCGTCCGAGTTGCTACTAGAATCATTGATGCCCCCACTTCGAAGCTTAGAGAAGACGAGGCAAAACTCTGGAACACACTGCCCGGAAGAAGTGGCTATTGGTCACTCAATGTCAAAGCAGCTTTGGAGCATCAGGTCATCGGGCCAATGCTCAGCGGGGCGGATGCAACATTGCTCACCGCCGGCTGGATGATGATTGCAAACGATGATGCCCGAGACCGTCGAGCAGCACTCGGCTTGTCGATTCATAATATTTCGAGACTTTCTGGAAGTGTGAAGATGGTCACCAGGATGCTCGAAAACGACGAAAACGACAAAAAGTACCACATGTCGGTGGGGTCGGATGAATTCATCATGACAATGCGTCGCGAGGTGGACTGGTCGATGGTCGCGGCCGCTCTGCCGGAAGATCGACTGAACGCTGGTATCCGAGGTCTGATTGGTCCCGACTTCCCGAAAGCAAGTGCCGAAGACATTGCCAATCAGAACTCATTCAGCGACTTCTTCGCGCTGCAAACCGATCCACGCCGTTTCATCCTCAAGCAGGAATCCGATGAAGAATCGTCACCGACCCCACAAGTAATCAAGTCATTGTGGAAAGACTTCGGCGGCGAAATTGCAACCTCAGTTATCCGGTTACCGACCATGATTGGCCCCACTGAAACGCGAATGCAGGAACTGATGCATACGCTGCACGAAGCCGCTGAATACGAAGTCATCAGCTTTGACATCGCAGACTCCCCAGAACACGTTAGATTGAGATTCGGGCTGACGCCGAGCAAAGGAACCACTGCAAAAGACCTTCTGGCAACGACGACTGCAGTGCTTCAACTTGGACTCGAAGAGCAGAAGCAGGAAGCCGCTTCATCAGGTAAAACACTCGACGCTGTCGACGTAGAATTGAACCGATTCATAGAATCAACACAACTGGAAATTCGCCGTTCATCCGATCCGGCTCTGCCGAGTGTCGTGATGCTGGAAGGCGACATCGACCCTCGCATTATATTGGGTGGACTCGACTGAAATCTGTATTCTCGACGTCGAACGACGTTGCCGAATCGCGGCAGCGTCGTTGGTCGTTGGTCGCTGGTCGCTGGTCGCTGGTCGTTGGTCGCTGGTCGCTGGTCGCTGGTCGCTGGATGCTGGTCGCTGGTCGCTGGATGCGGACGGACGGACGGACGGACGAGAATCGCCAGCGTCTGTCTCGAATCTAGAGTTTGTCAGATCAGGACTTCAGAGCAGCGCGAGTCCTTTGAACCAAACCATTGTCACGGTCGTGAGTGCCGCGCAGATTGAAGACGCTTGCCGCCAGAAACGGGTTTCGCCATGCGGGCGAAATGTGGGCATAGTCTTCCAGCGTCGCCGAGCTGAACTTGTAATCGTGAGAGTTGTTGCCCTTCAGAAAAATCAACCGCCGTGCCGCATCCACAAACGATTTCCCATCGTTTCCGGCGTTGAGCCATGCCAGAGTTTTTCCCGCAGCTTGAAAATGGTTTCGGCCGACATCGCCGTAAATATCGTCGAGCCCGTCAACGCCCGTTGAAGTTGGCACTGGCTGCAGTTCGTCGATCGCCGAGTTGCCAACCTGTCCTCGAGCGTGCATCGCATCACGAAACATCGGCAGGAACGACGCGTTCTGCAGCAGCAGCAATCGTCGCGTTTCCTCGTGCCCGCCACTCGCCGTCAACTGACGAAACGCGTACTGCAAAGCGTTGGTGGTCGTGACCGCGTGCATGGCAATAATGCCTCGCTGCCGAATCAGCAGCTCGACGGCTGCCAGATAGAGGCCGTCAGTCACCGACTGCACGGAAACATTCTTATTAAACATGTCGACAACCACGTCGCTGGCCTGTGTCGCAGAACACGTTCGAAGACTGCAGATGAGTTCTCTCGTCGAATCTGAATCAGCGGCGCCATCGGGCAGTTCACCTTTGAGACGAGAAGCCAACTTCTGGTTGTGACGCCAGGGACGATCCGCAGCCAGATCGTTGTCCCCAGGATTCGGCTCTCCCGAGTGATTCTGAAGCGCGTAAGCGATTGCGCGAAGCATCGGCTCGGAATGCTGCCAGCCGATGTGCTGCAGCGTTCTGAAGCCGTTCGCCACGAAAATCGCTTTATGTCCGATGCTCCGGAAATCGCGTGCGCCGAGGCGAGCGAACATCGGGAACAAGTCTTTCGCACTTCCGACCCTGGCCAGAGCCGCGGCCGTGTGGTCGGCAGTGTCCGGCTGCCAGCGGTTCATCGCCGTTTGAAATCGCGTCAGGGTTGTTTGAGGCTGATTCCCAGATTCATTGGTAAGTTTCTGAACCGACGCTTCGTGAGCGGCGGACATCGTCCAGTCACCCTCGGTGACGTCCCGCGCTTGCGACGCCTTGAACTCATCAATCGCCCAGAAAATTGGCAACCAGCGATCCGACTCGGGTGATGATTGTGCCGCCAGGTGTGCCGAGTTCACGACCAGGACCGCGTGAAACTTGAAGCCAACCGAGGGGCGGGGCTGCACGTTTCGCACTCCCGCCAGTTGGACTGCAGTGACCACTTCACGGTAGGTCGTTCCCTTGCGAAGTTGGTCCGCAACTTCTTCGAGCACTCTTTCTCGCGGGGTGTCTTCGAGAAGTCGAACGAGCGGCTCGATTTCTGGTTGAAACTTCACGGCCGCCGGATTTGCCGTCGAATCCGCGGCAGAAACCGGATCGAGTTTCGACAGGAATGACAGATCACCCAGCCCACTCAGAAGGCCAGCACTTGTGCCGCCAGCCAGAAATCCTCGACGTGACAGGTGTTGAGCCATCGGACGCTCCGTGAAAGTGGTGGATGTCGATCGTCGCCCCGTTGCTACATGGGAGCGATGCGTTTTGAGCCAACGTCTGTTGTCTGCATGACGTGCGAGGTGAAGCTCTTCCAGATCAGCTTATTGCGGACGTCGGCGAATTCTGGATTGTCCCAGAGGTCGTTGAATTCCCAGGGGTCAGCGTTCAGATCGTAGAGTTCGCCGAGCTGCTGATCATGGTAGACAGTCAGTTTGTACTGCTCATCGCGATACATCGTGGCGTAGCTTCCGGGGCCACCTGTGAAGAATGGATCAAGCGCTTCGAAGTACTCGCAGCGGACGGTGTCTCGAAGTTTGTCACCATCTTCTTCGCCGCGCAGAACGGGCAACAGACTGTTGCCCTGGAAGTAGTCGGGAACCTCGACGCCGCACAAGTCCAGGATGGTCGCGGACATGTCGAGCAATTCGACCAGCCCGTCGCACTGCACGTTCTGCTGGAACTGCCCCGGCCATGAGAAAATCAGCGGCACGCGCACGAGGCCTTCGTAGAATCGGCAGCCTTTGAACATCAGCCCGTGATCGCCCAGAGTTTCACCGTGATCACTCGTGAAGATGATGACTGTGTTGTCTCGCTGGCCAGTTTCATCGAGGCATTCGAGGACTCGCGCAAACTGATCGTCGATCAGCGCGATCATCGCGTAGTACTTTGCCTGAGCGTCCTTCGCGTTGTGATCATCCGGACGTTTGACTTCGTCCTGGAAATCAACGTTGGCAAACTTTGCCTGGTGCTCAAGATCGCTTTCCTGGAAGTAGGGACCAGGCATGTCTTCCGCTTTGAACTCGTCCGCGTACGACTTCGGTGGAATGAACGGCGGATGCGGATCGTAGATGTTGACGTTGAGCAACCACGGCTGGTCGCGTTCCCGCGAGATGAACTCGATCGCCCGCTCCGAGGCCCAGGTTGTCTGATGAAGCTCTGCGGGCACGCGCTCTTTGCTGTCGCGCAGGGCGTTCAGGTCGGCGCCTTTGGCACGAACCCAGTCGGCGTAGTCATGCGTCCCTTCGGGCCAGTCATCGCGGGGAGCGTGGCTGTGCCACCAGTCGTTGAAGCCGTCATCGAGCCGCGGCTCCGCGCGATGGCCACCGCTGCTCAGGTGAAACTTCCCAATGAGACTGCAGTCATAGCCAGCGTCAGCGATCAGTTTGCTGATCAGCGGCGGAGAATCGGGAAACGTGTCGTTGCCGTTTCGTGTGTTGTGAACACGGCTCGGATACATGCCGGTCATGATGCTGGCCCGACTCGGAGTGCAGATTGGACTTTGACAGTAGGCATGAGTAAACGCCACGCCCTCACCGACCAGCGCGTCGATGTTCGGCGTGCGAACGTGCTCGTTGCCTAGAGCCTTGATTGTGTCGAAGCGTTGCTGGTCGGTGCAGTACCACAGAATGTTCGGTCGAGTCATGGTGTTTTGAAATTTCTTGAGAGACCTTCTGATTCACACCGTCGTGATGCGAAGATGGCGGTAGTCAGGACGTAACTGACGTCGGAATGTTAGTTCCCCGGCGTCGTTGAATCAGCGGAACAGCCAGCAGAACGGCGCTGATCACCAGAAATACGGCGGACATCGGGCGCGTGACCAACGGAAGATAACTTCCCCCTGAAGCCATCAGCCCGGCACAAAGATTCGTTTCGGCAACTGGCCCGAGTACAAATCCGATGACAAATGGAGCGAGTGGAATTCTGACCTTCTCCATTCCAAACCCAACGAGCCCGAAGAGCAGCATCACCCAAACGTCAAACATTCGGTTTCCGAGTGCGTACGAGCCGACAACACAGAATGTCAGGATCACCGGGATCAGGAACGCTCTGGGAACATCCGTCAATCGAGCGATCTGCCGAACAGCCAGAACCAGGAAGCCGAACATGAAGAAGTTGGCGATGAAGTAAGTGCCCATGATCGTGTAGATCAAAGACGGGCTTTGCTTAAACAGCAACGGTCCCGGCTGCAGGCCGTGCAGCACGAGCGCTCCCAGCAGGATGGCATCAATCACGCTGCCCGGGATCCCCATAGCGACCAGCGGGATTAATGCACCGCCAACCGTCGCGTTGTTTGCCGATTCGGAAGCGATGATGCCTTCTTCACTTCCGTGTCCGAATTTCTCGGGCGTCTTCGAAAACGTTCGAGCGGTTGAGTAGGCAGCGACCGAACCGATGTTCGCGCCGATGCCAGGCAGAATCCCGATCCACGTTCCGATGACCGAAGAACGCAGCATGTTGACGGCGTGCAGCTTCCAGTCGGACAGCGCCGGGAAGAGTTTCTGATTGGAAATCTGTATTTGCTCGACCGAATTGTCGATTCGCAGCACATCGTTGATCACCTGACTCAGCGCAAACAGGCCGATCAGTACCGGCAGCAGTTTCAGCCCACCGTTCAGTTCTTCGAAACCCAGCGTCATGCGGACTTCGCCCGTTGCCTCGGCGACTCCCGGCATGGCACACAGAATTCCAAACATTCCGGAGAAAAGTGAGGCACTCAACGACTTACCGCCGACAGACGCGATCAGCACCAAAGCCATCATGACCAGCGAGAAGAATTCGAACGGGCCGAACTTCGTCGACAGCTCGGCCATCGGTTCGGAAAGGGCAATCAGAAACAACCACGACACAAGACCACCGGCGAATGACGCCATGATGCTCAGAGAGAGCGCTCGACCAGGATTACCGGCCTTCGCCATCGGGTAACCGTCCAGCGTGGTCATCACCGAAGCCGGCGTGCCGGGCATCCGGAGCAGCGTCGCCGTAATTAATCCGCCGCTGATCGATCCGACATACATGCTCACCAGCAGGATCATCGCATTGCCGGCGTCCATCGAGTATGTCAGCGGCAGCGTCAGCGCGATCACCATCGCACCGGTGAGACCCGGAATGGCTCCGACAGTGATCCCGAGGCTGGTCCCGATGGCAATCAGGACCAGTCCGGTTGGAGCCGTAAGCAGTGCGATGGCTTGTTCGGTCGGTGTCACAATGATTCGTTCTACTACGCGATGAGTTGGTCGTGCTACGGCAGGTCAGTGACAACGATTTTCGTCAGAACAAACTGGACGCCAAAAGCGACAAGCAGCGACGTTTCGACAAGGACCAAGGCGTGCGATCGTTTGTGCTGGCTGAGCAGGAATCCGCCGCAAGGGATGAACACAAGCGTCGCCCAGACGAACGGCACTCCGTACTGCATGGCAAACACGTAGGCCGCCGTCGCCATCAGGAGCCCGACAGTTCGCATCGTCGCGGGCGAAGCCTTCGGCGTGGCGGCGACTGCGGCACTGTCATTCGTTGGGCGGCGTCGTTCCACAATCATCGCCACAACACAGACGACGAGCACCCAGCCAACTCCCGTGGAAATGTCAGGGACGTCCGGCTTCTCTTGTTCCCCGACTTTCTGCGCCCCTGCCACCTGATTGTCGATGTAGTCGGCAAACTCCTGCCCCTGCAGAAAGTTCGGTTCCATCTTTAATTCGGCGAGCCGTTCGCGAACGTGCTCCGTCTGCATGGCCTTCTTCAGAACGCCAGCGATGTACTCGCTGCATTCTTTGGGAGTGCCCTTCGGAAACCACCAGTAGTGACGGTTCGAGTTGACAACGTCGATGCTTTGTTCGCGCGCCGTCGGCACTTCGGGCAAAGCGTCGCAACGTTCAGCTCCCAGATAAGCAACCGCACGCAGGCCTCGTGACTTAAAGTCGACATACTCAGAGACCGAAAACGACGACACTTCGATGTGGTCTCCCGCAAGCTTAATAGCACGGTCGGCACCGTCTCCCGACTGAGTGAACCTGAACTTCGCACCAGAAAACGCCTGCTCCAATTGCAGAGCTGCGAAGTGCGTGGGGGCTCCAAGATTCACACCGTTCGTCACGGTGTCGGGTTTCTGCTTGCACTCTTCGAGCAATTGCGTGAGCGTCTCGAACCGGGATGAATCTTTCACGACGACGACCATCCCGATCTCGCCCGTCGACGCGACCGGCTCGAAAGCCTCGGGACCATAGTTGACTTTGCCCGAGTACCTGGCCGTGATGATCGCATCGTGCAGCAGCAGCAGCGTGTAACCATCCGGTTTCGCATCACGAACGTAGCGACTGCCAATCGTCGCGCTGCCCCCGGGCCGATTAATAATCACAAACGGCTGAGGCAACAGTCCCGCCTCATCAATCCCACGTTTGATAATCCGCCCGAACGTGTCACTACCGCCGCCCGGCCCGAACGGAACCACAAGCTTGATCGGCCGAGCAGGATAGGTTCCCCCATCGCTCCCCGAGTCACCCCCGAGACAAGCTACCATCAAGGCAACTATCGCTCCGCAGGCCAGTAGATGTCCGAGAATTGGCTTCATGCTGAGCTGGGAGCCACTTCGCAATGCTGCGCACGATTAGTGCCGGGAAATGATTGATACTAGAAGAAGAAACCCGGCACTGTGGACCAGAGCCGGGATGTTCTGTTGAGAGTCCCCGTGAGCCACAGGAATCATCTAACGAAGGCTAAGACCAAAACGCTTTTCTGTGAAGTCACGAATACGAAGCAAGTGCTTTGAAGACTTCACAAGTCAGTTTCTGAAGATGTCCCGCTGATTGTTGAAGGTTGAAAATCCGGTGGCGGCTCCTTTGCCCTTTCGAAGTACGATCGGGCAGCTTTGCCAAGCTTTTTTCAAGGAGCCACCACCATGTCCGAACGCTATCAGATTTTCGATCAGGATTCGCCGGTTGATTCTCAGCAGCTGGCTGCTTTTCTCGCGAAGGATGGTCAACTGCTGTTGCCGATGGTTGAGCTTGTTGAGCAGGCTCAGTGTGCGGTCGACGAAGTCATCGACGTGATGGGTCGTGCGACAATCGAGGCGATTCTTCAAATGAGTGCCGAGCAGCTCGCTGGCCCAAAGCAGCAGGGGAAGGCCGCTGATCGAGGTGTGGTCTATCACGGAAAGCGCTCGGGGCGAGTCTCGTTAAAGGAGCGTCAACTACGTGTCCAGAAGCCTCGTCTGAGAAAACGTAACACGCAGCCTGGTGAATCAGCCGAAGTGGAAGTTCCGGCATACCAGGCGATGCAGAAAGAAGGTCGTCTGGCGGACCGCATGCTCGAAATCAAGATGGCTGGTGTTTCGACGCGGCGGTACGAAGAAGTCCTGACAGAGATGGCCGAACAGGTCGGCATCTCCAAGAGTCAGGTCTCGCGGGAGTTCATCGAAGCTGGTCAGCGAATGCTGCAGTCGCTGGCCGAGAAGGACCTGTCGGAACTGGACATCCTCGTCGTTTACATCGACGGCATTCAGTTCGGTAAGTACCACGTCATCTGTGCGATGGGCGTTGATTCGAGCGGGAACAAGCATGTCCTGGGCCTGCGTGAAGGAGCCACCGAAAACGCCGAAGTGGCCACTGCCTTGCTGGAAGACCTGGCCGGACGCGGCCTGGATGCCTTCGCTCGACGGCTGTTCGTGATCGATGGAGCAAAGGCCTTGCGGAAGGCGATCAATCAGGTCTTTGGTGACCACCAGCCGGTGCAGAGATGTCGCAATCACAAACAGCGAAATGTCCTGGGACACCTGCCGAAGGATCAGCATGACCAGGCAAAGTCCACGATCAAAGCGGCCTGGAAACTCGACGCCGATGAGGGCATGGCAAAACTCAAACAGTACGCCCAATGGCTCGAACGTGACTGGCCCGACGCGGCCGGCAGCCTTCGCGAAGGGCTGAGCGAGATGTTCACGATCAACCGCCTGGGCCTGCCCTCTCAACTGCGTCGATGCCTGGGAACCACAAACCTGATCGACAACGGCCACAGTGCAATCCGTCAACGAATGCAGCGAGTGAAGAACTGGCAGAACGGCACGATGGCTCTACGCTGGACGGCTGCCGCCTTCGAAGCAAGCTCGAAAGGCTATCGCCGCATCATGGGCTACGAGCAACTCTGGATTCTGAAAGCCGCTTTGGAAGAAACGATCAAGGACGAGCAACTTGTCCAACAGACAACCGCTGGATAACGTGATTCTACCAACCCGCCGTCACCGGAACTTTCAACACGGCGTGGGACAATATCCAGTTTCTGGCGCGACCAGTTCTAATCCGTCAGACCCGGTGACGTAAGATGAGCGGCGCTGGCCCATTTACGCCATGCATCAGTATCCCGAAAGAAGTTAACCGCAAATCGACGCTGAAGCATGTAAATTTCACCGGAATGCGTCGAGACGGAATCATTCGGATTCGACAGGTCAATCAAATTAATGGCGACGTTCGTTGCGTCTGCCGAATCGGTAAATGTCAGTAAGGCGTTGCAAGCCCAATATTGCATCGTGACATTATCAGACTGGACCATCTGTCGATAAAGCGGGATGCCGTTTTCTGGAATCCGACCGTGATGGTGCGGTAGAATTCTGCGTAAAATAGCGGTACTTTCAATCATTTCTGGATGATCCAGCATAAGCCGAAGCAAGTCGTCCAGCGCGACAACATCTGGCGACTCTGATTCGAACCATTTTCGCCATTCTGATTGACTTGTGAGGTTAGGATGTTTTGACAGAAGTCGGAGGCAGTCGAGCGACGCTTGAGCGTAACGTCGCCGGTGTTCGGCTTGTTGGGCCTCGACATTCGCCGGAAGAATTGTGCCAGATACTGGCAACCAGTAACCGGGACTGAGGCCGTCAATCAGTTCATTCCACAATTCATCACCGTTGCGGTGACGGAGCTTAACTCTTTCGGCAGCCAGGTACTTCCGGCTGTCGAGGTCGAGGAGATCATCAAGCATGTTCACGAACTGGGCATCGGCACAAGCCGATACAAGGAGATCGATCCCGGCCATCGTTTGTTTCAGTTGTTCAACGGCTTTCGTTCGTAGTGGCGTTGATTGAGTCGCGTCCGACAGGAACGCGACGAGGACATCCCGACCGGCATTTGTGAACGAGAGCGAAGAAAAATGCAACGCGTTCTCGGCGATGATCGGATCACGAAGCCAACGCTCAACATGGGGAAGCATGCCTCCCCACCTGACACTGCTTAAGCGAGAACCGCTAAGTGCCCGCCATTGGTTCTCGTCAAGAGAATCTCCAATTTCGAGTAACAGCAAAACCTCTTCTCGTCCCCCGATAGAATCCAAAACGCCAATCCAGGCGATTCGCTGAAGAAACGCGTTGCCGCGGGGAACTCCGGCGTAACGTCGGTGCCTTCGGCGTTCGTCGAAGGCTCAGCTTCTTCTGGTTCAGACGACGCTGATTCAGCTTCTTCTGATTCAGCGTTCGTCGAAGGCTCAGTGTCTTCTGATTCGGCGTCGTCTGATTCGGCGTCGGCCCGTCCGGCATTCATCGAACTTTCGACGCCGTCGTTGCAGGGTGTCCCGTCGATGGGAGTCTCGAACGAATGTGTCGTCGAGTTCGAAGACGGGGCTGGT
>Ga0316208_1001484_pt1 | contig 21904 bp, 14 predicted proteins | sample 3monopyrite_MG_FD_204944 | JGI IMG/M metagenome (GOLD analysis project Ga0316208, IMG submission 204944) | Microbial mat bacterial communities from mineral coupon in-situ incubated in ocean water Damariscotta River, Maine, United States -... | ecosystem: Environmental > Aquatic > Marine >...
CAGGCCCTTCCGAATCTCAAGCGGCACCGCGCCAAAGTCTGACGAGAACCGCAGATCGAAAATGTCCTGAATCAGAAACATCACGCCGCAGGCCACCATCATCGCCACGATCGGGCGATGAGGTACCAGGCGAAGCTGATTGAGGAAACTCTTCATACGAGAACTCTGTCTGAAACAGGTCACGCGAACCAAACGCCGGACGACGCGGACCGAGTGTCAAACTGCTGAGCAATTCTTGAATCAGCAGTCTCAGTCAACAATCTCATCGATCGATTCAAGAGCGTGCTGTGCGGCGTTCTGCTCGGCTTCTTTCTTACTCGGTCCCCAGGCTGCCGGGAACATCTGCGAACCAATAGCGGCAGCGATCTGAAAGCACTTCGCGTGATCGGGCCCTTTCTCGTCGAGCATTTTATAGGCTGGCGTTTCGCCAAAGTTCTTCTGAGCGATCTGTTGAAGCTGACTCTTGTAGTTTTGCCCGTGAGTCGACTTTCCGACTCGAGCCACTTCGTCACTCAGCGTCCTTAATACGAAATCCTTTGCTGCCGACCAGCCGCCGTCCAGGTAAATCGCCGCGATGATTGACTCGAACACGGCAGCAAGCACGGAGCTTGGGATCCGATCGTGAATCGCCAACCCTTTTCCGAGAAGCAGAAAGCGATCGAAGTTCAACGCGTTGCTCATCTTTGCACACGTCAGACGGCTCACCACCGCCGACTTGATTCGAGTCAGCTCGCCTTCGGAGTAGTCCGGGTACGACTCGAAAAGGTACTCGCAAACTGCGGCGCCCATGATCGCATCGCCAAGAAACTCAAGCCGCTCGTTAGACTGCCCTCGCGTCGGGGCGATCGACGAGTGTGTCAGCGAATGCTTCAGGATATTTCGATCGGAGAATTTGTATCCGATCGATTCTTCGCACTCGGCCAGCGTCTCATCCGGAATGTGCACACCGGGAAGCGTCGAGGGCGAAACCGGTGACGGATCGTCCGTCGCGCGGCCAGATTCATCTGGCATGTCAGTCTCAAAAGACATCAAACCTCCACAACGGAAATATTGGGCAGGCGGAATACGCCAGCCTGTGTTCCCGTTGAAGAAGGGGTTGGCTCCACGTCCGGCCAAGTCACTCAGCGAGCGTACTCAACACTGATGGAACGAGCCCCTTTTTCAACGAATCAAAATCAATTTACGACGCGTGGCACTGAGACCGCGCGGCAGCTTCAACACCAAACTGACTCCAGGCACAACCCGCTGCGCCGATGAAGCCAGCACTCCCACCAAGACTCGCATAGTCAACCCGAATGCTTGACGACGGAACCGGAAACGAAAGTTCTTTGATCTCATCGCGAATCCGACCGATGAACCGCCGGCCGAGTTCTGTTTCATTCCGCCCGAACGTCACGTTGCCACCAAACAGCACAACGTCTGGATCAATCGTGTGCATGAGGTTGGCCGTTCCGTAGGCCATAAACCTCGCCGAATCGTCGATCAGTTGCAGAGCCAGCGGATCGCCAGCCGTCGCTGAGTCGGCGATCAGAAGTGGCGTTAACTCTGAACCAGAATCGACCAGCTCTCTCAGCAATGTCGAAGGGGCTCCAGAATCGAGAGCTTCCTGGGCACGGATCACCATCCCGGCGGCGCTCGCGTAACCTTCGAGAGTCCCCTTCATTCCTGTCGCGCACGGGCGACCGTTTTCAATCTGAATGTAGAGGAAACCACATTCGCCGCCATGAGAGTGAGCACCCTCGACGATCTTTCTGTCGACGATTAAACCGCAGCCAACTCCAGTGCCCAGCGTCCACAAAGCCAACGTGTGAGCTCCCTGACCAGCTCCACTCCAGAACTCGCCATAGGCTGCAGCGTTCGCGTCGTTCTGCAGCGACGCTGGCTTGTCAAAATGATCGGCGATGATCTGCCGGATTGGGATGTGTCGCCACTTCGGAAGGTTCGCCGGCTCCATCAGAATCCCGTTCGGGATGTCCAGCGTGCCTGGCGTCGCAAGACCGATTGCGGTGATATTCCGCATGCGGATCGGACTTTGCTCAATCGCTTCTTCGACGGCGTGCTGAATGTTCCTCAGGCCGTGCTCAGGCCCTTTGTCAGCTTCGGTCGGCAGAACGATGCTGGAAAGCGGTCGCCCGCCGCTGGTCACAACACCAGCTTTGATGTTGGTGCCGCCGACGTCGACGCCGACGAAGAACTCCTGAACGCCCTTGTTCCGATCCTTCGGAGTGATTGCTCCGGACATGAGATTTCCTTGCGAGATCGCAACTGTCCGGTGTCCATTCCGGTGAAGAAAGTCGCGGGATACTCAGGCAAAAAATGATCAAAAATGAATTAAGGCCGTCGAGTATAGGCTCGTTTTGGAGCAAGAATCAACGTGCGTTCTGCAGACGATGGCTGAGCGTGACAGAATTTACTTTTCTCGCTCAAATCGTGACGTAGACACTCATCGCCAGAATCAGGCAGCTGCTCTGCGAGGCCCCACGACATACCAGTCCGAAAACGCAAGAATCATAATCAAAATGAGCCCCGTCAGGATGGCCCAGGTAAACGGATTGTCTATCGAATAGGCCGTCCCTCGATCATTGGCGGGAGGCTGGCGATTGCCAGATCGAAGCTCCGTTAGATTGGACTCGGCTGGATCGAAGAAATTGACAGCGAACTCGCCCACAACATCCGATCCGTCGTTCACCTGAAAGAAGCCCGTTTGATCGAGCGGCGGAATCTCGACAACTGCCGTTCGAGCCAGCGTTCGCTCGTCGGGCTTTGCGACGAATTCGGGATCACCCGAATCAACGACCGGGTGAAACGTCAAACTTCGTCCCGAATATTCAGCGGGCTCGATAGCTCCTTCGAACAGTCGAAACTGGATGTCTTCGTTCAAGCGATAATTCCAGCGTCGAAGCCCCGGCAAACTGTTTCGTCGCTGCTCAATGAGATTGTTGATCAGAATCGGCCAGTCAGGACTCTCAGGCAGATTCGACCGCCCGAGGTCAATGTTCAACAGCAGAGCGGTCGTTCGAGTCCCGTTCAGCCGTGAAAGCAGCAACTCGCTGCCGGCACTGATGACGGGAGTTGCGGAAATGATCACCGGCTGAACTCCACCCCAGATCACGCCACCGAGTGACACCCCCTCAAGCAGCGGATCACGTTTCTCTTTCAAGTAGGGGCCGAGCAAATCGCGAGCACCTTTCACGGCAGCGTCGGATGAATCGACGGGGCCGACGCCCAGCCACCAGAGATCTCGTCGAGATTCCGGCAGCGTCTCGGCACTGGCGATCGCCACGTGCGCCGTCGAGGTGTCAGAGATTTCAACGTCAGGCGCGATGCTTAATACTCGCCGAACCGGACGCACGGCAGAATGATCCTCCGGCAAGTCAACAGCGACTCGAACCGTTCGGACCTTAGGCTCAACGAGTGAAACCACACTGTCCGCCGCAAGAGAGTCCTTCGCCGCAACGACACTGACGACCAGCCGGCCGAGTCCACCGGCGACGTCAGTCTCAAGCGGCAACTCTTCCTCCGGCGAAAGTTCGAGCTTCGACCGAAACACGACAGCGTCGCGCGAGCGTCCCTCAACCGTCACTGTCGCCGGACGCGGTCCTTCATTCTTGACTCTCAGGAAAACGTGTCCGACGAGCGTTGTGGAATCGACCGTCCAGCGTGCAGCCGTGATCGCGATGTTGCTGAGCGATTCCCCCACCGAGACGACTTCAGCCTCGGTCGGAAACGGTTGATCGTCTGCCGGCATGGCATCGGTCATGAACACGACGTCCCCTCCGTTTTCTGCGAGCTGAACCGCCATGTCGAGTGCCGGGAGAATGTCGTGCCTCGGCAACGTTGGCTCCCAGTCGGACAACGAAACCTCGGCAACGTCCCACTCGACGGCCGGCCCGGCGAGCATCACCGGACGCCGACCGGTGAGAATAAGCGTCGCTCGACTTCCGCGAGGAGCTGCTTCCATTCGCCGAGACAACTCGGCCACTGCACGATCGCGCGAGGATGTTTCATCCGCCCCGACGGCCGACATCGACGCCGAGTCATCGAGCACGGCGATCAAGTGCAGAACTTTGCCAGAATCACTGACACGCGGCTGAGCAAGCACCATCGTCAGTAGCAGGGCCGCAAGCAGTTCCAGAATCAGCGACCGCGAAATGGGCAATCGTTCGCGTCTCCGACCGGCGGTAGGAACTCGGACTTCCTCTCCCCAAAGATGCAGACCGGCCACCAGCAACGGAGGAAACCGTCGGTGAAACAGGTGAATCGCCAGGATCGTTGGCAGAGCCAATAAACCAAACAGTCCGAGAGGATTTGCAAACTCCATCGTTTAAAAACCTCCCTTCAGGATGCTCGCAGGATTTCGGCACGAGACAATCCTTCTCGACAAGCGACCGCCAGCCCCTGGTCAGCGATCAGCGTGACCGGCACCGCGTGATGTCGCCGGCAGTGCAAAGCAGTCTCTTCCTGAAGTGCCTGCAACCGTCGCTTGTACTCGGCAATCGTCTGCTGGTTGAGATACACGTCGGTCTCGTTCCCCGATTCGATATCGATCAAACGAGTGCCCCCGGAGGCAACCGGTTCCGCCTCCCAGGAATTCAACACCTGCACCAGCCACAGGACACTCGCCTCGCCAGCCAAACGTCGTACAAGTTGTCCGGGTTCGTGAGGAAACAGAAAGTCGCTGATCACCACTCGAATCGCCTGCCGCTTGAAAGGCACGGCATGATCAGCCAGCAGGTCGTCCATTGTGCCGAGTGCCTGAAACGGTACGTCGTCAAGCATCGCCAAATTCTCAAGTCGAACAGACGGAGCAGGAACTTCGTCACCAACCAGCCACACCGATGGCTGACTGCCAGTCCTGCCAGCCATCATCGCAAACATGGCCGACAACTGCCTGGCGATCTGCATCTTGGCCGGCGACGTCGACATCGATCGTGAAACGTCGAGCAGTACATCCATCCGCGGGCTGATCTCTTCGCGATAAAGCCGCACCATCAGCGAATCGGATCGGGCATAGGCGGACCAGTCGAGGTGCCTGATATCGTCACCAGGCATGTACTCGCGGTACTCCTGAAATTCGAGCGACGTCCCCGTGCCGCGTCCGAGCAACTCGCCAGACCGCCCCGCCACCGGCATGCGCGGCAAGCCGAGCTGGTACATGCTGACGGCCCGAAGGACCTCTTGATCGTGACGTGGCAAGGTGCTGTTCCGAATCGGCGAATCTCAAACAAGTCTCAAACAGAATGGCAGCAAAGAAGCTCCACACTAGCAGATCACCAGACCAGACAACACCGGCCGCCAAAGCCGAAAGAATCAGGAGATTCGCCTCCCTGGGCTGCCCTTTGGGCCGGGAAGTCGCATTGTGACTTGTGTAAACGACAGGACCAGCGGCGCGAATTGCGGAGCTGGTGTGCCGGCGTGGGCGACCGTTGAATTCAAAGTCGTAGAATTTGCTCGCAGATCTCCGCGCCGGCACACCGCAATCGCAGCTCAGCCCGCTGGTCACATTCTACGGATAAAAAACTCACAACCTCGAACCGTCAATCCCACCACCAGGTTTTCAACTCAACGGGCGGCACCGATTCACGAACGCTGCCTTCCAGCTCGCGGTTCCCCTGCTTTTCGAACGAAACCTGCCGCAGCAACTGGTTGGGAGAAATCGTCACTCCGCCACCAACCAGTCCGACAATCTGGCTACCCGCCTTTCGGTAATTACAGACAGAAGCGACTTTCGACGGCGCGTTTCCAGTTGCCAGCGGTGTCAGAGCTTCGTCCAGAAACAGCTCCATCGACCAGCCGACTCGTTCGGGCAGTTGCTCCTTTTCGAACAACGCAGCCAGGATGGCGAGATCGATAATGTTTTGCAACTCGGCGAAGATTGGCGAGACTTCGGCGACATCTTCGTAACGCTCGGTGAATTGCCTGGCGAATTTCTCGATCGATTGAGCCTGCATGGCCGCGGCTGAGCGTTTGCCCGACGCACTGACCTGCTCAGACTGCGACATCAACTGAACTCGCTGCCCCGAAAACTGAAACGCGTTGCCGTCCGATGACTGCCGAAAGGCATCGTACAGCGGAGTAAACCACCACCTCTGAAGTGTGTTCCCGCCGCTTCCGATCAGTTGCAGATGGCTCTTCCATTTCGAGATTTTTGGCCTCTCCAGACCGACCGACATCAGCTTCATCCGATAGTCAGCTTCGACAAGCACGCTGGCGAAGTGCGAATTCGCCGGCACACCGTAAACCGACACATCCTGAGGCCCCATTGCCTGAGCCATCGCGCGAAACCGCTGCTGAATCACGGCAACCGTCGTCGCGAAACTGTTTCGATTCAGATAGTCGTTGAAGCGAGCAAGCCCCTGCTGCGTGGGATCAATCGAACAGCCGATCAATGAAGCCCTGGGAACCGTCCGCAGAGCAACGATCAAGTCGTCAAGACGCAGCGGAGGACGACCGGTCGACGTCCCCAGAACACGGCCAATCGCATTCGGAGCAAACCCTTCGGCCGGCCCGGCAATCACGATGTCGCCAGTCTCCGGGTAAACGAACACGTAATCGATCCGCTGCAGTCCGGCGAGAAATTGCATCTCAGCCGGGACGTGCTTTTTCTGGTCAGCGAATTCACGACTCAACTTCTCAAGTCGAACCAGCGAGACCTTTCGCAGCGGACTCGAAACGTTGACATCTTCAGAAAGATGCCTGGCAGCCAGAGCTTCCTGCCGCCTCTGATTGAGCCGGGCCGTTGTCTCTTTCGCGAACGCCGGCGTCACCACTCCTGCGGCATCGATGGCGATCCCGCCCAGATTCCCGCCCCCCTGCCCGCCGCCGCCCTGCCCAACACCGGCAAACTGAGCCACAGCCGACGACCCACCCACGACGAAACCACACGCCACAACCAGCAAGAGCCTCGAGAAAAGCCAACGGATCAAGTCAGTCGTCACAGCAAGCTCCAACATCGCTAGAGATTCCAAAACCGGAAACAGATCACAGGTCTTCACGTTAAACGGAAACGCGATCCGTCAGTCAACTCGTGCCCCTCGCGAGCTTATCGGCGGAGAGCTTCAACCACCACGACTTCTCTTGCTGAAAATCGACGAATTCCGCTACAAGTCGGTCGTCCTGAAGGAGTTCCAGGCAGTCTTTTCTCGTTATCAAGCATGGATGCTATGCCGCTCGAATCTCTCCCGAGTCGATTTGCTGCGCGGTTCACTAACGATCGAACCGCCGCCGTCCTGACCAATTCCGCCAGCGGCATTCTTGCCATGTGCTGGATTCAGCAGGCGCTCGCCGGTTTTGGGACATCCCTGACCAGCCGAACGGCTCTCACGCTGGTCGGTCTCTTGACGCTTGCTGTCGGCGTTGCCGCCTCACGATGGCTCGGTTTGAATCGAATCGCAAAATCGTCAAGCCAACAAACCAGTGTGCTGGTCGCTTTGCAGACGGTCATCGCTGCGGCGGTGTTACTTCCCAGCCTCTTCTACAAGGCTGGCTGGACGACGATCGACCTGCTGTCCGGCCAGACGTTGCCTGCTTCCACGACCGGCCAGATTGCAGTTCTCTTCAGCGGAATGATGGCTTCATGGTTCGTTCCATTTACTGCTCTGACGATTCTATTCACTCGCTCCACGACCAGAACCGAATCACCGACGTTCAAATTCGCAAGCAACGACAAACTCACAGTCGCTGCAATTTCTGCAGCAATCGCGATGTCCGCCTTGTCCGGAACACTCGGGCTGGCCGCTGTGTCGTTTGCCGCTTTGGCAATCGGACTCGTCGGCTCTGCCATCGAATTGACGATCGCACTTCGAAGTCAAGCAGCCATCACGACAGTCGACGGAACGGCAGGAGTTGACTCGGAGGCTGCAACGTTTGCTACCGCGCATTCGAAGCTAACTGAATGGTCATTCGCGGAAATCGTGCCCGTCACGATTCTCGCCATCCTGAGTGGAGTCCTCTTTGCATCGTTGACCCGAATCAGCGGTCAACTTTTCTTTGCTTCTGCGTGGCAGTCGGTCGTTCATTTCACGGCGGTGATAATCGCGGCCGGCATCGCAGCACACCTCGTCTCGCAGGCGAAGATTTCCGTTGCACATGTTTTGCTGATGGCGGCCGCCTGGTCGATCGGGCTGCTGGCCGCGTGGCCGACGATCGTGAGTCTGTGCCTCAATGTGAGCTCGGGAATATCTACTGTGGTGCTCGCCGGCGCGGCACGATCGATCATTGCTACCGCCTGCGTGATTCCAGCGGGGTTCGTTATTGGAGCTGCCGTCGCCTGGCGACGTCGCAATACTCCACAGCCCGAAGAAACTAACTTCCGCGTCAAGAATCCAGTCACCATCGTGACGCCGTTTCTCCTCGGCTGGCTGGGCTGCCAATGGTTCCTCATCGACCCATTCAGCATTCCAACGATCATCGTTGCCGTGTCAGCACTCGTTGCCATTATCGGCGCGACGTCAGCAGTCCGAATCGAATCATGGCGGGCAATCGTCAAGCCGACATTCGCGGTCTGCAGCGTCGTCGTCCTGGCAGGTCCACTTCTCGCACAACGCTACGATCCCACAGTCTCAGCCAAACTGCTTTTCGACACGGCCGTCTTCGTCGCTCACCAGCACGAAGCCAGAAGCGACATTCTTCCTCACCTGGACGAAGGCCGCTGCATAGCGACTACCGAAACCGACCACGGCACGATGACCTTCTGGCGTTACCGCGGGCAGCAGTTGCAGGTACGGCAGTCCGGCCTTCCGGTTTCGTCGGTCAGTTGCAACACAAACATCTGCACGCAGCCGTCCGCCGAATCTCTGCAGGCCATCCTGCCACTGGTCATGCACGAAGGACCAACCCGCGTGCTGCTGCTGGGCGTCCGGTCGGGAGCCGTGCTTCAAACCAGCATCGCCTTCCCACTCGAATCGATCGTTTGCGTCGAGTCCGATCAGCGAGCGATCGACGCCGTGTCAGATCACGTTTTCTCGCGACTGACACCCAATCCACTGGACGATTCCCGAGTTGCCATTCAGACAGCAGAACCACTCCTGAAGCTCAGAACTTCGCCGGCAGATGCCGACATTATCATCGCTTCAGCCGATCAGCAGGGTGTCCCACAAGCAGCCTCGATGATCACCGCAGAGTTTCTGACAACAGCTTCAGGCGCATTGCGTGAGGGCGGACTTTTCTGCCAGCCGCTCGACTATGCCGACTTCGGACCGGACGCCTTGCAGATCATTGTTGAAACCTGGCAGTCGGTGTTCTCCGAAGTCGCCGCCATCGAGATCGCTCCGGGCAAGTTGCTGCTTGTCGCCACAAACAGTCCTGCTGGAATCATTCGCCCCGGCATCGTCGAACGACTTCAACGCCCGAATGTGAGGTTCGCTCTCGCTCAAACCGGCTGGGACTGGAGCACGCCGTTACGTCTTTCAGTCTACACAGACCAGGGCCTGACAACGGCCTTCGGCGAAGCACGCGGCCTTGTATCCAGCGTATCGACCAACAGACTGACCTGCCTGCTCCCCTGGGAAGTCATGCGTTGGGGAAACAAGTACACCGCAGTTATGGAAAAACTCGGACCGGTTGCCCAGACGTTGCAGTTCACGATCGGCCAGGACGCTTACGAACCGGCAGTCAGCAACCGACTCGCTGAACTGACGGAGCAGCAGGAACTGATTCACGACCACCCCGACGAATACTGGTTTTATCGCCGCGCGGTGAAGGATCGCTTGAAGAAAACTCCACAGGCTGAACTCGTCCAGGTAAAGGGCGAAGAACCGCTTCACAAACTGCACGACAACGAAAAACGGCGAGTCGACTACTTCACGACGCTCGGTGCTGCCGCCAAACAGAAAAAGCCAGGCCCCGACGCCCTGTTCGCCATTGAAGAATTCGCCGCTCCCTACGATCCACTGATCAGCCTGTTCCTGCATCAGGAACTCGCTGAACTGGCCACTCGAGACCGAGAAGAGAACTTTGAGATCGAATTACAACACCGACTGCACAGAATCTACTTCACCGCAAGCAGCGACCAGGCAGTCCGCAACGTCATCGCCGCCATCGAAATTCTCTGCCAACATCCCGAAGCAATCCCCCATGACGCTGACCGGGCTGACCAGCTGGATGCGTTGTTGCAGGTTCTCCACGACCGCTGGCATAACCGAGGAGAACTGTCACCGGGTTCGTCAAAGATCGTGCTCAACGACATCGAGCAAAGCGTCTCGGCAATCGACAGGGCATTCGAGAATCTCTCGCAGTTGAACAACGCTCGCGGCTACTCGACTGAACAATGGCAAGCCCGGCGCCTTGCCCTCGAAAAATCGCTGCTCCGCCCTCTGCAGGCCTACCGAACGACGTTGATGCCGCATCACGCAAAGAAACGTTGACGGAGCCAGTCAGCGGCTACCTAATCAGTCCGTGGTTCAATTGGATCGACAATTATCTGGACGGTGCCACCCGTGCGGATATCACCGAGCAACCGCGACACGAAAACGTCAAGCTTTCGCTCTGAAGTCCGGTCGCCCAACCGAATCTCTGTCGTCGAGGCGGCCCGAAGAACTGACTCGACCGTGAATTGCCCGCCAGCATCCCGCCGCAATTCCACTCGAGAAGGCCGGACACAGCAGAAATCACGGCCAGAGTCTTCCGGCGCGGCATCATTGTTGACGATGTCTGACGGAAGGAGCCAGTTGCAGGGTCCAAGCAACCATGCAAGCTCTTCGGACGGAGGTCGGTTATAGAGTGACTCGACCGAGTCCGAAAACGTGACCTTGCCATCGTCTAAGCAGACGACGTGCTGAGCGTACTTGAGCACGGCATCCGCATCGTGTGTCGAGAAAACGACGGTCAAGCAGTGCCTTTGAATATGTTCGTCGATCACTCGCCAGCAGCGCTGCGCCATCAATGAATCGACGTGAACCAGCGGCTCATCCAGGACCAGCACTGCCGCTTCTGAAGCCAGAGCTCGAACGACTGCCAGACGCGACCGTTCCCCTTGCGAGAGCGAATCTGGAAGCGAGGTACGCAACTGGTCCAGACCAAACAGCTCCAGCCATTGAGTCGCCGATCGTCCACTCGCCGATCGTCCACTCGCCGGCCGTTCTGGAAGAACGTAGTCAACATGCTGCTCGACCGTCAGGTGCGGCCAGAGGCCGTGATCCTGCGGGCTCCAGAAAAGCGGCAGCGTTCCCGACACCGGCGTCTTTGGCCTCTCAAATTCAAGACTGCCACCATCGGGCTGTTCGAACTCAGACAACAGACGGAGCAATGAGGATTTGCCCGCCCCGGAAGCTCCCATCACCGCCGTTACTCCGGAGGAGATCTGCAGCGATACGCCGTCGAGGCGTGGATGATCCCGCCCTGAAAGGGTAACACCGTTCAAACTCCAGACAGGATCAAACATGACGGCCACCAACTACTAAGGGAACTGTCCCGAAATAACTTCTTTGTTTGACCGGAAGCCGCAGGCGCCCGCGTTTCAGGCACCGGCACGCATTCAAAACACCATCGCCTGCGGCTTCGGGTCAAACACGGCAACGGAAATTGGGAATCTATTCTGAACACGTTCCTAATCACGAAACAGAAACGCTCTCTGATTACGTTCTCGCCGTGCCAAAAGCGACATTCGCATATAGATTCGAGGAGCCACTCGAGCCGCAAAAACGATCAGCACCAGAGGAACAATCACCGATAACAGAGCCATGACGGACAACGTCGCTGTTCTGCCCTGGTGGATAAACTTGTAAAGGCGGACTGGCAGCGGAACGATATTCCCATCGAAACTCAGCAACGGAATCGTCGGCGGGCAGAGTAACGCGGCGGCAGTCAGGTTCGCGAGGCTCCAGTAAAACAGGACCGCAGCGACGAGAAAGAGCGGTCGGCACTCGTACCACCAGTTCAGTTGTGCGGCGTACTTTTCCTGGCTCGATGCCGGAGACGCATTGAGCAACGTCGCCAAATGACTCGATTCAGAACTTCGAAAGACCGGCAACAGTACCGTCAGCACGAGAGCTCGCGGCGCGAGAAAGAGAATCAACGCAAGCGACATCGGCCACACGGTCGCCCGGAGATCCGTCAATGGTGAGTACTGAATCGCCGAAAGCACCACGATGCTTACCGCCAGCGACCCAAACAATCCCGGAACGACAACCAGTGTCAGCAACATCGGCCGCAGCGTTCTGACGAGCCGCTTCTGACTCGCCTCTCGACGGCGGGACACGCAGCTCAGCTTGCGAGCCAGAATAAGCGGCAACACTGAACAGGGAACGGCGATCGCAATCGCGGCGGTCAGGTCCAGGAATGTTGAGCGGACAAGAATTTCGTTCCGCAGCACACCGGAGATTCCGGCTATCCCGGATAAAGAAATGACGCACAGCGGAATCCCCCATGTCAGCAGCGCAGCAGCGGCGGCAATGGCGACACCAGACTTCATGTTTCCTCGTAGACCGTCTTCGGCGAAATGCCACCCGGGAGCTGAGTTCCGAAAGGATGTCAGCCCCCACCAGATCAACGGAACCAGAACTGCAGCCTGAGCAATCACCGGCAGAAGAAGATGCCTCGACACAGTCATCGAATCCAGCCCGCCGGCCTGCGAATCGAACAGGTGCACGGTCCAGGCTGGAATTTGCAACAGCGATGCGATTTCAAACTCCTGCATCGTCAGCAGAAAGACGATGCCAAAGACAGGCAGGGCCCCGAGCAAGTCAGTCTTCCATTTCAAGCTTTGCACGCTCTGCGCCGCCTTGCTCGTCGCACCGGTCAGCCGAGCGCTGTGCAGCGAGGACTTCGACAGCGGCGGTGGCGGCAGGCAAATCCTGACTACAGCTGCGGCCGGCAGAAACTTCAGCACGACCAGTACGAAATAGAAACAGTGATTCCAGGACGGGCGATGCAGCAGCGACAGCTCAAAAGAACGATAGCCATATCCAATGATCAAGTCCGGAGCGACGAGCGGACACAACACAAGCAACATCCACCAGAATCGCGACTGCCCCGTCGCCCGCTGCACCAGTCGCGAAAGCACGACAGACAACGGCACCGCAAGCGCAGCCGCAGCGACTGATCGCAAGAGTGTCCACACGAACGCTTCGTGAAAACTCATTGCAGGTACTCGCTCTGCAGCCACGACAGGCATTCGGCATGAGCATCACCAAGCGGCTTCAGGTCGACGCTTCTTTCGGACCACAGCTTCAAGTCCTGTACTTCTTCCGGCAATCCGGCGAAGCCAACGGGGCCGAGCGGAATTTGCCGTGACGGTGAGCCAGCCAGCCGAGTTTCAACTTCCTTTGACAACAGAAAATCCACAAGTTTCTGTGCCGCTTCGAGACGCGACGGCCCGCGGATAATTGCCACCGAGTTCGGGATACAAATGGCATGTCCGCATGTCATAAAAACCGGCACCATGTCGACAGGTTTCCCCTCGTCGACAGCCAGAAAGAAGTCGTCGCTGTCGGTCCAGCCAAAGTCGCAGCGACCACTTGCAACCAGATCCTTGACGACAGAGTTTCCATTCACTTCAAGCAACCCGCGATCGCGTTGACTCTTGTGTCGACGTTTTAGTTCTTCTCCGCCGGCTTCGCCCCACAAAGCGACATACTGAGTCAACGTCGTCCCAAACATCGGCTTCGCACGGGCGACTCGCGAGAGACCGTTCTTCCCAAAAGCGTTCAATCGCTGAAATATGGCCTCGTGAGTTGCAGCCATGTTTTCCGTATTCACGATGAAGACTCGCAAACGAGCGGCGAATCCGGCCCAGCTTCCATCGTCGGCTTTGTACCCGGCCGGGATTCGTTCGTAGCCTTTTCCTTTGTATGGCTGCAGCATGCCGAGCTTTTGCAGCTTCATCGTGCCGAGAACTTCGTTGTTCCAGAAGACGTCGCACTGCGGATTTCCACGTTCGGCAATCAGCAGATTGATCAGGCCAATCGACTTTGTGGCTTCGGTGTCGAATCGAACGATCAGTCGGATCCCGGTCTCGCGTTCAAAGTCACGGAGAATCTCTTCGGAGTAAACGGAGTCGTGTGAGCAGTAGACGACCAAAGCATCCTGACTGGCACCGCCAGTCCACGAGAGCAGCGCAATCATGCCAAGGCAAAGTAGCGTCGCGACGGTCGCGAACCACGAACCATTACGGCGTTGCATCGGTCGCCTCGCCGGAGTCATCCGTCGGAACACTGGCACCGGCCTCTTCAGCTTCTCGTGAAGCTTTGCCGGCTGGCGGCGGCGTTTGATCCAAAGAATCGAAATAGCTTCGAATTCCCGATTCGTAACCGGGAGGGATCTCTTCGACTTCGATGGCTGTGCTGACACGTTTCTGCAGGCTTCTCACAAGCTGCCGATACTCCTGAGAAACTTCTCCCGCATCGGACAGCCCCTGCCTGCGCATTGCCATCAGCCGGCGAGTTGCGTCTAACGAGGCCGTTTCTCGCGAATCACGAAACCTGGTTTCCGCCGATTGATTCTCGCGAGCGGCGGAACGTCCCGACCCGTGTCCTGGCGAATTCCCTTCTGAACCGTTCGCTTTGCTGTCGGGTTGCGAGCTGTCGGCCTTGCCGGGAGAGTCCGAGTCCGACTGTCCCCCTGACGAAGCGACCTGCTGGCCCGGCGGTCCTGCCTGATCTTCAGCACTTGGCGGTGGATCGTTTCCGGGCTGAGATTGGCCGGCTTCCCCCTGCAAATCGGCATACTGCTCGACGAATTCCTGAATGGTGGCTTCGTTCCTGCCTGTGCTGTCTGAAGGTTGAGTCGTCCCGTCCTGAGCTAACTGCTTCGCGGATTGAATGGCGTTGAGAGCCTGTTCGAGCGAAGCCAGTTGTGCAGCATCGTTCGCGATTTCGTGCAGCTCGGCCTGAGCCAGTTCCAGCGAATCATTCGCCGCTTCAGCCGACTCGGCCTGCAAACCTGAATCGAGACGCGAAGAGTCAAGCTGACTCATCGCTCGCTTCATCGCCGCTTCTATAGGCTGAGACTGAAGCTGGTTGCCGGCGAATCGTTGCAGCTCGGCCATCGCCTGACGAATCTGCTTTTCCAATTGTTGCCGCTCGGCGCCGTCACTGACCGAGTCGAGCTTCTCAAGGTCCGATCTCAATGAATCAAATTCTTCATCGACGGATTGCGTCTGCCCTGCGGCAAGCTCCTCAACCCATTGCATGGTGCGTTGGTCAGACGCTCCGAAAAATTGTGTTGCCTGAGTCTGCTCCAACAATCGCGAGACTTCGTCGCCAGTGCGAGCTTCTCGCCATCGGGCCTCAATTTTTCGCTGCCGAGCATCCAGTTCCTTCAGACGTGACGCCGAGCGATCGGTCGTCAGCTGTCGCAATTCTGCGGCAAGCTCCCCGAGAGACCGATTAAAATCGCTTGAGGACTGTGCTGACTCATGCCTGGCAGAAAGCTCAGCCAGCCGATTCTCAGTTTCACGCCGCGAGTCCTGTAAATCCCGCCGAACAGCAACGGCCGCAGACGCAGAATCAACCGTTCCGAATGGATCAAACTGCGGAAGAAACTGGACCGTTGCAACGAACACCGCAACTCCAACCGCCAAGCGAGCAAGCGGTTGCTGCCAGCGCCACGGCACAATCGTCGATGGCCGCAGCTCTGCCGCCTTTAACCCGGCCTGCTCAGCAATCACCGGCTGATAGGCACCGGCCGACGACTCGAGTTGTGCGAGTGTCAAAAACAGATCACTCGCCCCGCAGCGGTCATCAACTCTGCGAGCAACCTCAAGCGACGTCGGCTTCCGAGCGACGATGACGGCGATCAACGCAGCAATAACCGGCGTTCCGATAATCAGCTCCATCAAAGTGAGTTCACGCCCGCCCCCGAAGCATCGCTGCATGATCAGAGCGATGATCGCGACGCCGCCCAGTAAGTAAATTGCCCGGAGCCAGACAGCAGAGTATTCGGCGATCCTGAGCCGACGTTCGACCCGATCGGTCAGTCGCTCGGCTTCGTTAATCAATGTTCGGTCGGGGGAACCGCTCAACACTCGCTCTCCATACGCAAAACGCACCAATAGCGGGACGAGGCTGTGATTTTGTCGTAGGGTGTGACCAGCGGAGCGAATTCGAAATGTGGTGTGCCGGCGCGGGCAACTGTTGGAATCAGTAGCCGTCAGGATTGTTCGCAGATCTCCGCGCCGGCACACCGCGATACGCGTTCAGCCCGCTTGTCACACCCTACAAACAACTCACACCCTACAAACAACTCACAGCCGCAAAGCGAGTCTACAGCCTGCGTGGACACACTCGCAATCCGGAGGTGGCATCCGGCGCCGGCTCACGGTGTTGGCTGTCTGGCAAGCCACGGCTACCGGCGGACGGTGTGGCGGAGGACGAAGATGGCTCCGACGAGCAGGATGGCATTGCCCGTCCACATCGCCCAGGCGGGATTCACAGAGCCTGCCTTGGCGAGGCTCATCATCAGCAGGACGACCGGGTAATAGACCAGCAGGATCGGCAGGAAGCAGAGGAAAAAGGTCGTCAGGAATTGACGACGTGCCTGTAGGATGGAAAATGGGCCGCCGACCAGTGCAAAGAAAAAACAACTGCAGCTCAGAGCGAACCGGTTGTGGAGTTCGGTGTTGTGTTTTCTCGAGTGGCTGGTGCTGGCGACGATTTTCCTGGACTGATCGACCATCGGCTGTTCGGCCAGCGCGTCGAATTCGCCCATTGCCAGAGCGAAGGCGGTTCGGATTGCTCGCGCGTCCTCGGCTTCCTGACAGTCTTCAGTGAATCGGTCCAGCTTCTCGCGAATGGTCGAAATGCTGAGATGCCGCGGGTTCACCTTCTTGCCACTCATCGGAAGTGGCAGCTCGATGTCGCCCTCTTTCAGCCGGACCGAGATCCGTCCCGGTCCCGCGAAGCGCGCGTCGATCGGCTGCAGAATAACGCGTTCTTTCTCCAGATCGATCCGCAGGACGGCCTCGCGTACCTGCACGACGTACTGCTCACCACCAACCGTGTATCGCAGATTCGGTCGATACAGCCGCCGCTCTTCTTTGTTAACTCCAGAGACGGTGATCGCCCAGCCCTTGTCCGGGTACTCGACCATGTGCTGAGCGGACAACACGTCGAAGAAAATGTCTTCCATCGCGAGCGTGACGACGCGTTGGATGTTGGCCATCGACCAGGGAATCACCTGATCGTTCAGCAGCAGCGAACAGACCGTCAATGTGCCGCCCAGAAAAAACGCCGGAGCCAGCAATGACAACACGTTGATGCCGGCCGCCTTGGCCGCAGTGATTTCGTAGTCGGCTGCCAGACGTCCATAGACGATGCAGACTGAAAGCAGCAGCGTGGCCGGAATCGTAAACGGCAGCAGGCTCGGCACGACGTAGGGCAGAATCTGCAGAACCTGCAGCGGGCCGAGACCTCGTTCGGTGACTTCGCGGAAAACCCCAACGAACACCAGCAGCACAGTCATGATCGTGATCACGAGCAGCAGCACCTTGATCAGGTCGACCAGGATGTATCGCTGCAGAATTCTCATGCCGGCATAAATCCATCGGCTGAATGCCGAAATCGCGAAATCGCTGAGGTAGGGTGCGTCTCGACGCACCAAAGCGTTAACAAAATCGTGGTGCGTCAAGACGCACCCTACGACCTCATTAGGGAAAACGCCGCTGCAGGGTCAAGACGAGTTGGCGGCTCAAGTCGTCTGAACGGGCTCGATCCACAACGCGTAACCTGTTTCTCAAGCTTCAGATACAGCCGTCAATCAAGACCAGAATTGGCCCGAAGATCACGGCGAAATCGACATTCCCGGCAAAGTCTGCCAGAGACCTCGGGACCGGCACCAAGGGACCAAACCGGGGCGGAGCGGACTCGGGCTGACGATCTGTCCGGCTTCATTGGAGTGGGACCTGTGATCTGTCCGAAACCACTTCCGTTGGAGTCGCTCACCCACTCCTTTTGACTGGTCCGACTTTGACCGCTCAGAAGTGTGACTCGACAAACCACTCGACACTTTTCAGCGAGTCTTCCCATGGAATTATTCAACAACGCCTCGGACGACCAGATTGCTCTCATGGGCTGTGCCGCCGCACTCCTGTTTTCGGGCGGGCTGATGTATGTCAGCTTTTTCCTCGGTCGACACGGGCAGAACGAAGAAACAACAAGCCGTTCCATTCCGATGGCACCGGTCCAGAAGACGGATTCCGATTCGTCTGAACGGAAAGCTGCCTGATTCGTCAGGAACGGTATGACCGCAGAGTCCACTCGGCCAACAGGGTCGAGTGGACTCTGTCTTGCGCTGGCAGCCCTGGCCAGCAGGTTCAACCGAACTACCCGTCAAAATCCACCTCGTAAAACCAAATCGGCACAGACGCTCTGAGCTGACACTCCCGAGCTGTGCAACGTCGCGATCACTCCACAGAAGCCTTTGGTTCTTGAAACTGGCTCGTCGTACGAAGACGATATCGAGATTACTGACTCGACTCCCTTTTCTGAACCGGCCTCCGATTCCGAGTGGCCATTCAATCCGCAGGAAGAATCCCATGCGAGCTATCTGGAAAACAGTTTCCGTTCTGAGCATCTTCGGGCTCGGCTATCTCGCAGGCACGATGCAGTGGTCTGCTCAGTCTTCAGCAGTCGCTCAACCAGCAGCCGACGGAGCGAGTCAGGAAGTCACGAAATCGATTACAGCTGCCTATTCAGCTCTTCAGACGGTCCGGAGTAACCTGAACCAGGAAGCCCGTTACACTCCCGCCACGAAAATCCTGAACGCGACCGGCCTGATGGCAGGCGGCGTCGATGCGATGGCCGATCTGGAATCCGGACAGGGAGTCGACCCGGAAACTTTCGGCGGCCTCTACGCAGGCCACGCGACGGACGAAGTTTCGATCGACCTCGACACCGACGAGAACGGTCGACTGACCTTCAAAGGCAAGGTCGTCCGCATGTACTCGATCGAGCGTCTCAAAAAGTTCTACAAAGAACGACTGAAGTTTGCTGGCGACGGCGAGGAAACTGCCGGCTTCTGATTCAGATTCAAGCCGCTACACTCCCGCGCATGGCACTCCTCAGTATTAAAGACGTGACCTTTACGTTCTCGCATCCGGTCCTGCTGGACGGCGTGACGGTCCATATCGAACGTGGCGAACGAGTCGGACTCGTCGGCCGAAACGGCGCGGGCAAGTCGACACTTCTGCGACTGATCGGCGGCGAGCTAAAACCCGACGACGGCTCCGTGGTCTTTGAATCCGGAGCCCGGCTGGCATCGCTCACGCAGCACGTCCCGGACACCAAAGGCGGATCGATCTTCGCGCAGGTCGCCGACGGGATTCCCAACATCGGCGCTGACATCGCCGAATTCCGGACGCTGGACCTGAAGTCGCACGCCGAAACACTCTCAGCCGATGAGCAGTCGCGGCTCGACTCGGCAATTGAGAAAATCGGGGCCGAAGAACGCGGCTGGGACGCTCTCCACAGCGTCGAACGAACGCTGCGGGAAATGTCGCTCGATCCTGACCAGACGTTTGACTCCCTCTCGGCCGGCAAAAAACGACGAGTTCTTCTGGCGCGAGCCCTGGTCACCGAACCCGACGTTTTGCTTCTCGACGAACCGACGAACCACCTGGACATCGACTCGATTCTCTGGTTACAGGACTTCCTGTCGCGGTTCGCCGGCACGCTGATCTTCGTGACTCACGACCGGGCATTTCTGCAGGCACTGGCAAATCGAATCATCGAAGTCGATCGCGGCCGACTATTCGACTGGACCTGCGACTACGCCACGTTTCTCACTCGTCGCGATGCGATGCTCGAAGCCGAAGAGCAGCAGCAGGCATTGTTCGACAAGAAGCTGGCTGAAGAAGAAAAGTGGATCAGGCAAGGCATCAAAGCGCGCCGCACCCGCAACGAAGGTCGCGTGCGAGCCCTGAAAGAGTTGCGGGAAGTCCGCAAGCAGCGTCGCGACAAAGTCGGCAAAGCGAAAATGCAGCTGCAGGAAGCCGAACGCTCCGGCATGCTGGTCAGCAAGGCCGACAACGTTTCGTTCGGCTACGACGACGAGCCGATCATTCGGAACCTGTCGACGAGAGTTTTTCGTGGCGACCGCATCGGCCTGATCGGCCCCAACGGAGTCGGCAAGACGACACTCCTGAAAGTCCTGCTCAACGAGTTGAAGCCAGACAGCGGCAACATCCGAGTCGGCACGAACATCTCAGTTGCCTATTTCGACCAGTTGCGGGCACAGCTCGACGAAGAGAAGTCCGTCCGGGAAAACATCGGCGACGGCTCGGACTTCGTGCTGATCAACGACCAGCGCAAGCACGTCGTCGGCTATCTCCAGGACTTTCTGTTCTCGCCCGAGCGAGTTCAGACGCGTGTGAGCTTCCTGTCCGGCGGTGAACGCAATCGCCTGCTGCTGGCGCGACTTTTCACCAAGCCAGCCAATGTCCTCGTCCTCGACGAACCAACAAACGACCTGGACGCCGAAACTCTGGAATTGCTCGAAGAATTGCTCGCCCAATTCTCCGGAACGCTTTTACTGGTCAGCCACGATCGAGCGTTTCTCAACAACGTCGCAACCAGCACGTTCGTCTTCGAAGGCGACGGCATCATCCGAGAATTCGACGGCGGCTACGACGACTGGCTGCGCCAGAAGTCTGAGACTCACGAACAGGCCGCGGCCACCGCGAAAGCCGAACGGAAGTATCAGGCATCCGGCGCCGAAACTTCCACCGCCGACAATTCGTCAGCAGATTCCAGCCCAGCCAGCAAACCACGCAAGCTCAGCTTCAAAGAGCAACGGGAACTCGAAACCCTGCCAAAGCGGATCGAAGAAATCGAAACCCGCCAGAAAGAGCTGCACGCTCTGATGGCCGACCCGTTGTTCTACCAGAAGCATCGAGAAGAAATCGCCGCCGCCACCGACGAACTCGAACAACTCGAAGAAGAACTGATGGAAAAGTTCGACCGCTGGGAAACAATCGAATCTCGAACAGCTTGACGGTTTCTCGCTGAAAGTTGCGTTCTCTTCTCTTTACCGAACTGCGAACCTGAGAGCAGTTCCGTAGCCATTTCGGCGTTTCATGGCCTGCAAATCCAATCACCGTTATGTTGGATAGTGTAGAAATCATAACGTGCAGAAGTGGGTGCCCCGATGAAGACTCGATTTTCAACGAAGCCGGGACTGAACGCAGGTACTCGAGAGAAACGAATCAAACCGCAACGGGCTTATCTTGCGCACCTGATCGCATTTTGCGTGACAGTGCTCCCAATGATCCTGCTCGGTTGCGGAGGCGGTGCCGAAACTGAAACAGTCAGCGAACCGGTCGCCGCTCGGCCCAATCCGACTGCTCCACCAACTGAGAACTCAGTTCCTGAGACTTCCGTCAGGACAAACGTTGAATCGACTCCTGGCTCGCCCAGCGACTCAACCGTCGCCCCGCCGACAGCCCCGAAAGACACTGCGAATCTGACACCAGAAACAAGCGGTTGGAAGGTTTTATTCCGCGCTAGGAGTCTGTCCGGGAAACGGGGTTTTCGAATTGGTGGTTCCTGAGAGGTAGGGAAGCGATAGGATTCTTCGGTCGTTTTCGTGGTACTCAAGGCCATTTGACGGAGAATGAGGATGGAACCTCGCAAGACATTTCGGGCATGGAAGCCGTACGAGTAGGTTCATCAAGGCGTCGCTTCTGCGGACGTGTTGCCCGAGGACGATCTGGTGTTCTTTCTGCTGGAGACGGTTTCGCGGCTCGATCTGTCGGCGCTGTACGCCGACTACGAACGCGAGACGCGTGGGGCTCCGCCGTTCGCCGTGACGATGATGGTCACGCTGCTGCTGTATTCTTACAGCGTTGGCGTATTCTCCAGTCGCAAAATTGCGGCAGCGAGTGAACGGAACCTGGCGTTTCTGGCGATCGTTGGCAGGGACCGACCGGACTTCCGCACGATCAGCGATTTCCGTCAGCGCCACCTGGATTCGC
>Ga0316208_1001485_pt1 | contig 21889 bp, 23 predicted proteins | sample 3monopyrite_MG_FD_204944 | JGI IMG/M metagenome (GOLD analysis project Ga0316208, IMG submission 204944) | Microbial mat bacterial communities from mineral coupon in-situ incubated in ocean water Damariscotta River, Maine, United States -... | ecosystem: Environmental > Aquatic > Marine >...
TCCTCTCTCGTCCCGAATACCCGGTGAATGAGACGGATCTCGAAGCGCTTGTGGCGCTCACGCGCCGAACCTACACCGCAGCATTCGGCGCATCACTTGACCCCGAGGATCTTGCGAGTCATCTCGACGAGACCCTCACCTTCTCTGCCTTCGAACGGGCGATTGCAAAGGACCTGTTCGTGTTCGAGCGCGAGGGCGATGACATCGTCGGCTTCGCACAGATCGGCGAAGTGGAGATCGACACGGCGAAGACGAAGCGGCCCGCTCAGCAGGGCGATGTCGAATTGCGGCGACTCTACGTTGCGCCGGAATACCAGCGATCCGGGATCGGAATGCGCGTTCTCTCGAACGCACTCAACCTTTCACTCGTTCGAGAAGCCGACGCGATCTATCTCGACGTTTGGACAAAGAACGAAAATGCGAAGCGACTCTATCTGCGAAGCGGGTTCGCTGAGATCGGATCCACTTCTTTCGCGACCGCCTCGGGTGAAGCGAGCGACCCCGATCTGATTCTTGTTCGAACCCGTAGTTAGTTCAAGGAGGCCCAGCATGTGCCGCAACATCAAGACGCTCTTCAACTTCGATCCACCGGCGGATGATGATGAGGTTCGCGCGGCCTCCCTTCAATTCGTTCGCAAGCGGAGTGGTTTCAACAAACCATCGAAAGCGAACGAAGAAGCTTTCGAGAAGGCCATCGAGGAAGTGTTCGCCGTCGCGCGAGAGCTGGTCGATTCGCTCGAGACGAGCTCGCCCCCGCGCAACCGTGAAATCGAGGCAGAGAAGGGGCGTGCCCGCGCAGAGAAGCGCTTTGGGCCTCGGCCCGCCGCGACTTGAACTGACAGTCGCGCGGGTCGGCGCCGGCCATCCGACGTGTGCGATAGGCTGAAGTCTCGCCCGAAGGAGACTTCCGTCCATGTACGAGCCGCCCTCTGATATCCCTGAGTCGATGCAGCACTATCTCCGAATGTGGAACGAGCGGGATCCCGAGAGAATTCGCGGCCATCTCGACAAAGCTGTGACCGAAGATTGCCTTTGGATCGATCCCCATAACGCGCATGTCGGTCGCGACGCACTCGAAGCGAACGCACGTAAGTTTCGATCGACGTTCCCCGAGGCCGAGCTCGGACTCGCGAGCAAGGTCGATTCCCATCACGATCGCTACCGATACGAATGGATCATCGAGGTCAACGGCAAGACCTTGATGCCGGGCTTCGACGTCGCAACGCTCGCCGAGAACGGCTTGATCGAACGCGTCGACGGATTCTTCGGCGTGCTCGAACGAACTCGCTAACCCCGCCCCACCTCGAAGAGGGCCCCACTTGGAGCCTGAACACGTTCGCGTGATCACTGTCGTGTACACGAGCGCGCTCTTGCCGCTCGTCCTCATTCCGATTCTTGCCTACCGCGGAATCGTTCCGAGCTGGGTCCCGCGTGTCTACGTCGCCACCTTCCTGGCTTGCGCGGTCGGCTGGGAGCTCTGGTTCACCTATGGGTGGTGGGACGGTGATCCAGTGCATGTGCGACGCGCGGCGGATCTGAACGCCGCGATCCCGACGCAGCTCAATTGGGTTCTCAATTCGCTCGCCGACGCCGGGGCAATCGCCCTCTTCGGCGTCTGGCTCATCTGGCGCAGCCATGGCCGAAACAGCGCGGTTCTCAGGCGATGGACGTGGAGTGCCTTCGGCGTGCTGATGTTCTGGTTTCTCTTCCAGAACATCTATGTCGAGATGTTTCTCTATCACGACCAACTCTCCGAGGGAAAGCCGCTCTCCTGGGCGCCCCTCGCGCCGACCGGCCCGTGGTGGAACCCGACGCTCTTCACCTTCCGCGACCGAACGATCACTCTTCAGGGTCAGATCCCGTGGCTGATGATGGGCCCAATGTTCTACTATGGCCTAACACGGTTTCTTCGCGAGCACGATTCGATCGGCGGCGACGGGACAACGCCATGACGCCTCATCCGGCGCTCCTCGAAACGGACCACCGACCTTGGCCTCTGCCTGAGACACCCTGGCGATGGCGCCAATCCTGGCGCGACCTGCTCTTCGCGCATTGGCCCGTCCCCGCAAACGTCCTGACGCCACTCGTCCCGCCACCCCTCAAGGTGCAGGAATTCGAGGGAACCTCCTGGGTCGGCGTCGTTCCCTTTCGCATGGCGGGGGTAATGCATCGCCCTCTTCCCGACCTCCCCTGGATCTCGGCCTTCCCGGAGCTGAACCTGCGTCTCTATGTCGAGCACGAAGGTAAGCCGGGCGTTTGGTTCCTGAGTCTGGATGCGACGAATCCTCTGGCAGTCTGGGCCGCGCGCACCTTCTTTCACCTTCCCTACGAGCACGCGCGGATCTCGATCGATCCGCTCGGGGATCTCGGAAATGACACATTCACTTACACGTCTCGGCGCAGAAACGGCGAAGCGATGTTCAAGGGATCCTACTCGGCGACGTCTCCCGTCTACGCGAGTGAGCCGGGAACCCTCGAGCATTGGCTGACGGAACGCTACTGCCTGTATGCCGAGACCCCCGGCGGTCAACTCCTTCGTGCCGAAGTTCACCACGCGCCCTGGCCACTTCAGCAGGCCGAAGCGACCTTCGAGACGAATACGCTGACAGAACCCCACGGATTCAGTCTCAAGGGGCCGCCATCACTGCTCCATTTCAGCAGGCGAATCGACGTCGTCGTCTGGTCTCCGCAGAAGATCACTTAACGCTGGCGGCAAGCGATTGCGGCGTGCAGTGGCAGTCGCCGCTGCAACGCGCGAGCCTCTCCAACACCGCCCTAGGGCGCCCTCTCCGGAATCGAAGGAATCGTCACCATGCCCAAGCCCGCTAAAATCGTGATCGGCCTGCTCATCGCCTACGTCGGCCTCGTCATCGCGTTCGAGTCGATGATCGGGATCCTCCAGCCGGAAGCGGGAACGGTTCTAACGATCACAACGACCGGCGAGGATGGCGTCGCCAACGAACGGGTTCTGGCGAGACTCGAAGATTCAGACCAGATCTTCGTGAGCGCCAATCACTGGCCTCGCGCCTGGTACAAAGAAGCCCTCGCGAACCCGAACGTCCGCGTCTCCTACGACGACACGAACGGCGATTATCTTGCCGTACCGATCGAAGGCGCGGAACACGATCGACTCGACGCGGCGCACGCGCATCCCTTCGCCTTCCGCTTCATCACGGGCTTCCCGCCGCGTCTCTTCCTTCGCCTCGACCCCAAGCCCACGAGTTAGTTCGCGCCCGCGCCTCGCAATCCGGCTTCAGTCGATCCGGTGGAGACGACCGTAGTTGTCGTGGGTCTCGCCGCGGGGCTGCGAAAACATCATCCGCTCCCAACCGCCGAACTTCGCAAGAAAGACTTCGTCGATCCGCACCTTCTCTTCGGGCGAAGTGATGAGCTCGACCGCGAAGGGATGATCCGCCCCCGCGTGGCGAACGCTGATCTTCGGCTCGCGCTGAAGGTTCGCCCACCATCGACTCTCGTTCGTGCGAAAGACGCCGTCGCCGTCGAGCACGGCCATCCAGATCCGAGTGACGCGCGCGCTGCCGTCTTCGTCGGTTGTCGTGACGAGGATCGACCAACTCTCGTCGGCCTCGGCCCAATCGAGGGGAGCCGTCGCAACCGGCACGTTCGCGCAGCCAAGGGCCAAAAGCAGTATGAGTCCCGAGAGCCAAGTTCGCATCGTCACCCTCCCTATCTTTTAAGGCAAAGCCTCGAAGCGAGACTCGCGGCGGTCAGACTACGCCAACTCCGCGCAGAATGACGACCATTCCGGCCGTCGCCGCGAAAGCGAGGACCCCGGGCCGCAGCCATCCACGGTCGAGCCAGCCATGGAAGAACCGACTCGCAAAGAGGCCGCCGAGCACCGCCGGGACCATCGCGAGGCCAAACTGAAAATGCAGGGCCCGCACTTCGCCCGCCGTAATCAAGGCCAACAGTGAAAGGCCAGACCCAACAAGAAAGGTTGCGCCCAAGGTCGCGCGCATCTTCCCACCCGGTTCATGCTGATAGAGCAGCGCCATGGGCGGGCCGCCGATCGACGACGAGGTCCCCATCAATCCACCCAGAAATCCAGCCGCCGCCTGACTCCCACGACCGATCGCGATCCTCGAGGTCACAAGGCTCATCGCAACCGCGAACACGACCATCCCCCCGATCATCGTCGCGAGTTCCTCCGCGGTCAGCACGACCACGATCCAGGCCCCGAGCGCGACGCCGGGCAGCCGGCCAAGCGTCGACCAGAGGATCGCATCCCGGTCGATATGCTCACGCTCGCGGAATGCACTTCCGAACGTCATCGGCAGCGCCAGAATGATCGAAGCCGCAGGCAGCGCCTCTGGTCGAACAGCGGCGATCGCGGGCACCGCGATCAAGTTCAAGCCGAAGCCAATCGAGCCCTGCACAAGGGCGCCCAGAAAGACGACGCCAAAGGCCGTAGCAAAGCCGAGCCAAGAAACACCCAGCGCGTCGACCAGTGCGTCCAACGACCTAATGCCTCTCTTCGGGATCTCTGCGCAAAGGGATGCGGGCCAGCGCGCCCCTCCCGATCAGGAGTTCATCGACTCCAGGAAGGCATTATTATCGTCGGTCTTCTCGATCTTGCCCATCAAGAATTCCATCGAGTCGACGGGTGAGAGCGGAGCGAGCACCTTGCGCAGGATGTACATGCGATTGAGCGAGTTGTCGTCCATCAGGAGTTCTTCGCGGCGGGTCGCCGATCGATTGATATCCATCGCCGGGTAGGTTCGTCGATCCGCGAGCTTTCGATCGAGCACGATCTCGCAGTTGCCCGTTCCCTTGAACTCTTCGAAGATGACTTCGTCCATGCGCGATCCCGTATCGATCAGCGCCGTACCCACGATCGTCAGGCTACCGCCCTCTTCTACGTTGCGCGCCGCACCGAAGAATCGCTTCGGCTTGTGCAGGGCATTCGAGTCGACACCCCCGGACAGGATCTTTCCGGAGTGAGGCACGACTGTGTTATGCGCTCGGGCGAGCCGCGTGATCGAGTCCAACAGAATCACGACGTCGCGACCGTGCTCAACGAGGCGCTTCGCTTTCGCGATCACCATATCCGCGACCTGGACGTGGCGTGTCGCCGGTTCGTCGAAGGTCGAAGAAATCACCTCCGCCTTCACGGTTCGCTGCATATCCGTCACTTCTTCAGGCCGCTCATCGATCAACAGAACGATCAGGTAGACCTCGGGATTGCCTTCCGCGATCGCGTTCGCGATGTCCTTCAGCAGCATCGTCTTGCCGGCCTTGGGCGGGGAGGTGATCAGCGCGCGCTGGCCCTTCCCGATTGGCGCGATCAGGTCGATGATCCGCGTGGTCATCCCGCCCGTCTCGGTCTCGAGGTTGAACTTCTCCTCGGGATAGAGCGGCGTTAGGTTGTCGAAGAGGATCTTCTGCTTGGCACGCTTCGGATCATCGAAGTTGATCGACGAAACCTTGAGCAGCGCGAAATAGCGTTCGCCTTCCTTCGGCGGTCGCACATGCCCTTCGACCGAGTCCCCGGTTCGCAAATTGAATCGACGAATCTGAGACGGGGAGACGTAGATGTCGTCAGGACCGGCCAAATAGTTCTGATCGGGCGCGCGCAGGAAGCCGAAGCCGTCCTGCAGAATTTCGAGCACCCCTTCGGCGAAGATCTTCCCGCGGTTTTCGGTCTGCATCTTGAGGATCGCGAAGATCAGATCCTGCTTGCGCATGCCCCCCGCGTTCTCGACGGCCATCTCCTCGGCCATCGCCAGGAGTTCGGGCATCGACTTCGCCTTCAGCTCACGAACAACGATCGTTTCCGCATCGTCGTCGAGCTGGGCATCAAGCGACGCTTCTTCTTCAGCCAGCTCCGCGTCACTCGGGAGGTAGTCGCGCTTGGGCTCACCGCCTCCTCCGCCGCCGCCACCACCGCTACCGCCGCGGTTGCCGCGATTGCCACCACCCGAGTTCCGGGAGCGTCGGCCCCGACCGCGTCGATTGCGGTTCTGCTGGGATCCGGATCCGTCCTTCGAGTCGGACGTTCGCTGCTCACTACTCACGTGGCATCTCTCTTCTGATCGGGCTGCTGATCGGATTTGGGGCGGGCTTAGGGGGGGCGACCTGCCGAGGATTCGGCGATCGGGCGTGCGACGCGGACCCTCTGTGAGGGAGGTCGGACGAAAAGGCTGAGTGTCCTGAAACACGTCGCCGCGGATGCGGCCCTCTGGCTGGAACGCTTCGAGGGAGGCCTGGAAGGCCCATCGACGAAACCTCATTCGAGATTGAGGTCATGGACGATGAAGTTGAAGGGGGAGAAGGAAGCTAGAAGCAGGGAAACGAGTCGAGCATTCCGTTCAGCCGGTCGAGGGCTGAGTCACGGGGCACCTAGAATTCCCGCACGCGTGATCACCAGCTGGAAGCCTGGATCACAGGCGTGAAAAGCGGAATCGGAGGCTGCTCGGAGGCTCCGGCCAGGTCTGGCGGGAGTAAAATCAATCTACGGGGGGGGCCAGAAACTGTCAACCCTGGCGCGGTTTTGGGGCTGAGACCGTCAGGAAGTGCTTCAGGCGCCCCGCGGATTCCCCCTCGCGCCGGAACGACTCGAAGCGACGGGCGTCGCAGATCGTGCAATGACATTGAGCGATGCCGATCTGTGTCTTTTTTACCCCGAAATTTCGAACGACTTCGGCGCCAAGCTTCGGCAGGTCCAGCTGAAAGCGCCCGGACCGACCGACCTCGCAAACCGATCCCAACAGCTTCTCGTACCGCGCAGCGAGCCCATCTCGAACAGGGGCATCGACCTCATAACAACACCCGCGCGCCGAGGGCCCGACGGCGACCGCAATCGAGACTCCCGGATTCGCGGCTTCGAGGGCTTCCAGGCCGGCTTCGATGACCCCGGCAGCGAGCCCCCTCCATCCGGCATGAATCGCGACGACGGCGGAGCCATCGATCGTCGCCGCGAGCAGCGGAACACAATCGGCGGTCACGATCCCCACGCTCGTACCCGGCTCGGTCGAAAGAACCGCGTCCGCCTCGCCGCCAGGCGCGTACTTGCCGACCCGAACCACGCGGACGCCATGAACCTGCTTTGCAAAAAATGTTTCTTGCGGAGCGAGAACGTCGCGCTGACCGAATCCGTGTTCGATGCCGAGATCCGAAAGCACAGGATCCGTGAGCGGCACGCGCGCTTCGGCCTTCACGCCACCGCATCCGCCGGGCCAAACTCGACCATCAATTCGAGCAGATCCTCCGGCATGGGCGAGGCGAAGCGCATTCGTTCATGGCGCGTCGGATGCTCGAAGCCGAGGTGCTCCGCGTGCAGTGCCGGTCGGCCTAACACCGCATCCTTACCCCGCGCTCGACCGTACACGACGTCCCCGACAAGCGGCAGCCCTGCCGCGGAAAGATGAACGCGAATCTGATGGGTGCGTCCGGTCTCCGGACGAATCTCGAGCTCAGTGACTCCGGCACTTCGAAATCGACGCAGCACGCGCCAGTTCGTCGCCGAGGCTCGTCCCGTTTTCGATTCGACCGACATGCGCTTGCGATCGCGGGGATGTCGCCCGATCGCGCGGTCGATGCGGCCTTCGTCGGCCTTCGGAATCCCGCGCACGAGCGTCCGATAGAGTCGATCGATCGAATGCTCCGCGAACTGCGCGGCGAGTGCTTGATGGGCAGCATCGTTTTTTGCCGCAACCATCACGCCCGAGGTCCCGCGATCCAGTCGATGCACGATTCCCGGACGCAGCACACCTCCAATCCCGGCGAGATCACCACAGTGATGAAGGAGTGCATTGACGAGGGTTCCATCGGGATGGCCCGGTGCCGGATGCACGACCAGGCCCGCCGGCTTGTCGATGACGATCAGATCCTCATCCTCGAAGAGGATCGAAAGCGGGATCGCCTCCGGAATCAGATCCGTTTCGACGATCTCAAGCGGTTCAGCTTCAACAGACTCGCCTAAGACCAGCTTTCGACTCGCACGAACCGATTCACCCTGGACCGTGACGCGGCCCGCTTCGATCCAGCGCTTGATCTGAGCTCGCGAATTCCCGGACAGGTCCGCGAGAAACGCGTCCACGCGAACGCCTGCGCTCGCTTCATCGACCGTATAGACGAGCTGCGTTTCTTCGTCGTCGAGATCAGCGACGCTTCCGTCCGCAAGAGCGGAACCCGACTCGTCGCTTTCTTCGACCATGACGATTCACTCCGCCTAACGGCGGGCGAGAAATCCGCCGGCACGTTGCGGGCTATTTCGCGACTGCTGAACTCGCGCCATGTAGCTCGGCACCACAATCTGAGGATCGAGGCCGATCGTCTCGGCGTAAGCCGTCACGAATCCGCGCACATATACATCCGCCGGAAGATCACCGAAGTTCTCCTCCTCGATATTTCGCAGATGCGACGTGTTGACCTTGGTCACACTCGAGATGTCATCGATCTCGTAGCCGCGGAAGAGACGGTTGCGCCGCAAGCGCACACCATCGAATTCTCCGCGCCCATCATCTTCGAGCGCATCGAACTCTTCAACCGCCTCATCCATCCCACCGAGCTGCTCCGACGGATCGAAGCCCCGCAAGGGATCCCCTGAAACAGGCCTCTCGATCGCCTGCGCTGCATCCATCTGATTAAGCAGCGAGCGACTTGAAAACGGCTCTTCCGTGGTCGGCGCAGCCGTCTCGGGCAGCTCCTGGTCGTACGCGGCGCGCAGCTCGGGATCCGTCAAGACGCGGTACGCCTCGTAGAGACGATCGCGAATCGCAGACGCGTCGCGCCCCTCGAACACTCCGTAGAGCGCGAGTGATCCGTCCGCGTAGGTCTGTTCCGAAATGCGATACGCCCGTTCGACTTCGCCGATCGTTGCATGTCGCGTGATCTCGAGCAGCTCGTAGTGGTCGAGCTCGTCGATACCCCTCATCGATTTCCTCCGTTCGAAGGTTCGCCTCCTGCGGTCGCCGCCGGGCTGGCAGAAGTACTGGCTGAGGGGAGGCCGAGTAGCTTTCTTGCGATTCGCTGGAGATAGATCGAGACATCGGCATCCTGCCGAAGGTCTACGATCGGCCGACGCTGAGAGACCGACTGTCGGGCCTCGTCGTCGTAGTTCACGTAACCCAGATACTCGGCTTCGAGGCCGAAGTATTTCTTGCAAACACTCGAGACCGCAAAGCCAAGCTTCACGTCCTCTGCCGTGCGTACGCCGTTCACGATGATCCGCGGCTTGAACACGCGCATCGTCTCGACGAAGCGGCGCGCTTCCGCCGTGTCCGTCGCTTCAATTTCGCGAAGCAGATCAAGCGGCGTGCGGATGCCGCGCTCGTTTCTTTGATCCATCGCCGTTGTCACGAGCTGGCGAACGCCATGGCCAACCATCGCGAGTCGCATGCGGCGATAGAAGGCGGCACGCAGAAATGTGTAGGCGTTCTCGACGGAGGTCGGTTCGGGCTGAAGAACCATGATGCCATCGTCGGACACCAGGAAGTAGTCGAGCACCGAAGCGTGGGATCCCGCGCCGAGGTCGAGCATGACGATGTCGGCGTCGAGCTGCCGGAGACCACGAAGCAGTCGCACGCGGCGCAGATGGCTCGGCTGCGCATCCGCGAGGTTGCCGTGGGTTGCGCCGATCAAGCGCAGGTTCGGAAGCGGCGTGTCGGTAATCAGCTTACCGAGATCTTCTTCGCGCTCGGAAACAAAGTCGGCGAGGCTGCGCTGGGGCGAGGGTACACCAAGCGTTGTATGAAGGTTCGCGCCTTCAAGGTCGACATCGACAACGATGACGCGCTTGCCAAGTCGCGCGAGTGCCGTCGCGAGATTCGCCGTGACGAACGTCTTACCAACGCCACCCTTACCACCGCCAATAGCGAGCAAGCGGGGACCCGCAGAGTCATTGCGACCCTGAATAGGAACCCCGGGCGGGGACTGCGGGCGTCGGACGCCGGTCGTCGAGCTCACGTTCGCCTCTCTCACACATCGAGCAAAACGATCGACTGCAAGCAGACGATTCGGATCCTTCGAAGTGCGACCGGATCAGCGCAAGAGCGAGATCCGTAGACTGGACTGGCGGGGGGTTGCCCCAATCTAACCCATACCCGCGGGTTCCATCAAGAAAGCACGCACTTAGCTTCGACGATCATTCATCGAGAGAGGCAAGGGCCTCTCCAACTCCCTCCGCGATCCGGTCGAGATCCCGGTCGCGCAGCGTTCGAACATCGAGCCAAAGCGCATCCTCCCGCACTCGAGCGAGGATCGGATTCGTGACTGCCCGCAAACGATCGGCGAGCGCCTGAACCGGTCCTCCCTCGACCACGACAGCCCATCCCGGAAGGCGATGTTCGGGAAGCGACCCGCCTCCCACCGCCGCATCGCTCTGCGCGATCCGCACCTTCCAGCCCGCTCCCCCGCGATTCGAAACAACGTTCGAAACCAACTCGAGCAGCCGGGCGGCGCGCGGTTCAAGCTCGCTCGCGCCCGCGCGAAGTCCGGCCACCGCCGGAATTTCATTCGATCGTCCCTCTTCGAGCATCAAATCGAGGGTCGCATCGAGCGCGGCAACGGTCAGCTTGTCCACCCGAAGCGCCCGCGCGAGCGGATTCTTCTTCATCGCTTCGATCATCTCGCGCTTTCCGAGCAGAATTCCCGCCTGTGGCCCTCCGAGAAGCTTGTCACCGGAAAAACAGATCACATCGACGCCCAGCGAGAGCCGCCCCGGCGCAAACGCCTCCGTCGGCAAGCCATACGCCCCGAGATCGAGCAGCGTCCCACTTCCCAGATCCTCGACAAAGGGGACATCGCGCTCCCGAGCGAGCCCGGCCAACTCCGCCACGTCTGCTTCTGCAACGAAGCCGCGTTGCTCAAAGTTGCTGCGATGCACCTTCAGCAAGAGACCGGTATCGGGCCCGATCGCGGCCTCGTAGTCCCGCAAGTGAGTGCGATTCGTCGTGCCAATTTCCGCCAAGCGCACGCCCGCCCGCTCCATGATCGCAGGAACCCGAAACGAACCTCCGATTTCGACGAGCTCGCCGCGCGACACCACAACCTCCTTGCCAAGGGCGAGGGTGTTGAGCGCGAGCAGGACCGCGGCGGCGTTGTTGTTCACCACGTGTGCCGCCTCAGCCCCGGAAAGAGCGAGCAGCTTCGCCTCAAGGCTCCCCATCCGGGAGCCCCGACGACCCGTCGCGAGGTCGAGCTCGAGGTTCGAATAGCCATCGAGGGAGCGCGCAACGGCGCTGGCAGCCGACTCAGCCAGTGGAGCTCGTCCCAGATTGGTGTGAAGGAGGACGCCGGTCGCGTTCAGGACGGGTCGCGGGTGGGGCGCGGCGAGACGCTCGGCCACAAGCGCCACCCGGGCGACCAGATCGTCTAGATCACCTGGCTCGCCCCGGAATTGAGACTCCCCGCGGGCGATCAATATGCGAACAAGTTCGAGTTCCTCTCTCGCCGCCCGAACGACGGCCCATTCCGCCAATTCGGGCCTTAAAGACCCCACATCAGCAGTCAGGCGATCCACCGACGGAAGGCTCCGGCGGGGATCCGAGTTGACCTTTGGCTCTGAATCCATGACTCTCAACCCCAGATTTTCACACGGCCTAACCGGTTCGTGTTCTGGATCGTTTTCGCTGGTGGACCGAGGACTCAGCGCTGGGATCCAGGGTCGTCGTACCCGAACAGGTACAGAAAGAAAAAACCGACCCTGCCCGTCGCACTTCGATTGAGTTCGAAGCTCCACCCCCTTCACCGTCGCAGGACGGAGTCCGGGTGGGCCCGAAGTCGGGTCCGAACAGACCTAGTGGTAGCAGTGACCGCCATCAACCTGCGAGGCCCCAGAGGCCGGCGCACTGCAAGCAAAGACGATTGAGATCACCCGGGGGATTCGGACGGCGGCGGGGTGCTGCTGACTACTCGAGGATCTTCCGATTGACCGCACCGGTAAAGCCGCAACCGCAACAACCACTTCTTTCTTTTAAACAAAGCGGACTCCTCAATTGTTGAACTCCGCAAACTTCAAGCAAAACGCTGAACTACAAACCAGAGTGCGAGTCATCGATTTGATTTTCCTCGTCGACAACCAGACCAGTCAGCTGCCCCGTGAAGAGCGGGCGATGACTATAAGGGAGTAAGAGACAGTCGACGTCCACGCGGACGGCCTCAAAACGCCGCCCGCGTTCGAGTTTTTTCCACGCGCCTCCGCTGGAGGCCACCAGCAGCGCCCACCTAAGACCCATATCGATCCGGTCGCCCCTCAACCTGCTCTTGCGAGCAGGCGGAGCGCGGGCCACGGACCGAAGGCAAGCCCACCGACCCTCTCGTGACATCGAAGATCCAACCGATCGAACTCGCCAGCCAGGCGGACCGACTCGGTTTCCGCATGCCCTGGCCCCCTAAAGGCCCGGGAGCTTCGAAACCGATTCGCCGCCAACAGGCGGAACGATGCAAAACGAGATCATCATCAATGCGGAGCTCGGGGAAACCCGGGTCGCGTTATTAGAAGACAAGCAGTTCGCTGAACTTCATATCGAACGCGGGCGAGACAAGAGCGTTGTCGGCAATGTCGTCAAGGGAAAGGTCAGTCGGGTCCTTCCCGGCATGCAGGCCGCCTTCGTTGACATCGGCCTTGAAAAAGCAGCCTTCCTCTACGTAGGCGACTACTTCGAAAGCACCCTCGAAACGGGCGAGACCGCCGGTGAACCGAGCGGTGGGAAGCGCAATCGCGGTCGCCGCTCGGCGCCCCCGCGCATCGACACGGTTCTCCACGAAGGCAAGGAAATCGTCGTCCAGATCGCCAAGGAGCCGATCGGAACGAAGGGCGCTCGCATTACGTCGAGCATCTCGATTCCCGGCCGCCATCTCGTCCTGACCCCCTGGTCCCGACGCGTGGGCGTAAGTCGCCGCATCGGCTCGGACAAGGAGCGCCGTAGGCTCCGCGAGATCGTCGAGCGACTGCGACCGCAGAACCTCGGCTTCATTATTCGGACCGCTGGCGACGGTGTTCGCGAAGCCGATCTGCAGGCCGATATCCGCTATCTCGCGACGGTCTGGGCAGCGATCCAGCAGCGCCATGCCGAGCAGACCGCACCGGCGATCCTGTATTCCGAGCACGACTTGCCGCTGCGCATCGTTCGCGACCTCGCCGGTCACGAAACGAAGCGAATCGTCACGGACAGCAAGGAAATCCACGAGAGCATCCAGGGCTTCGTCGAACGATTCGTCGCCGACCCGAAGCCCTCAGTCGATCACTACGAAGAGCCGCAACCCATCTTCGAGCGCTTCGACCTCGAATCGCAGATTCACGCGAACCTCGAACGCAAGGTCTGGCTCAAGAGCGGCGGCTCCCTCGTCATCGACAAGAGTGAAGCACTCACCGCCATCGACGTGAATACCGGCCGCTTCGTCGGCAAGCGCGACCTCGAGGAGACGGTCTTCAAGACCAATCTCGAAGCGGTCCAGGAAGTGGTGCATCAGCTGCGCTTCCGAAACCTCGGCGGCCTGATCATCATCGACCTCATCGACATGGAGTCGGCGGGCAATCGAGAGAAGGTCTACCGCGCATTGCAGGAAGCGCTTCGCGCCGACAAGGCTCGAACGAACATCCTGAAGATTTCAGAACTCGGCCTGGTCGAGATGACGCGCAAGCGAACCCGCGAAAACCTCGTGCAGACGCTTTGCGAGCCCTGCAGTCACTGCGAGGGACGCAGCTATGTGTTGTCCCGCGAAAGTGTCGCGTTCCGCGTGATTCGCGAACTGCGTAAGCACATGCCGAAGCTGCGCGGACGCAAGGTAGCCGTCACGGTCAGCTCCCATGTCGCTGAAGAGTTGATCTCCAAGTCAAAGCCGGCGATGGCCGCGCTCGGTGAAGAGATCGGTCATGAAATCGAAGTTCGAGCGCGTCCCGGGATGCATCAGGAGCAGTACGAGCTGAACGTGCTCGAAGCGGGCCCCCCAGTCGAACTCGAACTCTCGTGGTTGAACGACACCCACCCGGACGCTCGCAAGGACAGTGGCGAGACGGAGAGTGAAGAGGGTGAGGGTGGTGCGAAGCGCGGCCGACGACGTGGGCGTGGCGGTCGCGGGCGCGGCAGCGATGCAAAGGCCGAGGGCAGTACCGAGGGCAATGGAAGCGACAAGACGGATGACGTCGTCGCAGCCAAGGGTGCAGCCGAGGCCGTCGAAGGCGACGGCGCGAGCGACACCCCGGATGAGGCCAAGGATCTCGAAGTGGCCGCGGTCGCAGAGAAGGATTCGGCCGAGGCATCGACGGACGAGAGCGCGCCACGGGGTCGAAGGCCTCGTGCGGCGAAATCACGTTCCGCCAAGTCGAGTGCGTCGAAGACAAGCGGAGCCAAGAAGGGGCTGCGCGCTCCGATTGGCTCGCCCGACGGGCCGATTCGCCTGAGCGATGAGGACGACGAAGATCGCGCGGCCGCGATCTACGAGCGCCTGGACGCGGAGCCCGAAGCGACCCCTGCCGCCCCGAAAAAGAGGGCCGCCCGGAAGTCCAGGGCCAAAACGGTTCAAAAGGCAGATGATTCTGTCGCGGAAAAGGTCGAATCACCACCCGAGGGTGATGAGGCTGCTCCGGCCGAAGAGAATGAGACCAAAACGAAGCAGGCTGACGCGGCCGAAGTCACTGAGGCCCCCACGGTCGAAGCGGCATCCGACCCGCAAGCTGATTCGGCAGAAACGCCCCAAACTGTTGACGCGGAAGAGGAATCGAGCATAATCCCGCGCTCCGAATGAGCCGCCTCCTGCGGTTCGAACCCTCGATAGAAACAGAGGTCATTATGTACGCCGTCGTTCGTAGCGGTGGGAAACAGTATCGCGTGAGCCCCGGTGGCTCGGTGCGCGTCGAGAAGCTCGAGGGTGAGGTCGGTTCTTCGATCACGCTCGACGAGGTTCTCCTGATCGGTGACGAAGCTGGCGACGCCAGTGCAGTCAAGATCGGCGCCCCGACCGTCGATGGAGCCAGCGTAACCGGAACCATCACAGCCCAAGCCCGAGCCCCCAAGATTCGCGTCTTCAAGATGAAGCGCCGCAAGGGATATCGCCGCACTCAGGGCCATCGTCAGGACTACACCGAAATCCGCGTTGACGGAATTTCAGGGTAAGGAAGAGCAGAGATGTCACATAAAAAGGGACAGGGCAGTTCACGAAACGGTCGCGACTCAAATGGTCAGCGACGCGGCGTGAAGGTGTTCGGCGGCGAAGCCATCAACGCCGGCACGATCATCGTTCGCCAGGTCGGTACGAAGATCCATCCAGGACAGAACGTCGGTCTTGGCAAGGACTTCACGCTCTTCGCACTGAAGACGGGCACGGTCCGCTTCGGTACTTCCCGCGGCCGAACCATGGCGCACGTGGATTCCGAATAGCATCGCATTCATCTGGTCTGCTCGCGCAGCCCTTTTGAAGCCGAGATCGAATTGAACGCGCTTCCTTCCTCTTCTTCCGAAGAGTGATGGGAGCGCGTCTTTCGTTTCAGGACCCGAAACTCAACCTAAAGGAGTGTCCGCCCAACGGACTCCGCATAACAAGCCATGAAGCACGCCAACCTCTTCGTCGACGAAGTCACGATCGAAGTCAACTCGGGTAACGGGGGGAACGGGATCGTTGCGTTTCGGCGAGAGAAGTACGTCTCGAATGGCGGGCCCAATGGCGGCGACGGGGGACGCGGCGGCGACATTATCCTCGTCGCCGACACGAACGTCGGCACCCTCCTCGACTTCAAGGGTGCGAAGAAGATCAAAGCGGATCACGGCGAAAAGGGTGGCGGCTCCGACCGAAAGGGCGCGTCCGGCGACCACATCGAGATCCACGTTCCCGTCGGAACCCTGGTCTTTGATCTCGGCGAAGTCGAGCGCGACGATCTGCCCGGCACGGACTCGGACGACTTCGATGACTCCGGTGATGCTGAGCGCGAACCGGCCGACGATGGCCTCACGATCGAAACCGAGGACAGCGTCGCCCTGGAAGATCTCGAGGGCCAAGAGCTGAGCGACTTCGCGGTCCTGGCTGACCTAACAGAACCCGGACAGCGGGTCGTCGTCGCGCGCGGAGGGCAGGGCGGTCTCGGCAACGCGCGCTTCAAAACCTCGACGCGTCAGGCGCCGGACTTCGCGACCCCCGGCAAGCCCGGTCAAACGAGACGACTGCGACTCTCGCTCAAGCTCATGGCCGACGTCGGCCTCATCGGATTCCCGAACGCGGGCAAGTCGACGCTGCTCACGCGCATCTCGGCGGCGCGGCCCCGCGTCGCGAACTACCCCTTCACGACCCTCGTGCCCTCCCTCGGCGTCGTTCGCCGGGAGGATCGACGCATCGTCGTCGCGGACATTCCCGGCCTGATCGAAGGCGCGAGCGATGGCGCCGGACTCGGCCATCAGTTCCTGCGTCACGTCGAACGCACCCGTGTGCTGATCCATCTCCTCGATCTCGAGGCCATGTTGATCGAAGGCCGCGACCTTCTCGCCGACTACGATGCGATCCGCCATGAACTCGGTCGCTATCGACCGGAGCTGCTCGATCGGCGCGAGATCGTTGTGTTGAGCAAGGCGGACCTGATCCACGATGATGCGCTGACCGCGGATCTCGAAAAGGCGCTCGCTGATCGCGGGTTACAAGTCCGACGCATTTCATCGGCAGCGACCCAGGGGCTCGACGGGCTTCTTGCGGAGACTTTTGACGCGGTCGAGACCGCGCGGGCGGAGGATGAAAACGAAGGCGGCGAAATCTTGACCGACGCCCAGCAGGTTCGCGCCGACAGCGCCCAGCGAGAAAACGAATGAGCGACGCTAGTTGGGACGCGATCCGCGCGGCGAAGCGCATCGTTGTGAAGGTCGGCACGAGTACGCTGACCCGCGACGGACAGCTCCGCCCCGACAAGTTCACAGCCCTCGCGCGCGACGTGGCCACGCTGCTCGAAGACGGGCGCCAGGTCGTGCTGGTCTCTTCCGGCGCCATCGCCGTTGGCGCCCATCGACTCGGCTGGCAACACAGCGGCCAATCCGTGCGGGAAAAGCAAGCCGCTGCCGCCGTCGGACAGATCGGACTCGTCGAACTCTACCAACGACGCTTCGCCAAACTCGATCGCCACGTCGCGCAGATCCTGCTGACCCGCGCGGGTCTCGAAGACCGCGAACGCTTCCTGAACGCGCGGCATACCATGCTCGAACTTTTGCGCTGGGGCGTCGTCCCGATCGTCAACGAAAATGACACGGTCGCGACGGAAGAAATCCGCTTCGGCGACAACGACAATCTGGCAGCGACGATCGTGAACGCCGTTGAAGCGGATCTGCTTGTGATCCTGACCGACGTCGAAGGACTGCTCGAACGCGCGCCGGAAGCGGGGCAGCCGATGCCGCCCCTGATCCGAACCGTCGAAGCGATCACCCCCGAAATCGAAGCCGCCGCGAGTGGTGCGGGGACGCGATTCGGAAGTGGGGGCATGATTACGAAACTCGAAGCCGCGAAGAACGCCGCGCGCTCGGGCGCCGCCACCATATTGTGTCACGGCCGTACGCGGGGCGTGCTCGAGAAGCTCATTGCGGGCGAACAGCACGGCACGCTCTTCGCCCCGGGCGACAAACTCCGCGGACAGAAACACTGGCTCGCGTTTACCGCGAAGACGCATGGCCGCATCGTGATCGACGAAGGCGCCGTTCGCGCTCTCTGTGACCGCGGCCGCAGCCTGCTGCCGGCGGGCGTCCTCCGCGTCGAAGGCAGCTTCTCCATGGGTGACTCGGTCAGCTGTGTGAACGATTCGCAACAAGAGGTCGCCCGCGGCCTGGCGGGCTATTCATCGGCAGAGGTCGCGCAACTCGCGGGTCAGTCGACGAAGGAAATCGACCGGGTGCTAGGATATTCGAACGGCGACGAGATCATTCATCGCGATGACCTCGTCGTGCTCGGTCGCGGCGGCGGCTGAATACCCGCAAAACCCTTCGCAACTCCATACGCAACTCATCAGCCCGTCTAGAGAAACCATTATGAGTGACGCACAGAATCTCGAAGCCGAAATCCGAGAACTCGCGAGCCGCGCACGAACTGCGAGCGCGCTCATGGGCGAAATCTCGACAGAAACAAAGAACGCCTGGCTAACGCGAACCGCCGAACGCCTCAACGAAGCCAAAGACAGCATCCTCGAAGCGAATGCAAAGGACATCGCCGCCGCCGCCGAGAAGGGCGTCCCGGAAACGATGCGCAATCGACTCGGCATCTCCGACGGCAAATGGGCGGACATGATCCAGGGCCTTCACGACGTGATCGCACTCCACGATCCCGTCGGCCGCATCTCGAACCACAGCGTGCGACCGAACGGATTGCGCGTCGGTCAGATGGCGATTCCGCTCGGCGTGATCGCGATGATCTACGAAGCGCGACCGAACGTGACCGTCGATGCCGCCGCACTCTGCTTGAAAGCGGGTAACGCTGTGATCTTGCGTGGGGGCAGCGAAGCCTTCCATTCCAATCGCGCGCTCGGCGAAGAGCTGCGTGCCGCTGCACGCGACGTCGGCATCCCCGAAGACGCGATCACGATCCTGCCGACGACGGATCGCGCCGCGATCGACGTCCTGCTCAAGCTCAACGACTCGATCGACCTGCTCATCCCCCGCGGAGGCAGCGGCTTGATCCGCAAGGTCATGGCGGAGTCGACGATCCCGGTGATCGCCCATGACGCCGGCGTGTGTCACGTCTTCATCGACGAGAGCGCTGATCAAGACATGGCCGTCTCGATCGTTCACGAATCGAAGATGCGCCAGATGCCCGTATGTAATGGCCTCGAGACGCTGCTCTGTCATGCGGGCGCCGCGCAAACAGTCTTGCCCGCGGTGCTCAAGGATCTACACGAAGCCGGCGTTGAGATCCGGGGCTGCGAACGAACTTGCGAAGTCTTTGGCGATGCGATCGCTGCGGCAGAAGCGGACTGGGCCGAGGAGTTTCTCGCGCCGGTCCTCGCCGTTCGCGTCGTCGACTCGATGGACGGCGCGATCGACCACATCCGCAAATACGGCTCAGACCATACGGAAGTGATCATCACGGACAGCTACGCGAATAGTCAGGAATGGCTGCGCCGCGTGAACTCCTCGACCGTGGGCGTGAACTGCTCGACGGGGTTCTCCGACGGCTTCCAGCTCGGCCTGGGCGCGGAGATCGGGATTTCGACGTCGAAGCTTCATGCGTACGGACCCATGGGCCTCGAAGGGCTGACGACGAAGAAGTTCATTCTGACCGGGGAGGGACAGATTCGAGGATGACCGACTCGGGAGCCAGGCTCGATCGGATCGGGCTCTTCGGCGGCACGTTCAATCCGATTCATCTCGGCCACTTGCGTGCGGCGGAAGAAGTTCGCGAAGCGCTCGACCTCGAACAGATCCTCTTCATTCCCAGTCGGATCCCGCCTCATAAACAGGCGGATGAAGTCGATCCGATCGCCCCGACGGAAGCTCGACTGGCTTGGGTCGAAGAAGCAATCACCGGCCACAAGTCATTCTCGATCGACCGGATCGAAGTCGACCGGGAAGGGCCGTCGTTCCTGGTCGACACGCTGAGTTCGATTCGGGAACGCGAAGCCGGCCGTCGACGGACCGTGTTCATCGTCGGGGAAGATGCTTTCGCCGAGATGGGGGATTGGCGGGCCCCGGAGTCGATCTTCGCCCTTACAGATCTTGCAGTCATGACGCGCCCTCCCGGGCAAATTGCGAACCTGTCGGAACGGATGCCGGAAGTCGTGAAGCCCGATTTTGAGATCGCGGGCGATGGGATGAGCGCCCGGCATAAGGAGGCCGGCACCCGAATCGATCTCGTGCCGATCTCAGCCCTCGATATTTCGTCGAGCAAGGTCAGGCGAGCCTGCCGAGAAGGCCGCTCGATCCGTTTCCTCGTTCCCGAAACCATTCGGACGAGCATCGAAGCCAGTGGGCGCTATGGTCCCGGGCCGCTCGACGGGCGTTAGCGTAAGGCATGCCCGCTTCGTTAGGCGCGCACAGCGCATCCCCAGCGGAACGCAAGAATGAGGCGAAGGAGAAGTCGTGGATCCCGTTGATCCCAAACAGAAGGCGCGATGGATCGTCGAGGCGGCGCTTGAGCTCAAGGCCGAGCGCCCGATCGCACTCGATATGCGCACGCTCACGTCCTACGCCGACTCCTTCATCGTGCTGACCGGTCGCTCGGATCGCCAGGTCCGATCGATTACCGAGTCAATCGTTCAGGCACTCAAGCAGCAAGGCGAGCCCCCCCTCGGCGTCGAAGGCCTCGACGACGGCAACTGGGTGCTCATCGACTGCAACGACGCGATCGTCCACGTCTTCGACCCGGAGACCCGAGAACAATACGACCTCGAACGACTTTGGCGAGACGCACCCCGCCTCGACCTCGAGATCGAAGGTGTCCCGGCGGAACCGGAAGCGGCTGCTGGTCGCGACGACTCGAGCCTGAGCGAGCCGGCCTGACCCACTTTGGCTCGCACCGACGAGCCGATCCAACCCGGTCCCCATTCGAGCGCTCCCCGTCGCGCGCATTCCTCATGATTGACCGCAAGACGAAGTGCGTCGCTTCGCGCTGGGCCACCCCCCGGCGTCGCCAATCAACTCCCCTCCAAAGGATCAAGACGTTCGCAGAAGCGTTCTTTCCGGATCATTGTTCGATCTGTGAGCGCGAGATCGCGCAACCTCGCGAGAGGCAGGCCATGCTCGGTCGGCGTGCGTTCTGTCGCGACTGCGAAGCGGGGCTCCCCTGGTGGCGAATCGTGGATGGGTGCCCACGTTGCGGTTGCCGCATTGCGCTCGCGAAGACGGGCTGCGCCGATTGCCTCGCGGAAGGAAGTCCCCTTCATGCCTGTCGAGCGCTGCTCCGCTACGAAAGGGAGCTCCGGCGATTCGTCCCCGCATTCAAGCAACCCCGCAACTTCCTGGGTCCCGTCCCTGCCGTCGAGCGCACGATCCATCATCTCGCGACGCGCTTCGCCCATCGACTGAAGGCCGACCCGGCGCTCGACGCAGTGGACGTGGTCACGAGTCTTCCGCTCCACCCCCGGCGTCTCGCGGAACGGTCCTTCAACCATGCGGACTCGATCGCGCAGCCGATCGCTGAAGCCCTCGGCGTGCCCTTCGACCCGGCAATCCTGCGCAGAACCCGGAACACCGCTCCCCAAGCCTCCCTCGCGCTTGCCGCAAGGAAGGCCAATGTCCGAGGTGCCTTCGCCGCGACGGGATCCGGGCTAGAAACCCTCCGAATCGCACTCGTTGACGATGTTCTCACGACGGGGAGCACCCTGACGGCGGCCGCAGAAGCGCTGCTCGAAGCGGGTGCCCTCGAGGTCTATGGGCTCACCCTCGCAGCCACGCTCCCCGCTCGGGCTCGACGACCGAGAGTGGCGGCAAGGCCGCCGGCCGCACCCTATGCTCGCGCCGCCCCTTCCTCTCGGCCGGGCGAATTCTGCGCAAGCGATTCGCCCGCCGAGCCGATTGGTTGAATCCAGTTTGCCGGGTCGCGAAGCCGACCCTATCCAGGAGTTCCAGAATGTCCATCGCTCGTCGCGTCACCCCTTCGAACCGCCCGCTCGTCCGCTCCCTCGCGCTCGTCGCCAGCGTCCTCCTCGGACTCGCCGCCGGATCGGCTGTGGCACAGGACACCGCGGCTGGGAATATGAGCGAAGAAGTCGAGGTGCCCGACTCCTACCGAAAGGCCATGCGCTCCTACCTCGAGGCCCAGGGCTCTTTCGAATCGATTGGACAGACGGTTGCCTATGGGGCGGCGAATGAGACGCTGCAGGCCATCGCGAATAGCGGCGTCGAAATCACCGAGACGATGCAGCAGATCGTGCTCGAAGAGGCCCTCGAGACCTACGGCACGAAGTTCAGCAGCATCGACTCACTCACGAATATCTGGGCACCGGTCTACTTCAAGCACTTCAACGAAGCCG
>Ga0316208_1001488_pt1 | contig 21841 bp, 18 predicted proteins | sample 3monopyrite_MG_FD_204944 | JGI IMG/M metagenome (GOLD analysis project Ga0316208, IMG submission 204944) | Microbial mat bacterial communities from mineral coupon in-situ incubated in ocean water Damariscotta River, Maine, United States -... | ecosystem: Environmental > Aquatic > Marine >...
TTTACTACTTTTAAGGATTCTGACTTGTTATATAATAATAATCCGATTGGTGTTCAAATAGAGGGAAATATTCATTTTTTTGAATCAGATGAGCTTAAAAATTCTTTTATTTTATCTTATAAAGTGATAAATATGTCGAAAGAAATGCTTAAAGGTGCATCATTTAATTTTTATTTTGACCCAGAAATAACTAAAATTAGTCAAAAGTTTAATAGTATTAGAAATGAGAAGGTATTTGTTGGAATAAATGATGCTGATGAAAAATTTTATTATATTGTTAACCAAAATGATAGTTTAAATGAGAAGGAAGGTGGCGAGGGATTGGAGTTTAGCAGAGTCATTGGTATAAAAAGTTTGGACGAGACTGAATACAATTTAATTCAGCTTGATAATTCAGAGGATTACGGTGATGATGAGAAATTTTATGATTATTTGCAATCCACAAAAAATGATAAATTTATCGAATACTCGGATTTGAATTTCTTTTTAAAATCAGAACAATTTGAATTAGAAGTTGGCGAAAGCAAAATTTTTAGTATTGCCGTAAGTATGACTGAAGAAAAGGATAGTAATGTTAAATCGTTTGTGGCAAGGGATTTGAAACTATTAAAAGAGAATTACTATGGTTTCCGCAAATCAATAATTAGCAAGAGGTTAAATGAAAGTAAAAATATTAAAATAATTGATAGAGTTATATATATTAACAAAGGAATTGATAGAGATTATAAAATTATTAATTTATTGGGAGAAGAAATAGAAAGTGGTAAAACTGGTAGGAATGGAGATATAAATATAAAAGAATTGCACGGCGGATTGTATATTCTTATATTAAGAAATCAAAATAATGTAGAATTTCATAAGTTTTTAATTAAGTGAGTAAACTTTTAGGCATAGAGAAACAAAGAGATAAGTTTAATGAATTGCTTTACGAAATGAAGAAAGGCAATTTCAATGTATTGTTTGTTAAAGGAGAAAAAGGTGTTGGGAAGTCATCACTTTTAAGAGAATTTTCTTCAATTTGTCAGAATGAAAAAGAACCAGTTTTAAACATATTAGTATCGAATGAGAAGCCATTAGGACAATTTAACTTAGCAAATGTATCTCCATTTAAGACGATGGAGCACGCAATAGATCTGCTTTTGAAAGCTAAAAATATATCAGCGAAAAAGAAGTTAGCAATTAATATGAGTTTGAGTGCTTTGTCAGCTATTCCATTGGCAGGAGATTCTATACGAGCAGCTAAAGAATTGGTGCGAGACTGGAAACAATATAAGGCAGAAAGTAGTTCGGAAGCAAAGAAGATACAGAATACGCATCTTGCAGAGCTATTTGATACGTTTATGGCAAAGGCGGAGGTAGAAACTTTTGTATTGATGCTTGATGATGCTGAGTGGACTGACCCTAATTCGATTGAATTATTATCTTTGTTATTTGATAATTTGAGCGATAAAAAGTGTTTGATAGTAATGAGTTTTAATGATGAAAACCTTAATTCGCCATCAATTCCATTTAATACCTTACTCGAGAGGGGTTATCCCAATATCAAAATTAATAATTTATCAGATATAAATACCAATCTACATTGTAAAAACTTAATAAATAACTATAAACATAATAATGATTTTAACAGATGGATTTACAATAAAACCCTGGGCAATCCTGGATTAATCGAAGAGTATAATCAGTATTTTTTAGTTAGCCCTGCTTTCGATAAGAAAGGGAAACTAATAATATCATTAGATAATGAAAAATTATTATCGTCGTCTCATATAGCTATTGCGAAAAGTCTTGAGACACTTTCCGATGAATCAATAAATATATTATCGGCAGGTAGCATAGAAGGGAATGAGTTCTCGGTCTATATACTATCGAAATTATTGGAAACAGATATAATGACATTGATACAGAAGCTGAGAGTAATTGCAAAAAATACTAATATAATAAAAAGTTTGGGTCCTCATAAAAAATATGGAGTTAAATCTACACTTTATTCGTTTACTAAGTCATATTATTCTGATTATTTTCGAAAGAGTTTAGAATATGAAGAATATGTATCATTGAATGGTATTTTATCTGCAATTTTAAAAGTTCAATATGACTTGGCAAACGAAGAAGAGAAGAAACAAATAGCTCCCTACCTTGTCGCTTATTTGAAAGCAACTGGTAGCGAAAAGGAATCAAATGATTTGCTTAAAGAGATTTTGTCCAAATATGATGAAGATACGAAGGCATTATTAACACAAAATGATAGTGACTTATTTTCTGTCGGCATGACTGAGAATGATGACTTATCTGTAATAGAAAATGAACTTTATGAACAAGAAACAGGTATTGAATTTGACCCAGACTTATTAGAATTTTCTAATTATAGAAAAATAATTGTAAAGTTATTTAATCAGAATAAATATGATAAGTCGATAGAGAAAGCATTGTTTTGTTTGGAAAACTTGTCCAATTTGTCGGATTCGCAGGTAGCCATGATAAATATTATGATAGCACGGTCCTATGTTGAAGAGAATGATTTAGAAAATGCTTTCGAATATTTAAAAGTAGCGACAGTAAATGATTTTACCGATCCAAATATAAATTGTTTATATTTGAATACCAGGTCATTATATTTTGCAAAATCTGGTAACCAAAAACGTGCAATAAGTATATTGAAAAAAGCCGCTGAATTGAATAAGGATATTTCAGATGAAATGAAGTTATTAGTTATGTTTAATATTGCAAACGTGTTAGAGTCGGGCAAAGAAAATGATAAAATTAAGTTCCAGTCTGCTGCAAATAATTTTGCAAATGAAATGAAAATAAATATTGAATTGTAATAATTGAATTAAGATTTTAGAATTTAGTTTATAAAATTTAAAAAAATATAAAGTGATTAAAAATGAAAAAAATATTAATAACATTAACTGTGTTAGCCACATTAATAATAGTGGTTATATCTTGTGCTACACAACAAGTAATAATTACATATACATTAAATAAGATGTTTTTTATTGAAAATGAAGATGGGACTATGAACGAGGGCTGGATAATTGGCAACCATGGTTTGTTATATAATACAAAAAATAGTGGTTTGACCTGGAATTTAAAAGATTTGAATACAGATGTAGAACTAACTGATATTTATTTCACAGACAAAGAAACTGGTTATTTGGTAGGTGAGCGAGGTTTGTTAGTAAAGACTGAAGATGGAGGAAATACTTTCAACCGCTATGATGATTTTTTATTTAATGGTTATTTTAATGACATTGATTTTTATAATAAAGATTTGGGAATAATCGCAGGAGACGGAGGAGCATTATATATAACAAGAGATGGCGGAGAAAGCTGGATTGATATTAAATTTCTTACAGAAGAGCATATTCGTTCTGTGATATTTGTAGATGAAAATGAATTGTGGATGTCCACAATATATGGTAGAACATTTGAAGGTGAGGTTTCTGATTATAGTATGTTTTGGAAATCGACCGACCAAGGTTTTAGTTGGGCAGAAATGATAAATAGGAATGATGCACAGTTTTTAGGGGCATATCCTTATGATATGAAAATAAAAGATGATTATCTTTATATATCTGCAGCTGCACAGATAGTAAGGGTTAATTTATTAGAATCAAGCCCACTCATTAGTATGGATATTTTTGATATTTTTAATACTATAATTAGATATCCAGAAGAGAAAGCTATGAGGTTTAAAGCATTGACATTTAGGAACGATGAAGTGTGGTCCGCAGGATTATATGCAGAAAATAGAGGTGCTGTTTATTATTCTAATAATAATGGTTTGAATTGGGATTTGAAATTTACATCTGATAAAGGTTATATAAATTCAGAAGAGAATTTGCCATCATCTGATAATTTTATAGAAATATCAGATATTAAGTATGTAAGAAATGGAATTAATTCGATGTTCATCGCTGTTGGTGGGACGGGAGCGAAGATAATAACATCAACTGATGGGGACTTATGGGATTTGAGATTTTTGAATTAGTGGTAAAGAAATTTTGAGCTATAGTATTATTGATTTCTTTCTTGAATTGAGATTATAATCGGCATATAATTTGCTTTTAAAATATAGTTAATAATATAGTTGAAATTATATATAATAAGCAAATAAAATGAATAAATATAAGTACCTAATAACTTATGTAGTTACATTGTTTTTGTTCTATGGATTTTCAGACCTAAGTCTATACTCACAGAACATCAGGGAGGGCATTGTTGGATATTGGCCATTAAATTGCGACTTTGCTGACAGTTCAAGTGTTGGCAATAATATAAATGCTTTGCCTATTGGGTCACCTTTATGTATTGAAGGCAAGTTGAATGAGGCGATCAAGTTGGACGGTAATAATGATTATTTACAGATTGATAGAAGTAATTCATTGGACTTGGTCTCTGATAAAGGATTTTCTTGGTCTATATGGTTCAAGCTCAATGATATTATTACAAGCAGAGAAGCAAGAGCAGAAGATATATTAATTTCTTATGCCAATCCTGAGTTAAAGACGGATATAATATTGGGGTTTGGAAGCGTATCTTCTCCCGCAGATGAGCTTGCATTTATAGTGGATGGTCCTGGAGGTACTGGTGGCTCTGCGTTTATTCTGGGTAAGGATTTGTCTTATAAGCCAGAAGATGGGTACGAGGCTGATAAATGGTACCATGCCGTTGGTACGATGGATTATGATAATAAAATTGTTGCTTTATATATTGATGGTGCCTTAGTTGAAAGTTATGATAACCACAAAACAGAGCCTATGGAAGAAGAAATGGGCTTCTTTTTTGGTGGATTTGTTGATGGGGCTTCTGATAATATTTTATTTAATGGCTCATTAGATGAAATTAGAATATATGAAAGGGTGCTTTCGCAAGATGAAGTTTTGATTTTGTATTCTGCAAGACCAGAACAGTTATCTGTTGATACTAATTTGGTAGATTTTGATAATATTTTATGTGAGACGAGTAAAACTATTACTGTTCCAATATTTAATGAAGGTCCTTCTAAGTTTTTGATTGCGGACTTTGAGTTTACAGGGAATAATAATTTTTCTGTTTATTCTGATGGCGATACTACTTTGGAAGACCAAGAAATATTTAATTTGGAATTGGTGTTCAACTCTAACGTATCTGGTACTTTTTATGATACTTTGTATATAAATAATAATAACTTTATACAAGCTACAATACTTTATTTACAAGCTATAAAAGATGTTCAAATAAACGTAGATGAGGATATTCAGTTTAGTGAATTAGTTATTTGTGATATGGATTCTCCTGGTCAATTAAGTTTATCAGCGAGCATTACTATCGATAATATTAATGTCGCAGAAGGTTTGATATTAGATAAAATCAGTTTCAGTTCTAATTCTTTTTCTTATGTTGATAACGAGCCAGATTATCTAATAATGGATAGTAAAACTTATGAAATTGTATTTACGCCAACTGACACAATGAGCTTTGATGAAGTTGCGGTAGTTAGTTTTGCGAATTGTGATGTGTCAAAAACGATAAATATATCAGCATTATCTACTTCAATTGGCAAGGAATTTCTTGGTCAAATTGATTTTGGAGAAATTGAAAATAGTGTAGATAGCATAATAATATATAATTATAATAATGTTGGGACGGCAGAGTTTGAGATATTGAGTATCAGCGAGCCAGAACCTCCCTTTTATTTTGATAATTTTAGTTCTACTATATATAAGTCTTATTTACCAAATGAAAAACTTGAATTTAATATCAGGTTTACGCCTACTGGTGAAGAGCATTCGAGTTCATTTACTATCCGATCAAAAGATGTATGCGATGAGTATATTGATACTGTTTATTTGGAAGGAATTGGAAAATATAGAGCTTATTTTGATATAGTCCTTCAAAATATTGAAGGAAGTACTGGAGATTCGATTACATTTCCATTGAGAATTCAAAATCCAGTCAATTTTGATAAAGCTGGGTTAAGTGATATGAAAATCGAAGTGGAATATAATAAAACTATATTCTATTCGGATAGATATAGAGATGAAAAAAGCAGTGAATTAGATAAAGCAACAATGAATTTTGAAATACCGATTACGCCTGAGAATGAAGAACAATCAGCAATACTTTTAGAAGGAATAATAACATTAGGTAATAAAGAGTTAGATAGTATTACTATTAAAAGTATTGAGTTTGACTCTGGGATTTTTACAGCGAATATAATCAATGGTTCGCTGAAAGTTAATGATATTTGTCTTGAGGGTGGTAAGCGGTTATTTTCAGCAGATGAATTTTTGTTTTTGGGCGAGGCTATCCCTAATCCAACAAGTGAGCAACTTCATTTAAGCATTAGTTTATTGGAAAAAGGCAGGACCAAGTTATATTTAATAGATCCTTTTGGGAACCAAAAGGCGATGTTTTTTGATGAAGAATTGGACGTTGGTGTATACGATTTTACCTTTGATTTGACTAATATACCAACGGGACCATATATTTATGTGTTAGAAACTCCGACTCAAATTAGGAGTAAAAAGTTACAAATATTAAAGTAATAAGTGCGATAAAAATTATTTTAAAATAAGTTGAAACATTAAATAAGTGACCACGTATTAGTAGGTGAGTACACTTTCATATATAGCCCAAAGCAATGCCTACGTTAGTACCTCTTATTAATTTGGCATTGCTTTTTTTTGCTCTAATACATTTAATATAGATTTAATATAGAAGACTTAGCTTTATTAGGTTTAAGATTTATAGAATGGAAAAAATAATACTATTCTAACTCTAATTTCTGTTTTTTTGTTAACCCCGCCACTACTAAATCGTAAGAATGGTCAATTAATTCTTTCGCAAATTCTGTTGAAATATCTTCATTCATTTCGATAGTATTCCAATGTTTTTTACTCAAATGGTATCCAGGAGTAATTGATTGGTATAGTTCTCTGTATTCAATCGCCTTTTCGGGGTTACATTTACCACTAAAATTGACAGGTTTGCTGTCGATTATAGCTATTAAAAACATTTTATTTAAAACTTTGAAAGTTAATGCAGTTTCGTTAAAAGGGAAGCTATCGCTAACACCTTTTTTTGATAAACAATATATTCTTAACTCTTCAATATTCATTTTAAGTCTTAATTATTTATGTGAAAATTATAAATTTAGTTTTGAATTAGAGTTTACAAGCCTTAACTCAGTGCTTCTTCCACCTCTTCAATGCCAGAACCAATCCTTAATATCTGGTAATCATCATTTGTCATATCAATAATAGTGGACTCTCCATTGAAATGATATGAATCACTAATTATTACTATATCTACCATATTTCGGTAAGTTTCGATGATTTCTTCATCATAATAATACTCTTCACCTTCTATTTTTGCCGAAATGGAAATAATCGGTTCTCCCAATAAATGTATTAGCTCTTTGGCAAGCATGCTTTCAGGTAATCTTATTCCTATAGTTCTCTTTGATGGTGATTGGGCATATTTTGGAACCATTTTCGATGCTGGCAAGATAAATGTAAAAGTTCCTGGTATCAATGATTTCAAAAATTTATAAGCTTTATTATTCACTTTGGCATATTCGGAAATATTGGATAAGTTGCTACAAATAAATGTCATTTCGTGCTTCTCAGATAGATTTCGCATTTGCCTAATCCTCTTAATAGCTACTTTATTCGATAATTGACAACCAAGAGCAAATCCTGTATCTGTAGGATATAGGATTACTTTCCCATTTTTAAGATCATTCACAACTTGTAAAAGTTTTCTTTCTTCTGGGCAAATTGAATGTATATTATGCGTAATTGCACTCATATTTATCTAATTTGAAATATTATTTTCAATATAAACTTCATCTATTATCACAATTTATTTTTAAATCTTCACTAATTCAAACTAAATTATTAATTTTGGTATATTAAGTGATTAAAAATAAATTTTTTTATCTACGTCTATGCAATAATCTAAAGTAATTAATAGAAATATAGTAGATATATTGCAAAAAAGGAATATTATGGCAAAAAGAGTAGCAAATGCTAGATTGAATGTAAAAAAGAAAAAAACAAAAGTGGAATGGAATTTCCCACTTAAAAAAAATAATTTTATAATTGCGGGTATTGGACTTGCAACTATTTTATTAGGCTATGCACTTATGTCTACTGGTTTGGGTGGAGAGTATGCCCAAATAGACGGCACTTGGAATAACCCTCTTGCTGTGTCGGTAAGCCCAATAATTTTAGTAATTGGTTATTGCGTAATTATACCTTATTCGATTCTAAAATATTATGGTACTAACGAAAAAAAATAGTGCATAAATCAAATACAAAAGCCGGGTTTGTTACAATTATTGGCAAACCTAACGCAGGAAAATCGACTTTACTTAATTCGATTTTGGGTATGAAATTATCTATAGTAACCCCAAAGCCACAAACAACTAGAAAAAAAGTACTTGGAATTCATAATACTGAGAACGAACAAATTATATTTTTAGATACTCCAGGAATTTTGAAACCAAAATATGAGATGCAAAAGTCAATGATGTCTTATGTTAATAATTCAATCTCTGATGCCGACATATTATTGGTAATTTTAGACTTAGGAAAATATAAATCCTTAGACCAATATTTTGATGAAATCTTTTTAAATTATTTGAAGAAAAGCGAAAAACCAAAGATATTAGCTATAAATAAAATTGATAATTTCAAAGATGTGAAGAATGTACTCCCTATTATTAGAGATGTTTCCAAATTAGGCATATTTAATGAAATTATACCAATATCTGCTCTCAAAAATGAAAATATTGAAAATTTATTAAAAGTCTTAGTTAAGTTTTTACCAGATTCAGAATTCTATTTTGACCCTGATACGCTTAGCATTCAAAATGAAAGATTTTTTGTTTCTGAATTAATTCGAGAAAATGTATTTAAAAAATATTCTCAAGAATTACCCTATTCTACTGAGGTACATATAGCGGAGTTTAAGGAACGAGAAAAGGGTAAATGGTATATTTCAGCAGAAATAATAGTAGAGAGAAAATCACAAAAAATTATAATAATAGGACAAAAAGGTGAAAAATTAAAATCCATTGGGTTGAAATCTCGAGAAGCAATTGAGGAACATCTCGGCAAAGAAATATACTTAGAATTATTTGTAAAAGTTCGTGATAATTGGCGTGACAATAAAAATTTATTAAGTTCTTATGGGTATTGAATTCTAGTAGTAAATATTGTTTCACTACTTTAATTCAATGATGAATCCAATTCTAAAAAATTACAAAATACTTAGAAAAAAGCCTTCTCAATGTAGAAGGCTTTTTTGATTTGATTCATCTTTTAATCAGTTTCAGATGTTTCTGGAGTCTCTTCGCTTGTTGTTTCCTCTAAATTTTCATTTGTGTTTTCATCTTCAGTATTTGTTTCACTTTCTGAAGAGGAATCGCCTGTATTTGCAAGAGAGGTTTCAAGAATATATTCAGCAACGAGTTTAATTTGTTTATCAGTAATTCCAAATACAGGTGGCATAGCAATAAATTCGTCAGGATTTTTTCTAGTAGGATTTGTGATAAAATCTATTAATCCACTGATATTGTCTTTATACTGTGGTACTACATCATTATAGGCAGGTCCAACTAATTTGGTATCAAATTTATGGCAACCTATACAACTTTTATTGAATACACTTAAACCAGTTTCTTCGACTATTTCAATAGATTGACTTTCAAATTTTTCACTCTTTTTGACTTCGTAATTGTGTGCTAATATCTCTGTATTAGTTTTGTTAGTAGTTTGGAATCCAAGTGAGTCATTTAAAGTGGTTATACTAAAACTAAAAATTAATAGAAAAAAGGCGTATTTAATATATTGATTACTATTATTTTTATTCATCAAGGAGAACAGATGTGCAACATAGAAGATTATAATTATAGAGATAATAGTGATTATCCATGTAAACATACTATTAGATGCATCTTGAATTCTAAATGAATTTAAACCTATAAATAAAGGCTGGAAGATTAAGAAAATTAAGGCAATACCTAAATTTTGTTTTTTGGCAAAATTAGAGTACTTTATATCGCCAAAATGAGTGCCACCATCCCAATGAAATTTCATATAAATGAATGATGCTCCTGTCATTGCCAATCCTGCAGTTATAAAGTGCAAATTCCTTAAAATATTATCAAATGAAAACAAATTAAAGAATGAATTATTCATTAGCATTTCGCTATTATTACCTATAGCTATTCCAGTATTAAAAATCCAAGTTCCTGCTAGTAAAAATATAAAAGCCCAAAAGCCAGCTGCCTGTCTAATGGAATTAGCCATAGAACCTTCTTCTTTGAATTCAGTAGTATCAATTTTGAGATTTGCCTCGTTATATAATGCACTAAAATTATATGAATTTTTATATACATATATAGATGCTATCCCAATTGAATACATAATAAAAGCGACAAGCATATAGGAAACTGAATGCGTCTCTACACCATGTTGCAATTGTGCATAAATTAGTATTGCACCAAGAATAGGCAACAATCCACCACCAAGCCAGAGTGTGGAAGTAGATGTAAATAAGTTTGCGTAGTCTCTTGCAAGCCTTTGATAAGCTCTATCTTGAGAATTATTAAATCTCATATTATAAAACATTGACAAAATCATAGATCCGAGTATCAAGCCCGAATAAATAAAATAAATAGCAAGTACAACTGCGAGAAGCCAGTTTATCAATGTTAAATGAGTGCCAGATACTGACACAACCAAACTATTAAAAAGTTCCATTATTAAGCCTTTTTAAAACTATGTTATATATTTTTCTAAAACTAAGAGAAGCAATATTACTAAAACATAAATATTAATTCTCATAAATATTTTTTTTAAATGCTTTCTTTCTAAACTAAAAATTAACCTTGAATCGTATAATAAGTAGATACTAAGACCTAATGTTAATAAAAAATAGAAATCAGTACCGCCCCAGAGGAGCAAAGAGCTGAATACTAAAATTAATATCCAAAAGTAAGTAACTCTTATCATTTGGTAATCATTTAACCACCTTGAAAGAGTAACTATCCCAGCATTCTTATATTCTTTATCGAGCAATATATTGAGTATCCAGAAATGAGGCATTTGCCACATAAATAGAAAGAACGCTATCTTGAATATATATAAATTCTCGAGAGAACCACCACCTGCAACCCAGCCAATATATGGAGGAATTGCTCCTACTATAGCTCCTGCAATAACAGATATAAAAGTAATTTTCTTCAATGGAGTATAAATTACATTATACATTATAACTGCAGATAGTCCTACAAGTGCTGTTGCAAAAGAGAATAAATATGCTAAAAGAACAGTACCTAAGGCAATTAAAATTACCGAGATAAGTAATGCCGAATAAGGTGATATATTACCTACAACTATTGGTCTTTTTTTGGTTCTGTCCATCTTAGAGTCTATTTCAATTTCTTGAAATTGATTAAGAGCCGCAGAGCCAGAGGTTAAAATAAATACAGAAATAAAAAGATATAGTATTCTTATGTCTAATACATTTATGTATAAAATATAACCGATAAGAGCTGTAAATGTTATTGAAATACTTATTCTTACTTTGGCTAATTTGATTAAATTTTCTAAGAACATTATTTTTTAAATTCAAGTGGTAAATATCCACTAATATTATAATTTTCTTTAATTATCTGCATACTCACTGTCAGCATCAACACTAACTTCATCATCTGCAGTATCATTTGATCCGCTTTCTACCCACGTTTGGAAAGTTTGTTCATCTACTACAATATATTTTGTCATCATATCCCAATGTAAAATTCCACAATATTCGGCACAAGTTATAACGTATTCGCCAGTCTTTTCTGGCTGAACAATCATAAAAGTACTTCTATTGTTAACGCAATCTTCTTTAATACGAAGTGCAGGAATATAAAAGCTATGAATTACATCAGCTGAAGTCAGATTAAATTTTATAGTTTTCCCAACAGGTACATATAAAGTATCACTTACATGACCATTTTCATAAGTAAATGCCCAAGAATACATTCTTGCTTCTACGTCTATTTCTATATCAATATCTGCACGTTGCCTCAGAGCTATATAGTCATTTGTAGAAACGAAATACATAGAAATCACTAAGATTGTAGGAATAACGATCCAGATAATTTCAATAAATACATTACCATGAGTTTGTATAGGTCTTGGATGTTTTTTTTCGTGGTATTTGTAAACAAATAAAATTACAGTAGCAGAAATCCCAACCAACATTATAATTGATATAATTGTAATATATGCAAATGCAAAATCTACTGAATCAGCATAATTGGAGGAATTTGAAAATAAATTAAATAGTCTATCCATTTTTTTAGTATCCTAAATTAACCAAGTACGTCCGTACCAAGGAATATTAAAATTATTATTAAAACGCTAGCGCAGGCTGCGATAACTGCTTTCATTAGAGCATCATCATATTTTACGTGCATAAACACATTTATCACCATCATCGCTTTTACAGAAGCAATAAGTAATGCTACTACGATTGTATACATTCCAAGATCAAAGCCTGCTACACCTACTGTAAGTGCTGTAAGTGCAATTAAAGTAAGCCATATCACGAAATAGTTTCCAAAACCATTGTGTGGTTCGTGTTCTTCTATATGTTCAGTATTATTTGTACTCATTTTTTACCTTATAATTAATGTAGCAAATAGAATAATGGGAATAAGAAAATCCATATTAAATCAACTAAGTGCCAATATAATCCTGCATTTTCCATTTTAATATATCGATTTTTATTGATATTTTCAGTTGAAACCGATACCATAATAAAAGCAATTACAATCATTCCGACTATAACGTGCAATGTGTGTAGTCCTGTCATCATATAATACAAGGTAAAAAATACCCCTTCTCCGTCTGGCATTTCATTTAATATTCTTTCTGAGCCAGGATATAAATCAAGATGAATTTTATGCGACCATTCGAAATATTTATTTATTAAGAACCAAAATCCAAATGCAATTGTTGCCCCTAAATACCAGTTTGATAAAACTTTTTTACCTCTTTGAATTGATACAATAGCATAAGCCATTGTTAAACTTGAGGTAAGCAATATTACTGTATTAATTGCTCCTGGCATTATATCTAAATGAGCTGCTGCATTTTGAAAGCCTTCTGGAGAATTTACTCGAAAAAAGAAATATGCTACAAATAAGCCGCCAAATAATAGAACTTCTGTGAATAAGAAAAACCACATGCCGAGTTTTGAGCCATAATCATCTCTAAACTCATGAACATATAGTTCATTATTATCCCCATAACCATGGGCAGCACTATTATCGTGATGATGTTCGCTTGCGTGTTCTAATGTACTCAATGTTTTGCCTCCTTATCGCTATAATCTGGATAATCATAAGGTCCGTGGGTAAGCTCTGGTTCTTCTACAAAGTTTAGAAGTGGTGGTGGCGAAGGTATTGTCCATTCTAATGTCAATGATCCCCAAGGATTGATGTCTGAAAGTGTTTTACCTTTTCTAACTGTATAAATAAATAGTGCTATAAAGCCGAATATTGAGCCAATTAATATCCAAGAGCCAACTGTTGCAAGTATGTGGTAAGTTTGATACTCAGGCAAATAATCAAAGTATCTCCTTGGCATTCCCATATACCCCATTATAAACATAGGGAAATAAGTTAAATTTACTCCAATGAAGTATAATAAAACTAAATAATTTGATGTTTTTTCATTACACATTTTATTAAACATTTTCGGGAACCAATAAAGCATACCAGCTATAAACATTGGAACTATTCCACCTAAAATTACATAATGAAAATGTCCTACTACATAATAAGTATCATGCAGGTGCATATCGGTAGATAAAGCACCCAAAGGCATACCTGTCAGTCCACCAATTGTAAACAAAAACAAGAATGAAAGTACCATCCACATTGGTGGAGCAAGTTTAATTGAGCCACGCCATAATGTAGCAACCCAGTTAAATATCTTTACTCCTGTTGGTACGGCAACTAAGTAGGTGAAAAATGAGAAAGCTTGTCGAGCAGTATCTGACATACCAGAAGTAAACATGTGGTGCGCCCATACCATATAACCAATTCCTGCAATTGATAAAGTAGAAAAAGCCATCACTTTATATCCAAATATTTCTCTTCGAGAAAATGTGGAAATAATGTCAGAAGTTACACCAAATGCTGGTAAAACCATTACATAAACTGCTGGGTGTGAATATATCCAAAACATGTGCTGAAATAAGACTGGATCACCACCTTTTGATGGATCAAAAATTCCAATTCCATCAAATAGATATTCCATAAGTACAAGTACTATTGTAATCCCTACAACAGGAGTAGCAATTACTTGAATCCAAGCAGTGGAGTACAATGACCATGTGAATAAAGGCATTTTAAACATTGTCATTCCTTTCATTCTCATTCTATGCACTGTTGTCAAGAAATTTATACCAGTTAGAATTGAAGAAAATCCTAAGAAAAAAGCAGCTAATAGTGGAATAGCGACTTTTGCACCCGTTTGCATTGAATAGGGTGCATAAAATGTCCACCCAGTGTCCATTAGAGAATCCGTAAATACTCCATATATTACAGAACCAAGAGCTAAAAGTCCACCCAATATATATAAATGATATGAAAATAAATTTATTCTTGGAAATGAAACATCTCCTGCTCCGATCTGAATGGGGAGAAAGAAATTACCTAGAACAGCAGGTATTCCTGGTATAATAAAAAGGAAAACCATAATTACACCATGTAGTGTAAAAGCAGCATTATAGTGCTTGGCACTTATTAGTGTTTCGCCCATTGAAAGCATTTCTAGTCTCATCAAAAGGGCTATTAATAAGCCGATTGAAAACCAAACACCCATTGTAACTAAGTACATAAGACCAATTCTTTTGTGATCCGTGGTCAATAGCCACGATAACAAGCCATTGTATTTAGTCTTTATGTCATAGAAACTAACAAATTGTTTAGTACCTACTGAATTATCAGACATTTTTTAACCTCGCTTTGGATTTATTTTTTTCTGAAATTAATAACCATATAAAGAAAATAGCAAGTATAAGCGTAATGATTATTCCTGCAATAAAAAGAAAATCTAAAGTATATACTTTACCTTCTGAATCATATTTATAGCATAATAAAAGCATCTTTGTAATAGTTGCTTGGGGATTTTCTTTATTTGCTTCTATAACTGACATTTTTAAATTAAAAGGATTAAATATATAATCGTCTGTGCGCAAATAACGTGTAATCATTCCATTTGGCGATAATACAATCAAAGCACCTGCATGTAAGTAATCTACTCTATTAGAATCCAATCTTTGTATTTTATAATAAAATCCTAATTCATCTGTCAATTTTTTAATATTTAAGCTATCTCCAGTTAAATACTTCCAGGAATTCCTATCAATTTCTTTATCAAGACCTGATAAATATTCATTCTTCCAAATTTTAGCAAGGCTTGGACCTTCTGTATGGTCGAAACTTAAAGAAATTATATCATAATCATCACCAGGTATTAATTTAGATTTATTTATCAAACTTTGCAATCCACTGATTAATGGTCCACAAATGCCAGGGCAATCAAAGTAAACTAAAGATAATACAGTAGGTCTTTTTATTATATTTTTAAAATTTACTTCTTCACCATTTGAGTTATAAAAAATCAAATCATCAGAAATAGTTTCACCTAATTTTTCAACTATCCCAATTTCGATTTCATCTTGAGAATATAAACTTACTAAGCTTAACAGTAAAACGAGTAATAATACTTTCATTAAAGTTATATAATTGATTGCACTTTATATATATATTGAAATTTATAAGAATAAATAAATACTTTAATTATTATATTGTTTATTCAAATGAGTTATCAATGACAGTCGCAATATACAAATATATTTTAAGACAAAATAAAAGTATTTTTTGTACTAAAAGATGTTATTACCGTTTAATTTCAAATTCAGAGTTTTTATTGTTGTTAATTTTATAAACTCAAATGCTTAGAGCGAATAATATTTTTTTTACTAATTATGATTCTATTATAAATACAAAAAAAAATCTGAGATTTTTTATATCCTCAGATTATTTAAAATATAACTTTATTAAAAATATTTATTTAAAAAATAGAATTCAAATAATTATGTAATTCAATCCACTCATTTTCTTTCAAAAAATTTACTTTGGCATTAAATCCTGTATCATTAATATTACTTTTCAAAATTGATTTGAATATATCAATATCATTGGACCAGTATACATTTGAATTTAATGCATGAACTGACTGATTTAAGTCGCTTGCAAGACTTATAAATTTATTAGATATATTTGTATTTGAGGAGTTAATTGACTCCACATATTGATTTATAATTGCATTAGTTTCAGAAGCAGTTTCATTTGATTTGGCTATAGCAGTTTTAATGATTTCTGCTTTATCATTTGCTCTTTCATGCCCTTTTATTATGGCAGGTATTTCTGGATTTTTAGAATAGTGCATGTAATCAATTTTATTGATACCAACTATTATAATCCCAATTAATATAAAAATATAAAATACAATAAATAATTTCCTTGGTGAAGTGAAATACTTCTTATTATCCATTTCTATTTCATAATCACTATTTTCAAATTTAAAACTCATTTTAAAACCTTATTAATACTATCAAATAATAATTAAATATGAAAGTTAAGACCACGTTCTAATTTTGGGTCACCTACTGGGACTAAATTAACATTTTTGGCACTTGATTTCATTACAGTTAAAATAATACCTATAATTAAAACAGCTATACTTATTTCCATCCAAAAATTAAATATGCTGAAGTTATTCCCATGTTCACTTAATTGCTTACTATATGTTGGGTAAATTAACCAATATAAGTCATAAAAATGAGCTGCTATAAGCCAATATGAAGCTAACTTAAGTCTTTTAGGGTTTATTTTAGAATTCCGATTTATAAGCAATCCAAAAGGAATTATAAATTTAATAAACAACAGTGATAATGTAGCAAATCCCCAAGCTCCTTCAAGTCTTGGTATAAACCAAAAAGTCTCTTCAGGCATATTTGCATACCAAATCAACATAAATTGTGAGAAAGCAATATACATCCAAAATGTCGTGAATGCAAACATAAACCCACCCAAACTATAATAATGATCGGTAGTTATTCCATCTATTAATAGACCTTTTTCATTCAACGTTACAGAAAACAGTGTCAATACAGCTATTGAGGCTGTGAAAGTACCCGCAAAATAATACACGCCATATATTGTAGAAAACCAATGTGGCTCTAAACTCATCATAAAATCAATTGCAATTATTGATATACCAAATGCAAATACTGCAAGGAATGGTGCTGATGCAATTATATTTCGTTTTGTATATTTTTGATCTTTATCTGTATCTTGTTTTCTTGAGTTTGAAATCATATACAATTTGAAAATAAATACAATAATTAAAATACTTGCAGTTCGAACAACAAACCATGCCTCGTTCAAATAAGCTGACTTTGCAAGTAGTATAACATCCTCTCCAGGGTGAACCCAATGGTACATATGACCACCATAAAGGATATTCAGCAATGTAGGGATAGCAAAAATAGGTGCTATCCATAATAAATTTGTCATAAACTCTGTGATCCTTCTAAATGGGACACTCCATACAACACCTGTAATATATTCTAATGCTATAAAGAACATTGCCCCCATTCCAATACTTATTAGGAACATAAAGCCTATTAATGAAGAATAGGTTGCTCTTTCTGAATCTACAAAAAAAGCTAGTATTGAAAGTAATGCTCCAATAATTAGAAAAATATTCCCATATTTACCTATGGATTCAGGAAATTCCTTTCTTGTATAATTACTTATTATTTCTTTAGTATTCATTTTTATTTAACCTCCACAGCATTACTGTAAAGTGTATTTTTATTTATCGTTTTTATTTTAATCTTATTCATCTTCTTCGTCTCCTTCATCTCCCCACATATCATCGTCACTATCTTCTGAATCCTCATCATCTCCCCACATATCATCATCTTCTGTGTCTGTGTCTTCTTCTTCAACAGCTGTGATGTTGTTTTGAATTATTCTAATATAGTTAACAATCGCCCATCTTTCTTTTCTAGTTATTTGGGACTCATGAGCAGGCATTATAGCGCCGCCTTTTGTAATAATATGATAAAGGATACCATCATTATATCCTTTATATAGATCCATAGTTAAGTCAGGTCCAGGAGGATACAAACCTTTTAGTCTTGATTTCCCCAAGCCGTTATCACCATGGCAAGAGGAACAATAAGTCAAAAATTTCCTTTTACCTAATTCTAAATTAGTTGAATCTGCAGCATAAGGATTAACCAAAGCTTTTCCTGCTTCTTCTTTTTCAAATTTTCCGAAAGTATACGGCATAAATCCACGAGCAACAGTTCCTTCTACAGGTTCTCTCATGGTCATACCTAATTTAGAAAATGAAGCATAATCTGATGATTCAAAAACATCACCCCTTTCCTGCTCTGCCATCCAGTTAAATGGCGTCATATACATCAGTACATTCATATTAAAATAGACAGTAGCCGAAGTTATACCAGCGATAATAAATAAACCTATTATAAATCTATAATCAAATGGATTATTTTTATGATTTATTTCAGACTCATCAAAATAAATTTTATTTATTTTTTTAGAGCCTAACTCTGCAAACATAGAGTTAATCTCATCTTCATCAAATTTCGGATCGTCAGATTCAATAAGGATGCCAAAACCATCAGAAGAAGTTATTTTAGCATATTCGGAGTCGTGTATAGGATGCGAATTATTCGGAAACTTAAAGAAGAATCCAATCATAATTTTAACAGTAAGCACCGCCCCTGTCAGTATAGCTACTTCAAACAGAATTGGTACATAAGTCGGCCAAGCAAACATAGGCTTACCGCCGATAACCTGACCATAATCAAGAGTTTGTACCCAATAAATAAAGTATGTAAACAAGGACGCAAAGAAAAGACCTATTGTGATAGTAAAGTAGCCAAGTTTTGAAGGTTTTAGCTTCATTGCTGGATCCATACCATGGACAGGGTAAGGAGTATTTACATCAAAATTCTTATAACCACTGCTTGATACTTTTTCAGCAGCCCTAATTATATCATTCGGCTCACTAAATATTGCAGTAAGAGCATATAATTTCTTATTCATATTAATGTCCTCCATGATGTGTTGGTTGGGCACCTTCTTTAACTGCTTTTATTTCTGGGATAGAAATTGCTGGCAAGAACCTAACAAAAAGAAGAACTAAAGTAAAGAACAAGCCAAAACTTCCAAGTAATAATCCAAAATCTATAATTGTTGGTTTGAAATAAGCCCAAGACGCAGGCAAATAATCTCTTGAAAGTGATGTAACAACAATTACAAATCTTTCAAACCACATACCAACATTCACAAACATTCCTATTATAAACATAGGTATAATAGAAGTTCTGATTTTTTTACTCCAGAATAATTGCGGAATAAATACATTACAAGAGAACATAATCCAATATGCCCAGCTATAAGGTCCCATTGCTCTATTTAAAAATGTAAATGATTCAGGCTGTGAGCCACTATACCAAGCAATAAAGAATTCCATTGTATATGCATAGCCAACCATTAAGCCCGTTAGCATTATAATTTTGTTCATTGTTTCTAAAGTTTTCATTGGAATCAAATCTTTCATATCAAAAACTTTTCTAATGATAATCAATGCATTTTGAACCATTGCGAAACCAGAAAATATTGCACCAGCTACAAAATATGGTGGGAAAATTGTAGTATGCCACCCCGGTATTATTGATACTGCAAAGTCAAAAGATACAATCGTATGTACAGAAAGTACAAGAGGTGTTGCCATTCCAGCGAGTATCAAATAAACCATTTCATAATGTTTCCAATGTCTATTTGAGAATCTCCAACCTAAGCTGAAAATAGAGTAAATTAACTTTTTGATTTTTCCAGTTGCTCTATCTCTTAATACAGCAAAATCTGGAATAAGTCCAACATACCAAAATACAAACGAAACAGTAAAGTACGTTGATACGGCAAATACATCCCATAGTAATGGCGAAGTAAAATTCACCCATAGGTTATGTTGATTAGGATATGGCAGTAAATACACTACTGCAACCCAAGGACGACCAGTATGAATAATTGGAAAAACCATAGCAGTTATTACTGCGAAAATGGTCATTGCCTCCGCAAATCTGGCTATTCCATTTCTCCATCTTTGCCTAAACAAAAATAGGATAGCTGAAATCAATGTTCCAGCGTGTCCAATACCAACCCAGAATACAAAGTTTACGATAGGCCATGCCCATCCAACAGGATTATTATTACCCCATTCGCCAGTACCTGAAACCAAAGAAATATACAATGATATTCCGCCTATTGTCAATAGAGTCAACGTAACTGCTAAAGCAATAAAGAACCTATAGTCAGGAACTCTATCTAAAGGAGCTATTACTGCGTCATCTATTTCTTTAAAATTTTTATTCCCTTCAACTATGATGGGGTTTTTCGAAAAATCAGTGCTCACTACTGTTAACCTCTTTGTGGTGATTACTCTCTTCTATCTTATTTTTTAATCTTGCTATATAAGTTACGTTTGGCAAAACATTTAAAAATTCCAATACACCATAACCTAAATTATGTTTTCTAATTTTTGCTATATCCGAACTATCATCATTAGAATTACCAAAATAAATAGCAGAAGTAGGACAAGCTTCTTGGCAAGCAGTTACAACTTTAGAGCCATCAAACTTCTCGCCTTTTTCAGTTGAGATTTGTCTTTCTTCCATAATTCTTTCGACACAAAAATCACACTTTTCCATTACTCCATTTGATCTAACGGTAACTTCTGGATTGTGCATATATTTGAAAGATTCTTCCGCATAATATCCTTTGGCCAACCTATCTCTGAAGTCAAAGAAATTAAATCTTCTCACTTTATATGGACAATTATTTGCACAATACCTTGTACCGACGCAACGGTTGTAAATCATTTGATTTAATCCGTCTTCACTATGAGTTGTTGCAACCACCGGGCAAACATTTTCGCAAGGTGCGTTGTCGCAGTGCTGACATAGCATTGGTTGCAAACTTGTAGCAGGTTCCTCTGGTGTTCCATCATAATATCTGTCAATTCGCATCCATTGCATTTCTCTGCCAACTAACACTTGCTCTTTGCCGACTACAGGTATATTATTTTCAACATTACAAGCTGTTACACAAGCATTACACCCCATACATTTGTTTTGATCAATTGCCATTGCCCATTTAACATCTTTATATTCATGATTGTCTGTTATGCTAAATACTTTATGTTTGTGGTGATTTATAACATCTTTATCTGCCTTGTACTCAGCAACTGTTGCTTCTTTAACAATACCTCTTACTTTTTGGAATTGTTGTTTTTCAGTCTGAAGTTCGCCATCAATCATTCCAATTGGCTGGTTATGAAGCAAGAATTCTTCATCAATATCGTTATGCTCTTGAGTAGTAGCTAATTCATATTTTTCTCCAGTGCTTTTAAGACTTGCACCTGTATATATCCAATTTGAGTAACCATCTTTGCTATTAAGGAAAGTATTGGCATTAAATCCAACATTTTCTCCAATAGCTCCAATTTTTGTTCTACCATAACCTAACTCTACAGCTATAGTATTATCTTCCATTCCTGGCTGAGTCAATGCAGGAAGTTTTAGGCTTCTGCCATTTACAGATACCTCAACCATATCGCCTAAACCAAGCTTATTGTCTTTTGCTACTTTTGGCGAAATAGCTGCGTAATTATCC
>Ga0316208_1001490_pt1 | contig 21833 bp, 12 predicted proteins | sample 3monopyrite_MG_FD_204944 | JGI IMG/M metagenome (GOLD analysis project Ga0316208, IMG submission 204944) | Microbial mat bacterial communities from mineral coupon in-situ incubated in ocean water Damariscotta River, Maine, United States -... | ecosystem: Environmental > Aquatic > Marine >...
AGGATGCGCACCTCCGGATTCGAGGCGCGGACATCGACGCCCAGGGACTCCTCGGTTCGCTCCTAACAAGGGCGGATGTGGATCTGATTGTCGCGCTCGGTCCGGGGAGTACCCACGCCCTCGCCCAATATGAGGGGCCCCTCTCGAAGCCGTGCTTCGGTACGACTGTGATCGAGCGAGAATTGCAGGGCTTTCCGATCACAGATGAGGGCACGAGCGTTCGAACCAACCTGGCCTACCTGGTCGACGATCTTCCACTCGACGAAGTGGTGGCGATCTTTCGTGATCTCACGCCGCTCTCGACCGTCGGGTTGGTGCTGGATCGGGCGATTGCCGACCAGATCCCAGCCATTCGTCTCGAAGTCGGCAGCGCTTCCAAGGATTCGGGATTGTTCCTTCAGCCGATTCCGACAGATCGGAACTTGGTCGAAGTGCTCGAACGTTTACCGAGTGATCTCGATGGCGTCGTGGTCGGGCCGCTTCTCGAGTACTCCCCCGAAGCCGTTCGAGCATTCGCGGAAGGACTGACCGCTCGGAAGCTGCCGAGCTTTGCCATTGTGAGTTCCAAAGAAGTCGAGCTGGGGCTCCTCGCGGCCATCTCGCCCTCGTCTGACCTCCAGCGCCTTGGCCGACGCATCGCGTTGCAAATTCAGGACACACTGCTGGGGACGAAGCCGGAAGATCTGCCTGTTCAGCGCGAGGTCAAGCGCCAGCTAACGCTGAACATGGAAACGGCGAGGGCGATCGGCCTTCCCTTGCGACACGACGTGGTGGAGCGCGCGATCCTGATCAATCCCGATGTAGAAGTGGGAGCCCGACCGCTGACGCTGGCTCAAGCGGTCAAAGAGTCCATCTCGGCGAATCTCGATCTTCAGTCCCAGGATCGAGTCGTCGCGGCGGGCAGAGAAGACATCTTCATCGCGCTCTCCCAGCTCCTTCCCCGTGCCACGGCATCTGCCAGCTTTGGTTGGGCCGATGGCTCTCAGTCGACGCGGACTCGGACGCCCACCGCGGGTGTGAGCGGGCAGCTCGTTCTCTTCAATGAAGCGCTTCTGGGGAACCTGACGATTGCGCGGTACGGGCAGGAAGCCGTCGAGTCCGCCCGCGAACAGGCGCGCCAGGACATTGCCCAGGCGACCGGAACGGCTTTCCTTCAGGTCCTGCGCGCCAAGACGGCGCTCAGGATTCAGCGCGAGAACTTGCGTGTTACTCGGATCAACCTCGACCTGGCCAGGACTCGAAAGAGAGTCGGCACCGCCGCAGCCGGAGAGGTCTACCGCTGGGAGAGTCAAGAGGCGAATGCGCTGAGCGATCTCGGCTTCGCGCGTGCCGATGTAGAGAACGCACAAGTCGCCCTGAATCGCTTTCTCAATCGTCCATTGAGCGAGACGTTTATCCCCCAGGACGTCACCCTCTCCGACCTAACATTCACGTTGACGGATCCGGCGGTTCAGCCCTACTTTGAGATCCCCTCGCTCGCGCAACATATCACCACGTTCCTGGTTCGTGCGGGCATGCGCGAGGCGCCGGAACTCGCAATCCTGGATGCCCAGATTCGTGCGCAGCGTCGCCTTCTTGACTCCCGGGGGCGAACCTTCTTTCTGCCGCGGGTCGCTGGAAGCGCCAGCTTGAATCGGGGTTTCGAGCAAGAACTCGGCGGCGCCGACCTCCCGGACTCAACGAATTGGACCGCCGGTGTTGAAGCGACCATTCCGCTGTCCGAGGGCGGCGGGCGCCTCGCGGAGCGTCGCCAGGCACGGGAAGATCTTTCTCGCCTTCGCCTCGACCGTAGATCGCAGGCGCAGCAAGTCGAGGAGCGAATTCGAGTCGCTGCCAATACGGCCTCTGCGAGTTTTACCGCAATCGACCTCAATCGCAGGGCAGCGGATGCAGGCGCGCGCACGCTAGAACTCGTTACGGAGTCGTACTCGCGTGGTGTCGTCGATGTGATCGATCTGCTCGATGCGCAAAACAACTCCGTGAGCGCCGATCAACGGGCGGCGAACGCAGTCTACGATCATTTGATCGACTTGCTGGAACTCCAGCGTGGAGTCGGACAGGTGGAGTTCCTCTTGTCCGACGACGAGCGGTCCCAGTATCTCAATGAAATGCGGAACTTTCTTGAAACGCGCGATCCCCCGGCGGCGTCGCGTGTTGCAGTCCCTTAGTTCGGGAGCGGTCATTCGAATGCGAAAACGAACACCCCAGTACGAGCGCAAGCGGAGTGGCCTAAGGGCGCTCGCTGTTGCGTCGCTGTCGCTGGCTCTCACGGTGAGCGCCTGCCAGGAGGATGTGGACGAGGTCGCGGAAGTCGTGCGCGGCGTGCTCACGCAAGAGGTGCAGGGCCCCGGTGCAAGCCGACTGCGTAGCTTTTCGGGCCTTGCTCGGTCACGAAATCGAACAGATCTCAGCTTTCGTGTTAGCGGCGAGATTCGAAAGATTCACGTGCGAACCGGTGACACCCTGGAAGCGGGAGCTCTTGTCGCTGAACTCGACCCGACGGATTTCGAGATATCGCTCCGCGAGGCGCGCGCGGCACTAGCGCAAGCCGAAGCAGAGAAGCGAAACGCCGAAGCGAACTATAAGCGCATGCGTTCGTTGTATGAGAGCGAGGGCGTCTCCCGCGGCGACCTCGATCAGGCACGGGCGTCCGCAGAATCGAGCGCCGCGAACGCATCCGCGGCTGAGAACCGAGTTCAGCAAGCGGCTCGTCAGCTTCGCTACACGACACTTCGAACGCCTTCGGAAGGGGCAGTGAGTGCTGTCCCTGCGGACACGAGCGAGAATGTTCAAGCCGGGGAGCCGGTGGTCGTGTTTCAGACCGGTGGGCCTCCGGAAGTCGAAATCGCGATGCCGGAAAATCTGATTCCGAGCGTCGAGACGGGGCAGGTTGTGCAGATCGCCTTCGGTGCGTTCCCGGATGAGCCCTATCAGGGCGTCGTGCGGGAAGTTGGAATCGCACCGGCCGAAGGCGAGAGTACGTATCCGGTCACTGTTCAGGTACAGGCGGATTGGGACAAGATTCGACCGGGAATGGCAGCGGATGTCGCCTTTGATTTTGCGAGCTCCGAGGGAGGCTTGATCGTGATTCCCGCCGGCGCAGTCGGGCACGACCGAAGTGGCCACTTTGTCTATCTCGTCACGTTGGTTGCGGCGGGCGTAGACTCGGGTTCGCAAGCAGGCGCCCAGGACTCGGGAGTTGGGACCTTTGGTACGACTGAGAAGCGATCAGTCGTACTGGGTGAGATCTCGGCGGAGGGGCTCGAGATTGCGAGCGGGATCCGCGGTGGTGAGCGGATCGTGGTCGCAGGCGTACCTCGCATTAGGGAGGGTATGCGAGTGCGCATTCTTCACGAAGGTGAATGGCCGTGAACCTAACGTCCTTCGCAATCGAGAAAGACCGCATTACCCTGATCGCCGTGGTGCTGATTCTGGCGACGGGGTTGAGCACCTATTTCTCGATGCCGCGAGACGAAGACCCCGGCTTTCTGATCCGAACGGCGCTCGTTCAAACGAGTTTTCCGGGAGCGAGTCCGGCTCGCGTCGAGCAACTCGTCACGGATCGAGTGGAAACCGCCGTTCGTCAGATCCCGGAGCTCAAGAAGGTCACGAGTCAATCGCGTGAAGGCGTCTCGCTTGTCTTCGTCGAGCTTCGCGACGAAATCTTCGATCTCCAGCCCGTTTGGGACAACCTGCGTCGCAAGGTCGAAGCGATCTCGGGTGACCTGCCGGAGGGGGCAATTGGTCCCTTCGTCGATGACGAATTTGGGGATGTGTTCGGCATCCTCATCTCGGTCACCGGGCCGGGCTTTAGCTATCGCCAGCTCTACGATGTCGCCAAACAAACTCGTGATGAGCTTCTCTTCTTGCCTGACGCCGCGAAGGTCGAGATCTACGGCGCCCAGGAGGAGCGGGTCTTTCTCGAGTTCACGAACGCGCGACTCTCGGAGTACAACCTTTCGCCTTCAATGCTCAAGGATATCTTGAGCGCCCAGAATATCGTGTCGGCCGGGGGCAGCGTCGTCATCGAGCGCGAGCGCATCTCGCTCGAGCCCACCGGGAATTTCGAGAACTTCGAAGACCTCCTGCAGACAACCATCGCGCTGCCCTCAGACGGAAAGTTGGTTCCGCTCCGCGACCTGGTAGATGTGCGGCGCGGATACATCGATCCGCCGAGTGCGCTCCGAAGATCCTCTGGATTGCGTTCCCTGGGACTCGCGGTCTCGATGCGCGAGGGTGGCAACTTGATTGCGCTCGGCGATCAAGTGAAGTCTCGGCTTGCTGTGCTTGAGTCGTCGTACCCGCTCGGCATCGAGCTTGAACTCTCTCAGTTCCAGCCGGATATCGTCCGCAAGAAGGTCGCCGACTTCGAGAGCAATCTCGCTCAAGCGGTGCTGATCGTTGCGGGCGTCATGTTGCTGACCCTCGGACTTCGGACGGGCCTCGTTGTGGCGTCGCTTGTGCCGACGGCGATGGTCTTCGCGATTGCGGTCATGGGGTGGCTCGAGATCGGTCTCGATCAGATGTCCCTCGCAGCGCTCATTATTGCACTGGGTATGCTCGTCGATAATGCGATTGTGATGTCGGAATCGATCATGGTGCAGATGGCCGCGGGGAAGAAGCCTGCGGAGGCGGCTGTGGCGAGTTCTAATGAACTTGCCATCTCGCTCCTCACCTCATCGTTGACGACGGCGGCTGCGTTTCTGCCGATCTACCTAGCCGAGAATGCATCGGGCGAGTACACCGCGCCGATCTTCAAGGTCGTGACGATCACGCTGCTCTGCTCCTGGCTCGTGTCGCTGACGTTAATTCCACTTCTTTGTGTACGTTTTCTCAAGGTCGAAGCTGAACCGGATAAAGAGGCCTTCGGCGGGCCGTTCTATCGACGTTATGCGAGCCTCCTTCGGGCGGCGCTCAAGCGCCCCGCTCTGAGTTTTCTGGGAATGGTCGGACTCCTGCTCATCGCGATCTTCGCGTTTCGCTTTATTCCCAACATCTTCTTCCCCGACAACGATCGACCGCTGATGGTCGCCGAGCTTGCCTTCCCGTATGGCACCGCGATCGAGCATACAGACTCCGTGGTTCGCGCGATCGAAGAGAAGATTCGAGCCGAATTCGCGGTCTCCACCCTGAACGACGAGGGCGTGGCGGCGAAGGACACCGGCGAAGAGTCAGTCGACGGAATTGTGGATTGGGTGACTTATGTCGGGGAGGGCGGCCCGCGATTCAACCTGGGGTACAACGCAGAGCAGCCGGCTTCGTTCGTTGCGGCCATGCTGATCAATGCGAACTCTCGATCTGCGGTGAGCGAGATTGCGCCGCAGATCGAGGATTGGGCGAACGGGCAGTTCCCCGACTTGAAGGCCACCGTTCGGCCTCTGCAGAGCGGTCCGGCGAGTTGGCCCCCGATTCAGATCAAGGTTTCGGGACGGGAGATCGGTCCACTCTTCGAGATCGTCGACTCGATCAAGCAGAAGTTGGGATCGCTCGAGGGAACTCGCCTCATCGACGACGATTGGGGGGCGCAATCGAAGAAGCTCGTCGTGCGAATCGACCAGGTTCGCGCACGACGCGCGGGGCTCACGTCTCAAGACGTCGCAGTCTCTCTTCAGAGCTATCTGTCCGGGCTTGACGCGACGGAGTTTCGAGAGGGCGAAGAACTCATCCCCATCACGCTGCGCTCTTCGGTTCGCGGACGAACAGAGATCGGTGATCTTGAGAGCATCAACGTCTCATCCCAGTCTTCGGGAGCGTCTGTCCCCCTCAAGCAGATCGCGGACGTGGAGGTCGTTTGGGAACCCGGCGTGATTCGCCGACAAGACCGCTTGCGAACAGTGACCGTCGAGGCGGCGCCGAAGAGCGGATTCACGACCGCCGAGATCAATGCGCAGCTTGGTCCCTGGCTCGATGAGACGAGTGCCAACTGGGATTATGGCTATAGCTGGAAATTTTCGGGTGAGTTCGAAAACTCAGGGGAAGCCAACAGCGCGATCGGAGACAAGCTTCCGATCGCGGGGCTTACGATCGCATTGCTGCTGGTGATGCAGTTCAACTCGATGCGCAAGCCGGCCATTATTCTGTTGACGATTCCCTTCGGGCTGATCGGGGTCGCATTCGGACTCCTGGTGGCCCGAAGCTATTTCGGGTTTATGACGCTGTTAGGCATCATTTCGCTCTCGGGGATCATTATCAATAACGCGATCGTCTTGCTTGACCGTATCCAGCTCGAGATCGAGGAGAACGGTCGCGCTCCCTATGACGCGATCCTCGAGGCATCGCAGCGCCGGCTTCGCCCAATTCTCCTGACGACTGCTACGACCGCGGGCGGATTGATTCCGCTCTGGCTTGGGGGTGGCCCCATGTTCGAGCCGATGGCGATTGCCATCTTGTTCGGATTGATCTTCGGCACGGCACTTACGCTCGGGCTCGTCCCGATCTTGTATTCGTTGTTCTACCGAGTGCAGGCGCCGAGATAGCGGACTACCGCTGATGATCGTCTGGGGTGACGGCGCGCTCGGATGCGTGTGAAGTAGCGAGGAGGAACAGCCGGCCCGCCCTTGGGAACGGATGCTCGGATTCAGAATCCGCCGACGACTACGGATCCCGAACCCATCCCTGCGGCAACGCCGCTGCCCACTTCTGTGAGTTCTCCGGTCGCTGGGTCAATCGAGAACGTGGTGACGTCTTCGCTCGTCCAATTGGCGACGTATGCAAAACGGCCCGATGGTCCGACATGGATACCGGTCGGAGCGTCGCCTGCGGTGACCTCAGTCCCAACCTCCGAGAGAACGCCCGTTGCTGAGTTGATCGCAAAGGTGGTGACATCATCGCTGTTGTCATTCGCCACGTATGCGAAGCGACCCATTGGGTCGATATCGATCGACGTGGAGAACGTTCCGGCTGCGACCTCTGAGCCGACCTCGGTCAGTGCGCCCGTGGCGGCATTGATCGCGAAAGTCGTGACGTTTCCGTCTGCGTCGTTGGTCACATAGGCGAAGCGTCCTCTGGGGCCGACGGCGAGGGAAGTCGGACCGTCCGCGGCAGCGATTTCGGTCCCGACTTCGGTCAAAGTGCCTAGCGTCGGATCGACAGAGAAGGTGGTTACGTTGTTGCTTCCGCTATTGCCGACGTAGAGGAAGCGGCCCGTTGGATCGATATCGATGGCAGCGGGGGCATCGTCGGCGGCGATTTCGGTCCCGATCTCGGTCAGCGCCCCCGTCACCGCGTCGATCGAGTAGGTCGTTACGTCGTCCGTGAAATCGTTCGCGACGTAAGCGAAGCGGCCGGTCGGGTCGACGACGATCGCAGTAGGCCCAATTCCGGCGGCGACGGCAGAGCCCACTTGCGAGAGTAGGCCGGCGGCCGGGTCGACGGCGTAGCTTGAGACGTTGTGGCTGAGTCGATTCACGACGTAGAGAAAGCGGCCCGTTGGATGGAGGTCAAGATGCCAGGGCACTATGCCGGTAGCGACTCTCGATCCAATTTCGGTCAGGATGCCACTCGATGTGTCGATCGAGTAGCTAGTGATGTCATCCGAGCTCTCGTTCGCCACGTAAGCGATTCTTCGAGCCGGAACAATCGCGAGATCGGCTGGACCACCGGCCACGCTTGCCTCGGAGCCGATCTGCGTGAGCGTGCCGGTTGTGGAGTCGATCGCGAAGGTGCTGATTTCGTCGTCGCTGAGATTGAGGACATAGAGGAAGCGACCGGTCGGATCGATCCGCATATCCGAGGGCGAGTACCCCACGAGCAACTCGGAGCCGACTTGGGTCAGCGCACCTGTCATGGGGTCGATCGCAAGGGTGGTGATACCGCCGGAGAAGAGATTCGAGACGTACAGGTAACGCCCACTCGGGTCGACGATGAGGTCCAATGGCGCGCTGCCCACGGCAACCGTTCCGCCGACGGCGGTGAGCGCGCCCGTTGCAGGATCGATCGAGTACGTACTGACGTCATTGCTGATCGAATTGGCGACGTACGCGAATCGGCCTCGCGGCTCAATGACGATTCGTTGAGCCTGAGTGCCCGTGGCGACCGGGGCGCCGGTGGTCGTGATCACGCCCGTTGATGGATCGATCGTGTAGGAGGTGACTTCGTCGGTTCCGCGACCGGCGACATAGGCGAAACGGCCCGTTGGGTGCACGGCCGCCCCGATGGGGAAGGACGACGTCGCGACTCTGGTTCCGACCTCCGTGAGCGCGCCGGTCGTGGGATCGATCGCGAACGTTGTGACGTCCCCGTCGGTCAGGCTCGCGACATAGGCGAAACTTCCCGTCGGGTCGACGACGATCACCATCGGATCGCTCCCGACCGGGACTTCGGATCCGATCTCGGTGGGCGCGCCGGTCGCGGGATCGATCGAGAAACTCGTGACGTCCGAGGTCTGGCCATTCGCGACATAGAGAAAGCGCCCGGTCGGGTGGGCCGCGATCGATAAGGGCTGGCCGCCCGCCATTGCACGCGAGCCGATCTCAACGACTGCGCCCGTGACTGCGCTCATCGCAACGGTCGCCACTTCGCCGGTGTCGATATTTGTCACATAGCCGTAGGCGCCGATCGGCGTGCAGCTGACTGCGATGTTCGTCACGTCGGCGGTCGCGATCGATCCGCTCCCATTCGCCACGGTGCATACCTGTCCCGAAGGATGGGACAGGACGGTCGCAGCGTAGTTCGCTCCGCTCGTGAGGTGTCCCGAGAATTCGAAGGATCCATCCACGGCAAGGGGGAGGTTGTCCCCGTTGTTATTCTGGAGGACGAGTGCGCCGGTCGCGCCACTCACGCTCCCGCCGACGGCGAAGACCGGAGTGCTGCCTCCACCGCCCGGGCAGCCGCCGAGCGTGAAGGATAATGCCGCAAGGCATAGGGCGAGCGAGCGTGGGCCAACGCGTGTCGCACCGCGCATTCCGATTGACATGGAAGGATCCCCTCAGGACGGATGTGTCAGTTCGACACTTCGGTTGGGATCCGGGCGGGCTTGAGTACGCGGGACGTGCGGGCTCATTCGGGCTCATTCGAACCCGAAGGTGTTAGGTCCTCTTAGGGGGTGAGGGCGATGAGGTGTTGACCGCACGGGAGAACCCATGACGACTCGCCAGTTAAAGTATGGAGAACCGGCGTACCACGACGACAAGCCCCGCCGTCGCCAAACTCACTAGCGTCGCCATCCACGCGGAGGGCTCAGGGACATTCACAGCTTCGACTTGGCAGTTATTCGACTCATCGGATTCGCTGATGCGATCGAGGGCGTCGGCGCAAACGATCCAATGATAGTCGCCGGTCGCGTCGGAAAGTTCTGCGGGGACCTGCGCGGTAGCGTCGCTACATCCGCTCGTCGTGAGGCCCGGCGCCGTGGGAGCGAAACAATCGGCGATCGACCAATCCGCGTCATCGAGGTTGGGATCGAGGGAGAGATAGACACGCAATTGGGAAGCGAGGACGGACGCGTTCGTTGTGTTGTTGATGAACTGCGGTGATGCGACGAACGTCTGCCCTGCGGCGACGTCGCTGGGTAGAGAATTCGTCGGTTCAAGATCCGGCATGAGGTCGGGGTCGCAGGCGTCGCCGGTCGCATCGGCGTCGGCATTCGATTGGGTCGGGTTTGAAACGAGGACGCAGTTGTCGATGCTGTCGAGGACGCCGTCCTCGTCGGAGTCGAGGCGAGCCGTTCCGGACCCAACGTCGAAGAGCACGGTGTTGATCCAGTCATCCAAAACGCTCACGGCGGCGGCGTCCGGGACCAGGGTGCCGGCCGGCATGCGCACGACCTCGTCCAGACGGCTAACACGTTCGGCGAGGATGCTATTTGCGGAACTACCGGGATCGACGAGGAATGGCGCTGCGAGGCCAAGGTCTCCGCGAACCGGCGGATGCTCGATGAAGTTGGCGTCGGCGAGGGGGGTGGTGCGGCGCAGATCCAGGTTGGTCACGGCCGTCCCGGGCTGATGACAGTGGGCGCAGTTCGACTGGAGGTAGTCCCGCGCTCGGGTCGCGACGCTCGCTGTGTCGTCCTCGAGGGGGACCAACCGGTCGAATGCGGTTGGAGGCCCAATGTCGGTGTCGTAGAGGTCGACGCAGTTCCAGGCGTGAAGTTGGTTGTCGATCCCGGGGCCACTGGTCGTGCTGTAGTCGAAGTCGATGTTCAGCTGGGATGCGCGAAGGCCTAATACGCGCCCGGCGGGCGCGGAGTGGCATCGCAAGCAATCTGTCGGTGAGGGATAGACCCATTCGCGCCCGGGCCCGCTCCCGAGATCGATGTCTTCGCGGAATCCATCGAGCAGCAGCGTTGCGTCGGTCTGCGCTTCGTTCCACCGATACGTGAATCCAATCCAGCGATCCGTTTGCCTCAATAGGACACGCGTTTCTAGCCGAAACGGCGCTTGCCCAACGCGATCGAGTTCGAAGTGCTTAACGGCGACGGATCCGGTCGGGAATCGCCAAGCCTCGTCGGCCTCAAAGCGGATGGTCTCCGTGTCGGGGAGGGCGATCCAGCGCTTCTTCTCGGCACCGTCGCTCCAGAGCGGTGACGCGACCTCATACTCGATGAGCCCCGGCGCCGGCGTCAATGTGGCCACATTCGTGAAGAGGCCCGTCTGGGAAAGTTCGGTGGGGAAATTTCCGGGCTGTGCGCCGCCGCCATCACGGAACCGCTTGATCAGCGGCGTGACGATGCTCCAGGCGTAGAGTTCGCCGGATTCGTCTTCGCCGAAACTCACGGGGCGCGAAATGCCGATGTTCGAGAGCGTCTCTACAACGCCGAATCCTGTCATGGGGTCGCGCGTGGTTCGATCCCAGGTGAAGAAGGTTCCGTTCAGATCTGCGAAGACGTAGTGGCCGTTCAGGGCGGGGATTGTGCCGCGGTAGACGTAGCCGCCGGTTACGGCTTTGAAACTCGGTCGCGTGGTATAGAGGAGGTCGGGCTCACGCATCTCAGGGACACAACCGTCGCCCATACGGTCGACGTCACCTTCGCAGTCGGGCCAACCGAGATTATGCCCGCCGCCGCTGCCTGCCGGAAGCCACGTGACCTCTTCGCGAGTGTCTTCCCCGACGTCCGCAATGAAGAGGTCGTTCGGGTTCTCCCGGTCGAATGAGAATCGGAAGGGATTTCGCAGTCCGTAGAGCCAGACCTCGTTGTCAAAGGGATTGTCTTCGGGGATGCCGGGAGAGAACTCGGATCCTGAATCGACATCGATGCGAAGGAGCTTCCCTCGCAGACTTGTCAGGTCCTGGGAGAGGGAGCGGATGTTCTGATCGCCGACGGAAATGTAGAGGAACCCGTCACCGCCGAATGCGACCATCCCTCCGTTGTGAAACTCGGTTGTACCCGGGCGGTCGATTTCAAGGACGACGAAAGCGGATCCGGGGTCTGCAGTGTTAGGCGTTTCAGAGGGCACCTGATAGCGAACGACCCGTGCGCATCGGTCCGAGTTCGCGCATTCATTCGCGACACTCGTGTAGTAGACGTAGAAATAGCCGTTCTGTACGAAGTCCGGGTGAAAAGCGAAGCTGAAGAGGCCCTCCTCGGCGCCCCCGGATTCGACTCTTGCGCTTAGGTCGAGCACCGTCACGAGGTCGCTTGCGACCGCGTTTGAATCGTTGGGGATGGCTTGGATCTCGCCGGTGAGACTCGAGAAGAAGAGGCGATTGGATCCATCGGGCGGCGCGGCCAGGAAAGTCGTGTTCGACAATCCGGCAATCGCACTCGCGTCGAAGACGTCTTCCGCCCCGAGATCGGGTTCGACCAGGTTGCCCGACAATGGGAAGGCGTGTCCAGCGAATGCAGTCCTCGACGGGAGGCCGCAGGTTTGCTGAGCCTGGGCGGGCGGGCTGGAGGCAAAGCCGAGCGCAGCGACGAGGATCGCAACGACCGTTCGCTTCGCGTAAACGAAGGAGTGGGCGAACGAGCGGGCTAAGGAGCGGGCGGAGGCATAGACGACGGTGATGGCGAGGCCGATGCGTTCGAGAGATTGGGATGGCTTCATGAGGATAGGGTGCGCTGATCCAGTGAACTTCAAGTGACTGCGCGGCGCGCGCATTATCGGACACCAATTCAATGCGCGCTGAATGTTGACCGTCACGCGCAGCGATCCGAGTTTGGGGTGCGCTCCCTATCTTAGTCGCCGGGAACGGCTGAATGGGTGTGCGTAATCACAACTCTCTGGAGATTTCCCGAAATTGAAACGCCGATCGTCGTATCCGATCCGTCGTTCCCGTTTCACAATGGGGCCAGGGGCCCCCTGCTCGCCAAGATTGGTAGACTCCCATGCAACAATCAGCGTGAAAGCAGGGGGGGATCGATGGGTTTCATGGGACAACGATGCGTTCGGACCGTCAGAAAACGAGCGGAATGCTCAGGTCGCAATGGGAATCGCGCGCTTTCCATAGGTACGATCCTGGCCCTCGCCGGCTTTGCTGGGTGCTCATGGGTGGATGTCAACGATGAGGCTCTAGGCGTTTGGGTCCGCAAGACCGAGGCCGAGGCCGCGGACTGTCAGCGTGTCGGTACAGTCAATGCGCAAACCCAGGCAACGATCGGATTCCTGGACCGGGACGAGACGACGGTCGCAGTCGAAGTGGAGCGTTTGGCGCGGAACCAGGCGGCGAAATCCGGCGCGAACACGATTGTGCCGCTCGGTCCTGTCGATGAGGAAGGGCGGCGCGCGTACGCGAGTTATGTGTGCGCTGACGAGCTGGGGAGTTAGAGCTCGCTGCGGGTTCTCGCGTTAGGTGAAGACTCGAATAACCGGTGTTCAGTGCCGCGTGGAGACGATCGATGCGAGGAGCTGCTGCGCGGGCGTCGCGTTCGGATCCAGTCGTGAAGCTTCTGTCAGCGCGCCCCGTGCTGCGGCGCTCAGTCCGACCCCGTGCAGGATCACGCCGTGATTGAAGTGGGCGATCGGGTTCGAGGGGTCGAGGCGAATCGCGCGTTCGACTGCATCTCGCGCGGCGTCAAGCTGACCGAGGCGATTGAGTGCGCTCGACCACCCGAGCAAATAGGACGGGCTCTGCTCGCCGGCTTCGATCGCGCGGCGATAGGCCTGTTCGGCTTCCACGAATCGGCCCTGTTCATGAAGAAGGTCGCCGCGGATGCCATCGAGGGCGGGGTCATCCGGACGGAGTGCGGCCGCTCGTTCCAGGTCGCGCGCCGCTTCGTCGAAGTCACGCAGGCCGCGGAATCTGACCTTTGCGAGCCCAATCCACGCAGCGCTCTCGTTCGGCGCCAGTTCGTGGACGAATTGGTAGGCCTCGATCGCTTCCTCCCAACGCCCGAGTTCGGCGAGACAAGCCGCCACATCTCGTGCGACGGATGGGTTCCGTGGGTCAATGCGAAGCAAAGATCGTCCCAGCTTGAGTGCGTGCTCGTGCTTTCCTGCATCGATTGAGCGCCGCATTCGTTCCTGTGCTGTGTGGACCTCGATCATGTCCTTCGGATCACGGCCGCGGTCTTCCTCGCGAATCGATTCCGGATTGATATAACCGAGGGCAGCGAGCTGGGCTCGGGTCGCGGGGCTCATTTCGTCATGACTCGTTGGAGCGGGGTCGATTTTGGCGAGCATCGCTTCGAGTGTGTCTGCCATTGTCGCTGTCTGCTCTTCGTGCAGGCCTGAGAGGTCTGTTCTCTCGTGCTGATCCTGGCGGAGGTCGTAGAGTTCCGGGCGCGGTGCGGCGATGTATTTGAATCCGTCCTGCTCAAGGGCGAAGAGGGGGGACCACCCGAATTGATCCTGCGGGAGGATGGCCTCCGCGTAGCTTTCGGTCATCCACGCGGGTTCTTCGGCCTCGACGGCGGATAGTAGGGAGCGACCCACAAGCGGCTCGGAAGTGTCGACACCCAAGACTGAAAGCACCGTGGGAACGATGTCTATGTGTCGAGCCGTTGCGGGACTTCGCTTACCCGCGTGAGCTCGGTTGGGGAACTGCACGATCATCGGAACGTGTTGGGTTGCCTCGTAGACGAAGAGCGAGTGCGTTTGCTCCCCGTGTTCGCCGAAGCTCTCGCCATGATCCGAGGTCACGATGACGAGCGAATCGTCGAGCCGTCCCTGGAGCTCAAGATGGCCCAAGAGTCGTGCGAGCTGTGCATCGGCATAGGCGATCTCGCCATCGTACGGCTCAGCGAGACTGTTGAAGGGCGCGGGCGGATCGTAGTCGTAGTGGGGGTCGTAGAGGTGGAGCCATACAAACGTGGGGTCTTCGTTCTCTGCCTGAGGTTCGTCGAGCCAGGCAATGGCACGGTCGACCGTGGTCCCCGCACGGCGATCCTTGACACCGAAACTCGACCACTTGGTCCGGCCGTCTTCGAGGTCGTCGTCGTAGTGATCGAAACCCTGATCCAAGCCGAACCGGGAATCGAGCACGAACGCGCTCACGAAGGCGCCGGTTCGATATCCCACCGCCTTTAGCCGCTCGGCGAGCGTTGTATGTTCCCGGCTTAGTTGGGTGTTGCCGTTTGTCCGAGCGCCGTGCTGAGGCGGGTAGAGTCCGGTCAGGATCGACGCATGGGACGGCAACGTGATCGGGGCATGAGATCGTCCACGCTCGAAAACGACCCCGCGATTCGCGAGCCGGGTGAGATTGGGCGTATGCCCCTCGCCGTAGCCGTGCAGGGCGAGGCGGTCCGCGCGAAGTGTGTCGATCGTGATGAGGATGACGTTCGGCCGATTGCGCAGCGCGTGTGTCGAGCCTGGAGCGGCCCCGAGCTCGTCTCGAGAATCCTCGCAGCCCGTCACACCGAGCATTGAAAACCCACACGCCGTCAACGCGATGAATAGCCAGACCAATCGACTCAATCTTCGGTGATCAGTGCGAATTGAGAAGGACCCTCGAGGCTCTATCGGTTCAGGTGAGTTGGGGCTCGATTGCGTCGGCAATGACATTCGGGTTCTCTTCAATTCGGAGTTTCTCCCCACCGGATCGGGGAATGCATCGTGTGCCTAGGGAAGTCGGACTGAGGCCTTCGAGACTCCATTGGCGCAGACGAGTTCAAGGCCGATCGTCCCCGTGAAGTCGCGGCTCGCGACTGAACCTGCTGTGAACTCTTCTTGCGTAACGGATCCGCCGAAGGGTTCGAAGACGGGAATGCTTGCGAGGCCGTCATAGTCGCATCGTGTGCCGTCCGGGAAGTTGCCCGTGAAATCGAGAGTCGAGGTCAGGCTTGCAGAATCGATGCGGACCTCCAGATTCGGGTCTGTGTGGTAGCCCGGGTCGGGTACACCCGTGTCGAGCACGCCGTCGAAGCGAGCGGAGAGATTCGCCGCTCCTCCGGGTCCGTAAGCGAGGTCTGCGAGCGCGAGATCACCCCGGTCCAGACATTCGCTCGTCATCCCCAGGAAGTACTCGCCTTGGGGTAGGGCTTCGAGCGGTAGGGTTGCGAGGGTCGCGCTATTCGCGGTGACGTTAGGTAGAAGCGTGACGTCTAGATCCGAGCAGGGGGATTCGAGAGCGACGGTTGAGCTCCCGTCCGCGGACACGTCCTGATCGTTCAATCCGAAGAGTCCGTTCTCGATCGTGAGTGTGCTGCCCTCGACTTCGATCGCCGCGATTCCACTCGCTCTCGAACCGGATCCCAGATTGTTGGCGAATGTTGTATGGGTGAGCGTCATATCCGAAGCGGAGCCGAGATGAACAGCCGGACCGCTCGCACTTCCCACGAAGGATGCGTAGATCTCGTTCCCAGAGAAATTCACGTTTGAGAGTGTCAGCGTGGTGGCCACTGCATCGATTGCCCCACCTCGGGCAAGGCCGAAGTAGCCGCTTGCTCTGTTCTCGACGAACCGGATGTCCGCACCCGTGATCGTCGTATTGCGTGCTGCGATGGCGCCCCCGAAGCCCGAGGAACTCGAGACTGCATTGTCGAAGAATCCGACTGCGTTCAGGGCGAGGTTGCCGCCGCCTTCGACAAGGATGGCGCCGCCGTTGCCGCCGCTGTAGCCGCCGAAGTTATCCGAAAAATGGACGCCACTCAGGCTCGTGTTCGAGTTGACCGAGTGAAGTCCGCCGCCTCCACCGCCGCCACTGCTCAAGCCGTTCGAGCGGAACGTCGCGTCCGTAATCGTCGCCGTCGAGTTTCCGATATGTGCGCCCGCACCGAAGCCGGACGTCGCGAAGTTCTGCGCGAAATTTCCGTCCGTGATCGTGAGCGTTAGGTTGTCGGCATAGAGTCCGGCTCCCGTTCCACTCGAAGAGATCGCGTTGTTGGCGAAGGAGACATCGGTCATCGAAACGGTGGCATTCGAAATCGGGACCACCGCGATGCCTGCCCCCTGAGAGGGCTGTGAGGTAGAAGCGAGTCTGTTGAGCCGGACGTCAAGGCCACTGGCTTGAACGTCAGCTGTCGGAGCGATAAATGCTGCCCCGCCACGCGAGCCATTCCCCGAGCTCATCCCGGTACCCGAGGAAATTGCATTATTAGTGAAGGTCGTGTCGGTCATCGAGAGACCGGATCCCGTGACGTAGAGGGCACCGCCCTCCTGTGTACCCGCAGAACCGAGAATCGAATTGTCCATGAACTCAACGTTCTGAAGTTCAGGGTTTGCCGCATCTGAGAAGAGCGCACCGCCCTGTGCTGTCGCTGAGGCGGAGACTTCGTTGTCTCGGAAGGAAACGCCGGTGAGACTCAAGCTTGATAGGTTCCGGCTATAGAGGCCTGCACCGAATGCACTCGCGGTTCCGGAGACGCGATTGTCCTCGAAGAGGACGTCTGAGAGCGTGATGCTCGCGATCGAATCGTTCAGCATGCCCGCGCCGCGGGGATCGGCGGGGCCCGCACGTCCGCCGCGCACGGTGAAGCCATCTAGCCGAGCGCCGCTCGCACCAATGACTACGTGCATGCTGTTGTCCGTCACGACGGGGTCGTCTGCGCCAAAGTCTCCGTCGAGGATCGTGGGCGTCAGCGTCGGGTCAATGCGCTCCGCGAGGCTGATCTCCGTTCCGGCGAATCCACCGTAGTAGGCCACGCCCTCCACGAGCTCGACGACCGATTCGTTGGTCGCTGGCGGCCGATAGGTTCCACCCGCGACGAAGACTTTCGTTGCCCGCAACTCGGCGGAACGCGTATTCGCGAAAGCGAGCGTCGCGCATGCGTTCGCCCACGTGTTCCCGCAGTCCGCTGAATCGACACCGGTGGTCGCTACACGGATGGTAGGACTCGCGGATTGATCTGCAGGACAACCCAACAGACAAGCCGATCCGAGGGCTGCGATGATCAAAGACATTCGCGTTCGCGTATGCACGTGTTTTCTCCCCATTTGAATAGGGCATGCATCGTGAACTATCGGGAACGGCTTGAGAGGGAAATACCCAAAACGGCCTATATCACCTGAATTCGGCACGTATAGGACGATTTGGCTCTTTGAACGAGAATAGGTCTAGATGCGGAGTTAGGTCTCGGAATGAGACCTACTCTCTACTCCTCGCGCCAGGGGAGGCGGGCGCCGAGTCCATGAAGGGGCTTGTCGGAGTTCGGATCCGCGTCCTCGACGTTGTGCACCGAAGGCGAATGGAAGCTCGACTCGGGCGTAATGCGAATGACGACACGGCCTTCTTTCTCCATGACCATGCGAACGCCGGGGCGTGCCTCGTCCGGTAGGGGCTTGCCCGTCATGATGGGGATGATCTTTGCGGCGACGTCGACGACGTCGTCCATGTCATCCGAAACCGTCGCTTTGCCGTCGACGACGAGGTACTCCGGCGGCCAGGAGAGGCCACCTTGTTCGCCGGCGAGGATGCAAGCCGAAAGCTGCCCGAGGCGCTTGACGGCCTTGGCCTTCTGGCGCGCGGCCATGGTGAGAAAGACGATGTCGTCCCCGTCCATTGCGTAGTGAATGATGGACATCGACGGCGGCGCCGTCTTGCGTTCATAGGAAATGACGCAGGTGTGGTTGTTTCGCACGAAATCGCGTCGGGACTTGCTGTCGTTCATTGCTTGGGCCATCTGAACCTCCGTTTAGGGATGGCCAGAATGCCTGCGAGCCCAGGTCTTCGCTATGTCGCCGATACGCTTCTGTATACGCGGGGCGTATATCAAGCGTTGGGGGCTCGGCTACGAACTTGCTTCGACTTCCGCGAGAAGGAGCGAAACCGCGGGCGGAAGAACCTCTTGTCGATGGAGAAAGCCGGTCGTCAGGGTCGGCAGGTCGGCGACGGCAAGGGTGGAGACTCGGCCCTCCTTGAGCTCAGCCGCCATCGCTCCAGCGGGTAATGCGGCCAGGAAGGAGCTGGTCATGACGAGAGACTTCACGAGATCGAGGGAATCCGTCTCGACACAGAGGCGCGGCGAGTCGAATCCCTGTGAGGCAGCGGCCCGCCTGAACATCTCCGGAATCGAGCGCGGCCGGTTGATCAAGACCCAACGTTCCTCCACCAGCGCGGAGAAGGGGACCGACTTCTTCTTGCGCAAAGGATGTTTGGCGTTGCAGAAGAGGCGCACCGGATCGTCGACGAGCTTCCGAACGGCGAGTCCCTCGTGTTCTTCGCTCGGAACGAGCAGGGTGAATGCGCCGTCGATCTCTCCGTTTCGAAGGTCCCGAACAAGGGTGTCGTAGGTCCCGTCGGTCACGGAGAAGGTGAGCCCTGGGCGATCTTCGGTGAGGCGCGCGATCGCTCCCGGCAAGATGCTCGAGAGTGCCGGTGCAACGCCGACGCGACCATGTCCAACCACGCCGTCGCGGAGTGCCTGCAACTCGTCCAACGCTTGTTGTCGATCGTGAAGGACGAGGCGGGCGTGGCGCTCAAGCAGCTCGCCATACACAGTCGTCGACACACCCTGACTGCTTCGTGCGACCAACTGCACGCCGAGCGAATGCTCGAGCGTGCGGAGCCGCCGGCTCAGTCCAGGTTGGGGCAGACTGAGTGCTTCGGCGGCGCCGAGAATGCTGCCGTGCTCGATGATCGCGAGGAATTCTTCGAGAGCGCGTATATCCACGTCTTCTAGTATGCATCAGTCGTATAGGGATTTCGATCGACTTCAGAAGACAGCGGAACCACGCGCACTCCATTTGGTACGCATTTCCAGGGTCTCGAAGCGATCGGGATGCGGAGGCAAACGAGAATGCCGGAGGGGAATTGGGTGAGTTTATTGCGAGGCCGAACGAGACGTCGTGAACAAAGGCGCCAGCCAACGTGGATTGTGCTGGGAGGCGTGCTCTTGATAGGCCTCGGCCTTCCTGGATTTGTGAGCGCTCAGGAAGAGATTCAATGTGTGCCCGACGAGGGGGGTGCCTTGCCCGCCGAATGCGAGTCTTTCGCCTTCGCGATCGAGATTACGAGCGTGACCGAGACGAACGGCGTCCTCGACGGCATTATGTCGGGAGACCAACTAGCGGGTACGTTCACCATCAATACGGCCGTCCCCGATGTGGATCCGGCGGCGAACGAAGGGCGGTTCCTCAATGCGGTGGAGTGCGTGTCGCTCGATCTCGGTGGGCGAATCTTCACCGTGGATCTATCGCCCGTCGAAATAACAATACCCCCGTCGTCCAGTGATCCCGGGATCGCGACCATCAACGACAGCCTCCAGTCCGCGCCGGGTGTATCGATCTATGCGGACACGGCCACGCTCGGGATGGGGGGCTTCAGCATGATGAATCTGGTCGGGACTCCGGATCCGACTGACTTCGTGTTCGGTGGAGGCGGGTTCGCCTTCTCCTATGGGGATACGTGCTTCATCCCGGGGCCCTTTGCCTGTCCGCCGAGCTTGCTCGTCGATGACGGGATTCCCGGAGCGACGGGAGACCTAACGGGCATCCTCGGCGCGGCCTTGATGTCATTTGAGTTCTTGAGCCTGGGCGGTGATGTGGGAACCGCTCAGGCCGACCTTCTGCAAATCGATGCAGCGTCTGTGGTGCCGTGTCCCGAGCCGGGGGTTGCTCTTGGGGTGGCGGTCGGTGTGCTCGGACTTGCGGCCGGCCGACGCAAAGTGGCGCGACTGTGATTGTGACTGCTGCTGACGTCTCAATCGCTATGCGAGGCTTCGGACGTGCCCGTCCCCGGCTTCGAGGGCATCGAAGTAGTGGCGGTCGTCGCCACGGTGGTTGCCTGAAGCGGGCCGTCTGTACATGGTGACAATGCTTGTACGGAATGGTCCCTCTGCTGATGTTGGTGCGGGGGCCATATGGACGACGTCACTGTAGTGCAACGTTAGGTCACCAGGCTCAGCTCCGACTCCAATACTTCCGACGAGGTCGCGTTGATTCATGTCTTGCGCCCAAAACGATCCGCGGTGGGAACCCGGGAGGAAGCGTAAATCTCCGGACTCGGGCTGAGCCTCTCCCAAGTGGGCACTCATCACGAGGGTCGGACAGTTGCGTGCATGTCCCCCAAGTTGGCAATCCCGGTGCCAAGGAAGGTCTGCTAGGCCCTCGGTCATTCCGAATTGCTTCCACAAAACGATCGTGCTGTGAATCTCGTCTTCATCCGGGGCCACCATTTCGTCAGGCGATAGCCGAAGCAAGCTGGCAACGACCGAGCTCGCTCGAAGGCGCTGGACTTCAGGCGATTGTGCGGCGTAGTGAACTCGAAAGAGACGTGATTGGCCGTCTCTATTCGTTCCCCACCAGGACCGACCGTCCCCTTCGATCGCCTCGCCTCGAAGTCGCTCCGCGACCGCGGTGAGGTTTGCGATTTCCGTGTGATTGAGTGCATCGCGAAGTCGCAAATATCCGACCTCGTCGAGGAAGTGCCTCATTTCGTCGAAGTCGTCTCCGGGAGCAAACGACCGGTTCGGGTCGAGCGGTTCTCCGCCCAGGTTTCGAAGGTTGAGACGCTGCCGATTGTAGGGTGCTCGCCGGTGGTACAACGCTTCGAAGACTGGACCCCAGCTTTCGAAGATTCTCATGGGTCCGCGTTGCATTCGCGCCCGATCGGAATAGAGCAAGCTCTGAGTCGTCTCAAGCGCAGCGCGAAAGTCCCGCCATCCATTGGTCTGGATCTCAAGAAGTGCATCCGCTTGTTCGGACCCAGGCCGAACCTCTAAGCCATCGCCGGATGCGGCGAATGTGAAGCTCTTGCCGCTCTCGGATTCAATGATGCCGAGCGACGCGTCCGGCGGATATACGGAGAGCGCTTCGTTCGCCAGGCTCCATGCCTCACTGTCGGTGGATAGTCGATTGTGAAACTCGGCGAAGCTCTGGTGTGCAGGCGTTGCGGGGATCTTCTCTGACGAAATGTCGACTCCTTCACGCATCACCACTCCTCCGGAGCTCAGCTACCAATGAGTCAAGAACGGCAGCGTTCTCGTGTTCGCGCTGGCTGCACTCGAGGAGCGCGTCTCGGTAGGTGACGTTGTTCGAAGCGTTCGCGAATGCCACGTAGAGATGAGCACCCGCTCGTTCCGCTTCGGCGAGAACTTCGAACTGGTCTTGCATGGAAAGACCTGTAAGCGCGGCGAGCAATTGGCTTTCAAGCTGTGGGTACGCATCTTTGAGTCGTTCGACATGCTCGGAAGCAAGAGGGACATGATTCACCACTGTCGAGGCGTTTAAATCCTCATGTCTTGCCGCTGAAAGAAGCTGCTCACGGAGGCGGGGACTGGTGATTTTTGAGGCGCATTGTCGGTAGTGATTTCCGAGGGTGCGCTCGACGATTGCAACCAAGATTGGTCGGTCGTTTGCATCTAGTTCGGCATAGACTGTGCCAATTACATCAGTGATGGCCGTCAGGTTCTTTGGCGCTGGCAGCTTCTCGCTATCTCGCATCGTTGCTCACTCGTGTGGCGAGGGAGTGAACGACATCACCACTCCATGTGTTGCTGACCCTGCACGGAAAAGTGGACTCACCCGAGGGAGCTAGTCTTTCTCGAGGAGTCCAAAATGTCAAAGACGAAGAGAACGAGAAGA
>Ga0316208_1001491_pt1 | contig 21832 bp, 14 predicted proteins | sample 3monopyrite_MG_FD_204944 | JGI IMG/M metagenome (GOLD analysis project Ga0316208, IMG submission 204944) | Microbial mat bacterial communities from mineral coupon in-situ incubated in ocean water Damariscotta River, Maine, United States -... | ecosystem: Environmental > Aquatic > Marine >...
GGCAATAGACCCGCCAATGCATCGTCGGGCCAAAGAGCGGTTGTGACTCGACCGAGATCAGTCGTAGCTCGCCTTCTTCGAATTGGCAGCTCGGTTGAATCGCCCGGAGCAGCATCTCGCCGTTCAAGTGGCCGTCGCCGAAGTTCCAGCCGAGCAGCGTGCCGCCGAGGGTTTCGCCTTCGTGCCATTCGTAGTCTTCGATGTCGTCGACCGCGTGGGGCAGGGCCTCAAGCAGGGGCCGCCCCTGAAGATGCAGGAAGCGGGAACCCTGCATCATCGCGACCGCGGCACGGCTTTCGATCGGGTCCTCGATCATGTTTTCAAGCTGCTCCTGGACGGTGCCGCAGGGCTTCTTGATCTTCTCAAGCTTGTCCCGGGCGCCGCCCTTCTTGATGAGCCAGACGTTGTACGCCCAGTTGCCGGCGTAGTACCGCATGGACGGCAGGAACGAGACCCTCGCAGGCACGAAGTTCCCGATCGTCGGGATGACTGCGAGCGAGAAGAGCATCACGCCGAAGACAACCGGCAGCTGCGTCATCTCAAGAATCGAGACATCGGGATTGAAGAAGAAGAGGAACCACCCGCCGTAGATCATCAGGATATTCCACTCGACCGGCATGCCGGCGGGGTTATTGAGTCCGATGAAGCCATGGAAGCCCGTGAAGAGAATGCAGCCACCGAGCAGGATCCACGGATCGCCGAGCGATGTCGCGGCGAAGAGAATGAACGGGATCGCGAGTTCGGAGACATGTCCAAAGAAGGCCATGAAGTGCGCGAATTTCGACGGGCGGAGATCGTCGGGATAGCTCGCAAAGAGGTTCTTCTTGAGCGCCTTCGGGAAGAAGGGCCCGTTATTCATCATGACCATGATCACCGACGGGAAATGCGCGTTCCACTTGGACACGGCGGCCCAGATCCAGATGAAAGACCAGGTGAGCTTCGCGCCCGCGATCCAAAGATCGTTGGCAGCCGCGAACGTCAGCGCGCCCATCACGACCCAGTAGTGTTCGCCGCGTGCCATCAGCCAAAGCGTCTTGTCGAGGACGCCGTTCACGGCCACCAAGATGAAGCAGGGCAACAAGAGCTCCGCCGTGACTTCGGGAGCGATCAGCACGCGCAGCAGCAGCACCTGATTCAGGATGTAGAGACCGACGTCGAGCAGGTTGCGCGTGTCGCCGCCGATCAGGGGCGCGCCGTGAAAGAGCGGGAGCTTGACCGTGCCGAGGCGAGCGAAGTGGCGGTAGCCGCCGTACCACTTCTCGATGCGTCCATTCATGGGGCCCCAGCCGCAGCCGAAGCCGAAGAGCTCCCAACACATGGACCAGACCATCGCCTTCTTGAAGGCCTCGTTGGTGAAGGCCCAGTCGCCGATGGAGGAGAACCCTGCATAACCCGCGTTGAAGCTGCACCAGAACGCCCACGCGCCAATCAGGATGAAGATGTACTTCGCCCAGTAGAGCGCCATGACCGACGGCCGGTTCGGACTGGAATAGGCCCAGTTTTGGCAGACGAGCTTGATGCGGTGATGGAAGGGCGCATTCGCAATCGCTTCCGACGAATGGGGCGGGACCTCTGCTGCTTGGGCGGCGGGGGCGGAAGAGGACATCGGTGTGGGACCTCACGGGTAGGTGCTGGATGGGTGTTGAGGATATCCATTCTAGATCGATTTCAGGCGCTGCAAGAGGCTCATTTTCAGGGCTTTGTGGGGTCGGTTTTGGTGCTCACCAGGTTTCCCGAGGCTCGCTAGAATGCGGACCGCCGATTCCGCTCGCGGAATCATCAATAGAAGGAAGCCATGCGCAGACGATTCGCTTCGCTCATGACGGTCATCGCCGTCGCCGCCAGTACGGCCTGCAACGGACCGCTTCCCTTTCTCGGGGGCGGCGCTCTTTCGGGCGAAATTGTCGAGCCCCCGGCGAGTTTTCGCGAGTGGTCGAAGCAAGCGAGCGTGATTCAGCTCGAGACGAATCCGCGGGAGCCCTACTCGGTGAACATCGCGTACACGGTTCTCGGCGAAGAACTCTACGTGTATGCCGGGGACACGAAGACGAAGTGGGTCGAGCACATGGAGGTCGATCCAAACGTTCGGTTTCGCCGCGAGGGGCTCGTTTATGAGCTGCGCGCAGAACGCGTGACCGACGACGCGGAAAGGGCCGCCTTCGCAATGGCCTGGGCTGCGCGGGGCTTCTTCTCACGCGACCCGCAAACCCTGGACGAAGTTTGGCTGTATAGGTTGAAGCGCAAGGGTTAGATGCCCTGCAAAAAGGGCGGGCGCCGATCGGCGCCGTGCCCGAATCTCCAGCGATAACTCGCTGACTCAAAGCTCTAGAGGACGACATGACGAAGATCGATATTTTCAATGGTGACGCGGATGGAATCTGCGCCCTGATCCAGCTCCGAAATGCCGAGCCCGCCGAGAGCCAGCTCGTGACCGGCGTGAAACGAAACATCGCGCTCGTTGAACAGGTTTCCTATTCCGAAGGCGACGACGTCACGGTGTTGGACGTTTCGTTTGACAAGAACCGCGAGGGCATCGACCAGGCGCTCGCGGCCGGCGCGAAGATCCGATACTTCGATCATCATTTCGCTGGGGAGATTCCCGAGAACGATCGCCTCGAGACGCATATCAACACGGCGAGCGATATCTGCACGAGCCTGCTCGTGAATGCCTATCTCGAGAATGCGTTTCGGGGTTGGGCCGTGGTTGGCGCCTTTGGCGACAACTTGAAGAAGAGCGCTGAAGCGACGGCAAAGCCGATGGGGCTGCCCGCCGATACGCTCGCGTCTCTCGAAGCGCTCGGTACCTACATCAATTACAACGGCTACGGCGCGAGCCTCGACGACCTTCATTTCGAACCCGCCGACCTCTACCAGAAGCTGGTGAAATTTGCGGACCCGGTCGACTTTATCGCGAGCGACAAGGCGACCTTCGAGAAGCTCGAACAGGGCTACAAGCGCGACATGGCTTCCGCCGCGGCGATCGAACCGCGCTACGAGTCGGCGAGCGTCGCCGTCTTCGGCTTTCCCGATGAGGCCTGGGCGCGTCGCGTGAGTGGTGTCTACAGCAACGATCTCGCCAACGGCAATCCGGATCGGGCACACGCCGTGCTGACCGAAAAGGCAAACGACACCTACCTCGTGAGCGTTCGCGCCCCGCTGAATAACAAGACCGGGGCCGATGAAATCTGTCGTCAGTTCCCGACCGGCGGCGGACGGAAAGCGGCGGCGGGGATCAACGACTTGCCGGCCGACCAGCTGGATACGTTCATCAAAACGATCGACGAATTCTATGCAGCTTAGGTTGGGCTGATGGGAGCATCCGGCGAAGGTTCTTCTTCCTCCTCGGCTGGGGTGCCCGGGGCGCTCGACGCGGAGATTCTGCGCCATGCGCTCCGTGTCGCGGCTGAAGAGGCGAGCATCGTCGTCGTGAAGTCCGCGCACTCCGCGATGATCGTTGAGGGCGCCGACGCGTGCGCAGGGATCCTCGATGCGCGGGCCCGACTCGTTGCGCTCTCGACCGCAACGAACCTCATGCACGCTTCGAGCCTGCGTTCGTCGCTGCCCGCTTTGATCGAAGATCATCCCCTCGACACGATGTGTCCCGGGGACGTGTTTGTCATGAATGACTGCTTCCGCGGCGGGATTCACGCGAACGATCTGGTCGTCTTCCGTCCCATCTTCAGTGAGGGCGTCGTCCACTACTTCAGCGGGACCCTGATCCACGTGGCGGACCTCGGGGGCTCAGCCTCGGGCGGGATCGCGCCGGATGCGACGGATGTTTTCGCAGAAGGACTGCAGCTTCCCCCGGTTCGGATCTACGCCGCCGGGGCGCGAAGCTCCGACCTGCACAACTTGATCGCGCTGAACAGCCGGACGCCCGATCGCGTGTTGGGCGACCTCGACGCGCTCGTTGCCGGGACGGCGATTGCGGCCCGTCGCATGGAAGAGTTGATGGCCCGGTACGGGCTCGTTGGGCTCACGAACGCGATCGATGGCTATATTTCGGGCGTTGAGTCCCGAATGAGAGAGGAACTCTCGCAGCTTACGCCCGGGGTCTACCGCGGTGAGTATGCGGTCGACGACGATGGCATCGATCTCGATTCTTCGCCGGTCGTGCGGGTCGAAGTCACCTGTAGCGAGGAGGGCCTAACACTCGACTTCAGCGAGACGGATGACCAGGCGCGCGGCGCGATCAATGCGGGCTCCTCGCAAGCTTTGACGGGAGCGATCTTCTCCGTTCGCTGTTTCGTCGACCCGACGATTCCGATGAACGAGGGCTGCTACACGCCGGTCGACATCCTCTTCCGCAAGGGCTCGCTGCTCGATCCGAATCCGCCGGCGGCCTGCGGTGGACGCGTCGTGTCGGTGACGGCGGTCTGCGAAGCGGTGAATGATGCTTTGTCGAAAGCGCGGCCGGAGAATGCGACGGCCGCGAGTTCAGTCATCCATCCCTACACGCTGGCCGGAACCGGGACGCAGTCCTGGATGTTCCTGTCGTATGAATATGGCGGCATCGGCGCGCGAGCGGGCTCGAACGGGCCGGATGCGACGGGCGCTTTCTTTCTCGGCGGGCGGAATACGGTTCCCCAGATCGAGTCCCTCGAAGCCCGCTATCCCATTCGCTTCGAGGCCCAGCGTCTCATCCCCGAATCCGGCGGGGCGGGCCGAACCCGGGGTGGCCTCGGCGTCGAGACGCGAATCGCGCTTCTTGATGATGCGGAACTCTCCGTCCGGTCGGAACGCGTGCGAAACGCGCCGCGCGGTCGGGATGGCGGAGCCGATGGGCTCGCGGGGACGCAATTCATAGAAGAAGTTGCCGGGGGACGCCGCGATGTGCCCGCGAAGGTGGGCAACTTCCCGGTCCAAGCGGGAGAGACCTTCGTGCTCAGAACCTCTGGCGGTGGTGGTTTGGGAACGCCGACGGAGGAGAACTCATGAGCGAATGGGTCTTGGCCAGCGACATCGGCGGAACCTTCACCGACATTGTGTTAGCCAGCGCGGAGGGTGGATGGACGAGTGTTAAACAACTCACGACGCCCGAAGCGCCCGAGCGATCGGTTGTCGAGGGAACGAAGCTCGCGCTCGAGCAAGCGGGCATCTCACCCGACGTCGTCACGCGCGTCGTACACGGAACAACCCTCGCGACCAACGCGGTCATCGAACGCCGCGGCGCGCGAACCGCCTTCATTACGACGGAAGGCTTCGGCGATCTCCTGCGTATTAGTCGAGCGGCGCGCGTGGAAGACGATCGCTACGACCTGCACTTTCAAAATCAACCGGCCCCCGTCGCCGCCGAGCTCTGCTTCGAAGCGAAAGAACGGATGGGGCCGAAGGGTGAGGTTCTGAGTGAGCTCGACCCGGGAGATGCGAATGCCCTGGTCGACGCGGTTCTTCGGGCGGAACCCGAGGCGGTCGCGATCTGTCTGCTTCACGCCTACGCGAATCCCGCGCACGAGGAGCAGCTCGCGGCGGCGCTTCGCGCGGCGAGGCCTGACCTTTCGGTCGTGATCTCATCGCGGGTCCATCCGGAGATTCGCGAATACGACCGAGCCTGCACGACACTCTTTACCGCGGAAGTTGCTCCGCTGATGGCAGGCTATCTCGCGAGGCTTGGGGCCGGGCTGCAGGAGATCGGGATTCGCGCGCCGCTTCAGGTGATGGAGTCCTCGGGTGGCGTGATGGGCGCGAATGTTGCGGCGGAGCGAGCGGTGGCGACCCTGGAATCCGGCGGCGCGGCCGGGGTGATGGCGGCGGCGCGATTCGCCGGTCATCAGAATCTGTCGCGGGTGATCTCTTTCGATATGGGTGGGACGACGGTCAAGGCAGGCGTCGTTCATGACGGCGAACCCCAGATCGTTCGCGAGCTGCATGTCGGTGGTAAGGGTAGTTTCGGCGGGCGTCGTGCGGGGACCGGGTATCCCGTCAAGACGCCGACCGTCGATGTTGCGGAGTTGGGTGCGGGTGGCGGATCGATCGCCTGGCTCGACGCGGAAGGGATTTTGCAGGTGGGGCCGCGTTCGGCGGGCGCGATGCCGGGGCCGGCTTGTTATGGCCGCGGAGGACTCGAGCCGACCGTGACCGATGCGAATCTGGTGCTCGGCTATCTCGACCCCACTCGATTCGCGGGCGGAAAACTAACACTTGACCGACAGGCCGCGCAGGAGGCAATCGAACGGGAGATCGCCGGACCGCTTGGCGTCGATGTCGCGCGTGCGGCTTGGGCGATTCATGACTCCGTAAACGCGAGCATGGCAAACGCAATTCACGTGGTCACGGTCCAGCGCGGTCTCGATCCGCGGGAGCATACGCTCGTCGGCTTTGGTGGGGCGGGGCCCATGCATATGGCGGGGGTCGCCTCGCGCTTCGGGATTCCCACACTGGTCGTTCCGCCGGATGCGGGCGTCGCCTCCGCGGTCGGGATGCTGAGCTGTGATCTGCGGGTCGAGCTCGGCCAAACGACTTCGATTCGGCCGGGTGAGCTGAACGGCGACCTGGCTGAGCGAGAATTCGCTTCGCTCCGCGCGCGGGCGCTTGAGCGAATGGGATATGAGGTGGCGCCTGCGGGGCTGGTTGCCGAGCAGTTGGTTGATGCGCGCTTTGTGGGGCAAGCACACGAGCTCGCGGTTCCGCTTCGTTCAACGTCCCTTGATGACCTGGCGCTTCTTGAGAACGATTTTCGAGAGGTTTATGCGAAGGCGTATGGAGTCGAAGCGCGCGGTGAAGTTGAATACGTCGCGCTCCGAACGCGGGTCCGGGTGCCCGTGGATGCCCCGCCTTTGCCTTCTCCTGCGAGTGAAGGGGAGATTGCCAAATCGCGAAGCCATCGATGGATGCGGTTCGGCGACGTCGAAGGTGAGATGCCCGCCTATGCGCGCGAGGATCTGGGGGTTGGCGCGAGAGTCGAAGGCCCTGCTGTGATCGACGGACGGGTAGAGACGGTTGTCGTTCCGCCCGGCTGCGAGGCCAGCGTCGATGAAGTCGGTAGCCTGGTGCTCCGGTTCGACCCGTCATGAGAGAGGGGGCGAATGTCGGCCGATAGCGCACTCGAAGCGAACAAAGCGCTGATCCGGCGCATCTACGATGCGGGCTATAGCCGGGGTGACGAGTCGGTCTATGCCGAGTGTTACCACGACGACTTCCTTCACCACGACAAGACGATTCATGATGTAGGGAAGGGCGCGGAAGCGGAGCGTCTATCGATGCTGCGATTCAGGGAAGCCGTTCCTGACGCGCTCTTCGAGGTCGTGCACCAGATCGCCGAGGGCGATCGCGTCGTCAATCAGCTTCGCATCACGGGGAATCCGGTGAAAGCATTCCCGCCGATCGAACCGGGCGCGAAGATGTCCTTCGATGCCGTCGCGATCTTCCGCATCCGAGAGGGAAAGATCGCGGAAGAGTGGTTCTACCGCGCATCGGGCACACCAGAGGACTGAGCGGGATCGCCGCTTAGTCCCTGTATTCGAGCTGAAGCGCAACCAGAGAAGCGGCCCCGTCTCCGTAGCGCTCACGAATACCATCAAGCGCTCGATCGAGCGCTTGAGCCCCACCCCCAAGCTCGGCGTAGTGATCGATCTTCGCCAAACTCTCTGCGTGATCCGGAAGCAGGAGCAGGCCTCGCTTCGACTCGATGGGCTTCATCGTCGCAGCAACGCTATAGGCCTTCGATCGATAAGTTCGGGAGTATGCGTCCGCCGCAAAGGCGAGTGCGATCTCATCGACATCGGCCGAAATGCGAATGCCGATTCGTTCGTGTCGCCAGAAAGCGAGCCAATTCGAGAGCGCCCGCCCGACCGCGGCTGCGCTCAACTTGAATGCGTCACTCTCGTGTCGCGGGGTCCAGTCTTCGCTGGATCCGAGTTCTCGAGCGAGCGCTCGCGCGGTGGGCACTCCCGAGATCGCCTCAACGAGGGCGAGCGAAACGGGTAGAGAAGCGCTTACGCCCGTGGTTGTGACGACTCCGCGGTCTACCACATAACGTCGGTCATCGACACGAGTCAGATTCGGGACACGTCGCTCGAGTGCGTCAAGATCGAACCAATGCGTGGTCGCGCGACGGCCATCCAGGAGTCCCGCCTCCGCGAGGACGAGCGCGCCGCTGCAGATGCCGACGATGATTGCGCCTGATTTAGACTGCGCTCGGATCCAATCCAGGACGGCGGGGGAGTCGGACTGATGCATCGCGGGGACGATGACGTAGTCTGCGCCACGTGGGTACGTCGCATCGAAGGACGCTGTGGTTTGCTGGGGTTGGATAGCGAGGGCGGGCATCAACTGGATGGCTCCCGCGGTGGGCGCGACAGCGACTACATCGGCGACCTTCGATTCCTTCAAAACGCCGTAGGGGATCAGAAAGTCTGTTGTCTCAGTTCCCGCGTTGTCGCCGAGGACCGCAATCACTGGGCGGGTTCGCTTGGGCGGGCGAAGCGATTCGATGGTCGCGGCTTGCTCCGCTGCCGTCAGTTCTTGCGGCGGTTCGATTTCGTTGGGCGCTCCGCCGCAGCCGCCGAACAGCAGGAGCATCATCGCAACGGTGATCGAAACAAGGCCGAGCTTCATTCGCTTCTCCCGAGATCGTGGCGAGGCCACGCTGGATCGTCGTTGCTCAAGAGGATCGAGAAGCGGCAACACCCGAGCAATGACAAGTCTCCCTCTGTTTGTGCCACGGTCCCCACTTGGCCCCACGTGGAGGTCTGGAACGCGCGTTCTATGCTTTCCGGATGGATTGGGTGTTCCGTGATTGCGTTCTAAGTGAGAGCCTCTTCAATCTGAAGCGGGCCGGCCGAGTGATTAAGCTCGAGCCAAAAGTTTTTTACGTGTTCCGGTTCTTGATCGAGAGTCGGGAGCGTGTCGTTTCAAAGTCAGAGATCCTCGACGAGGTCTGGCCTGGCGAGGCGATCAGCGAGTCAGTTCTGCCGAGAGCCATTGCGGTCATTCGGCGGGCCGTCGGCGACAGTCGTGCGAAGCAGGAAGTCATCGAGACCGTTCATGGTCATGGCTATCGCTTCGTGGCGACGCTCGAAGATTCGGAACCGAGTGCCGCGCCCAGCGATGCCTCGGCTTCCTTAGGTTCTCTTCCGGAAGAGAGCGATTTCGTGGGTCGCGAGGTCGTGCTCCAACAGATCGCAACGGCTTTCGACGAGGTGCTCGAGGGGCGCGGGCAGGTCACGCTTCTCGTCGGCGAGCCGGGTATCGGGAAAACCCGCACGGTCGAGCGCGCACTTGCGGACGTTCGCCGCCGAGCGGGCACCTACGTGGGGGCGTGTTTCGAAGGTGATGGGGCGCCTTCCTATTGGCCCTTCGTGCAGATCTTTCGTTCGCTTCTCGAGGAGGCGGACGATGAGGATCTTGCGGAGTTGGTGCGGGGTGGCGACGCCGATTTGTTCTCGCTCGTCCCCGAGCTGGCGGAGCGGCTGCCAAAGGGGGCGACGTCGGAGCCCGTCGAGGGCAAGCAAGCGCGGTTCCGTCTCTTTGATACCGTCGCCAGGTTCTTGAGACAGCGCGCGAAACATCGGCCGCTCGTGCTCGTGCTCGAGGATCTGCATTGGGCCGATCGGGACTCGATGTTGCTGATGAGTTTTTTGGGCGGCGCGCTGCGGGACTCGCGAGTCCACCTCATCGGGACCTACCGAGACATCGATTTGCGCCGAGATCGGCCGCTCGGCGTCCTGCTACGAGATCTGGCGCGGCTGCCCCATTGTGAGCGGATCGGTCTAAGGGGGCTTGAGCCAGAACAGGTCGTGGCCCTCCTGCGCCGAACCGCCGGCGAGGAGATCGAGAGCCATGTGAGCGAGGCCATTATTGCGATGACCGAGGGCAATCCGCTCTTCGTTCGCGAACTCGCGTTGCTGGTGAGCGAGGGCGAGCGTTTCGCCGTCGATGAGAACCAGGTGCTCTCGCTTGAGTTACCACAGGGTATTCGTGATGCGGTCGGGCTGCGGCTCGCCTCGCTGTCGCCCGCCTGTAATCGCCTCTTGAGTCGCGCGGCAGTTCTCGGTCGCGAATTCAATGGGCGCGTGCTTTTCGAGTTGAGCGCCGAATCCCATGAAATCCAATTGGAGATGTTAGGGGAGGCTCTTGCAACGGGTCTGCTTCGGGAACATTCGACGGCCGGCCGATACGCGTTTTCTCACGCACTCGTTCGGCAGACGCTCTACGACGAACTGGGCCTTTCCCAGCGCGTGATCGCCCATCGCGATACCGCAGAAGTGCTTGAACGTCTCTATGGGGATCAGTCGCCCGAACACCTTTCCGAGTTGGCGTTTCATCTTTTCGAGTCGGCGGTGAGCGGGGACCCCTTGCGGTCCGTCGAAGTGAGTGTGCGTGCCGCGGAGTTGGCCCACCGGCAGTTCGGCTATGACGAATCGGTTCGGCACTACGAGCGTGCACTCGAAGCCCTCGCGTTCGCCGGTGATGCGGATCCGTTGCTGCAATGTGAGCTGATTCTCAATCAGGCCGAAGCTCGATGGGATGCCGGGCAGAGAGACCTCTCACACGACCAGTTTCGACTCGCCGCGGGGATCGCCCGCGAACTCGATCGTCCGGAGCTGCTGGCCCGCGCCGCGATCGGCATGCGCAGCTACGGCGACAATACGCGCCCCGATGCTGAGTCAGTTCAATTACTCGAGGGGGCGCTCAATGCGGTGGGAGAGGATTTTCCTGTTTGGCGGGCGCGGATCCTTTCACGGCTTACCTACTGTGCACCTCATACGGAGTCGATGGCGACGCGGCTGAGCTTGAGTCAGGAGGCGGCGAGTCTCACCGCCGACTCGGTCGACCCTGCGGTCATGTTCGATGTTTTCGTTGGGCGCTATTGGGCGACGCTCGGTCCAGACGGGCTCGGGGATCGGGTTTCCTTCGGAAGGGAGGCTGTGGACGCAGGGCGCCGACTCGGAGATCCGAGGATCGTTCTGTTAGGCCACGACACGCTTGTGGGTGCGCATCTCGTTCTGGGCGAATTCGACGCGGTCAGTCGGCATGTAGAAGCGTTCGGGGAGATCGCGGGTACGCTGCGCCAGCCCTTTTTCGAATTTCATGGGTTGATCCTGCAGATCGTCTACGCGATGAATTGCGGGCGCTTCGATGACGCGGAGGTGTTGCTGGCTCGTGCGGCGGAGCGCGGGAAAGACTCCGTTGAAGATCTGGATGCGCTCTCCTCTGGCATCAAGTTCTGGCTGCGGGACATGCGCGGTGAGACGACGGATCCCTCCGAGGCGGAGGACATCTTGCAGGCCGTTGGAAGTCGTCTGATGTCGTCGAGTACGGGAACCGACCAGATCGTGAAGGCCAGCATCATCGAGGTTCTGTTGAGCGTGGGCCAGCAGGATGAAGCGCGTCGCCAGCTGCTTGAACTCTTCGAAGCCGACATCGAAGAACTCAGTCGCAACGAAAATTGGCTCGTGACGATGTCACTTGCTTCATCCGCTGCAATCGCGCTCGAAGAACCCGCGATTGCCGACCGGCTCTTTCGGCTTCTTACACCCTACGAGAACCTGATGTTCGTCCATGATCATCTTCATGTGAGTCGCGGCAGCGTGGCCTCTTCGTTAGGCGCGCTCGCGGGCGTGAACGGCCGCGCGGACGAGGCCATCGATCGCCTACGTGCCGCAATCGCGCGGGAGGAGGCGCTCGGCGCGGAGCCGGCAGCGCTCGATTCCCGGATCCTCTTGATTCAGCAATTCGAGCGTATGGGGCGCGACGACGCCGTTCAGCAGGAACTCGCCGCCGCGAGAAAGGCGGCGGAAAGCTTTGGTTCTCGGCGTATTTTCCGCGTCTTTCCGAATCTTCGCGATGGGTCGGTTGAGTAAATCCAGCGGCTAAGACCACGCCTTTCGGACAGCTCTGCCCGCCTCGAAGGCATCCTCGATCCCCAATTCGTGGGAGGAAGCTTGATCGCCGAGCAGGTTCGCCGTCTCCTCGCGAGGCCAGAGGTTCTTAGGCGGGAGTCAGTTGCCCTTGATTCAGCTCGATTCGAAGAGAAGGGTCGCGTATCGAAACCGTTCCTGGAATCGTTCGGGATTGGTCTTGCGCTTCAATTTTTTCAGGACCCGGGTGAGCTCCTTGTCTTCCCTGGAGAGAAAAAGCCTGAACAGCTTCATCTTCCAGGGAGAGCGAGCCGCTGCGTACGCCTCAGCGAATCGAAGGGTGGGCTCGACGACCTCGGACAGGGCACGGTCGATCATTTCGACCGTCGGGAAGATGTTGGGCGTGATGTCCTGGATTTCGACGGGTGTGAAACCGAACTCGGCGGCGGTTGCGAGATAGGGCAGGCCGGTCACTTCGAACCCAGTGGGGAAAGGCTTCTTGTCCTCCGTGAGAAACATCCCGCTGACGAGGAGATGTCCGCCCGGTCTGAGCAGTTGGCGCGCGCGATCCAGACCGAAGCGGCGATCGAAGTAGCGATGTGACTCGCTGAAAAGCACGAGATCGAACCGGTCGTCCGTCTCAAAGGCCTCGAAGGTGCTTCGGATAAACGACACATTCGGATCGTCTCGTTCCTCGAAGTAGCGCTCGTGGTTTCTGTCCGGAGAGATGGCGGTGACCTGGTGACCCGACTGTGAAAGCGCGCTTGCGTTGTCTCCGATTCCGGCGCCGACGTCGAGCACGGTTTTGACACTGGGGGGGACGAACGAGAGGAGTCTCTCCGTGAATCGCGCCTGGGCGCGCTTCATCTCGCCAAGGTTGACGCCGTCCTCGCTTCTTGGTTCGTCCCAGTAGCCGTAGTGGAGCGAGCGCAGTCGCAGCACCTCGGTCACGAAATAGAGCTCGAAATTGAGTTCCGTCGTCGATGCCGGAAGTCCGTCGAGAGCCCTCATTCGAATTTTCCTCGCGGTTACTTGGGTAGCGTTCGTCGGCACGCGTCTTCACCAATTGAACGCGAACCGGATATGCCGTGGGCGCGGACAATACACGGTTCGGCGAAGATTAGGCCGAGGCTTCGAGGTTGAGTCGGATTCCGCCCACGGGTTCGCTTGGACGGGATCGTTAGGCCCGAAGCGGCGAGTCAGAGATCGTCGTTCTCAGACTCGAGCCAGCCGGACCATTCTCTCAAGGTGTCGAGGGCCTGCGCGTCCACGCGCGCCTCCGGATGGAGTGGCAGGTAGAACCAGGGCGGCATCTCACCCTCTTCGATCTCCTCGACGACCAGATCGGCGAACTCGACCTGTTCGTCCAGGTCATAGTCGTCCCAGGTCGAGAAGTTCATCGCGAGCCGGCCCTCCTCGATATCGTGTGAGAGAAGCCACGAAGCGGGGGCAACGCGGGCATACCAAGGCCAGCGCGTTTCATGTGAATGACAGTCGAAGCATGCGCGTTCGAGGATCGCGAGAACGTCGTCGGGCGCAGCGACCCGCTCCGTAACAGCGGGATTTCCCAGCTGGACCGGGATGAATTGAATCGCCGCGAGTAAGCAGCCTGCGACGAGAGCCGCGACAATGAGATGTCGCTTGGAGCGATTCATCAGGCGTTCACGACGTTCTCTTCGAGTCCGGCGAGTCGTTGCACGGGGGACCCGGCACCCGACTGTCGGAGATGAGCGAAGTGACCGATGACGCGTACATGACCTCTCCCGACCTTCCCGGACAGACTGAGGGAGGCGATGATCCGGTTGGTGTCGGGAACGTATCGAAAGGGTCGGCCATCAATTCGTGCGTCGCCAAAGAGACCGATCGCCGGATTGTTGGCCGCCAGATCCGAATAGCGAAAGGCGGTGCTTCGCTCTCGGAAGCCTTCGAAGCGGACTTCGCCAGTCGTTGTGAACTGCTTCTCGTTTGCGACGGTTGCCGAGAGGCCCGCAGTGACCGATTCCTGGTTCAGCTCACGCCGGCGTCCTCGGAATCGTTCCGTGTCCGTGGTTACGCTGTTGGTCTCAATCAGAAAACGGTCCTGCCGTCGTCCTGTTCGCGACTCATGGGATCCGAAGATGCGTCCTTCAGTGAGGGCGAAGCCTTGCTGGGCCGATTCGTAGTCCCGGTAGCCGGCTTCGCCGCCGATCCAGGTCCGACGAACCGCAAGTCTGGCGCCGGCGCCAAGTGGATTCGTGGCGGGCAATTCGGAGTTGTAGACCGTTCCGAAGAGGGGGAACGCGGCACCCGTTCCGACGGGGAAGAGCCTTCGCTCCGCCGTTCGAAAGCGTCTGTAGCCGACTTCTGCACTCCAGGAGGGAACTTTGAATGCGATGCGTCCGTTCTCGTTTGCCCAGCCGCGGCTTTCGCGCGTAAGGACGAGGGGCTGCGTGCCGTCCGATCTTTCGAAGGCGATCCCCAGGCGCCGCAAATCGAGATGCCAAGGGAGTTCATCGTCCTTGGTTGCGACGTAGCGGTACTGATCGAAGAACGATGTGAAGTCATCGTCGTGATAGGGGGATGATTCCTTGATCACCGTCGCCCGCAGCGCGGCGTCCACTCGCAGGGTCGTCTCATCAAGGAGCGACGACTCGTCTGCAAAGCCGGTGCTTGCGTAAAGCAGAAGCACGGAGGCGGCGGCCGCGGCCCGCCTGGCGTTAGTGGCGAAGATGTTCATCGGTATAGGATCCGTGGATCGCGCCGTGGCAGTCCGTACATCGCGACAAGAAGGTCCGAGCCTCAAGCATTGAAACCTGTTCGCTCGGGAGCGTCGGGAAATCCTGCGAAATCGTCGTGTTCGTTGCGATTCCGGTTCCGCCGAGGTCGTGGTGGAACGTGTCGTTTAGCGGGTGACAGGAGAGGCAGATCGCCGGTTGCGCGGTCTCGACGAGATTCTGAGCCACCGAACCATGCGGGTCATGGCACGTTACACAGCCTTCGACCACCGGCGGATGCTCGAAGGTCCAGGGGCCTTGAACGTCGCGGTGGCACGAGACACAACGGTCATTCTGCGTGCCCGATGCAACCCGCGTGTCGCCATGAGGGTCGTGGCAGGACAAACATCCCAATCCGCCTTATCCGACCGGATGATGCGATGGCATCTGAAAGCGGGCTTCGATTTCCGAGTGGCATTGAACGCAGAGGCGGCTTGCATCATCCGCTTCGCGGAATCGACGCTTCGTCTTGATGACGCGAAGATCCTTAGGCTGACGATTATGCGAGTTGTGGCAGTCAGAGCAAAGCACCCCGGCCGCATCGTGATCGCCGTCGTCCCACTGTTGATGGCTCGCGAACCCGATCGCGTGACAGCCCATACAATCGTTATTCGCGGGAAACCGGATATCGGCCGTTTCTTCGCTCTCGGCATGGAGGCTGCCCCCACCATGACACGACTCGCATTGCGAGTGGTAGGCGGGCATGAGTTCGTGGCCCTGGACGTTCTCGTGGCAAACACCACATTCGTCCGCACCCACGGGCTCAGCTCCTTCTACCTGGGCGGTCCGGGTCGGACCAAGTGGCGTCCACGCGAAGGGCGCGCATGCCAGAAGGAAGAGAAGAACGAGAGCGGCCGATCGGGGGCCAGAGTTGCGCGCGGGCTTAGTCACGAGACTCACATACTACTCGGCGGGCGAATGCGCCGTAAAGCGGTTCGATCATCAAAATGTTCAAGGGTGGTACTCAATAGAGAGGCGAATTCCCTTCGGCTAGGTCTTCCGCTCGCTGAATTACACGGGCACTGCGCGGCAGGGGATGCGGCATCACGGGAATCGTCCGTCCGGATCGGACAGGGAGTTCGGCCAAACAATCACTTCATCATGGCGTTCGAAATACTTCTAGCCTTTGCGCCTCATGAGGCAAAGCAGGCGTAAGGCACGAGCAGCTTGGCGCCGATCAGCACAACTCACGCCGAGGGTGTTGATTCTTCAAGTGCTAGAAAAAATCACGCAACAGCCGCTCTTCGAAGCCCTTCGGTCCGCATGGAGCGACAACTTCGACCTCGATACGGACCGAGATCTCCGAATTAATCTCATTCGCACGACGACGCTCATCATGTGTGCGATGGGCGTGCCGTCCTTCTACCTATATTGGAGCCTCGGCGTCCATTCGATCGCGTGGGGCATTGTGGCGGCGGTGTCGTTCTCGCTCGTCAACACCTGGAACCTTGAGCGAACTCGAAACGTCAATCGCTCCGCTCATCTCGGCGTCGCCAGTCTCTATCTGCTGCTGTTATGCGACAACATCGTAACCGGCGGGTTCGACCGACCCAACTTCGCATGGTTATACGTCGTCCCCATGGTCGCCGCGGTCATGGTGGAGCTGCGCGGAGCGTGGGCTTGGCTTGGGGTCACGCTTGCAACGATCACCGGGTTCTGGTTGCTGCCGTCATTCGGCGTATTCCTGACGAGCTCGATTCCCCCGGACCTCGAACAAGGGCAAGCGCTCTTCAGTCGGTTCAGCGCGATCACGAGTTTGGGGCTCGTTGCGACAGCGTTCGTCCTGATCAACCAACGGGCGAAGCGCGATTTGGCGATCGAATCGAAGTATGTGCAACTCCTTCAATACGCCTCGATGTCATCGAACGAAGCCAGCCGTCTTGAGGATGCCATCGAGCAGAGTGTCGAACGCATCCGTTCCTTGATGGGATGGGAGCTAGGACAGGTTTACCGTTTGACATCGGATGGACTTCTCACACCTGTGAGCGAGACATCGGCTTCCCACTCTGAGGACGAGCGATTGCTCTCCTCTACTTGTTTTAGGAGCGGAGAAGGCTTGCCGGGGCGTGCCTTGCTCAGTCGGCGCCCGGAGTTTGTGACCGACCTGCCCGCACAGGAGGGGAGGCGTGCAAGGGCATGCGACCGTCTTGGATTGCGATCGGCGGTCGCGATCCCAGTCGTGAGTGAGGGTGACGTGATCGCTGTCCTCGAATTCGGGACGTCGGATATCCTGAAAGTGACCGACCATCTGACCGAGGTGCTCACCCATGTTGGAATCCAGATAGGGCGCGTCGCAGAACGTGACCGGCTGGAGGCTCGCGTCAGACAGTCTCAGAAAGCTGAGGCGGTCGGTCAACTCGCCGCCGGCATGGCGCACGAGATCAACAATCCGATGGCGTATGTGCGCAGCAATATCCAGCACCTTCGTTCGGAGCTTGCCAGCGTGGAAACCGAGTCGCCCAGCCGACGCGAGGATTGGCTCGAGCTGATCAATGACTCGGTAGAAGGGATCGAGCGCACCATCGCGATCGTTGGCGAAGTCAAGGTCTTTGGTGAGTCTCAGGAAAGCGGTGGGCGCGTGTCCGATCTCAATCTCATCGTGGCGGCAGCGCATCAGCAGCTGGACGGGCGAAGCGACTTGTTTGCGAAATTTGATGTTGCTTTGGCAGAAGAGCTTCCGCGCGTCGTTTGTGTGCCAAATCAGCTGCAACGAGCCTTCGTCAACCTGATGGAGAATGCGGCCCTGGCCGCGGGAACAGGTGGAGAAGTTCGGCTCACGACCGGCGTCGATGGGGAGTGGCTGTGGGCCCGAGTCGAGGACGATGGTCCCGGCATCCCAGAGGAACATCGAAGCCTATTATTCGATCCATTCTTCACGACGCGCCCGGTCGGTGAGGGAACAGGCCTTGGTCTCTACGTGTCGTCGGAAATCATCGCGACCCATGGCGGTGAGATTCGGGTGGAGTCGATGCTCGGTGCGGGGAGCCGGTTCGAGGTTCGGCTGCCCGTCGAAACGCGCGAATAGCGCACGGGGGGCAGCTACGCTCTCGCAAGGCCTTCCGCCGTTGGACAGGCCCGGCGCTTCTGCGTATCGACGTGATCCTGAGTGACTCACTCGTAGCCATCTGAGATCAGCAAAGGCGCCACGTTCGTCGACCGAACTCGCCATTTCGGCCTCGAAAGCGGTGCTAGCGTTCTTGGCGCAGCGCGGGCATGCACGCCCGGCGCGACGCCTCCGTCTTCCTCCCTCACCAAGGGTTCTCCCTTCGAGGATTCAACGCTCGACATGACGACCGCACAGCCGCCGACCGACGAAGCCCTCCCGCCCCATGACCCCGCACGAGTCGTTGGCGCACCCTTTCCTGAACGGGTGAAACTCGCGTGCCAAAACTGGGCGTACTCGAGCCCGAATGTTCCGGCGATCTTCGCGCTGTACTGGGCGAAATATTTCTTCGTCTTGATTGGGATCTGGGCGTTCTGGTGCAGCTTCAATGCCGACTATCCGGGCTTCTCCTCTGTCGGCGATTGGGCCTTCACGACGGAGGCCTTCAAGAAGGCGATGGTCTGGTCCATGTGCTGGGAGCTCTTCGGCTTCGGCTGCGGCTGGGGACCGTCGAACGGTCGCTTCGAGAAGTGGTTCGGCGGCATCCGCCATTTCGCTCGAATGGGAACGATCAAGCTGCCCTTGTTTCGCGGCGCGCCCTTGATCGGTGGTGATACGCGGAACGCGATCGATGTCAGTCTCTATCTCCTGAACCAGGTGCTTCTGCTCCGCGTCCTGATCGCTCCTGAAGTGACGGCAGAGCTCCTGCTGCCTTGTTTCGTGTTGGTCGTGGTGAACGGGATCCTCGATAAGACCCTCTGGCTAGTGGCGCGTTCGGAGCACTACTGGGTCGTGATGGGTGCGATGACCTTTGCGGCGGCGAACGATCTCTGGATCGCCGGGGCCAAGCTCACATGGTCGTTCATCTGGATCTGGGCTGCGGTTTCGAAATGGAATTCACATTTCCCGTCGGTGATCATGGTCATGATGAATAACGGGCCCTTCTTCCCGAAATTCCTCAAGCACAGCCTCTTTACAAACTATCCCCTCGACTTGAGGCCTTCGCGCTTCGCGCATTTCATGGCCTTCTTCGGTCATGTCTCTGAGTTCGGCATTCCGATCATCCTCTTTGCGGCGGTCGCGACCGGGAACGCTTGGCTCCTGTTAGGCGGATGTATTCTGTTTACGGGGTTCCATTCCTTCATCGGCCTGAACAACCCCTCCGGTATGCCTGTCGAGTGGAATATTCTGATGATCTACGGGGGGTGGGCGCTCTTCTGGTTCCATCCCGAGGTGTCCATTCTCGAGATGACCCAGATGCCGATCCTGCTTGGCCTGATGCTTTTCTCGCTCGTTGTCGTCCCGCTCTTCGGGAACTTCGTGCCTTCGCGCGTGTCGTTCCTTCCTTCCATGCGGTACTACGCGGGGAACTGGGCCTACAACATCTGGTGCTTCAAGAAGGACACGGGTGCGAGCGCCAAGCTCGGCAAGATCAAGAAGTCTGCGGGCACCGTGCATGAACAACTGGAAACCATCATCGAGGACCCGACCGAACGCGGCATGGTGAACGCGATGATGTACGTCATGCGCTTCCTGCATCTTGAAGGACGACCGCTTCTTGAGGCGCTACCCGCAGCGGTCGACAACGCCGATGATTGGGAGCTGCAAGAAGGCGAGATGATCGGGGGGACGGTTCTCGGTTGGAATTTCGGTGACGGTCATCTGAATGGCGAGCAGCTCCTGCGCGCGATGCAGCCAATTTGCGAGTTCGAAGAGGGAGAGGTGCGGGTGATTTCGGTCGAGTCGCAGCCCCTCTTCGGGCCGACGATGCATTGGCGGGTGTACTGTCCCGTAAAGGGCCAGATCGCGGAGGGCAAGACCCGAATCGCGGACTACAAGGATCATGCACCCTGGCCCGAGGGCGAAGTCGCCGCGGCGATCTCGGGCGGTGCCTCGCGATAGGGAGAATCGGGCGATGACTGAACTCTGGTTCGAGATCAGCGAGAACCCCGCCTATCGGCATATTCTGCTTAATCACCTCCCCATCACGGGGTTGGCGGTCTCCGCCTGCGTCCTCGCCTGGGCGATCTGGGAGAACCGCTGGCGATCGCTCGTCTTCGGACTCTTGCTCTGCCTTGCGACCTCCGCGTCAGGCATCCTCGTGATGCAGTCCGGAGATGCGGCGTATCCCTTTCTCTTCGACCAGCTGGATGGGGCAGGGCAGGCCTGGCTCGATGATCACGTCGCGCTGGCGGAGCGTTGGGGGCGGGCGCTTCCTACGAACGCGCTGCTCGCGACCATCGCACTCGGAATCGGCGCCCGTCGCGCGTCCTTGCGACGTTATGCGAGCGCGGTTGTGCTTTGTACAACGCTCGGCAGCCTGGCCGCCGCCTCCGTCATCGCGACGGCGGGAGGCCAGGTCCGGCATTCCGAGTTCCGTTTTTCGAGTGCACCGACCGGCGAGGCGATCGCGGTCTCCTCAGGCGAGACCTCTCAAAAGACCCATGAGGCGCGCGGGCCCGCGGTCATGCGGCGATTGACCGAAGCGCAGTATCGCAACGCGATTGAGGACGTTTTCGGTCCAGGCATCGAATTGGCAGGTCGCTTCGAGCCGGAGAACCGTCGCGACGGACTGATCGCCCTCGGGAGCTCGAGAGCCACGATCACATCCAGTGGTTTCGAGCAGTACGAACGCATGGCTTCCGACGTCGCGCGGCAGGCGCTTGCACCGGCCCAGCGCGCGAAGTGGATTCCCTGTGCGCCGCTCGATGAAGCGAGCGCTGATCCGGCTTGTGCGGCGTCGATCCTTGAACGCGTTGGTCCGATGCTCCTCCGTGTTCCGCTCAGCGAGTCGAATGTCGCGGCACGGGTCGAGGTGGCGAACCAGGCGGTGGCGGAGTTGGGCGACTTTTATGCCGGCATCGCATCCGCGCTGACGAGTCTTCTCGTCGCCCCCGGTTTTCTCTTTCGGATCGAAGCGACGGGTGGAGCATGGCCGGATGCCGCGTTGGCTTCACGGCTCTCCTATTTTCTTTGGAATGCGGGTCCGGACGCGGAGCTGCTGGAGGTTGTCGGCCGCGGAGGCCTCGCTGATCCCGCGACGTATGCGCAACAGGTTGATCGATTATTGTCGTCGCCGCGTCTTGAGCAGGGCGTGCGCGCGTTGTTCGAGGATGTGTTCCAGTTCGACGATTTCGACGACCTCGGTAAGGACCCGATCCGTTACCCCATCTTCAGCGCGAAAGTCGCGTCGCATGCGAAGGAACAGACGCTTCGCACCGTCGTCGACCATCTTGTTGAGCGCGAGAGCGACTACCGGACGCTCTTTACGACGCGCCGGAGTTTTATGACACGAGCGCTCGGTCCCGTTTACGCATTGCCGGTTCGTGCGGAGTCGGGCTGGGAAGAGATCGACTTCCCGGAATCGAGTGGGCGTCGCGGTGTGTTGACCCATGCCAGCTTCAACATGTTGAACGCGCACTCCGGAAGGAGTTCGGCCACGCTGCGTGGACTCTTCCTGCGCGAAGCTTTGCTCTGCCAACACGTTCCGCCGGCGCCGGCGGATGTTGACTTCGGTCTCTTTAATGCCGATGACAGTCCCGAGTTTCGAACGGCACGGGATCGACTCGAAGTGCACTCGTCGAATGCGACCTGCCGAAGCTGTCATCTCTTGACGGACCCGATCGGGCTTGGTCTCGAACGCTTTGATGGGATGGGTCGGCACAGGTCGACCGAGAATGGGGCGCCGATCGATGCGAGTGGCGATCTGGATGGCGATCGATTCGAGGACCCCGCCGGGCTTGGTGAGGCGATCGCGGCGAGCGATCGATTGACGGCGTGTCTTGCTAAGCAAACCTACCAGTACGCCATCGGCCGAGTGACGACGTTGGGCGAACGGTCTTGGTTGCGGGAGCTCGAGGAGCGTTTTGAGGACGGCGGCTATAAACTCAAGGTGCTGCTTCGCGAGATTGTGCATTCCCCCGGATTCTTGAATGCGCCCGGACTAGCAAGAGCAGAGCGAGTGACATCCGCACCTTCTCTATTGCGGAGATCGGCCAAGGAGGACGCGTCATGACGTTTCTCATCACCCGTCGACGACTGCTCGAACGAACCCTGCGCGGCAGTTTGGCCGGCGCGGGGATCTCGGTCGGGCTTCCCTACCTCGATGTCTTCCTCAATTCGAATGGCGACGCGCTGGCTGCCGGCGCTCCACTTCCCCTGCGCTTTGGGACCTG
>Ga0316208_1001492_pt1 | contig 21824 bp, 23 predicted proteins | sample 3monopyrite_MG_FD_204944 | JGI IMG/M metagenome (GOLD analysis project Ga0316208, IMG submission 204944) | Microbial mat bacterial communities from mineral coupon in-situ incubated in ocean water Damariscotta River, Maine, United States -... | ecosystem: Environmental > Aquatic > Marine >...
TTCTCCCGCGAATACTCCTGTCACTCCCCGTCCCTCTGCGACGGTCATGCTCGTCCGAGATCGCCCGACGGGGCTTGAGGTTTTCCTGATGGAGCGGAGCAATGTCGGTCAGTTCGGCGGCCTGCACGTCTTCCCGGGTGGCAAGGTTGATCAGGCGGATCACGCGGAGGGCTGGGAGGCGTATACGAGCGGAATCGATGACCCGACGGCGAGCCAGATGCTCGGCCTTGGGGTCGGCGGGCTCGGTTATTGGGTGGCTTGTCTACGTGAGTGCTTTGAGGAAGCGGGGGTTCTGCTCGCTACCCGTGAGGATGGCGAGATGCTGCCCCTGCATGATCCTGATCGGAGAGCACGCTTCGCCCGCTGGCGGGATCGAGTCAACGGGCAGGAGGAGGGAGCCTTCGAGGCGATGTGTGTCGAGGAAAACCTTCAGCTCGCCACGGATCATCTCGCCTATGTCTCGCATTGGATTACGCCGGTCGATCAGCCGAAGCGATTCGATACACGCTTTTTCGTTGCGCGCGCGCCATCTCGACAGGAAGCGCTCCACGACGGTTTCGAAACCGTCGAGAGTGCCTGGGTCCGGCCGGAGCAGGCGCTCGATCGCTTCAAGCAGGGTGAGCTGAGCCTGATCTCGCCGACCTACAAGAACCTCGAAGCGATCGCGGGGTTCGAGACGACCGAGGCCTTGATCGAGAGCAAGCGCGCGATCGACCCGAGAACGATTCCGCTGATCCTGCCGCGCATGATCACGAGCGATACGAAAGCCTTCGACGAAGTGCTCGAAGTGGTCGGCGAGGGCGGTCGCTTCTTCGAAGCTTGAGTGGCCGGTCTCTTGAGCGGAGCCGCCTAAAGCCCCGTCGGTCGATTCGCGAAGCGGCCGTCGCGGGGAGAGAAAAACCATCCGCCACCGGCTTTCGTGCCGCCATCGACGGGCATGTTATGTCCTGTGACATAGCTCGACAGGTCCGATGCGAGAAAGAGCGCCGCCCGCGCCTGCTCTTCCGGCCAGCCGAGTCGCCCGACCGGAGCCCAGGAAGGCCAGAGATGCTCGTGCTCTTCCCAGCCCGTTCGGTAGTCGACCTGAGGCGTCTCGCAAAGGTCGGTTCCGATCCCGTTCACGCGAATCCCGTTACGTCCCTGTCCCGCCGCTAAACACGTCGTAAACTGAGCGACGGCCGCCTTCATGGCCGCATAGATCGGTTCAATCGGGTAGCCCCGCATCCCCTCGACGGAATGAAAGTTGACGATCGAGCCACCCCCGCGCGCGATCATCGAGTCGAGAAAGGAGTGGGTCACTCGAACGACGTGCAGGAAGTTGATCTGATACATGGCATCCCAGGTATCGGGCGTTGAAATGTCGAAGGGCTTGATCGGGCGATAGTCGCCGACGTTATTTACGAGCACGTCGATGCCGCCATGAGTTCCGCAGACCGCGTTCTTGAAGGCTTCGACCTGGTCCGCCTCGCGCACATCGACATCATGCGTGCGCGCCTTGCCGCCGGCCGCCTCGATCTCCGCGACTGCGGTCGCCCCGCGTTCCGGATCGATCTCGGCGATTTCGACGAGGGCACCGTGCTGGGCGAAGAGCCGCGAGATCGCGCCGCCGATCCCGGCACCACCCCCCGTTACGACGGCGACTTTGCCGTCGAGCAATCGGTTCCAATCCTTGATTGCGGGGACGTCTTCAGGCTGCTGGGTGCTTTCGGGGGGCATCGATCGGGCTCCCTACGCCGCCGAGCGGCGCGTCGTGATTAGGCGTTCGCCTGCTTGAGAATTTTGAGGGCCTTGTCGGCATGGCCCGTCATATCGAGCTCGGACTGGATCACGCCGAGCACGCGCCGGTCCTGGCCCACAACAAACGTCGCCCGCTTGCTCGGCAATGGGCCGATTCGCTTGACGCCGAAGAGCCTTGCTACGGATCGGTCTGGATCCGACAGCAGGGGAAAACCAAGGTCGTTCTTTTCATCGAAGGCTTTTTGCCGATCCACCGGATCGGCGCTGATCCCTACGCGCTGGGCACCGAATTCCGCGAATTCGGCAGCCAGATCACGAAAGTGACCGCTCTCGATCGTTCAACCAGGGGTCATCGCCTTCGGGTAGAAAAAGAGCACCATCGGCCCGTCCGCGACCAGCTCGCTTAGGCGAACCGCGTTTCCGTCCTGGTCCGTCGAGGTGAAGTCATCGACGAGATCATTTTTCTTCATGGCTGGATTTCCTTTGGGCGCCCAAGGAGTTGCTGAGGGGGCTGCCGGCGGTCCTCAGCAGGGTAAGAGGGAATCGATGGAACGGGAAGGGGTGGGATGGCATCCTAGGCACCACGGGTTTCTGCCGGCTTCGTCAAGCCGTGGGCCTGAAACGGTTTTTCGATCACAATCGTAAGTTCTGGTGGGGCCGATCATGAAGCCAGATGCGAGGTGAACGGCGTTGCGCCGATCGAGCGACAGAAGAGAAGTCATGAGGACGATGCGATCGGGGCAGGGTGATCTCTGGCTCTTCGTCGCTTTGATCTTTCTGATGGCATCCCCGGCTTCGAGCTTCAAGGTGATCGGCACGAGTTCAGGGTGGGCGCGATGGGATGCGGCACCGCGTTATGTCGGCGGAGAGGAGCGCTCCCTCGATGGGGGCCTTCGCTATTCGATTGAGACGGGTTCCTATGCTGGGCTGCGAGACCAGTTCATTTGGATTGGGACGCCTCCGACGGAGCAGGCCTTCGCGGACGCGATTGCGCGGGCGTTCGAACATTGGGAGGTCGTCGATTCGGTGACGGGCCTGCCCGCCGCATTTCACTTCGTCGAAGACCTGGACACCGTCGCCGTCGACCAGCCCGGGAATCCCGCCATACCGGGATCGAGTCTCGGATTGAATGCCGGCGCCGAAATCGATTTGTTCGCAGCGACGCCCCACGCGGGTCCCTCCGCAGGAGCGAGCGTCGCGTTTTTTGTCGATACGACCCAGAACGACCTCACCCTGAGTTCGGGCTCGACGAATTATGCGGGCCTCGCGATCACGGGTGCCGACATTCGCATCAACCCGATCTTCGCCTGGTCGCTCAATGGATTCGAAATCCTGCTCACCCACGAGATCGGGCATGCCCTCGGCCTGGCGGATCTCGAAGCGCCATTCTCCTCGGGCGTCGTGTCGGGCTTTATCGATGACGACTACGACCCGACGAGCAGTGCGACGGCGCTGAATACGCTGACGAACCCGTACGCGTTCCTCGTCAATCCCCTCGATCCGGATGCCAGTCCGCTGCAGTCGTTCACGGGGAATATTGATGCCGATCCGGGCATTACGACTGCGGGGGTCGAGTTGTTGATGGAGAGCAATGGGCTCTTCGATCTGGTGTCTGCCACCCAGAAAATCCAGAATGATGATGTCGCGGGCCGGCAGTTCTTGTATCCGGTCGTGGTTCCGGAGCCCGGGATGGGGTTGATGCTTGTGTTCGGGACAGCGACCCTAGGGGCTGCTTCGCGACGCCGCAGTCGCGGCAGGAGGTAGACCCCCAATGGGCGCAGTCGATACGATCACGGGCTACACGCATATCAATATTCTGGTCGATGACCTCGAAGCGGCACATCGCTTCTACATCGACACCCTCGGCTTTGAAGTACTGCCGAGGCCCGACTTCGGCGGGTTTCTCGGGGCGTGGTATCGGGTGGGCGCGCTCCAGCTCCATCTGAGCGTGGTCGAAGAAATGCCCGACCTGAAGGGCGGCTTTCCTCATCTCGCGTTTCACATTCCCAGCGAAGTCTTCGATTCGACGGTCGATGCACTCAAGAGCGCGGGCGTCGAATTCCTGGGCGATGCGATGGCCCGCGAAGACTTTGGCGAGCCCGTCCGCGCGATCTTCTGCAAGGACCCGTCGGGCAATCCGATCGAGCTCACGGATGTGCCGCCTTTCCAGGACTGACTGCAAGGTTCAGGACTGACTGCAAGGTTCAGGACTGATCACTCGTTCGTTCGCTGGGACGAACCAAGTGTTGTGCTCGGGCAGGTGTCCCATGTGACACCGTTCGGTGTTCGTATGGTACCTTCCGCGTTGGAATAGCGGCTGCCGAGTCAGGAAGGGAGGTCCCGGAAACCACCACACCAAGTCGATGCCCGTGCCCTCGAGTCCGGGGCAGTTCGGGGCCGGTGTTCCTTCGAAGGATCGACCGGGCGCGGGCTCGCATGTGGAGGCGCAAGCCATGCGAGCGAAGAAGGATGTGGACCTTTGTGTTGTCGTCCCCGGGTATCCGGATCCGGGGAATGAGCGGACCCCGGTCGTAAGCCCGCGAACACGACCGATCGCGCAGGCACTGATGCTCCTGCTGACGAGTCTGATGTTGGGTGGCCTGGCGGGATGCGCGTCGCTCCCGGACGCGCCGAGTCTCACGGAGCTCGAGACGATCGACGGGCTCAAGGCGCGAGAGATCGATGCCCCTGGCCGACTCTTTTTGCGAGATGACCACCAGATTGGCGCTTACGACGCGTTTCTGATCTCGGAGTCGACGATCTCCTACGACCGCCAATCGCGCGTGTTGCCGGAGATCATGGAGGCGACTTTCCTGGCCGCTCTTGAGCAGTCGCTCTATGACGCTGCGGAGGACGCGGAGATCCCGATCGTGGATGTGCCCGGGACGTGCGTGATGGAAGTGGGGATGCGCCTGGCAGACGTCGTGGTCGATCGGGCAGGGGCAGAGCGATTGGGAACGATGACGCTCGTGATGGAGTTTCGGGATACCGAGAGTGGGGCACCCCTTCTCCGTTATGCGACGCAGAACACGATCGAGAATGAGGGGACGGGGATCCCGCGGAGCGAACAGTTCCAGACGGCGTTCGAGGGGATGGTCGCCGAGATGGAGATCAGCGGGGCATTGCGAGCCGCAGGCCTCACGAATAACGCGACGCGACCGGGCTGCCGAGGCACCCTCGCCGAGCGTGGTCAGTCAGGGCTTCCGGCGGTCTCTGCCTATTAGTCAGCGGCGCCGGCCGGACTGGGCAACAACGACTTCGTAGCGGCCGCCGTTGCCGATATACGCGTTGCCAATTCCGCCGGTGATGCTGACACAGAGAGCGCCCAGGAGGGCGGAGCCAAATCCAAGGACCTCAAAGCCGTCGAGCAGCCAGGCGACGATGCCGAGCATGCCGGCGTTGATGACCCAGAGGAAGAGGCCCAGGGAGAGGACGGTAATCGGGATCGTCAGGACGATCGCGATTGGGCGGACGACCGCGTTCACGACGCCGAGGAGGAGCGCCGCAATCAGCAGGGTGGCTGTGTCATCGACGCGAATCCCCGAGACGAGGCTCGAAGCGACCCAGAGGCCGACAGAGGTGATCGCGAGTCGAACCAGAAATCCGTTCATGGGGGACCTTTCACGAGTCTCGATGCGCTGGGGGCCAGCGCTTCCTGATTCAGCAATCTCGACACAGAGAGGAGCCCGGCAACCCTCGCGAGAGGATTATTCGCAGAGAGCCTCAGCTCGTCCTCGGCGGGGTCTTCTTTGCCGTGTGTACGCGCCAATCTCCGCTCTCGATCCAGCTTCGGTGGGGATCGGAATTGGGGAGCGGCTGGTTGTACACGTAGAGCCACGCGCGTTCGCCTGCGGGCTCAAGCATCTCGATGTGCTCCCGTAAGTAGAGGGAGACGTCCGGCGCGTGCGGATCAAATCCCTCGAAGGCGTCGAGGGCCAACGTGACTCGCTCGTCGAGGATCTCGAATAATTCGCCATGCACGCGCGCCACGTGTCCGGCCTTGGAGCGACTTGGGACCAATCCCGGGTACGCGCCCAGATCATGCAATTCCCCCGCGCACAGACAGGGCCCGAGGTATCTCAATCCATCTTCGACGCCGAGCTCATCCATTGCGCCGAGGCCTCGCATGAGGGTTCCGTAGAAGGCGATCAGGTCTCCGGCTTGCGGCGTTCTTGCGCCGCTCTTCACTCCGATCTGCATAGTGGGGGGGGCGCCTAACGCTGGCCTAGCGCCTCATCGCAGCGCGAAGATTGATGAGTGCCTCATAGGGGCTCTCGACGACTCGTGCATTGCTCAGCCATTCCGGGACGCCGCCACCGGGTTCGAGATGCATCGAGAAGGTGACCCGACTTCGATTCTTCTCAAGGGGCTCGATTCGCCAGAAGCCCCGGGCTTTGCGCACGCGGACTCGATCGGTTTGTTCCGGATAGAAATCTGGGGCAGCGGTGACATTGATCTGGATGGCGCCGCTGGCCGGATCACGCTCGAGCACGCTGCGCAGGACGTTGTCACGATCGCTGACGGGCCATGGCGCATCCATGACCGAGTACTGATACGAAACCGCGCCCTGGCGATCGAGCAACTTGGACTCGGGGGTGCTGGGGAACCAGTCTTTGAAATGATCCGAGTCGCGAATGAACGTGACGATGCGCTCCGCCGGAGCTGGGATTTCGGCAACGCCCTTGAACTCCTTGATTCCAGAGCCGGCGACCGGGCGCGTAAAGACCTTGACCCCTTCTGTATCGCGATTCAGCTCCCAATCCGCAGCAAAGGCCACGGGAGCCGCGCACGCGATGAGGAGAGTCACGATGAGTTGGGATGCACGGAGTTGAGGGTTGAGGCTGGAAGGCGATGCAATCGAACGAGACATGATCAGGAGTCCTTTCGATGTCGCCGTAAAAGCTTCGGCGGCAGCGAGAATCGGGCGGGCACGCGAATAGTCTAGCGATCCTGACTGAATCGCCCGGAGTTCCCCCGCGCGCGTTGTGTGGCGCTAAGGTTGGGCGCCTCGGATTCGCGATCCGCGGATCCACCCCCCACTTTCAGGAGCGCAGCTGCCATGTCCCGTCTCGAAGGAAAAGTCGCCATCATCACAGGAGCCGCACGCGGTACAGGCGAGCAGACTGCCCGACTCTTTGCGGACGAAGGCGCAAAGGTCGTGATCGGTGATGTGCTCGAAGAGGAAGGCCAGGCGACCGCGCAGGATATTGGCGACGCCGCGCTCTTCGTGAAGCTCGACGTCACGAATCCCGAGAGCTGGGCGAATTGCGTGGAGGCGACGACTGCGGCATTCGGTGCGCCGACCACCCTCGTGAACAACGCTGGGTTGCTCCATATGGAGTCGCTCCTCGACATCGACCCGGATCGCTATGAGCAGCTCTGGAAGGTCAACCTCAAGGGTCCGTTTCTCGGTATGCAGGCAGTGGCCCGCGCCATGGAAAGCACCGGCGGCGGTTCGATCATTAATGTGTCGTCCGTGGACGGCCTGTCCGCGAAGAATGGACTCGGAGCCTACGTGCCGACGAAGTGGGGCCTTCGCGGCCTCACCCGCGTCGCCGCTCTCGAACTCGGCCAGCGCGGTATCCGCGTGAACGCGGTCTGTCCCGAGGCGGGTGGCCCGGGCATGCGTCGCGAGTTCACGCCGGAGTCGATCGACCCGATGGACACGCTCGCCTTCACCCACGACGCGATCCCGCATAACCAGAAACGCCCAGGCATCGAGATCATCCGCGACATCGCGCGCATGATCCTCTTCCTCGCCTCGGACGAGAGCCTCTCCTGCACGGGCGCGGACTATCCCGTCGACGCCGGATGGACGGCAGGGCGTCGCCTCAAGTTCAACCCGGGATACAAAGCCGACTGAGGGCCGACTGAGGGCCGACGCGTGTTTCGCTCAGGGCAGTCCGAGAAGTTCGACGGTGTCTGCCGTGGTGGCGACGGGTCGGCCGACCTTCGCGCAGAGTTCGACCGCTTCCCGCATCAGCTCCTCATTTGAGGGGCTGCGGTCCGGTGAGTAGAACTCTTCGACCCCGATATGGAGGTGGCCGCCGCGCTCGAGGGCGAGGCGGGCGATTGGTGTTTCCATGAGGTCGCCGCCCCAAACCGAAACGGACCAGGGAAGATCGGTCCCTTCGAGCATGTCGAGGTAGGCGAGGAGTCCGTATTCCGTCGGCATCAGGCCGAACGTTACGCCGGGCGTCGTCGACATCAGCCCGTAGTCGCCGCCGAAGTAGAACTTGACCATCGTGCCAGCGGGCAGCTTTCCCGCGCGATGATAGGCGAGGGTGGTGCGCAGCGAGTTCGGTTCATAGATCCCGAGTGCCGGTCCCATCTTTAGCCGATCGCAGAAAGCGAACGCATAACGACAGTCGTCATAAGAGACGCCGTACACGCCGCCGACGGGCAACCCGTCGGGCCCCGGCTGTCCGATATTGGTCGAGCCCGGATCGAAGGCACACATGCGGACGGGGACCTCTTGGGAGAGGAGCTCGATGTGTTCGAGTTTGTCGGCCATGCCCGGGGAAGCGGTGAGGGTGGGGTACCAGAGTGCGTCCGGTCGCTCGTCGAAGACCGGCCGCCAGGCTTCGAGGTAGTCATCCGCCGCAGCGCGACCGGTGAGACCGATGTCGGCGTTATGCGCATGAACGATCGTGGCGCCGAGCTCGTAGGCGAGTAGGGCATCGCGCCGGATCTCCTCGGGCGTGGTGGGCACCTCGGGGTTCTTCTCCTTGGTGGTCATGCCATTGATGGCGGCTTCCAGGATGACGGGTGTCTCGAGCGGGTTCATCGACTCTGCTCCTCGTAGGCGGTGACCCGTGGGATCCTACCAGCGTGGGTCGCCTCCGATCGACCCTCGGCCGACTCTTGCTCAATGCGGAGCCCTCTCAGGCGTCGGCAACTCCCCGCGGGCCCGGCCTCAAGTCCCTTCCCAACTCGGCCGATCACCGGAGGGCAGCGCCGCGTTCTCATCCCGCGGCCAAGGAGGCGTCCTCGATGACGACCCGGAATAGAGATTCGTTCGTTCGTCCCCTGATCGGCCTACTCGCGCTGGCCACGCTGGTGCTTTCCGGTTGTGTGGGAACGGCGTGGAAGCAGACCCTCGAAGAGGACACCCCCGCCGCCTACTACCGGTTCATGCGGGACCACGCGGATTCGGAGTTCGCCGGGGAAGCTCGCGAGCGTCTCGAGTTTTACAAGCTTCGCCGCGAGCCGACGTTAATCGGCTTTGACCGATTCCGTCGGCAGTATCCCGACAGCACGCTCACCGAGCAGCTCTACCCCGCGCTCCAGAAGCCGGCCTTTGAGGCCGCCCGCGCGGCCGGAACGGCGACCGCCTACCGAGCGTTCCTCGACGGATTCGCAAGCGGCGAATACGCCGTGCGAGCAGAGGGCAACGCTGTCTTCGTCGAAGCGGAAGGCTTTGGCGGGGATCCCGATCAGCTCGCCGCCTTCGCGGCCCAATACCCGACCAGCGATTTCTCCGCGGAAGCACTCCGCACCGTTGAAGCGGTCGCCTCGCGCCGCTCGTCTAGTTTTAGTCGCATCGGGCTGATCCTCGAAGTGGCTCCCGACACCGCCGAGTATGCGCGCGTCCGCGCCGCGCTCGTCGATCGCCTCAAGAAGCTCGCCGAATCCTCCCGCACACAACTCGTTGTCCTGCCCGAGGGCGCGACTCCTTCCCAGGTTCGCGGCTTCCCGACGGCGCGTCTCGAAGTGACGCATCACGAGAAGGCCGTAGGCCAGGCCGTTGAGACGGGCCAGCTCGCACGTCCGGCGATGTTAGGCACGACCTCCGTCGCGCTCCGCGATAAGGAAGGGGCGACGCCGATCGCTGTGCGCCGATTCGAGCTGCGCGTCGAAGATAAGCGCCATGTCTCGGGTACGTCGGTGCTCTTCTCTCAGAATGCCGCGAAGTATTGGAGTGAGTTCTTTGTGCCCATCGCCGGATGGCGCAACGATCAGACGGTTCGCCCGCCGATCGATTTTGCGCGTCCCGTCGTAGATGTCGACGGAGTGGGCGACCGAACGGTCGTGCTCTACGAAGACGGTGATTTCGATCTGATCGGTCTCGCGGACCCGACTCGACCGGTCACCCTCGTGTCCTACGCGCGATCCGAGGATTACAAGAAATGGACCGGCGTGCGTGTGATCGGAGATCGCATCGCGATCTACGGCGAAGAGGGCCTTGAGATCGTTCGGTTCACGCCGAAGGGGCCGATCGCGGAGAGGACCTGGGATCGCGGTGAGATTGGTCGCGTGCTTTCGATGACCCCGATGGGCGATCAGATTGTCACGGTCGGCGCGAAGGGGATGCAGCTCGTTGACCCGGCGACGGGCACGATTCGCCGCGTGATGCGCCGCGTGCTCAAGAGCGTGGATCATGTCGGGGAAACCCTCGTTTTCGTCGATGGCGAGTCGGTCTATCTGACGAACCTCGAGCTTCTGGCGGAGAATCGGGTCATCGCGCAGATGAAACTCGGCAAGACGTTTGGCCCGAACGGCGTGCGCGTCGTAGACAACGCGGCGATCGTGACAGGGCCCGGCGGTGCACTCGTGATCGATCTGCGAAATCCGCTGAAGCCGCGCGCCGTTGCGAAACTGGCGACGCGCGAGATCGGCGAAGTCGTCGATGCGTCGCGGGTGCGGGGGCGTACCTTCCTGGTGGGGGAGCGGGGCCTGCAGCTGCTCACCCGTCGTCTCGATCGCGTCGAAGAAACGATCGACGTCGGCCCGCGGAACCGCGTGAGCGTCATGGGGCGACATCTCGTCACAGCGAATGGTTCAGGAATTCAGGTCGTGGATTCGACGCCCTGGGCCACAGAAGCAACACCCGCGGCGACGCCGGGTCGCTAGTTCCGTCGATTCGATTTCGTCCGGCCGTCGTCGCGTTATTCAGGGTCGCGGCGCGGCCGTGGCGGATCGAGTTTCGGCACCGATATCCGGGGGCGTCATTCCACGACGAACGAGGGTGACCTCGGGGCCCTTGCGGTAGAGCGGCATGCGATGCCCCATATAGGTCTCGTCTTCGGCGTCGAACCAGAACGAGTAACTGGGGAGAACGCGACTGGCGAGCCAGGCGAGGGCGGTGCCGAAGTCGGGGCCGTACTCGATTTCGATGACGGGTCGGCCTTCGTGGACGTGCTTTCCGCCGCGCACCGCGATCATGTTATGCAGGACGGGGCCATCGCTTCCGCAAGCCGCGATCTGGAAGCGCAACGAATCCACGTCGCCGCGGACCAGGGGCCGGAAGAAGAACATCATCGGCACGTTTACCACGCGGTCCTGGTCCGGGATGGCGACATGCTTGCCGCCGAGCTTCGATTCTTCGTCGGGGTAGCAGCTGACTCGACTCGCCTTGTGGTCGACCACGAGGAGGGGGAAGGCGGTTCCGTTCTTCGCTCGGGAACGCGAGCGCTGCTCGATGATTCGGAGGGCGACGGCTTCGCCTTCGGGAGCGGCGGTCGAAGCGCCAATGATCGGGGCGAGCGCGGCTTCTGAGATATTCGAGCCGCCGTCCGCTGCGCGCATCGTGACCAACATTCGGCGCGTTCCGTCCGCCTCCGTTTCGACTTCGAGGCGGGACTGCCCGATGGCCAGACCTTCCTCGTCGAAGGTCGTCGCTCCGATGCCTTCGATCACGCTCGGGGCGATCAGAGTTAGGCCGGATTCGGCCTGGGCCGTTAGGGCACAGGCGAGCGCAACGAACGCTGCAACAGCGGAGATTGGGCCGGGGGCTTTCGAGATGAACGAGGAGACAGACATACCCCGGATGAACCAGGGCGATCGGGGGGACACGGGCATGGCGAATACGGTACCTGAAAAGTCGCTCGTCCTGCCCCGGCGTGGGGCGCGACGAGCGAAAGTTCTCACGAACGTTGAAAGAGTTCGCTTATTCGAAACGTGGCCTACTCGAAGCGCGACAATAGATGCACCGCGAGGGCCCGGCGCTCTTCGTCACTCAGATCGAAGACCGGCATCGGGGGGGTCGGCGTGAGGAAGAACGTCGTCAGGGTGTCGAGAGAATACTTGGCGCCGAGGCCATCGAGGGGCTTGGCCACAATCCCCGGCAGGGCCTGATCCGCTTCATGACAAGTCGCGCAGGCGTTCGCCACGTAGAGCGCATGCCCTGCGAGGTCGAGTCGCTCTTGGGCCTCGGCGTCGAGTTCGGCGAGGGGATTATCGATTGCCCTCGGCTGCGCGGCGGGGACGCTCAGGCTCGCGGCGGAGCCCGCTTCGCCGCGATGGACGCGGTAGATCGCGCCGGCGTAGTCGTCGCTCACGTAGATCGAACCGTCCGTCCCTTCGATGACATCCGCGGGGCGGCCGATGACGTCCTCGTCGATTTCGAAGCCGGTCAGGAAGTCGCGCTCGGTGATCGCGCCGTGCGCGTCCCAATGCAGAGAAACGACCTTGTAGCCCGAGAGCCGGGATCGATTCCAGGAGCCGTGGAGGGCAACGAGGGCGGCGCCTTGCAGGGCGGGCGGCGTAGCGGGACTTCGCAGGAACGTGATGCCGAGGGGGGCGTTATGCCCACCGAAAGCGTGGGCGTGCGCGATCGTGGCAGCGACCCGGTCTTCGTTGCCCTCGCCGAAGTCGGGATCCGCATCGGTGCTGCCGTCGGGATTGGCATTGGCGTAGGGCCAGCCGTAGAAACCGCCGCGCTCGACCCGGTTGAGTTCGCAGGCGGGGTAGTCGTCGCCGAGTAGGTCGCGGCCGTTATCCGTCGCGTAGAGCTCGTTCGTTCCGGGCCGCCAGTCGAAGCCGACGGAATTGCGGAGGCCCGAGGCATAGATCTCCCCGCCGCTGCCGTCGGGTTCGAAGCGCATGATCGTGGCGCGGCGCTCGTCTTCTTCTTCGCAGACATTGCAGCTCGAGCCGACGTGGAAATAGAGGCCGCCATCCGGGCCGAAGCGGACGGTCTTCGTCCAGTGATTCTCGCCGGGGGGAAGGCCGGTCACGATGGGCTCGACCGGTCCGGTCGCGGAAATCGTATCAAGGCCGGACTCGGAGATGGGGACACGGACAATGGCGCCGGTCTCGCCGACGTAGAGGTAGCCGCCGTGGAAATCGAGGCCGTGGGGGCGATCGAGTCCCTTGAGGAGAACGCGATTCCCGTCGGACCGGCCATCGCCATCCCGGTCGGCCAGCACGTGCAGGATCTGGCCCTGACGGGGCTGGCTCAGCAGGAGGGAGCCATCCGGGCTGAAGCGCATGAAGCGAGCGTGGCTGAGACCCTCCGCATAGAGCTCGACCCGATAGCCGTCCGGGGCCTGGAACCGTCCCTGAACCGTATTTTCGTCCGGGGCATCGACCGTCTTGCCGAAGAGCATCGAGCTCAGCATCGGCCCTCGGACCACCATGCCCTCCGGCAGCAGCAGGCTGCAGGCGGCCAGGCCCCCGACGAGCACGATTCCCAGTCCCATGACGATTTTTCGCATTTCACCCTCCAAAATTGCCGGCGCGAGAGTACTCTACGGCCCCGATCGCGCCCGCCCGAAAAGGGGACCCACGGCCCATCCGGCTTCGCGGACGAGCCCCGGAATTCTCGGCTTTCTACCCCTCGGGACCTTGACGAAAGCCCTTGTCTGGCGGATACATAGGCGCTCTTTCCCGGCCGATCCGGCCGGAGGCAGGTAAATCCACATGCAGAAGATCAGAAGAGGCGACCTCGTCCAGGTTGTGAGCGGTGCCGGTGCGGCAAGCGCAACACAAGGCCGAGTCATTGCAGTCGACCCCCAGAAGGGACGCGTTCGCGTCGAGGGAGTCCGACTTCAGAAGCGACATCTCAAGCCCGGGCGCAGCGGCGCTCGTGAAGGCGGGATCGTCGAGACCGAAGGTTTCATCGATGCATCGAACGTGATGCTCGTTCATCCCGGCGACAACAAGCCCTCGCGCATTCGAATCGAAGACCGCGACGGCAAGCGCGTTCGCGTGTTTGCGCGCGGCGGCGAAGAGGTCCCGGAGCCGTAAGCGGTTCTGGCCGGTTCAGCCGGGTGGCAAGCTAGAGGCCGGATGACGCGTACGCGCATCGGCTCTCAGGAGTACGAAGATGGCGAAGAAGGGCAAGCGCGAGCAGATCAAGCTCGAGTCGACGGCGGGAACGGGTCATTTCTACACGACCTCGAAGAACCGCACGAACACGCCGAACAAGCTTGAGTTCATGAAGTACGACCCCAAGGCGCGCAAGCACGTCCTCTACAAAGAGACGAAGCTGAAGTAGTCGGGCCTTGGCTGCCTGAACCTGCAAAGGCCTTCTGGCCAGCGCCGGTGGGCTCGCTAAGGTTTCGAGGCCGCACCGACGGGGGTCGGAGGCGGATTCGGTCAAACGGGCAGGACGCATCAAGCGCCGCTCGACAACGCCCGAAGGCAATGACCGAAGAAAACTCGAATCAACGAACACGACGCCCGGCAAGAATAAACCGACCGGGCGGAATAGAGAGGGATTTCGAATGGCGTGGGTGATCACCCGAATGTGTCGCGACTGTGTGGATATGGCATGCGTTGAAGTGTGCCCGGTCGACTGCATCGTGCAGCACAAGAACAAGGGCGACGCCGCTGGCTACGAAAACCAGCTCTACATCGATCCCGAAGAATGCATCAACTGCGGCGTATGCGAGCCGGAATGTCCGTGGGAAGCCATCTTCGAAGATGAGCAGGTCCCGGCGGTCTTCGAGGCCGATGTCGCAGAGAACGCGAAGATCGTCGATGAACGTGACGACTTCGAAGTTCCGGAGCGCGACGATGTCGACGTCCCGAGCACCGACCAGATCTCCGCGAATAAGGAGAAATGGGGCTACGCCGGCTGAACAGTAAAAAGCGCGCGGAGCGCGCTTTTTTGCCAGGGCCGAAACGAAATACGGGCCAGCTTCCTTTGGAAGCTGGCCCGTTTTCGTTTCTCACCGGCCGACCAAAGGTACTGACGTCGACTCGCGCGGTTGCGCTCGCCGACGTTGCGGGCGTTGGGGTGCGCGCCTTGGGGCGGCGGGTCAGATGCCGGCTTCGTCGAAGGCTCGGGCCATGATGGGGACGATGTTGGCTAAGGCTTCTTCGCTTGGCGGTGCCGGGAGGAGGGTGGTCCAGCGTTTGAGTTGTTCGATGGCTTGGTAGACGAGCATCCATTTGCCGCCGATGGGGGTGGCGCCGGCGGCTTCGGCGTCGAGCAGGAGCTGGGTCTTTTCGGGCGAGTAGACGGCGTCGAGGACGGTCATGCCGGGGCGGAGATGGGCGGCGTCGATCGGGGATTGCATTTCGTTGAGGCCGACGCTCGTGGTGTTGATCAGGATGTCGGGACTGAGGTCTGCGAGGCGTTCGAGGGGGCCGGCTTCGGTCGCGCCCAGATCGTCGACGAGCTGTTGGGCGCGTTCGACGGTTCGGTTGAGGACGATGACCTCGCAGTTGCGTTCGCGGAGGGCGTAGGTGAGGGCGCGGCCGGTACCGCCGGCGCCGAGCACGACGGCGCGCTGTCCCTGGACGGGGTTCGCCCGTTCGAGGGCGCGGAGGCCGCCGAGCCAATCAGTGTTCGTCCCGATCCAGCGATCGCCGTCGAGGGTGATCGTGTTGAGCGCACCGATCGCGCGGCAGACGGGTTCGACCTCATCGACAAAGGCCATGATCGATTCCTTGTGCGGAATCGAAACCGCGAGCTGGCGTACACCTTGCTCGCGGAGTTCGGCGAGTCGCGTCTCGAGGTCTACGGGCGGAACGTCGTGGGCCGTGTAGGTCGCATCGAGTCCGAGTGCTGTGTAGGCGGCGCGATGCATCGCCGGCGACCGTGTATGGCCCGCGGGATGGAGAACGATCCCACACTCAAGGGAGGCCTGGGTCATGACGCGCCGTTGGTGTTGTCGGCCTTGCTCCGGTCGAAGGCGGCTTTCAGGTCTTCCCAGACAGCGCGACGATTCTCGGGTGTGTACTGCCGGAGGACGTAGGCCGGGTGGAGCGTCGGCATGAGCGGGATGCCTTGATAGTCGTGCCAGGTTCCGCGCACGCGGGTGATCGCGATCTCGCGGTCGAGGAGCAGGCTCGCTGCGGGCTTGCCGAGGGTGACGATGACCTTGGGTTGGATCGCCTGGATCTGTCCGTCGAGGAAGGGCCGACAGGCGGCGACTTCGGGCGGGAGAGGGGTTCGGTTCTGGGGCGGGCGGCACTTTACGATGTTGCAGATGTAGACCTCGCTGCGCGGGATCCCGATACCCTTCTCGATCATCTGCGTGAGGAGTTCACCGGCGCGGCCCACGAAGGGCAGCCCGCGCTTGTCCTCCTCCGCACCGGGGCCTTCGCCCACAAAGAGGATGTCGGCATTCGGGTTGCCGTCTCCAAACACGATCTTCGATCGCTTCTCGCAAAGACCGCATCGCTGGCAATCGCCGAGATGCGCGCCAACCTCGTCGAGGGAGGGCTGACGGCCCGCCCAGGGGACCGGTGCCCCGATTTCGACCGGGGCACTGAACGTGTGGGCCGGCGCGGACTTCGGCTGGTTCGCGGGCGCTGGGCGTGGCGGGGCCGGTGCCTGCGTGGGCGTGGGCGTGGGCGTGGGCGAGGTTGAGAGTGAGGGTGAGGCTTCCGGGGCCGCCGCAGAGGCGGCGGGCGGGGGCGCGAGCCGTTCAAACTCACACACGTCTTCCTCGACCAACTCGCGGACGAGCGCCGCCGCCGCACCGGCGATCTCACGCGCTTCTGCAATCGGATCGAGCTCGACGTCGGCCATGGACGGGGCTTAGCTCCGCGGTTCGGCGCTGGGTGCGGGTGCGTGCTCGAAGGCGTGCTGCAAGAGCTTGCGATCATGCGCCGCCGCGAGGCTGCGAGCCGCTTCCGGGTCCGTCACGTCGTGTGCGGGGACATGGAAGGCCGATTCGCCAGCCCGGGTAGCGGCAGATTCGATCGTGCCGTGGCGCTGATCGTCGATGCGCTGCTCGACTTCGAAGGGGAAGCCCGGGTCGTTCGCGTCGTCGTGGCAGGTGCCACAGACCTTGAGGATCACGCAGGAGTCGCACTTGTCGCCGAGGGACAAGATCGTCCCGACCCGCTTCGCACTCTCGCCGATATGGTCGCCGCCGGGGCCGTGGCACGACTCACAACCGACGCGTGCGAGGTCCGGATGCTCAGCGACTGGGGCACCGGAGGGGAAGCCTCCGGGCTTTCCGTAGGCCGTCGTATGACATTGCAGGCATTCGGCATTGCCCGCTTCTCCCTTGGTCTCGAGGGTAGCGACGGCGTGGCCGTGCGGGCTCTTCGACCAGGTGTCGAATTCCTTCGTGTGACAGCTCTGGCAAGCCGCGGAGCCGACGTAGTCAGCGCTGGTCGGCAGGAGGCTGCGGTTCGGACCCGCGCCGCCTAGCAGCACGCTGCGCTCGTCATTCGAAAGGGCCGCGATCTCTTTGTGCGAAACCCGCGGATGGAACCCTTCGAAGTCGAAGCCGAGGGAATGCTTGGGCGTATGGCAGGTGCTGCAGACCTGGGCGTAATCGGGCTTGCCCGCGTGTGGGCCCTCGGTCGCCGTCGGAACGAAGCCCGGCGAGAGGTGCGGGCCGCCGCGTCCGTGGCAGGATTCGCAGCCGACATCTTCGAGGTGTGCGGGGCGTCGGAAGAAGTCGTAGCCGCCCGGTTCCTCGTAGCCGACGACGTGACAGCCGATGCAATCCTTGCGTCGGTCGGCCTCGTGGGTGACGAGGGTGTCAAAGGCGGTCGAATGCTTCGTGTACTGCCAGGTCGCGTACTCCTGAGCGTGGCAGGCGCCGCAGGCGTCGTTGCCGCTGTAGCCCTTGGGATCGAGCAGCATGGGAACGCGGCCACCCGCGGCGCGGGCCGCCTGCATGCGCAGCATTCCGCCGTCGCGCGTCTCGTTCCAACCTTCGCTGCGGTGGATGATGGCGCCGCTTGGATCGACGACGGTCACGACGGGAACGCCGCCGGTCACGCCCCAGTTCTGCGCGGCATCGCCGCTGGGATCGAGGTAGGGGTCGAAGAAGTCAAGCTTGAGATCCGCCAGGGATTTGCGAATCGCGCTGGGCGCGTTCTGAACCGAGATCGCGACGAGGCGGGGTTCCTGGTCGTCGGGCAGGCCGTCGAGGATGCCCTTGATCGCTTCGAGGGCGCGATGGCAATGGGGGCAGGTGTGCAGGAAGAAGATCACGATGGCAGCGCGCCCCTTGAGTTCGGACGTCTTCAGAATCTCGCCATTGGACATCGCCATTACGCCGAGCTCGGGGGCCTGCGGGTAGGCGAGGAGAGCGCCGTCGGCGTCTCCACTTCCGCCGCCAATGCGCATCTCTTTGCGGAGACGTTCGATTGCTACGGCCTCGATGTCGCTGTCTTCAGGGAAGTGCGCGACGCCGAAGGTGACGTAGCCATCGGCGTCGACACCAAGCAGGGCGACCGGGGCGGTGAGGCGGAGTTGGCCGCTGATCGTGCCGCTGCTGTCATCGATGACGGGGAAGGTCAGGTCCTGGGCCTTCGCGAAATCACGCAGCTTGGATGAGCTCGATCCGATGCCGACGCCGATGACCTTGAAGTTGTTCGCGCTGGCTAGACCGGACAGGGTGTTGGCCGCCCGCGCGACTGGCGTCGAGGTGGCGACTTCAGGGTTGAAGAAGAAGAGAACGAGCCGCGTGCCGAGCAGGTCGCGCATCGAGAGGTTCGTGCCCGCGAGAGTCCGCCCGGAGAAGCTGGGGATAGGACGCTCGTTTGGATGCCGCGCGGCCTTCTCGCCTTTGGCGGCCTTGCTCGATGGATTCGTTCGGTTGGTCGAGACGGTGGCCACGGTTGCGGATGCATCCGCATGCGAATGCTCGCTCGTGTCCGCCGCGGAGGGCGTCGCGTCGCCTGCTGCGCCCGGCGCCGGGCCGTCGTCGCTGCAGCCCAGGGACAGGGCGAGCGCGGTCAGCAGCACGCCGATCGTCGCTACGCGACGAAGGTCAGCGAGCCGCGTGTAAGCGGCGAGACAGGCGAGGAACGGACGGCGTCGGATCGATTTCGGCATGGCGGGCAGCGTAGCAGCCCAGGCCTCGCTGAGGTCCCCAGGAGCGGATCGTGGCCTACCCGTGGCTAGATGTGGTTATGCGTGCCTGCCCGACTCGGTCAGGAAATCGCCTTCTGGCGTTCCTTGAGTTCCGCGACCAGGGCCTTGAAACCGGCGTTGCCCGGCTCGAAGGTGAGGGCCATCTGAACGTTCTGGATCGCGCCGGCCAGATTGCCCGCCTTGATATCGGCTTCCGCCTTGCCGTGGAATTGTCGTCCCTGGGCGGTAGCACCGCGGGCTTCGGCCTTGCGCTGCTCGGCGTGGGCGTTCTTGGCCTCAGCGATCTGCATGCGAAGGATCGTGCTGCCTTCCCGCTTGGCGTCGTAGGCCTGTCGGCGCCGCGAATCGCGAAGGACGCAGTAGGCCTCGGTGATGCGCTTCGAGATGCGACCGCAATGCTCCCGGAGATCCTCGGAGAGATTACGATTCGCGTCCGGATGAAAGCTCCGGGACGAGGCGTGGTAGGCCTTGCGAATCTCTGCCGTCGACGCCTTCGGCTCCACATTGAGGAGCTGATAGTAGTCGAGCTCGTCCATGATTCGGACGAGCGCGGAAATCTCGAGCGGGTCGATCGCAGTACTCATCGAAGACCTACTTCTCCTCTTCCGTCAGTTCGATTTCGGGGCCGGACAGGTCGGTGCCGCTCGTGTCGAACAAGCCATCGTCGTCCGCGTCAACTGGGGCCGTCGCGAAGCCTTCGGGATCGTTCGATGCCACGGTGGGCACGTCGAGCGTGATGTCCTCACCCGCCAGATCCGCTTCTTCGGCGAGCGAGATCAGCTCGTCGTCGTCGAGGAGGTCCAGCTCTTGCTCCGCGGCGGAAACACCGGCTTCATCCGCGAGTTCGAGTTCCGGGCCGCGACCTTCCGAGAGGTCGACGGTGCCGTCGCCGAAGGGTGAGTCGGTGGCTGCCGGGGCCACCGCGGCTGCGCCCCCGCCTTCGTCCCCGGCAATCGTGATCGACGGGATCTGCTCGCCCGCCGCACGCTCGGCAGCGACGACCGTCGCGACGCGCCCGGCGACATCCTGCTCGATGATCTTTTCGATCTGCTCTTCGGCGAGGCCGGAGGAGAGGGTGATCTGGGTCGAGGCGGCCTGGCCCGTTGCCTGGTCCGCGGCGGTCACGTTCACGATGCCATCGGCATCGATCTCGAAGGTCACATCGATCTTGACGTCCGAACGCAGTCCCTTTTCAAAGCCCGAGAATTCGAACTGTCCGAGCAGGGCGTTCTCCTCGGCCTGTCGATGGTCGCCCTGGTAGACGCGGATCTGGACCGATTCCTGATGATCCTGGAAGGTCGTGAACGTCCGGGTCTGTTCGATCGGGACCGGCGTATTGCGTTCGATGACGGGCTCGGCGAGTCCACCGGCGACGCCGATGCGAAGATCGAGGGGCGTGACGTCGAGGAGCATCGAGTCGGGCGCCTCACCGACGAGCGATGCCGCATGAATCGCGGCGCCCATCGAGACGACTTCGTCGGGATCGACGTCGACCCGCGGCTCCTGCTGGAAGTAGTGGGTGACCGCCTCGCGAATCATCGGGAGACGCGTCGGGCCCCCGACCAGAATCACGCCATCGAGGTCGCGCACCGTCAGGTCCGACTGCTGCAAGGCCTCATCGCAGACCTTGAAGGTCCGCATAATCAGATCTTGCGTGAGCTGGGCGAACTCGGCGCGGGTGATCACGCGCTCGAGGCCGAGCTGCTCGCCTTCGTCATTCTTCATGACGTCTTCGATCGCGACGTGGGTCTCGTCGTCGACGGACAGGGCCTTCTTGGCATTTTCCGCGGCGAGCTTGAGCTTTTCGTACGCGTACGGATCGTTGCGCGGATTGATGCCGTACTTGGCGACGAAGTCGTCGGCGAGCAGATCCATGATCCGATCATCGAAATCGTCGCCACCGAGGAAGGTGTCGCCGCAGGTCGCCAGGACCTCGAAGATGTCCTTGCCGATCTCGAGCACCGAAATATCGAAGGTACCGCCGCCGAGGTCGTAGACCGCGACGCGCTGGTTCAGTCCCATGCCGAAGCCGTAGGCGAGGGCGGCCGCGGTCGGCTCGTTGAGGATGCGCAGGACTTCAAGGCCGGCGATGCGGCCGGCGTCCTTGGTCGCCTGACGCTGATTGTCATTGAAGTAGGCCGGGACGGTGATGACCGCCTTCGTGACCTGGTCGCCGGCGTGGGTCTCGGCGATCTGCTTCATCTCGCGAAGCACCATGGCCGAAATCTCGGGCAGCGAAAACTCTTCTTCACGGATCTCGATACGCACACCGTGATTCGGCGCTTCGACGATCTCGTAGGCGTAAACGGCTTCCGCCTTCTTCACTTCCTCAGAGAAGTAGTAGCGACCGATCAGGCGCTTCGCGGAGCTGACCGTCTGCGAGGGCGCGTGGATGACTTTTGCCTTCGCCGAGTTCCCGACTTCAACGCTGCCGTCGTCGTGAAAATGCACGACCGACGCGGAAGTTCGTTCGCCGAAGGCATTGGCGAGGACCTGAACCTCGCCGTCCTGCATCATTGACACGCAGGTATTACTCGTTCCCAGATCGATTCCGACAGCGATCTCGGCCATGGTCGTTCTCCTCAGTTGTGCAGGTGTCCGCGGGGTCGGTCGGGAGATCGGGGCATCCGATCCCGCGCATCCCGGGCCACACGCACACACCGGGTCCCCATCGCCCTTCGGGGGGCAATTGGGGCTCGGCGCTACCCCCTGCGTATCGGTCGGGCGGACGGTGGACTGAATGGCCGGGGGCCCGCCGAGAGGCCGGGAATCGGGGGTGGATTCCGCTGCCATCGACAACGCCCGATGGTTCCCGGGGCGCTGTGTGCTATTTCGGCTTAGATCCTGCGATTCTCCGCGTTCCGCTGAGAGTCGAATCCCCCATCCCTCTGGCGAGGAGCCCATCTCGATGTCCGGTCATTCCAAGTGGTCCACGATCAAGCGCAAAAAAGGCGCCCTCGACGCCAAGCGCGGGAAGATCTTCACAAAGCTGATTCGTGAGCTTCAGACGGCCGCGCGAATCGGTGGCGGAGACCCCGACTCGAATCCGCGCCTCCGCCTGATCGTCGAC
>Ga0316208_1001493_pt1 | contig 21806 bp, 18 predicted proteins | sample 3monopyrite_MG_FD_204944 | JGI IMG/M metagenome (GOLD analysis project Ga0316208, IMG submission 204944) | Microbial mat bacterial communities from mineral coupon in-situ incubated in ocean water Damariscotta River, Maine, United States -... | ecosystem: Environmental > Aquatic > Marine >...
AAAGGCCTCTCCGCTCCCCGCCCCCATCTTCCCCGCACTCGCAACAATCGCCTCAGCCCTGCTCCTCATCGCGGGCCTCCACTTGCTAAAAACCAGACGCAAACGCCTCGCCCTGGGCATGCTCGCCACCGCACAACTCGCCGTGCCCGCGACCGTTCTAAGTTTCTTCAACGCCGTCGGCTGGCACCCCACAACAACCACCGGTTTCCTCGCCGTCATATCAAACCAACTCGTCTTCGCGGTCTCGCTGTCCGCCCTGCTCACCGCCGCGATCCTCAGATTCACCACACGCCAAACTCTGTTCTCGATCGCGCTCCCGATCGCCGCAACCGCAACATGGGCGAGCTCGTTCCTGCTTGTCGTTCACGATCTCCCAGCCCAATCCATGCTCCCGCAGTTTGCCATCTGCCTCATCGCAATCGCCGCGCTCATGCTCCTCGCCGGCCACCTGCTCCACGCAAAACAACTCAGCCGAACATCGCGCGCCAACCGATCCCGCCCAAACGACGCCGCCCCACTCCTCACTACCGCCTTGCTCACACTCGCCGCTTCACTCTCCCTGCTCGCCCTCACCGCCCCCGGCTGGTACATCGGTCGCCCATTCACCCCGCCGAACCCCGCGATCACCGCCTACGCCTTCCTCGCAAACGCGCTCCTGCTCACCGCAGCCGTTATCCCCCTCATCCGCCGCGATTCCAAACTCGCACGCCGCACCATCTCGGCCGCCCGCTGGCTCCTCCCCACCCATCTCATGCTCCCGCTCGTCTTCATGGAAATCCACCACACCGCCGGCGTCGCCGCGCCCTGGCGGGCCATGCTCCTATTCGCCTCTCTCGCCTTCATAGCCGCCAGCGCCCTGCAACAGTGGCGCCCGTTCTTGCTCCCCGGCCTCGCCTTCCTCGCCGTCTGGTATGTGCGCACATCCGCGTCGCTCTCCCCCGCCGCCTCGGCCGGGTTCGCCGTCGCCACCCTCGCATCGGGCCTCGCCCTGATGTTCCTCGCCTGGCGCGCGCCAGCCTACCTCGCACAGCGCAGGCTCAAAAAATGGACCCGCGCCGCCGACGCACGCCCAGACCCGCAAGCCAACCGATCTTGGCGATAATCTCCCCTCAACCCACACTCCCCCGAACGACTACCATCTCAACATGGCAACAATCGTCGTCTTCCAGCACGGGCCGAGCCAGACTCCAGGTCGACTCGGCATGACCCTCCGCGACCACGGCTTCAAACTCGATATCCGCCGGCTCGATCTCTCCGCCCAGCAAGGCGGGCACGCCGTGCCGACCGATCTCGACAACATCCAGGGCGTCATCACACTCGGCGACACCGCCAACATTGGCGACCCGCACCCGTGGATGCAGCGAGAAATCGATTTCCTCGCCGCCGCCCACGAAGCCAAACTCCCACTCTTCGGCATCTGTCTCGGAAGCCAACTCATCGCCAAAGCCCTCGGCGGCGAGGTCGGACCCATGGATTCTCCCGAAGCCGGCTTCTGCCCCATCGACATCCAAGTCCCCGGCCAGACCGACCGCATCCTCGCGGGCCTGCCCTGGCGACACCACCAATTCCAGACCCACGCCCAAGAAATCAAAGCCCTCCCCGCCGGCGCGACCCTCCTCGCATCCAGCGAAAAATGCAAGATCCAGGCCTACACCGTCGGCGTGCGCACATACGCGTTCCAGTTCCACATGGAACTCGACCGACCCGCGATCGACACGCTCACAAAGGAACAGTCGGCCCTCTTTGCGGATGCACATCTCGACACCAACGCGATCTGCGACCAGGCCGACAAATACTACGAAAACTTCGCCCGCTTCAACGACCGCCTCGCGCTCAACATCGCTTCGTTCGGCTTCGCATCAACGGAATTGCTGCGTGCGTGACCTTCATCTAAACGAGCCGCGACCGTGAGGGAGCGATCCTCATTCATGACCCCAACCCGCCTCACAATCCGACCCCCAGCCGATTATCGTCTGGCCCGCGACGTCTGCTCCTACGGCTACTTTCTCCTCGCCCCCAACCACTGGGACCCCGAGACCCAATCCCAATTCCGCGTCCTAGATCTCGAAGCCGGCCCCGCCACCTGCCGCATCTCGCAACGCGCACCCAAGGCCCACCCTCGTCGATTGAAGGGCGCACCGCTGGGCGTCAACTTTGACCGCTCACTCTCCCGCGCCGAGCAGACCGAAGCGCGCGCACAAATCACCCGCATGCTCTGCCTCGACACCGCCGAAGCCGAAAGCAGGGCATTCCATAAAGTCGACAACCGCTGGAAAAAATCGGGACGCGCCCGCCTCTTCCGAAGCCCGACCCTGTTCGAGGACATCATCAAAACCGTCACATCCTGCAACGTCGCCTGGCCCAGCACCATCAACATGAACGCCCGACTCTGCGAAGCCTTGGGAGGCCGGAGCACCACCGGCGGCTACGCGTTCCCATCCCCCGCCAAACTCGCCCGCACCCGCGCCCCAACCCTCCGCAGCCGATGCCGCGTGGGGTACCGCGATCAACGAATCGTCGATCTCGCCAAACTTTTCAAGGCCGGCAAAATCGACGAAACCTGGCTCACAAATCCCGCAACCTCAGATGATGACGCGTTCAAGTTTCTCCTTACCCTCCCCGGCGTCGGCCCCTACGCCGGGGGCAATATCATGCAACTCCTCGGCCGCTACTCAAGGCTCGCACTCGATACCGAATCCGTCCGCCACGGCAAGAGCGTCCTGGGCTACACCGGAACCGACAAACAGATCCTCGAACAGCTCGAAGCCCACTACGAACCATTCGGTGCGCACAAGTTCCGCAGCTACTGGTTCGAACTCTGGGACTTCTACGAATCCAAGGCCGGCCCCGCGCACACCTGGGAGCGCGAAACCACCGGCAAATCCTTCACCGCCGCGCTGCTCAGAGATTGAGCCTCACCGCTGAAACGGGTACACCCGCCCGAGCCGCATGATCCCCGTCAACACGTCGAGCGCATCGCGCGATTCGCGCAGCAACGCCGGATCTGCGAGCTCGGTCGGGCTCAATGAATCGCGGTAATACTTCTCCGCCCACGCGACCAACTCGCCGTAGAGAGAATCGTCCAGAAGCGTGCGCGCGCCCAGCGCCGCGCGCTCGGCCCCGGTCATCACAACCCTCAATCTCAGGCACGCCGGGCCGCCGCCGTTGCGCATCGACTCGCGCACATCGACATACATCGCCCCGCCTAGCGCGGGCACTTCTGCCAATAGCCGATCCACGCACGCCCGCGCCGCCGGGTTTTCTTCGACCTCCATCGGCGCGACCAAAAGCATGCGCCCTTTGCCGTCCGGGTTTCCCGCTTCAGCATTTGGCAAAGTCAGCAGCTGCGAATTGAACAAGTACGTCCCCACCGCGTCGGCGATCCCGAGTTCATCCTGCGAAACCATAAACACCGTCAGCCCGGACCCGCACCGTTCGCGCAACGCCGTGCGCACACGCTCGACCGCACCCCGCGTGTTGGCGTACGCCGATTCGTGCACCAAGAGCACATCTTCGTTGCCCACCGAGATCACATCATTATGAAACACACCCGCGTCGATCGCGTCGGCGTTCTGCCGCGCGTACACCGCCCGATCCGAAACCCCGTGCAGCCGGGCGACCGCGATGCTCCCCGCCTCGCCCTGACGCGCGGGGTGTTTATGAATCCCGCAATCCAGATCGCACCCCGCCTCGGCGGGTCTGCCGAAACAAAACATCTCGACCCCCGGCTCGCCATGCCGACGGCACAGCCGCGTGTGATTCGCCGCGCCTTCATCAAATAACCTAGGCGTCGCCAGCAACGGCTCATGAACCGCGAACAAATTCTCATCCTTGAAGATCGCGCACAAAACGGCACGGGTCTGCCACGGTTCGAGCGCACGATGGCGGTTGAACGCGAGATTCGCGGGAGTCAGATGCAGCCGCCCGTCCGCCGCATCCACGCTCGGCGAGACCGTCGCAGCGTTCGCCGCCCACATCGCGCTGGCGCTGCACGCCGCCGCGAGCGCATCGGGCGCATCGCGCCCCGCCGATTCGAGCACCTCGGCATCGCTCCCGGAAAAACCGATCCGCCTCAATGAATCTACATCGGGCCGAGCCAGCGGCGGCAGCACATGCTGCACCAGCCCCATCTCGGCGAGCCGCTTGGCCTTTGCGAGCCCCTGCAACGCCGCCTTCTTCGGGCTCGAAACCGCACCCGCGTTCTTCGAACTCGCGATATTCCCGGGGCTCAGCCCGGCGTAGTTGTGCGTCGGACCCACGATCCCATCAAAGTTCACTTCCAGTGTCGGCATACGCAGATTCTAGATCGCTTTCACTTGCTCTGTAGCGTGCATGGTGAGCTTTGTTCCCGTGCCACTGACCCGACTTTGGGTCAGTGCTTCTCCATGTAACGTTGGCAATTCACAAAAGAACACTGCCCTGCGGACAGGTCAGTGGCACGTTATCTCGCAACAGAGAAACACAACACGCTCAAAGCAACCCGCCCGTGCCGGCACGCCGAGATCCATCGCAAGAAAAAACGCCCGGCATCGAGCCGGGCGCCGTTCATGAATTCACTTGACAAATCCCGGGCTCATTCCTCCGGCACATCGTCGGCCGTCACGATCGAACGGAACTTCTGCCGCAGCTCGCGGGTGATCGGGCCCTCGGCCTTGCTCACGCCGTCGCCGCCTATCACGTGCTCGGTGTCGCCGCCCTCGTCTTGCGTGATGATCCCCGTGACCGCGATCATCTCCGCCGCAGTCCCGGTCAAAAACACTTCATCAGCATTGAGGAATTCGTCGATCCGCATCATCTTTTCTACGACCTTGTAGCCGCACTCGGGCGCGAGTTTGGTCATGACAAACTCACGGGTAATCCCGTCGAGTGCCCCCGCCTCGCTCGGCGGCGTGTAGACCACGCCGTCCTTGATCGCAAAGATATTGTCGCCGGTACACTCGCTCACAAACCCTTCGAGATTGAGCATGATCGCTTCGAGCAAACCCCGGTCGAGAGCCTCGGTCTTCGCCAGAATGTTATTGAGATAGTTGAGGCTCTTGACGCGCGGGTCCAGGCACGCAATCGGCACCCGAGGCCGATTGGCAACTACTACCGTCATCCCCTCTTCGTACAACTCGGGCGGATACAACGCGATCTGGTCGGCAATACAAATTATCCCAGGAGTCGGGCAGGCCCGCGGGTTGAGCCCAAGCGTGCCGACCCCGCGCGTGACGATCAGCCGGATGTATCCATCCACGATCTCGTTCGCCTCGATGCACCGCCTCTGGATCGCGACCATCTCCTCGCGGGTGACCGGGATCTTGAGCTGGATCGCCTCGGCGCACCGCCAGATCCGGTCCATATGCTGCTTGCTCTTGAAGATCCGTCCTTTATAGACCCGGATGCCCTCGAACACGCCGTCTCCATAGAGCAGGCCGTGGTCGTAGACGCTGACCATCGCCTCGTCTTTGCCCTTCATCTCGCCGTTCACATAGATGATTGGACGCTGCAGATCGGCATCCTTGAGCATGGGTTCATCGATCGGGGCGGCCGAGGAGGTGCCTATACCGGCGTTCGGGTTCGAGGTTGTCTGAGTCATAGGGTCCTCCTTGGGAATCAAAGTATGCCTCCAGCGGGCCGTGCCCGGGCGTGCCCCGGGCCGAGTGATACGAGATAAGACCGTAGGTCGTTCGGCCCGTCAAGACTAGTATCGGCCATCCAATACCCCGTTCATATATGTAACAAATACACGATTTATAGAATCAAAATACGAACAAAATCGTGCTTATCCCGCTCTGCGTGCTCTAGCTGCGGATCTCGGCACCGAGCACTTTCTTCGCCTCAGAAATCACCGAATCCACCTGTGGATCGACTTCCTCGTGCCGAAGTGTCCGATCCGCATCACGAAACCGCAGACGCAACGTCACCGATTTTTTCCCGGCTCCGATCTGCTTGCCCCGGAATGTCCCCACAAACGAGCATCCCTCGAGCCGATCGAGTCCCAGACCATCAACCATCGTCTCGACGGCCGACCAACGCGCGGCCTCATCCAGGATCAACGAGACGTCCCGCTCGATGTGCGGATGCGACGGCAGCGGGTGCGCCAGGCTCTTGGGCGGATAGGCCCCGACGAGCGCCGCCATGTTCAACTCGGCCGCGGTCTGCGGGATCTCGACATCAAACGCCTTGAGCGCCTCGCCCGAGATCATCCCGAACAACCCCAGCACCATCGGCTCGCCGCCCGGGGGGATCAGCCGGACCGCCGCGGTCGCAGAACCATCCCAAGCGCCGCTAGGCGCGCCGCCGTCAGCGTCCGAGGCCGGGACGACTTCCAAAGCCGCCTCGGCCCCGTGCATCGCGCGCACAACCGAGTCGATCACGCCCCGCATCATCCGGAGCCCGGCCTGCTTGTCATCGAATGATCGCTTGGTCGAATCGCCAGATCCCGGGACGTCCATCAGCAGGCTCAGATTCCGGGTCTCGATGCTCGCGGGCGGCACGCCGTCTTTGGCGCCGCCCGGCATCTGCCCGAACGCCGCGGCGATCTCGAACAAGCGCACAAGCCCGGGCGCCGCCGAACGCGCCGCCTGATTCGCGTGCCGGCATGAGAGTAAACCAGTCAGCGGGCTGGGACGAAGGATCGGCTCATCGGGCCGGCGTGCCTCGTCCACCGAAACCAGTTCCATGCCATCCGGCAAAAACAGCCCCGCCTTCTTCGCGTTAGCAAAGCTAAACGTCACGGTCTCATCAAACCCGAGCCCTGTCAGCACCCGCCCGAGTTCCCGCACCGCGAGCCGATCGGACTGCGGCGGCGAGATCACCACCGAAAGCGACTCGCTCGTCGGGATCGCGTCGTACCCCTTGATGCGCGCGACCTCCTCGATCAGATCAATCTCGCGCGGCAGATCCCGGCTGCGATGAGGCGGGATCTCACATTTCAGTTCATCCTCGCCCGCCTGTTCGACCCCGATCTCGACGGCCCGGAGCATCTTGATGATGTCGCCGGCCGGCACCGGGATGCCCAGAATCCGCTCGACTCTGGAAGGCCGAAGCGTGACGTACTGCGATTCGCGCAGCGCCTTGCCCTCGCGCAGCACGCCCGCCGCGAGCGAGCCGCCCGTGAGTTCGCACAAAAGCGAAACCGCACGCGCGGCCGCGCCCCCGATCGTGCGCGCATCCACGCCCCGCTGGAACCGGAACCCGGCATCGGTGATGATCGCCAGCCGGCGTGCCTGCGTGCGCACAGTCACCGGGTCCCACGTCGCCATCTCGAACACGATATCGGTCGTCGAAGAATCCACCTCGCTGTCCGCGCCGCCGATCACGCCCGCGAGCGACTGGGCCCGCTCGGAGTCGGCGACAACAAGATCGCTCGATTTGAGCGCACGCGCTTTGCCATCCAGCGTCGTGAGTTTTTCACCATCGCCGGCAAACCGGACCACCAATTTGCCGCCCGCCAATTTCGATCGGTCGAAGACATGGCACGGGTTGCCCAGTTCGTGGGTAATGAAATTCGTCACGTCCACGGCGTTGTTGATCGAACGCTGCCCGATCGATTCGAGCCGTTCGACGAGCCAAGCCGGGCTCGGCCCGACCCGGCAGCCCGTGATGACACGGGCCGTGAACAACGGGCAGCCTTCGGGCTCATGATTTTCGAGCGTGAGAAGTTCGCCGATATCTCCGCTCGCCTCGGCCTTGCCCGCTTCGGGGATTTTTAGCGCACGCCCAGACAACGCCGCGACCTCGCGCGCACACCCGACATGGCTCAGGCAATCGGGCCGATTGCTCGTCACCTCGACATCCAGCAGCACGTCCCCGCCATCCAGCGGCGTGTGCTCCTCGATCGGCAGCCCGGCCTGCGTCAGAAGGTCGTCGGCTTCCCGGGCCGACACATCGCCCGGCTCCAGGTACGTATTCATCCATTTCAGACTGATATCCATAAGACCCAAGAATAGCGCGACACCCCGCCGCGATCGCACCCAAGCGATGGCATCCCCGATAAACTCTCACCATGCAACCGCCAACACTCGCGCTCCTCGCCGTCCTTCTCTTCTCCGCATTGCTCCCGGGATGCGCGGGCACCTTTGATATCCCGGAAACTCGGCCCGACGATTTCACGATGCTCGTCACCGTCTACCCCGCCCAGGCGCGGGCCGAGCCCGCGTTCAGGCCCGCCCGCTACGCGATCGAACCCGACGGCCTGCTCCGGGCCGAATCCGGCAGCGGGGTTATCCGCCAGGGCTTCCCCCCGATCGCACGCCGTCTCGAACCGGCTCAGATCGATCGCATCTACGCACTCGCCCGCGCCTCGGGCGTGTTGGATGAATCCGCCGTCCGCGTGCCGGGCATGACCGAGTATGACCCACCCGCCGACCAAGCCGTCACGGTTCTCGAGATCGGCTCGCAGGGCACCTTCCGCGCTGTCGAACTCCCCACCGACCCCGCCGGCCCGATCGCACCGTTCATCCGCGAACTCGCAAGGCTTTCGTGGCTCGATCGGTAGGGTCGAGTGGAAGATCAACGAGCCGCGACCGTAAGGGAGCGGGACCCGGAATGTCTAACATCTCCAACGAGCCCCGACCGTAAGGGAGTGGGACCCCCAACCTGCACCGCAAACCGCTCCCTCACGGTCGCGGCTCGTCAGATCGCAAACTATCCAACTCAGATCACCAACCCGCTCGAATCGCTCACGCCGAGCGTGTGATATATCTCACGCGTCGCGCTGCTTTTGTTGAGCGTATAAAAATGGATCCCGCTCACCTCGTTGTCCAGCAGATCCCGTGCCTGCTCGGTCGCCCAGTGGATCCCCACACGCCGCACCGCGTCTTTATCCCCGCCAGTCCGCCGGATCGCCCGGATCAGCGAAGCCGGGAACCGTGCCCCGGCCGCCAGATCCGACATCCGTCGCATCCCCGTCGCCGTCAGGATCGGCATGATCCCCGCGATGATCGGGACCGAGATCCCCGCGAGTTCGCAGCGGTGCCGGAAGTCGTAAAAATCGCGGTTCTCAAAGAACATCTGCGTCACGATGCAGTCCGCGCCCGCGTCCACTTTCGCCTTGAGATAGTCCATCTCGAGCAGCCGGTTCGGCGTCGTGGGGTGCCCTTCCGGGAAGCCCGCGACCGCGATCCCAAACCCGCGCTTATCCGGGTGCTGCCCGCTCTCGTTGAACTCTTTGATGTACGCGACCAACTCCGAGGCGTAGCCAAACGCGTCGCCCGAACGGTCGTAATCCGGCATATTCTGAGGCGGATCACCCCGCAGCGCCAGCACATTGCTCACGCCCCGCCCCGCGTACCCCTCGAGCATCGAGCGGATATGGTCTTGCTTGTGGCACACGCTCGTCAGGTGCGGCATCGGATCGAGCAGCCCCTCGTCCTTGATCCGCAGCACCAGTTTGTGCGTCAGATCGCTCGTCGCCCCGCCCGCCCCATACGTCACGCTCACAAAGTTGGGCTTCAAAGGCACCAACTCGGTCATCGAACGGTATAAATCATCCGAACCCTTCTCGTCGCGCGGCGGGAAGAACTCGAACGAGAACGTCGCAGGAAACTTTGCAAACATGTCCTGGAAATGCATGGAACGCTGCCCGCCGATGTGCGAAGCGTTCCCAAGAGAGATCGCCCCAAACCTTACAAAGATCAAACCAATGACAGAATGTATCCTGCCATGTTTGCGGATGAACGGATGAATCCTTCCGCCCAGAAGTCTACACCCATCCATCGGCCCGCGCGCGCCTTCACCCTTATCGAACTGCTCGTTGTAATCAGCATCATCGCGCTGCTCATCGCCATCCTGCTCCCAGCGCTCGGCTCGGCCCGCAAATCCGCCGAAAACGTAATCTGCAAATCACGCATGCGCCAGCTCGCCATCGGTTGGCAGATGTACGCCGATTCCAACAGCGATATCTCTGTCCCCGGCCAGCCCGGCCGATTCGCAGATGAATCCAAAAACCTCTACCAACTCGGCAACGGGGTGCAATACCGCCCCCGCTGGTTCGCCGTCATCGGGGCCGAGGCCGGGTTTGATGCCTACAGCAAGCCATCCCCATACCGCGCCGACGAGCATTCAATCCAGGTCGACGGGTCCGAAGTCTTCCAGTGCCCCACCGTCCCCGATTGGACAAGCACCCGCAACTCAGCCTTCGGCTACAACCACCAGTTCCTGGGCAACACACGCTTCAACAATCTCGATGGAGACGAAACGGCCTTCATCAACTTCCCCGTGCGCACAAGCAGCATCGCGTCATCTCAGACAGTGCTCGCGGCAGATTCCGCCGGCACGGCCGCGGGCAAGCCCAAGAACCGGCGCGAGGCGAATCTCCCCGACGGCTCGCGCGATACCGACGCGACACCCCTGCACGCGATGGGCGGGCACGGCTACATCATCGACCCGCCCAGGCTCGCCGATTCCGGCAGCGACTACGCCGACCCGCGTTTCCGCGCCGACCAGCACCGCTCTGCGCCCGACCAACGGCACGCGGGAAAAGCAAACGTGAGTTTCTGCGATGGGCACGTCGAATCGCAATCGCTCAAAGACCTCGGCTACGCGACGAATACCGACGGCGCGGTCGCCGCCCGCGGACCCGAGACATCCAACGGGAAATTCAGCGGGAGACTCACCGACAACCTCGCGCCGGGCCTCAACGGTAAGACCGAACCCTAACTCGATTCAAGTGTGCCACGGCCATCTTGGCCGTGCGGAACTCGGTTGCGAAATTACACGGCCGGGACGACCGTGCCACTGACCCGTCCTCGGTCAGTGTTCTTGCTCACTCGGCAAAAAATACTGACCTGCGGACAGGTCAATGGCACCCCAATACCCGGTTGGGTGCCACGACTCGCCGTCTTCGGCGCAGTCGTGGCACCCATGTTCTGATCAATCCCGCTCACAAACGATCGCTTTGACCGCGCGCCCAAACCGGAGCACGAACACCGTGCATGCCGCGCTACCCCGGCCTCGCAGGGCTTTCTGTTCTTTGTCGGTATCCGCGGCCTTCCCGCGGGTTTTGATCTCGACGAGTCCGCCGTCGTGCGCGCGCAGCCAATCGCGGACTTTTTCACGCCGCCAAGGCATCACCGCGCGGACCCGGAACGCGTGTAGAAACTCGTCATCGCTTTTGTTCTCGCCGCACAGCAAACCGGTGCCCGGGTGCGCGAGCCCCAGGCCCGCGCGATCGCACAAAGTTGGCAGCAAGCCGGCCCGTTCGACACACGGATCGGATGTATGGACCCATGCGCACGATTCGACATCCGCCCAAGGGCACTCGAAGTCGGCCCCGGGTTCGCCCGCGATCCGTACCGGCTCGCGGCCAGGCCGCAGCGCCGCTGCCGAGACGCCGGGCCCAGCGAGCGCGCCCGTCCAGAGCACGGCCTGGGTCATTTTTCCGCGCTCGCTGATGTACTCGATCTCGCCTTCGGGTGGCTCGCCAGGGTCGATGCCAGGCGGGAGTTTGACCGCGCCCGTGCGCCCATCGCACACCATCGCGATGAACTCGGGGCCCGGGCAAAGCAGGTCGTACTTGATGCGCCGGCCCGCGCCGTCACGCCGGCTCGGGTCGAGGTGGAACAAATCTTGGCCCAACATCTCGTCGAGACCGATCGACTCGACATCGCATGTGCGCACGCCGCAGCCCGCGTTTTTCCCGGCGATCCATGCGCGGAGCCCATCACGATCGACCGCGACAACATCCATCCCGGCGCGCGCGAGCATGACCGAATCAGCGCCGATCCCGCAGCACAGATCCCAGACCCGCGCACCCGGATGCGTGCGCACAAACCGGTCCGCTTTGTACGCCGCGGCGAGCGAGCCGCTCGCCATTTCTGCGCCTTCCGGGTCGGCGATGAGTTCGGGGCCCGACCATTTCTTTGCGAGTTTGCGGTGCGCCTCGGCGAGGTGCAACGCGGCACGCACGAGTTCCGGATCGTTGTCTTTGCGCAGCCGAGTGACCGCGGCGACGTCGGACGGATCGATCGCCGAGGCCTTCGCCCGCAACTGTGCGCACGGGTCCGAGCAGAGTTGCGCCCAGATGGAGATCGGATCGGTCACGCGTCGTCGTGGGAGCGGAAGCCGCTGTTGGGATCGCCGATCCGGAGGATCGCCATCGCGTCTTGCCCCTTGACGCTGCCCAGGGGCTTGCCGGCGATGAGGACGATCGCGTCGCCGTGCTTGGCGTAGCCGCGCTCGAGCACGGTTTTTTCGACCTGCCCGGTCCAGTCTCCCAGCCGGCCCGACGGCGGGGGTTCGATATTGATCGGTTGCACGTTGCCCAACAGGTTCATGCGCCGGCACGCGACCCCCGACGAACTGAACGCGAGGATCGGGATGCGGAATCCGGTCTGCGAAAGATACCGCGCCATCCCGCCAGATTCGCTCCAGACCGCGATGAGTTTCACGCCCGCACGGTATGCGACATGCCAGGCCCCGATAGCGAGCGCGGCCGATCGGAACGGGTACTCGGGCAGATCCGTCTCAGAAGGCTCGTGCGGCTGGGAGTCGATCCACGCCTCGGCCGACTCGGTGATCCGGCGCATCGTCTCGACCACGAGATCCGGGTGCTTGCCGACGGCCGTCTCTCCCGAGAGCATCACGGCGTCTGCCCCGTCGAACACGGCGTTGGCGACATCGCTCGCCTCGGCCCGGGTCGGTATGGGGTTATCGATCATCGTCTCGAGCATCTGGGTCGCGACGATCACGGGCTTGCCCTGCTTCTTTGCGCGCTCGATGATGTACTTTTGTGCGATCGGGACTTGCTGGGTTTCCATCTCGACGCCCAGATCACCCCGCGCGACCATCACCCCATCGGCGGCTTTGATGATCGCATCGAGCGCTTCGATCGCCTGCGGCTTCTCGATCTTTGCGATCACGGGCGCGAGAGTCGCCATCGGATCACTGCCGACCGCGGCATTGGACGAAACGGCCCCGCTCAGCCGGGCCTTGAGTTCGATGACCTCTTCGGGGGTGCGCACAAACGAGAGCGCGAACGCATCGACCCCGTGGAGGATTCCCCAATCGACACAGGCCCAGTCCTTGGGCGTGATCGCGGGGACTCTCAGATCGGTCTCGGGGAGGTTGATGCCCTTGCTCGATGTGATCCGCCCGCCCACCGTCACCCGGCAGCGGAGCCATTCGCCCTTGCGGCGTTCGACGGCGAGCATCCGGATCGCGCCGTCGTTGATGAGCACACGCTGGCCGGGGATGACATCGTTGAAAATATCGTCGAACGTCGTGCCCAGCACGGCCGAGACATCATCACCCGAACCGTTCATCTCGGCTTCTTCGTGGTTGGCGCGGAACAGCACATCATCGCCCGCGGCCACTTTGATGCCGCCGCCCTCGGAAAGATCGGGCACGATCCCGACGCGCATCTTGGGGCCCTGGAGATCGCCCATCACACAGATCGCGCGGCCGAGACCTTCGGCGACCTCGCGGACGGCATTGAGGCGGATGAGTTGATCGTCGAGCGAGCCGTGCGAGAAATTGAGTCGGAAGACCCCGACACCGGCTTTGATGAGTTTGGCGATCATCTCGGGCGAATCACTGGCGGGGCCGAGCGTTGCCACGATTTTGGCGCGTGGCGGGAGCCCGCCTTGTTCGGCGGTGCCAAGGAGCATGGGGAGTCTCGGGTTCATGAGCCATCCGTCCCGGCGCCGATGGCGCCATGTGAGTCAGCATCCTCGATCGCGCCCCCGCGCATCGCGGCGATCTCGCGGAGGTGGCCCATCAGGACCACCTCTTTATATCGGTCGATAAAGAACGAGGTATAAGCGATCCTGAGCCGGCCCTCTACGACCGGGTCTCGCCACATGTCGCGTATTTCGCGGTATGTCGCTTCGCTGAACGCCACGAGATCAACGGTGCCATCGCCGCGCGGAAGTGGTGTTTCCGGGAACATATGAAATCGGGCCCGCATCTCTGCGAGAACCCCCGGCGGGAAACTGGGGTCCGTCGAGGCATCCACGATCGCGGCCCACGCACGCCGGCAGTGGTCGGCCGAGTCGATCCCGAATGCGCCCATCATCATTTGCACGCCGGTGCGCCAGCCCGGGTTTTCCACATCGCTCGCGATCTCGAACGGGACGACCGGATCCTTGAAGTACTCGAAATATTTGCTGTACATGCTCCGGCGGATCGGCATCCGACGCAGTTCGCTGCGCACCGGCCCCATCGGTTCGCCATCGGGCCCGGGCGGGTTGCCCGCGCCCGCTTTGCGGGATGTCGCGGAGAACTGCCAGACGGCCTGGCCTTCTTCGCTTAGCACGAACCGCAGGAACCGGCGCGAGAGCTCGGGGTCCGGGCCGCCGCGAAGGATCGTGATCGGATCGGAATCAATGTAAACCTCGCCGGCGGGGTCGATGTATGAAACCCGGTCCGGGTCGCCCGCCTCGGCGACGGTCTGGGCCTGGCCCCTGCCATAAAAATCGATCGCGAGCCCGAGTGCCGCGTCGCCTGCCGAGACATCCGCGGGCGGCTTGGTGGAACTGGAGGTGAAGTACCGCGCGTTGCCGGACATTTCGCGGAGGATCTTCCAGCCCTTATTCCAGCCGAACCTGCCGAGGATGGAATCGAACGTAGTTGTGATCGAACCCGATTGCCTCGGGTCTGCCAGGGCGATCCAGCCGATGAGCCTTGGGTCGGTCAGGTCTTGGAACGATGCCGGCTGGGGCACACCGAGACGCTTGAGGACGTCGTTGTTTGAGATGATGCCGAACGATGACAGAGCGGTGCCGATCCAGCGTTGCTGGGGGTCGTAGAGGTACTGGGTTCCGATGCGGTTTTCGCCGAAGATCTCATCGAGCTCGGCCTGCTCAAAGCCAGCGGGGGCCGCCATCGAGACGCGCATCTCGACTGGGTTTCCGTCGGGGGTTTGCAGGGTCGCGGTAATCCCACTCGCCAGCGTGCCGTGGTCGTAGCTGCCGCCGCCGAACATGAGATCGACACCCATCGTGCCGGGCTCCATGCCGACTTTGTACCCGTTGCCTGCGGGGTTGAGTGTGTATCGCCCGTCGCCCAGTCGGGCCCGGAACTCGGCGACTAGTTGTCGGCGGATCTCGCTGGTGCCGCCCGGGATGCGGTAATCGATGAAGATCGGCTCGCCGAATTCGCGTTCGTGCCACCGGCCGAACGCTCGGGCGAACTCGTCTTGGATCTGCTGGACGTGGGGTGTGACAACGATGAGACGCCGGCCGTCGGTCGAGTGCGTCTGCGTGCGCATGTTCGCGATGAACGGGATGCCCAGCAAGATCGCAAATGCGACTGCTGAAACGATCATGATGACGCGGGAACTCGACACGGGCGGAGTGTATTCACCCCGGGGGCGGCTGGGCCGCGCATGCGGGTGCCCGAATTTACGCCGCGAACCCGTTGGTCTTGGTCGCGAGTTCGAAGTCCTTGGACGTGATGCCGCCGGCGTCGTGGGTGCTGACTGTCAGAGTGACCTTGTTGTACCGGATGAGGATGTCGGGGTGGTGCTGGTCGGTCTCGGCCATTCCCGCGACCTTGTTGACGAACGCCATCGATTCGATAAACCCGTCGAACTGAAATGTCCGCTGGAGCTCGCCGCCCACCTCGTTCCATTGTGGAACAGCCTCGAGCGCGGTCTGGATCTCGGCTTCGCTCATTTTTTCGATGCTGGTTTCAGACATGTTCCATCCTCTCGCCGAGCATCGCGGTTGTTGCGGGTTTGGACCACTTGGCCCAGACCGACGCCGGCTCGTTGCTCGCTTCCTCTTGGCAAGCGGAGTGTATCCTCTCGGTTCCGATGCCGAATGATGATCAAGACATTCTATCTCAAGCCGTTGAAACGACGAGACTTGCGCCTTCTCCGACGGGTGCGCTCCATCTGGGTAATGTACGCACATTCCTCATCAACGCGGCCCTTGCGGGCCGGCTCGGCTGGCGGACGATTCTCCGCATCGAGGATCTCGACACCCCCCGCGTCAAGCCCGGCGTGATCGACGAAACGATCGAAATCATGCGCTGGCTCGGGCTCGATTGGGATGAGCACGCCCCGCTGCAATCGGCCGATCTTGAGCCTTACCGCGAGGCGATGCGTTCGCTCGCGGCGCTCGGGCGGGTGTATCCGTGTGAGCGCACACGCGGCGACATCGAGCGAGCGGCCTCGGCCCCGAATGAGGGAGATGCCGAGCATGAGTTCGGGCCGGAACTGCGCCCGCCCGGCTTTCGCCCCGGGGTTCCCGTCGAGTTTGATCGGGAAGATATTAACTGGCGATTCGCCGTGGAAGCCGGTAAAATTGTTCGATTTGATGATCGGTTTGCGGGCCCACAGTCGGTCGAGATATCTGCAACGATCGGCGATTTTTTGGTCTGGACCAAACGGAGCCAGCCCTCGTATCAGCTCGCGGTCGTGGTCGATGATGCTCGGCAAGGGGTGACCCAGATTGTGCGCGGCGATGATCTGATCCCGTCGGCCGCCCGGCAGCGGCTGCTCTGGGAATCGCTGAATTTCGGCACGTTTCCGGCACAATGGCACATCCCGCTCGTCCGCGGCCCCGACGGGCGACGCCTTGCCAAAAGGCACGGGGATACCCGGATATCGACGTATAGAAACAACGGCGTGCCGGCCGAGCGGGTCATCGGGCTTATTGCGTGGTGGTGCGGAATCGGCACACAGCCCGAGCCGATGTCGGCGTCGGCTTTCATCGGGGCGTTTGATATCCGTACTATGAGTCGAGGCGATATCACATTTACCGAAGCGGACGAACAATGGTTGACAAGAAACTGATCCCGGCGATCCACCGATTCTTGGGGGTTCTTTTTCTGTGCGTCGTAATGATCCCCACTATCGGGTGCGAGGTCGAGCCTCCGCCCAAGGGGTTCGAGCGGATCGAGATCAAGGACAAGATATACACGCTCGAACTCGCGCTCGATAATGAGACTCGGACCAAGGGACTAGGCGAGCGCGTGTCGCTTCCCAAAAATGGGGGGATGCTGTTTGTTTTCAAGCGGAGCCAGCGGCGTCAGTTTCTGATGCGGGACTGTTTTATTGATATCGACATCATTTATCTGGACCCAAACGGTCGGATCACGGCGTTCCACCACATGCCCAAAGAGGAGCCGCGAGGCCCCGATGAGGGTGAGGTGGGTGATTTGGACTCTAGTAAACCGGCCAACCGGAGATACGAATCTCGACTCAAACGGTACTCAAGCCGGGCTGGGACCCAGTTTGTCATCGAAATCGCGGGTGGAGAGCTCGAGAAACTCAAACTGAAGGTCGGACAGAAGATCGAACTCGACACGACCCGGCTGAAGGCGCTGGCACGCTGATCCGATACTCCTTTGTTGGGCCGGTTTGCGGCCTGCAAAAACGCCCGATGGGCGAGGGAGCACGGATGCCGAGCGGTGGACTGGATACACGTCTGACAATCGTGAGCCGGCTCGGCGCTGATGCGACGAGCGAGGCTTGGTTGGAACCGCTGCAAGCCGCGTGGATCGGCGGCGAGCCCGAAGGGCGGATCGTCGGCTACCGCACGCTGTGCCAGGAACTCTCGCCGCACGATCCTTGCGAGCCCGGGCAGCGATCACTTGCGAGCCAGGTCGTTGTCGTGCTCGCGTCGGAAGAACGCGATGAGCACGATGTCTACCGCCTGCTCGATGCGCTCCGGCGTTCGATCACGCCCGCGGTGCTGATCGTGAGTGAGCCGCTCGCCGAGACGCTCGATAGCGCCGCGTGCGGCGAGGTCGGGGTGACGGTGCTGCCCTGGGATTCGGAGCCCGAGGAGATTGTCCGCGTGCTGCGGACGCTGCTGGACCGGCAGCCGTTGATCGATTCGATGAGCCGGGAGGTCCGGCTTGCACAACTGAGCCAGCGGAGCATCGCGGGCGAACTCGACAAACTCCACAAAGAACTCCACGAAGCCGCGCACATGCAAAAGCAATTTGTGCAGCGCGCGGTCCCGTACATCGAGGGGTTGAACGTGGGCGTGATCTTCCGGCCCGCGACTTATGTGAGCGGCGATCTGTTCGACATCGAGCAGCTCGATGAGCACCATGTCTCGGTGTTTCTTGCCGACGCGGTCGGGCACGGCGTGCCGGCGGCGATGCTGACATTGTTTATCAGCCGGGCGCTGCCGAAGATCGACGGGACCGGAAAATCTGCGAGGATAGTGCCGCCGGGCGAAGCGCTCGCGCGGTTGAATCATGAGTTCTGTGGCCGGCCCGGCCCGACCGGGCGTTTCGCGACGGCGATGTACGCGGTGATTGACACCCGGACAATGCAGGCGACGATCGCAGGAGCAGGGCACCCCGCGGCGTTGGTTGCCAGCCCGAGCGGCCCGCTGGTGCGGGTCGAATCCGACGGCCCGTTGCTGGGCGTTTTCCCGGATGGCGAGTTTGGGACCGAGACTGTAGATCTTTCGGACGATGGCCGGCTGGTTATGTTCACCGACGGGTTCGAGACGGCGTTCCCGGATGAGGCCGCGGGCCCGAGCAAACTCAAGATGCCGACCGATGTGTATATCGATCGGCTTTCTGGTCTCGCAACGGGGTTTGAAGATTCCGCCGGTTTGGCGAGTTCGCTGCTGGCGTTTGAGGCCGAGTTGGACCAGCAGATGGGCTCGCTGCATCGGCCCGATGATGTGACGGCGCTGGTGATCGCGGCGGATGCCAAGGCCGCGCACGGCCGGCTTTCAGACGCGGCATAGGACATCCTTTACCCAATCCATAACGTTTCTTGGTGCCACTGACCTGTCCGCAGGTCAGTGTTCTTGCTTGTTTGGATAGAAAAACACTGACCCGAAGACGGGTCAGTGGCACAAAATGCAGCACTCCCAAACGCCACAACTGTTGTGAGGATGCTTTATCGAGAAAGTTCAGAGCACTACGGGCGTGGCGCGGCCGATCAGATTTTTGTTTTGCCCTTGCTGGTCAGCGAATCCGATTCGACTACGCCGTCTCGCAGGCGGATGATGCGCTCGCAGTGCGCGGCGATGGCGTCGTCGTGGGTTACCATGATGATTGTCATGCCCTCCTCGTGGAGGCCGTCGAAAAGTTCGAGGATCGATGCGCCCGTCTTTGAATCGAGATTGCCCGTGGGCTCGTCGGCCATCAGGATAACCGGATCGGTCACGAGCGCGCGCGCGATAGCGACGCGCTGCTGCTGCCCGCCGGAGAGTTCGCGGGGCCGATGGTCGAGGCGGTCATCAAGCCCGACGAGCGCGAGGGATCGCTGCGAACGCTCGTTGCGTTCCTTGGCGGGCCTGCTCTGATAGAACAGCGGGACGGCGACGTTTTCTTCGACCGTGAGTTGTGGGATGAGATTGAAAGCCTGAAAAACGAAGCCGATTTTTTCGCCCCGGAACCGGCTCAGCGATTCGTCGTCCATCTCTTGAGCGTTTTTTCCGTCGAGGATGTACCGGCCCTCGGTCGGCTTGTCGAGACAGCCCAGTGTGTTCATGAGCGTGCTTTTGCCCGAGCCGGACGCGCCCATGATCGCGACGTATTCGCCTTGGTTTATCGTGATATCCAAGCCGCGGAGGGCCTCGACCATGATCGATCCATCGGGCTTGAAGTAAGTTTTTTTGACACCGATCAATTCGACCACGGGCTTGCCCGCGTTGGCGGCACGGAGATCAGCCGGTTCTGGTTGGGTTGCGGTCGCGTTTATCATATCGGTCGATGGTACCGGGCCGGCCGGCTTGGGATTCACTCTTGCGGAACTTCCTTAGCCAAGAGTGTTTCGCGGAGCCCGGCTTCTTTGCCGTAGACGATCAGCACGTCGCCTTCTTCGATGGCAGTGAGCTTGGTGGGGGTTGGTTCATATTCACCCGAATCTCGTAGCACACCCAGAACCAGCACCCCATTTTTTCCCAGCGCCAGCGCTTCGAGGGTTTTCCCTATGAACGGATGCCCGGGGTCGATCTCGTATTCACTAACGACATACCCCTCGCGGGCCCGCAAAAGGGTCTCGTAATCCATCGCACGGACAACTCCGGATCGTTCCAGTGAATATAGGATCGTTGCTTCGATGAGCCGATGCACGAATCCGAGCCGAAAAACAAGCACCGCGACCCCGAAGACACCGGCCACCGTAAGCAAGTGAAATACCTTTGACTGGCCTTCAATCCCGAAAAGGTGATTGACCCAATCGGGATCTGATTTCACCATCGTGACAATCAACGCCCCGAGCGCGCCGGTGATGCCGAGGTTCCCGAGGATGATCAGATGGGACGCGATCTTCCGCCGAACCGGGTGCGTAACGATCATCTCCGCTTCGGCCGTCGTGAACCCGACGCCGAAGAAGCACGATATCGCCTGGAATTTCGCAACCGATCGGCTCAGCCCCGTCATCATCAACGCGGTCGCGCCGATCCATGCGATAAACAGCGAAGCGAACACGATCAAAAGCAGTACGATGATCGACACGGGGTGGTTCCTTCAGAGTCGGCGCACCGGCCGATTCAGATTTCCTCGTCGGCATATCCGTCCGCATCGCTGAGCTGGAGCCCAGCGAGCGCCGTCAGCGTATCGGGCGATGTGACGAAGATTTTTTCGAGCCCGGTCACGATCATCACCGACCAGACCTCGTCGCTCATCGCGCACAAACGCAGCTGCTTGTGCGCACTGTCGAGCACTCGCCGCAGCCGGAGCAGTTGGGCGATATTGGAACTATTGATATACCCCACGGCCGAGAAATCGAGCACCACGCTGGGCAGATCGTCCTGGTCGGCCGTCCCGCCATCCGCAGAAGCCGCTTCTGCGCGGGCCTCGAGCTGATCGATCAGCCCGGCCAACTCTTCGGACAGCATCGGCTCATCGTTGAGCTGCGCCAGCACGATCCTGTCAGACCAATCGATCGCCATCACGGTCCCCTTTGGCCGATGAGCCGGCCCCAGTTTACTCGGCCTCGGGTGCTTGTGTATCCGTAGCCGAATCAACCCCGGCGTCGGTGTCCGGCCCGGCCTGCGCTACTGTGTCGGCCGTCCCCGGCTCGTCATCACTGTCGGATTCAACAACCCGCGTCGCCGCGATCACCGCATCGCCCGATTTGAGCCTCACAACACGCACGCCCTGAGTCCCCCGACCATATTTACTGATCGAGTCGGCCGCGATCCGCACGAGCTGACCGCCGCGCGAGATCACGACAACATCATCGGTATCGATCACCGCGAACGCCGCCACAGGCGTGCCGTTCTTGTCGCTGCAGCGGATATCCATCCGGCCCTTGCCGCCCCGGCTCTGGCTCCGCTGGCTTCCGTCCTCGCTGGTCACGCGGTACTCATCCACGCCCGTCCGCTTGCCGTAGCCCTTGTCGGTGATCGTCAGCAGATGGGGCTTGCCCAGTTCGGGGTCGGCGATGGAAACCAGCGGGCCTTCCCAGTCGTCTTTATCATCGCCCTTGGGTTCCATGGGAACGCTCGCCGTGCCGATGATCTCGACACCGTCGGCCAGGTCGATCCCCTTCACGCCAGCGGCCCCTCGGCCCATGTTGCGCAGCCCGCCGCGGTCTTCGTGCTCGTTGAAGCGGATCGCCATGCCGGAATTTGTGATAAGAATAATGTCGTCGTTGCCGCTCGTCAGCCGGACATCGAACAGCGAATCGCCGTCCTTCAAGCCCACCGCGATCAGCCCGGATTTGTTCACGTTCGCGTACGCCTTGAGCGGTGTCCGCTTGACGATGCCGCCCTTGCTGATAAAGAACAGGTTCTGGCTGCCCGATTCAAAGTCCCGCACCGTGCAGTACGCATACGTCCGCTCGCCCTTGCGAAGTTGGATGTAGTTCTGCAGCGACCGCCCCCGGCTCGTCCGGGTCAATTCGGGCAGTTCGTAGACCTTGATCTTGAACACCCGCCCCTGATCGGTAAAACAGA
>Ga0316208_1001494_pt1 | contig 21803 bp, 18 predicted proteins | sample 3monopyrite_MG_FD_204944 | JGI IMG/M metagenome (GOLD analysis project Ga0316208, IMG submission 204944) | Microbial mat bacterial communities from mineral coupon in-situ incubated in ocean water Damariscotta River, Maine, United States -... | ecosystem: Environmental > Aquatic > Marine >...
CCATGGACAGCGAGTGTGCAAAACCCACTGTTCTCTCAGAAAGACGCCACCTTTGTCATCACCAATTCAAGTCACACAACCAACGGACTCTCCGATCAACGAAACACCCCGGAAATCCAAGCACCGGCCTGATCGCACCCGTTGGATCTCAAAAGGCGTGACTTCGTAGTCTGCCGAATCAATCGTTGACGATTGCTCTAACGCACGGACAGCCTGCCCTTCGTGGACCAGCGTGGTTTGGCTTGATGCCGAGCCCTTTCTACTGACCTCGACTTCACCCTCGAACACACACACGTCCGTTGTCCCATCATTTCCAACGGAAACTCCAAACGCAGTCCCCAGATCGACAACGTGAGCTGTGTCCGTATCCACCACAAAGCCAATGGCCGATTCCGGAATCGTCGCCGTGACAACCCCGCGATGTAGAACCACTCGCATCTTATTGACGACCTCGATCTTTGCCGGTCCCTCAACCGCTAGGCTCGCTCCATTCACAAAGTCCAGCCGAATTACGCCGCGATGGAGATCCAGGTGGCCAGCTTCAATGCTTTCGCCTGGCTGAATCGCAACGTCTTCTTCGCGGTAGACGCCGACGGAATGTGTCACAACGGCGATTCGTTGGGGATCAACTGAATTCTGTACCGGCCTCCCCGGCAACAGAAAGATGACTCCGGCAGCGAGCATCACAACGACAACGGCCAGTGCCACGACTTCAATCCGCAGACGCCGGATGACGCCGTCCTTTACGCCCACGCTGGACTCAGCCGGTTGAATCGTGCTGGAAGGAAGAGCGGTGGGTAGAGCCGTCTCGATGGAGCGGTACTCGACCAGTTACTGGCGTAACTGACTGCTCTCGCGCAGCCGGGCCTCGAGTTCGAGGAATTCCGCGCCGGTCAGACTCCCCGAGCAGTAGCCGTTCACAAGCTCAAGATCACGCTGCTCGTTGTTCATGTCAGGCCCTCCGTCACGGTGGTATCAAGCTTTGCCTGAACGCAGGCGGCAAGCCTGTTCCGAATGCGAGCCAGCGCCTTGTAGAGGCCGGTCGGAGTTCTTCCGACCTGTTCTGCGACGTCTTTGATTGCGGCCCCGTCGTTGTAGACGGCCTTCGCAAGCTCCAAATGAGCGGGTTCAAGACTGGCCACGCAATCTCGGAGCAGCCGTATCCGCTGGTCCTGAGTGGCGGTGGTACTTTCCGCCGTGGTGGCCAGCAATTCGAAAACGTCTTCACTGAACCGCAGCCGATCCGTCGCCCGCCGTCGGCGGTACTTCAGAACTTCATAGCGGGCAATCATGAACGCCCAATCGAGAACCCCCGACTCAGCACTCTGGTCAAACTGTCCAAACTTCCGCCACAGGACAATGCTCGATTCCTGCATGACCTCATCCACGCCTTCCCACGTCGGCAGCAGAGACGCCACGAATGCGCGCAGATTGCCCTCATACCTTGTAAAGAGCCGCAAGAACGCCTCGTGATCCATGTTTTTGGAGCTTTCGTCAGTCATAACCTGACGGGATACTCCGCCTGCCCGGCGGATTGCCCGGTCGTCATGCAAGAGAATTGCGATTCAGACAAATGAAGCCACCGAGATCCACTCATCGCCCATCTCGTGCGCACAATTCTGACTCACGTGGTCGCCAACTTCGCTGGCCGTACATAAAGAAAGCGATACACCGCGATAGCACATTTCGTGTATCAGATTCACCTGATGATCATGACGAGGACGTCGGAACAAATTCCTTTGGGACTTCGAACGCGCGGAGGTCCGGCACCCCGGAGAGGAAACAATCTGATTCACCAGAACCGTAGAACCTGCTCGCTAAGCGTCATTAGAATGACTCACTTTCAATTTGCTTCGTGCATCCGGTCCAGCGCGACCGGAGCAGTTTTAGGATGAAGCCAACTCTAAGTTTCAGATTCGTCGTTACTCAGCCGCCGAGGCATCCGAGCAGCAGCGATCTTGTCCGCTGGCTTCGACAGCTCATCTGAAAGGATTTCACGCATCTGGCTACCGATCAGAGCACGATCATTTTTATTTATCGCTCCGTCACCCTTCGAAACAAACTTCGCACATCCGATCGCTACTTCCGCGTTCTGCAACGATGGTAAAAGTCCCACGGAGTACCTTTTGCCCGTCGCTTGCTACTGCAACCGCTGTCGTCAGTCCTCGCAGTCGTTGCCTGCCGCGTCCGAACTGGTCACCCCGATACTCGGTCAACTCGAAGATCAGGCTCGGAGTGGGAACTCATCGCGCTTGAGCGTGAAGCGGTCGGGGGATTGGCTCAGAGTCCAGTCGCGGATGATCTCGTCGTACCGATCGCGACTTTCCGGCGAATCGTACAGGCCGAGATAGTGGTCCTTGCCGTCAATTCTGACGTGGGCCCGTCCGCTCGGTCGGTGGTTCCAGTAACCCAGCTTCTTCTTGCGTGGCATCGTGCAGCTCCCAACTGTCGTACGAAAAGTCGTAGAACAGGGTTTTCGCTGCACACGGCGAGTAGTCTTAAGTCATGATTCTGAATAGACTTAGAAAAGAGCCACCGGTGAGACTCGAACTCACGACCTACGCTTTACGAAAGCGTCGCTCTGCCAACTGAGCTACGGCGGCTTTGTGGTGCGGAATCTAGCTCTGAGGATGTCAGGTGGCAAGTTCAGATGCCGCCACTCGTGGAATCAAGTTTCGGCAAACTGAAGCAGACTTCGTTAGGGCTGTGAGCTGGACAGGCTTGATTGAACGTAAATGGTCGCCTCAGAAAGCTGTGGCGAGAAGTTCTGCTTACGAGTTTGCAGCGGGTCAATAAAGCGGCTACTTTCCCGCACCGTTAAGGGTTGCCGGTTTTGCGTATATTACGGATTTGTTGCGATCGGTAGTTTTGCCCTGCTTTGAAGGCTCTTCAGGATGAGAGCCGCCCGAGACGTCCAGCACGAAGCTGGACGGCGTCTGCCGTTGGCCACAACGCATGAATGCGGCGAGCTTTCGGCTGGTCGACCACTGTTCGGCTGGTCGACCACTGTTCGGCTGGTCGACCACTGTTCGGCTGGTTGACCACTGAATGACGCTTGGGGTCTGCGTTTGCGACCTCTCGCGTGTTGTCGGTAGTCGCCGCCTTGTCGGGAAATCGGGCGAGGAAAGAGGTCAGAGATTGAACGTCCGGGCGGAGTTTCCGCTGGCTCTCGCACGTCTTCGTGACGGTGAGATTCCGGGCGATCTATGGAGAATTACACTCGGCGTGCGCACTGTTTCAGAGCCACGCGGAATCAGGAGTCGGAATTATGCTTGGAAGCGTTGCTGCGACAGTTTTTGCTTTGTCGGTTGCCCTTGAACCGGACGCCGCTCTTCAGATGGAAGCCAACCAGGCCGCTCAGGAGTGGCTGATTCAGCATCCTACACTGCAGCGGATGATGGAGCTGCAGAATCAGGAGCGTGCTCGATACGGACTGCACCCGCTGACGATTAATCCGAGGATGTGCATGGCCGCTCAGCGGCACGCCAACTGGATGGCCTCGACCGGCTGGTATCAGCACAGCAATCTTGGCTGGCCGGAGATCATTCATTCGGGCCCGTACAGTCCGGAGGGAGCCGTCACTGGTTGGATTTACTCGCCGGCTCATCATTCGATCATGTTGAGCGGCGGGACTCAGGCGGGATTCGGATATTCGGTCAGGAACGGAACGCCGTTCTGGGTGACTGTGATTCAGTAAGGCGACTGCGGACCGTGTGTCTGGTCGTGATTCTTGCAGCCGCGTCTTCCGCGTCTTCCGAGGCGAATGGAACAAAGCAGAGTCGGTCCGGCGTCCGCTCAATGGTTCGACGCGGACAGCCGAGTTAGCATGGCGACGTCTCTTTTCACGATGGAGTGGTCATGCCTCGGATTGTTTTTGCGTTGTTCGCTGTTGTACTTTTCCTGCCCGGTACTGAATCGTTCGGTCAGTCCGGCAATGCCTCATCGGATCGTACGATAAAGCTGACCGACGAGGTCAAGTCTCGATGCGTCGAAGTCTTGACGAAAGGGCTTCACAGCGACGAGTTCTGGCCGTCGATCCATGCGGCGGAAGGGCTGACGCTGGGCGGGTACGGCGACGTCGTCCGGAAGCACCTGACTCCGAAGCTGGCCACGCAGCTTGATGACCAGCAGCGGTGCGGCGTCAGTCGTGAGCTGATCCGAGCTGGCGACCGGCAGAAACACAGCATCATGTTGAAGATTCTCGCCGGGAAGGATGACTTCGGACACATTCACTCGGCCGAGAGTCTTTACAAGGTCGAGGAAATCGGCGACGGCGTCGCGATGCGGCGAGCGTTTGAGCAAACCGAAAATCTTCGTTTGCGAATCATGGCGGCTGCGGCTTTGGGCCGCTGCGGCAATCCCGAAGCGATGACGTTTATCCGAAGCATCCTCGATCACGACGATCCCGAAATCTACAAACTCGGAGCGTGGGTTCTGGGACGGATCGGTTCGCTCGGCGATATTTCGTTGCTCAAGAAGCATCGCTCGAAGTGTCCCGACCAACTGACGCGAGCCTATTTTGATAACTCACTGGCGGCGCTCGGCGATGAAGCCGGGCTGGCGGCTTTGGCGAAAGGTCTGACGAGTGACGACCCCGCCGTGCGGACTTACGCGGCAACGTTTGCGGGTGACGCGCGGGCTGTCGGAGTCGCAGACGCGCTGACCAGGATGCTCGACGATCCGAACGCCGATGCTCGATATCGGGCGGCTCAGTCGCTGCTGTTTCTTTCCCGTCCGGCGGGGCTTGCTCGAAATGCGGAAGTGTCGACGCTTCTGTGGAAAGCGACGAAGAAGAATCCACGTTACACCGAAGGTTCCATCGTTGAACTGGCTGACGGTTCGTTGTTGTTCGCGGTGACCGAGTTTCAGGACAGCGGCAGCGACTTTGCGAAAGCTCATATCGTTGGCCGAGTCTCGCACGACGGCGGCCTGACCTGGGGGGCTCCGCGAGAACTTCAAAAGAACACCGGCGGGATGAACGTCATGAGCGTGACGTTGCGGCGGATTGGTTCTGGGATCTCGATGTTCTATCTCCAGAAAAACGACGTCAACGATCTCGACATGTTTGTGCGGACGTTGAGCGACGAAGGCAAAACGTTTGGCGAGGCGACGCTGGTGACGGCCGACGCCGGTTACCACGTCATCAACAACGACCGGGTCACTCAGCTTTCGTCGGGACGGTTGTTAGTTCCCTCGGCGTCGACATCCGATGTGAAGACGGTCAACCATTTCGTTTCTCACTGCTACATTTCGGACGATGGCGGCAAGACCTGGCGAAACGGCAAAGGGCATGTCGACGCTCCGAAGCGAGGAGCGATGGAGCCGGAAGTTGTCGAGCTGAACGACGGCCGGATTCTGATGATCGTTCGGACGCAGCTTGGCTACATCGGCAAGAGTTACTCCAGCGACGGCGGCGACACGTGGAGCAAGCTGGAATCGCTCGGTGTGCGTGCTCCTGAAGCGCCTTCAACGCTAAGGCGGATTCCTTCGACCAGCGACCTGGTCCTGATCTTTAACGACACCTTCACTCCCGGAGCTGGTCACGGCGGAAAACGCACGCCATTAACGGCAGCGATTTCGTCGGACGAAGGGCTCACGTGGAAGAACGTGGGGAATCTGGAGTCGGACGCGAGTAAGACATTTTCCTACACAAGTCTCACGTTCGTCCGAGACCGCGCGGTCATGAGTTACTGGGAAAGTGGCGAAGGCCGCCAGCTGTCGTGCCGATTTCGATCGATTCCGGTCAGCTGGTTTTACCGGTGAGAAATGTTTTAAGCGATCAGATTGCAGGGTGTGACCAGCGGGCCGAACTTGAATTGCGGTGTGCCGGCGCGGAGATCTGCGAGTAATCCAGACGGCGACGGACTCCGAACGCGGCCCGCGCCGGCACACCGAATTTCGGAAGTCGCTCCGCTTGTCACACCCTACCCAAAACTCTCGGCCTCTAAAGCGATCAGTCGCGTTTCGGGATGGCAGACTGGAAGAACGCTTCGGCGTCGACTCGAAAGGCGACTCGTGACGAGTCCCAACTGTAGAACATGTGGCCGCCGCTGTAGTTTTTCGTCGTCAGGTTGTTGGCTTGATCGTCTGAGAGCTTCATCAGGCCGACCTGCCTGGCGGTTGAGTAGCACGGGGTGACCAGATCGAAAACGCCGTGAGCGATAAAGACTTTCATGTGCTCGTTCAGGCTCATGCCGTAGCGCAGGTCGTCCATCGCCCCGACGACCTCTTTGAAGACATGCTCGGCGGATTCATGTTTCCATTTCAAATAAACGTCCATGCAGATCAGGCGGTAGTCGAGCTCTGAATCGACTTTGAGTGTCAACCTTAGTTGGTGGTTGATGGCTGCGGTGAAGAGCGGGTCAATCGACATGAGCGACGGGTCCGGGCCTTCAAATTCTGTGCGGTCTGGAAACGGGTCAACTGCCGACACCGATGCGTCGTACATGCCGAGCACGCGGCGTTGTTCTCGAAGCAGTTCTCGGCAGAACTGCGGTGCTGTGATTCGTCCAGCCGCTCGTTCAATGAATGATTCCGAGAGGCCAGTCAGTTCGGCCATGCGGGTGACGATGGGTGCCCGTTCGCTTTCCGGTAACGCGTCTCCGAGCGCCAGCCAGCGACTGAGTTCAACGGTCGCGAACGTGCCGGCAATCTCGACAACATCATCGAGTGAACTATCGGCGTCGATGTTCCGTGTCAGCTTGTGTTGATGAGCGGTTGCGGCGAGCGACGGAAACAATTCGACCCAATGGGTGAGATTGTAGTCGGTGCCGAAGAGTCCTTCGAATTCGATGGCTGGCGAAATCAGCAAGGCTCCGCAGAGGCCCACGCCGTGTTTTTCCTGAAGACTGCGAACCATCTTCGCGACTCGGAATCCGCCGTAACTTTCTCCCGCGATGAACAGAGGTGACAACCATCGGTCGTGTTGGGAAAGGATTCTGCAGATCAACTCGCCCAGCGAATCGAGATCCTTGTCGATGTCCCAGAAGTCGGGATTCTCATTCGGTTCGTCGGTTCTATCTTTCGCGACGCCTCTATCTTTCGCGACGCCGGAATCTGCAGAGCCCGTCCCGTCTTTGATCGCTCGGCTGAAGCCGGTCCCGACGGGATCGATGAAAACCAGGTCGGTAAACGTCAGCCATGTTTCAAGATTATCGACTACCTGGACGGGCATGGGCGGAAGAGTTCCAGACTCACCGAACATCACGCGTTGAGGACCCAGCGCGCCCATGTGCAGAAACGCTGACGCCGCACCCGGTCCACCGTTAAAGACAAACGTCAGCGGTCGGGATGAACTGTCGCCATTCTCGGCGAAATACGACGTGTGGAAGACTTCGGCAACTGGCTTGTGGATCTTACGAAGCGATGTCCACTCGGCGATCGCTCGATAACGGAACTCCAGACCGTTCAAGTCAACGGAATGGTGAGTCGTCGTACTTTCGGTACGAAACGTTGAGCTTGACGCCGAGGATTCGGTGTTGGACTGTGTCGATGTGTCGGACATTCTTTGTACTCATGCCAAAATTGTTGCAGGTTGACCTGCAGACTATGACCGCGAATTTCGGTTGAGGAAAGTCTCACAAGCCGGCGATCACAAAGTCACCCGCCAGCGTAAATTGGAGTTTCGGCTGGCCGGATGAGCTTTGAGATGTCAAAGTCATTGCCTCGTTGGAAAGCTTGAAGCCCGACTCGGCCATCCGGAGATTTACTCATGTCTCGATTGATTCTGTTGTCAGCGGCGTTCGTGATTCTGTCTGCTCAATCTTCGCGAGCAGACGATCCCGTGTTTTCCGGCCCTCAGGCCGGAGAGAAACTGCCACCGTTTGAATTCAAAGGTGTCTTCGGCGATCTCGCCGGAAAGAAGATCGACCTTATCAAACGGGCTGAGAAGAAATCGGTGGCGCTGATCTTCGTGCATGCTCGAACACGGCCCGCTTTCGGACTCACGAATCTGGTCATGAAGTTCGCGGCAACACGTTCGAAAGCTGGTCTCGACTCTGGAGTTGTGTTTCTAACCGATGATGCGACTTCCACGGAGTCGTGGTTGCGTAAGGTCGAGAAGCATTTTCCGAAGGGGGCCACATTCGGCCTTTCACTGGACGGGGCGGAAGGGCCGGGCGCTTACGGCTTGAATCGGAATGTCACGCTGACCGTTCTGGTCGGGAAGGAAGGCAAAGTGACCGCGAACTTCGCTCTCGTTCAGCCGAGCATTCAGGCAGATGGCCCGAAGATTTTGAAAGCAATCGTCGACGTTTCCGGCGGCGGGAAAGTCCCGAGTGTCGAGGAGCTTGCCGGGCCGCGTTACCGAGGTCAGAACAGCAGGGGCAAGCCGAGTACCGACAAACCAAGTACCGACAAACCAAATACCGACAAACCAAATACCCGCAGGCCGGCGCGACAGAATGATGCGAAACTGACTTCGCTGCTTCGATCGCTGATCAACAAACAGGCCAGCAAAGACGACGTCAACAAAGTAGCATCCGAGATCGAGAAGTACATTGAGAAGAATGAAGCCGCTCGAAAGGAACTGGCAAGAATCGCCGGCACGGTTGTTAATTCGGGAAAGCTCTCCAACTACGGAACGGCGGCCGCTCAAGAGAAGCTGAAAGAGTGGGAAAAGAAATTCCCGGCGAAGCCGCAGGAACGCGCGAAAGAAAAACCAGCCGACAAGAAGAGCGACGAGAAGCCGTCTGCTGACAAGAAGTCTGCTGAGAAGAAGAGCGATGGGTAACCACCGATTGCCCAACGTTCTTCGGCACAAATCATGCTTCCGCGCAGCGGGGCATGGAAGTCCCCTCTCCCCCGCTAAACATCTCTCTTTCTTAATTCGGACTGACCAGCGGGGGAGAGGGCCAGGGTGAGGGGGATCACAAATCGTTTCTGAACTCGTGCCCCCTCACCCTAACCCTCTCCCCCAATTGCCGAACTCTTGCCAGGTTTCCGCGTCGATTTTGGGGGAGAGGGGACTTGTGATCGTGAAGAAATTTCAGCGTCGAACATGGTTGACCGGTTGCCTGTTCCAACGATCGTTGGTCGCGGTTTCCAGACGTCGTAACTTTCGGAATGCCGAGTGAGTCATGAACGCAGTTCTGATCATGTTGCTCGCCATAGGGGCGGAACCTGAGGCTTCGAATGTCGACTTCGACACTCGCGTGATCCCCGTGCTGACGAAAGCCGGCTGCAATACGGGAGCGTGTCATGGCGCTGCGGCTGGTCGCGGTGAGTTTCGGCTCTCGCTCTACGGCGGCGATCCAGAGTTTGATCACCGCTCGATCGCTCGCGAACTGGAAGGTCGACGCGTCAATCTGGCGAGACCGGACGAAAGTCTGCTTTTGCTTAAAGCGACTGAGTCGATCAACCATGGCGGTGGGCCTCGGCTGGACATTGACGGCTCCGGTGCTCGGCTTCTTCAGGAATGGATTGAAGAAGGAGCGTTGCGAAGTCGTTCGTCGACGCTCAAACAATTTACGGTGCAGCCGCGCTCGCATGTGGCGGCACGGGTTGGAGAATTTGTCGCACTTTCGGCGGCGGCTCACTTTTCAAGTGGAGCGTCGACGGACGTTACGCAATGGACGGTGTTTACGCCGGAAGACTCGGCAGCCGTTGAAATTGATCCGGAAACCGCACTGGCAAAGGTGTTGAGGCGAGGTCGGCACATCGTGGTCGCGCGGTATCTTGACCATGTTGTGCCCATCGAAATCATCGTTCCGTTGTCCGATAGCCTGGTTGAACTGTCGAGTGAGTCTCGTGGCAACTTTGTGGACGGGCACGTTCTGCAAACGCTCGAAGTCCTGCGTCTGCCGGCTTCGCCGCAGGCCGACGATTCTGCATTCCTGCGTCGATTAACTCTGGATCTGACAGGACGGTTACCGACTCCGAAGATGCAGGACGCGTATCTGGGAGACGCTGATCCGAACAAACGAAGGCAGCTTGTCGATCGACTTCTGTCGTCCGATGAGTTCACTGAATACTGGACGTTGCGTTTTGCGAAGCTGTTGCGAATTCGGTCGCAACCTGGTGATGCGAAGGCGGCGTTGACGTATCACTCGTGGCTTAAAAAGCAGATCGATGACGGCGTCGGGTACGACCAGTTTGCTCGCGAACTTTTGACGGCAAGTGGCGACACGCATCAGGTCGGCCCGGCCAGTTTTTACCGGACAGTGTCCGGGCCAAGGGAGCAGGCCGAGTTTACCAGCGAGTTCTTCATGGGGACTCGGCTCCGTTGTGCCAACTGCCACAATCATCCGCTGGACCGTTGGACTCAGGACGACTATCACGGCCTGGCAGCGGTCTTTGCGAAGGTTAAGCAGGGGCGGGTCATCGAGGTTGCCGCAAACGGTGAAGTTTCGCATCCGAGAACTGGCGAGGCTGCGATTCCGAAAATTCCCGGCGAGCGATTTCTCGACGAGCAGGATGGCCGTTCGGGAATCGCAGAATGGTTGACTGATTCTCGCAATCCGTTTTTTGCAAAGGCTGCCGTCAATCGTTTGTGGAAGGCGATGATGGGACGCGGGCTTGTCGAACCGACTGACGATCTTCGCGCAACGAATCCGGCAACTCACCCGCCGCTGCTGGCCGAACTCGCGGACGACTTTGTCGAGCACGGTTACGATTTGCGGCACACGCTTCGAGTGATTGCACTCAGCAGTGCGTACGGACGAACTTCGCAGTCCGTACCTGAGAATCGATCGGATGATCGATTTTACTCTCACGCATTCTCAAAACTGCTCGAGCCTGAAGTCCTGGCCGACACGATTGCCGACGTCACCGGAGTCTTCGATCAGTATTTCGATCATCCAGCTGGCACGCGAGCGGTCTCGTTGTTCGATCCGAAGGTTGAATCAGAAACCCTCAATGTTCTTGGGCGGTGTTCACGCGAAGAATCGTGCGAGACGAGCGGCGAAGTCAGCGGTGGAATGACCTTAAAGCTGCACCTTCTGAACGGTCCGCTGCTGAATCGTCGGATTGTTTCCGCGGACGGGCGGCTTTCGAAACTTTTGACGGCCGGCGTTAGTCCTGAAGAGATTGTGGCTCGTTTTTATCGGCTGGCACTTTGCCGGGATCCTTCGACCGTAGAACGGGAATTCTGGCAACGGAAACTTGCTTCCAGCGATGACGAGGAGCGTGAGGTTCTGGAAGATTTCCTCTGGAGCCTGCTGACCTGCAAAGAGTTTGTGACGAACCACTGAAGCTCGACCATTGATTTGAAGCTCGACCATCGATTTGGTCGACGATCCGAAGTGACGGTAACAGCGTCGGAGGTATCGACGATGAGAGTGCATCAGAAATTGATCAAACGTTGCGACGGAGTGGCGCGACGAGACCTGTTGCGCGTGGGTGGTCTCACGTCGCTGGGTCTTGGTCTGGGAGATCTGTTTCGTCTTCGACGCCTGGCCGCTGCCGATGGAGAGTCGACTTCTGCAAACGCGAAGGCTAAGTCCTGCGTGCTCATCTGGCTGGACGGAGGACCAAGCCATTTGGAGACGTTCGACGTCAAGCCTGACGCTCCCAAAGAAGTCCGCGGGCCGCTGGATTCGATTGCGACGAACGTTGCCGGAGTGGCCATCAGCGAATGCCTGCCTCGGACGGCGACGATGCTCGACAAGGTGGCGATCATTCGGTCGATGACGTCGCCGCTGGGCGAGCACAATTTCGGTGCGCACTACTTAATGACCGGTTACAAACCGACGCCCGTGCTGGAGTACCCAACCTTCGGGTCGGTCGTTGCCCATACTCGCACCGTGTCGAACGTTCTGCCGCCGCACATTGCCGTGCCTCAATTTCGAGTGGGCGGTGGGCGGATGAGCGGCGGAGGTTATCTGCCGGCAGCGACTCGGCCGTTTTCCGTCGGCGGCGATCCTGCGAAGCCTGACTTCCAGGTGAGGAATCTCGATTTCTACCGAGGCCTCGACGTGACTCGGCTCGATCGACGTCGAGAGTTTGTCAACGCGCTGAATAAGTTTTCTGACGGAGTTAATCAGGCGTCGCCGGCGAACGTCGATTCAGACCTGGAGCGAGCCTACAAGTTGGTGACGTCTTCGGAGGCCAAGGCGGCGTTTAATCTCTCGGACGAGCCTCGCAAAGTTCGGCAGCGGTATGGGGGGAAGTCGATCGGTCAAAGTTGCCTTTTAGCGAGACGACTGGTGGAACGTGGAGTTCCGTTCGTCACGGTCAACAATCGCGGATGGGATACGCACGAGAGTCTCTACACGCGGTTGAAGGAAGGTTACACCGGGGCGAAGGTTGGCGTTGGGCTGATTCCTTCACTCGACCTGGCGTTAGCCGCGTTGATCGAAGATTTGGAAGAACGTGGGATGCTGGACGAAACGCTGATCGTCGTGATGGGCGAATTCGGTCGGACGCCAAAACTGAACGTGGCCGGTGGTCGGGATCACTGGCCGCGAGTCTTCAGCACCGTCCTGGCTGGCGGAGGCGTCCAGGGTGGGCAGGTCATCGGTGCCAGCGACTCGGTTGGTGAGGGGCCGAAAGATCGACCAGTGACGCCATCGGATCTTGCCGCAACGATTTACACGTTACTGGGGATTGACCCGAAGTTGGAGCTGCATACCAGCGACGGCCGGCCAGTGCGTGTCACGCCGCACGAGTCGCAAGTCGTGTCTGAGATCACGGGCTGATCCCGGCGACTCGCGGAGTCAGAGGGCAAACAATCGGAGGGCAAAGAAGAGGCCCAATCCGTTGGTGATCCCGAGGCCGGAACGCAGATTACGTTTTTCAGTTGCTGATTTTCAGCTACTGAGGAGTGTCGAGCTTTTCTGCCGCTTCGAAAACGGATTCGCCCGGAGTTGACGCGTCTGCGTTGGCTGTGACGGGACCGTCTGACGTCAGGATGGTCACGAATGCGAAGAGCAATCCGGCGATGGCTCCAATCATGAACGCAGTCGTCCTCTCAACTCCAAGTGATTTGAGGAAACCGGGAGAACGAATCCGCCGTTCCTGTCTCGCCTTTTCTGCGGCACTGATGTTTGACATGATCATTTTCCGTAACTGTCCCCGCCGATTTAGACGAGAAAACTTTGCTTCCGCCGTAGCGCGTTGGCGGCTCTTTCACTCAGAACTCGCTCGATGAGTTTCTGCAGCATGCCCGCACAACTCATTTCATCAGAACACCCGGTTGAAGACGGAAAACATCCACTGGAATATCCAGAATTCCAGAGGATTTGCCGCCAGACATTGCATCGAGTTCTACTTTTCAGCTTGTAACGGTTATACGCGTTCTGGCGATAACTCCGAGGATTCTGCGGAACATACTGATATGACTGGAGATGCGGTGCTGGTCTTCGTCTACGGAACGCTGCAGCGAGGCCGGGCTCTGCACGAGCATTTAGCGGCGCACTGTTTTGTCGGCGAAGCAAAAGCTTTGCCCGAGTATCGGCTGTACCGAATCGGCTGGTATCCTGGCCTGATCGAAGCGCCATCTTCCAGAGAGGGGCTGGCAATCCACGGCGAGGTGTGGGATGTTGACGAGCCGGGACTTCGGTCGCTCGACGAAGTCGAGGATGTCGGCTCCGGGCTCTACGAGCGACGGTCGATCCGGCTACAAGATCCGTTCGATCAATCAGAAGTGCTCGCGTACTTTTATCTGGGTGATGTGGAAGGTTGCTCGGATAGCGGCGACCGTTGGTAAATCATGTGGCAATTGTTTCTGCATCTCTCTGATGCCTACCTGCTCACGATGGCCTGCTGGCTGTTGTTCTTACTTCTCGTACCCGTTGGGCTGATCCGATTGCGCCGCAAATGGGCGGCCGAGAAGAGTCGGCGAAAGTTCGTTTATGCCGGGCTGTCCGGATGGCTGTGTCTCGGGCTGTTGACACTACCCGAACTCGGATTCGCGCTGCTTTATGACACGACCGATTCCTTCGACATGACGAATGTCTCTCGGCGGTGGTTCAAGGTTCACGTTGATCCCGACGTGCGCGTTCTGGAATTCGCTGACGACTACGGGGTTAAGTATCGCAGCGAATCAGACGTCGTTCTAAATCCGCCGGACGGTCGGCGCCATGTCTGCTTTCTCGGTGACAGTTTTACGTTCGGGCATGGTGTTGCCGACGTTGAGGACCGGTTCAGCGATCGAGTTGGCAGGTCGCTCCGCCGGAAAGAATCCGGTCCGGCTGAAGTCTCAAACCTTGCCTGGCCGGGCACGGATCTCCTTTGGGCGGATGCGATCCTCAAGAACTCGTTCGAGGTCAATGGTCGGATCGACGATGCTGTGTACGTGCTTTGCCTGAATGATATTGAAGCGTTTCATGATCCGACGATGTCTCGCAGTTCGAGCCTTTCTCAGTTCGAGCCACCGGGGTTTTTCTTCCGCGACACGTACTTCTTCAACTGGCTGTATTTCAGAACTCAGCTGCTTTTTCAGCCGCAGACTCGGAGTTACTACTCGTTCGTCAAGGAGTACTATGAGGGCGACCCGTGGCTCCGATTTCGAGACGCGCTGAGACGCACTTCCGCGATGTGCGGCGAGCATGATTGCCGCTTCCGCGTGGCCATCTTTCCGTTCCTGCACAATCTGGGTTCCGACTATCCGTTCCGCGAGATCCATCATCAGATTAAGTCGGACTGCGATGAACTCGGCATCGACTGCCTCGATCTGGATCCAGCACTTTCAGCTCACGCCGACGAGCGTCTGACGGTTAATCCGTTCGACGCTCATCCCAACGAACGTGCTCACGAAATCGCCGCCGAAGCATTGACCAGCTGGCTCGCTGATTCGGGCGTTGATGCCGCTTCAGTCGTTGGAGTGGGAAGCCTCTCAGCAGACACGGACGGGTCACTGGAAAGGCCATCTGGCGACTGATACGATCGCTGAGCGAATTGAGCGGCTGGTTCGTTCAGAATTCGCCCGAAGTGATGCCCGCCTGAGTTCCGTCCAGGAACGCTGTTTTCTCTCCTGATTCGGCGCGAAATTCGAATCCCTTTTGACTGATCCTCTCGACTGATTCAGACACAAATCTATGACGGTCTCGTTGCCGGTGCTGGCGGCGAGCGACCGTAAATAAAGAAGTCCCCTTCAAGGAACGTTGATCATGGCCAGGAGCCTTTTATCTCTACGAAGTATCGACGTGTTTGCATTCCTGGTGGCTGCTGCGTCGTTTGCAGGATGCAATGGCGGAGAGACACCGACGCCAGGAAGTGACGATCCGGCCGCTCCAGCCGCAGGCGAAACAGTGTTTCTCAGCATGGGCACGGCACCAATCGGCGGAACGTTCCCGATCGTCGGCGACGCTATCGCTCAGACACTGAATACGCACAAGGGTGACAACAACTGGAAGGTCCAGGCCAGAGGAACAAAAGGATCACAGGCCAACATTCGTGGTCTCGAGAAAGGCGATCTGCAGCTGGCCTTGTCGAATTCAGCAATCTCGTACTTTGCCTTCCGAGGCGAGTCGTCGTGGGACCAGAAGTACAACATTCGAGCCGTGGTGACGATGGCTCCGAATGTGGCCATGTTTGTGACCAGGGCCAGTTCTGGGATTAAGTCAATCGCTGACTTGAAGGGAAAGCGAGTCGTGATTGGCCCGGCCGGGGCCGGCTTCGAGATGTTCGTCGCTCCGATATTAGAGGAACACGGAGTGACTCTTGACGATATCGAAAAGGTCAACCAGCCACAGGGGCCGGCTGTTGACATGCTCGGTGATGGTTCCGCAGACGCAGCCTTTCTTGGTGGTGCAGTTCCGGCCGCCGCGATCAGTCAGGCATGTGCATCGTTCGACACGACGTTCATTCCGTTCGATCCTGAAGTCCGCCAACGACTGATTGACAAGTACCCGTTTTTCCATCCGTTCACGATTCCAGGCGGCAAATACCAGGGCCACGACGAGCCATACGAGGGGTTAAACGTCGGATCCATGCACGTCATCACGTCGGCATCCGCGGACGAAGAACAGGTCTACCAGCTCACAAAAACGACATGGGAAAACCGCGCAGACATTGCTGCCAAGCACGGCGCTGGCAAGGCGATCAACGAAAAGAACGCTGCTCGATATACGGGGACGGATTTTCATCCGGGAGCCATTCGTTTCTACAAGGAAGCCGGCATCTGGCCGGAGTCAGAAGATTCGAGCGAGCCTGCGACTGAGGCGGGCGAAAAAGAATCCGCCGAAGAGCCCGCAGCAACGCCGGCAGAGTCGGACGAAAAGTAGCAGTGCAGGGCGTTGGACGAATTTCGTAGACCGAACGCCTCAACCACGGTGTGAGTGTCCGGCGTCCTGTGACTCGGCTCCGATGATTCCCACGGGCCGTCCAGAAGTTCGACACGGGAGCAACCCAGAGTGACTGACAACGGTAACGAGCCATCGACTTCAGGATCGCAGGACGCCTCTCAGCCAGGAAACGGCGAGGCTACCGCGATCGCCAAGTCGTTGACGGGGCCACCCACTGCGTTTCAGAAGATGACCAAGTTCGTTGTTCCGTTCCTGAGCGTCCTGCTTTGCCTCTTCACTTTGGCTGAAGTCAATTACAACCTCATGCAGCCGCAGTCTGCGCTGGCGTTGTTCGTGCTGTTCGGAATGGCTCTGTGCTTTATTCAGCATCCGATTCATCCGAAGCTGAAGGACAACCAGGCAGCTCGCTGGTTTGATGTTCTGCTGGGAGTTGCCGCGTGCGCCTGTTGTGGCTATGTGATCGTGCAGACGGAACCGTTTTTCAAGGACTACTGGCTGAATGGGCAATCGCTGGCGAATCGAGCCGGCGCCGAACAGCCGCTTGATTATCGCGTCGGGCTGGTTGGACTGATCCTCGTACTTGAGGCCACCCGCCGAACGATCGGTTTGATTGTTCCGTTGCTGGCGCTGACGTTTGTCGGGCACTCGTATTATTGCTTCGCCGTGCAGACTCACGGCTGGCCATCGATGCCAACCTGGCTGCTCCCGCACGCTGGGCAGAGTGTCGATGCCATTGTCGCGACGACTTACCTGCAGACTCTTGGAGTCTTTGGACCAGCCGCGACTGTCATGTTCAAGTACGTGTTCCTGTTTGTCGTGTTCGGAACGTTTCTTGAAATGTCCGGGGCGACGCAGTTCATCATCGACTTTGCGGAGAGAATCTTTGGTCGAAGTCCAGGCGGGCCGGCAAAAGTGTCGGTGCTCGGCAGCGGTTTGATGGGATCGTTGTCCGGCAGCGCCGTTGCTAATGCGGTAACGACTGGCGCGTTCACGATTCCGATGATGAGGAACGCTGGCTTCGAGCGACACATTGCGGGAGGGATTACCGCCGCTGCGGCTTCAGGCGGGGCACTCGTGCCGCCAGTGATGGGGGCGGGCGCGTACATGATGCTGGAACTGGTTCAGCCGCAGGTCACATTTCTGCAGGTCGCCAAGGCCGCCCTTGTTCCGGCGATCCTGTACTACCTGTCGATCTTCATGATCGTCCACTTCTATTCAAAGCGGGTCGGTGCCAAAGCGATTCAATCGGGCGGCTCGGACAAAGGCTCCATCTGGAAATTTGAAGCGGTTGTTTTCTTTGGAGCGCTTGGAATTCTCGTGGGGCTGTTGGTCTGGGGTTTCTCGCCATTCAAGTCGGTCACCGGGGCGTTAATCGGAATTCTGTTCCTGTCGATCTTCCGAAAGCAGCTGGCGCTCGGGACAGCACCAAGATGGTTTGCTCTGGGCGCATTCGTCGCTGGTGCTTTGTTTCACCATGTCGTCTTCGCCGAAACAGTCGCTGAACCGTCCATCCGTCAGATTGCCGAGTCCTGGTTGGATTCGACACTGATCGGAACATTCTGCTTGCTCGTCTTCGGACTTCTGCATCCAGCGTGGCGGCCGGCCATGTTGAAGGCGTTTGGATCGTCGGCGAAGAACGGAGTTTCACTCGTCGCGGCCAGTGCCTGTGTCGGAATCATCATTGGGATCGTTCAGCAAACGGGCATCGCCACTGACTTCAGCGCAACGATTCGCGGGGTCGTCGAGACCAACCTGTTTGCTGCCTTGATCGGAATCATGGTTTGCTCGCTGATTCTCGGAATGGGCGTGCCGTCGGTGGTGTGTTACCTGCTCATGGCAACGCTGATGGGGTCGCTGCTGGGCGAACTCGGCGTGATTCCACTGTCGGCTCACCTGTTTATCTTTTACTTCGGGATGATGTCGATGGTGACTCCGCCAGTCGCGTTGGCCGCGTATGCCAGCGCGTCGATCGCGGAAGCTCCAATCATGAAAACGTCTTTTGCGGCGTTCGCGTTTTCGCTCGTCGGATTTTCGTTGCCGTTCATGTTCGTCTATCGGCCCGAGCTAACTCTGCAGAGCGACGCTCCGCAAGTGAAGCTGATTTCGTACAAGCCTGCGGATGAAGCCGGCGAGCCCGGCGTTCTGCGCGTGTCTTTCGACAGGTTTGGAAACCCGGTGCCTGGCGCAAAGGCCTTGTTGCTGAGGTCTGGGGATGCGGATCCAGTGTCGTTAGAAACTGGAAACTTCGGCAGCATCAGAACAGAGGTTCTGCCTGGCGACTGGACGTTGACGCTGCAACTTCCGAATTCTCAAACGGATGCCGAGAAGGAGAGCGGTGACCCCGTCACGTTTGGAGATTCGCTGCACATTGGCGCGATTGACATCTACGACGATGCTCGTGACGAAGCGACCATCACCGACGATGAGAAACTGAACTTCTCATACACATGGGGCAAGTTCACGGACCAGCGATTGTCGATCATGAGCGTCATCATGTCGGTGACGGCGGCGACCATCGGGATCATCGCTCTGGCCGCCGGCCTTGCTGGCTACATGCGAAACCTGCTTAACCCGCTGTGCCGAGGTCTGCTGTTTGTGGCGGCTGCGTTTCTGCTGTACCCAGGCTCCGGTTTGGACGTCGGAGGATTCCGGCTGCCCATCACCGACCTGATCGGGTGCGTCATTTTCGCTGGAACAGTCGTGTTGGCAGGGACAGCGGCCAATGACGATCAGTCACCGGCAGAGCCCGCTGCTGCTTAAACGACCAGGTTCTTCCAGCCGGTGATTCGTCTGACAGCCCGGCGAAAGGCTCGGGGGCCGACCATCGTCAGCAGCACGCCGGCCATCAGTGCCTGGGCCGGTGTGGACTGGGCAGCGGCTGCTCGTCGCGTGTTGCTGGTGACTTCTTTGAGCTGCGCAGGTTCCGGTAGTGGCGGAGGCAATGGACGGTCAATCGCCGCGTCGTCCGGCACGACCCGCAGAGAGCCGTCTTCGCTCATCGGAAGCAGCATGGGAAACGTTTCACGCAACCGTCGCGGCTCGGCTTCGGAACCGGTCTTCGAATCCGAATCGGCAGGCTGTTCGCCAGCGACCGGCTTGACGGTCTGCTGCTTTGCGTCCGGCTGGTCCTGGAAGAGTGAGTTCACAACGTCCCGTCGACGTTTCTGAGTTTTCTCACCCGGTGTTTCTGGATTCTGATCGGCGATCCGGACTGGCTTGTTTATCTGTTCTGCGGGCATTCCGCGGGGAGTTGGCTGCAAGTCTGGATTGTTGTTGGCGGCCGCCAGGCCAGGAGTTCGTTCGGTACCGATCGCGATCGTGGCGTCTGGTTTCGTCTTATTCACGATGCTGACAAAGATCGGTGGTGGAGCGAAGATCGGCTCCAGTGGTTCGTCACGCTCGACGACAGGCTGGTACAACCCGACGAGGAGATCCGCATGTCGCGAGTTTGTCGTCAGGTCGGAGTAGTCTTTCGCGGGGAAGGACGGAGGCACTTCGTCGATGTCCGCGTCGTCCAGAGTCAGGCTGCCGCCGTCGTTGGTAATGCCCGCTCCGCTGTCGGCTGAAACCTGCAATGTGAGCTGCTGCAGAGTCAGCGAGACTCCGTCCTGAATGTGGAAGGCTGAGTCGATCTGTGACGCATCGATGAATGTATCGTCGAGGCCAGCTCCGGAGATCACAAGGTCATCCGAGATTTCAAGATCACCGGACTCGGCTGTGTGGTCGGTCAGGCCTTGTAGCGACAATTCGAACAAACCAGGTGGCAGCACGATGCTGTCCAGACCGCGAGCTGCGTTTGCTTCCTGAATCGCGGCTCGAAGAGTGGTCGTTCCGGCTGCCGTTTCGGCAATTCCGTCTCCTGGGTTTGCGTCGGGCTGATCCAATGGCGAATCGACGATAAAGGCCGACAGCATTGTCTTCGGTTCAAACCGCTCGGCGGATCTCACGAGGCTTATGCGTTGCCGCCGTTTCGGAGTCGCCCAGCCCGCGACTTGAAGCAACCAGTTGGGAAGATTCATTCTGCCTGCCTCGATTCATCCATGAGGGCTGACGACGTCCGCAAACCGGACGCAGAAGTCCAGCACACCATCTCTTTAGATCGGCTTCCAACCAGGGCGGACATCAGAGGAATCGTGGTGAATTGGGGGGATTCGAGTGACTTTTACGATTCTCTGGTGTCTGATCGCGACTCGGCATCGCCATACTCGGCAGTTTCTTTGTCTCTGTCGGCCGTGTGATTTCGCCGCAATTTCGCAAGAATGCGTCGCCTCAACGCCTCCGCGAGCGGCATTTTTCCCTTGCATTCCATTCATGACCGATTCACCGCAGCCAGGTCAATGACGAACGAACGATGCCCGATCTCCACTGACGTTTCCCGTGCCGCCGACATCCTGCGGAGTGGTGGGCTGGTCGCGTTTGGCACCGAGACTGTCTACGGGTTGGGGGCGAACGCGCTCGACGAACTGGCAGTAGCGCGAGTGTTCGAAGCGAAGAATCGTCCGCATTTTGACCCGTTGATTGTCCACATCGCGGATCGAAAATGGCTTGATCGTCTTGCAGAGCAACTCTCTCCCGCCGCGAAACTTCTGGCCGATGCCTTCTGGCCAGGCCCGCTGACGATGGTGCTGCCAAAGAAGGAGATCGTTCCAGATCTCGTGACGTCAGGACTGCCGTCCGTGGCGATTCGAATGCCGAGCCATCCGCTGGCGCTGGAGTTACTGACCAAAGTTGATCTGCCGATCGCCGCGCCGAGCGCCAATCCGTTCGGACAGATCAGCCCGACGACCGCTCAGCACGTTCTCGACAATCTTGGAGACCGCATCGACCTGATCCTCGACGGCGGACCGTGCGAGGTTGGCGTGGAGTCGACCGTCGTTTTGATGACTGAAGAACGTCCGAAAATTCTGCGGCACGGCGGCGTCACTCAGGAGCAGCTCGAACAGGTCGTTGGCCCTGTCGAGGTTCATTGCTCAGAGCACGCAGAAGAACCGCTTGGCAGTATCGGCGAGTCCGGCGAGAACACGCAGGAGGGAGTCGTCGCTCCCGGAATGCTTTCTCAACATTACTCACCGACGACGCCGTTGGCGCTTGTGAGTGATGTCACGAGGGAGCTGCTCGCTGGCAAACGTGTCGGGCTGCTTCGTCTATCGGCACAGTCGAGCGTTGCGGTCGAGGGGCCAGAGTTTGCGGCCGTCGAGACTCTTTCAGAGGACGGTGACCTCCGGACTGCGGCGGCTGGATTCTTCGCCGCGCTACGTAGACTCGATTCGTGCGGCCTCGATCTGATCGTCGCAGAATCGTTCCCCGAAGAAGGACTCGGCCGTGCGTTACTCGATCGCCTGCGTCGCGCCTGCCATCGCTGATCGTCGGACTTGCCCATCAGGAGCAACGACGATCTCCTCGTGAATGAAGAGTTGGATATCTGCGAAGCTGAGCAACGGGAACTCAGCCGTGCTTCGGTGAATCGTGCAGGACATTGCTGGCGAAGATGCTGCCGTTGCAGGAGACTACGCTGCTCGAAAGGTGTCCGGAATTGCATCCCTGACTGGCATGAAGATTTTTAACCACAGAGACACAGAGATCACGGAGAAACATCTCCAATGGCAAACTCTGTGTTCT
>Ga0316208_1001495_pt1 | contig 21798 bp, 18 predicted proteins | sample 3monopyrite_MG_FD_204944 | JGI IMG/M metagenome (GOLD analysis project Ga0316208, IMG submission 204944) | Microbial mat bacterial communities from mineral coupon in-situ incubated in ocean water Damariscotta River, Maine, United States -... | ecosystem: Environmental > Aquatic > Marine >...
GACTCGAGTCCCAGGTGAAATGCGAGCATCGAGAGGGCGAGGGCGTAGGACGCCGCCATTTCGAGGCTCGTTGCCGCATGGGCTTCGGGCAGGACGGGCCCCGCAGCGCGCTCGGCCCGCTCCAGACGCCAGGCGCGCAGAATCGTTTCCGCCTCGGCTTCGCGTCCGAGCTCGACGGCGACCCACCAGCCGCCCTCGTCACGGTGGACCTTGGGCTCGAAGCCCTCTGCGACGAGCACGAACGCCCATTCCTCCGCCTCGCGTTTGCGTGGCGTGGTGCTGCCCGTGGCGCCGGGGCGGACTGGAACTCCGTGTGGAGAACGGATTGCGCTGGGCGGATCTTCGCTTGAGGAGGCCATGTGTGCCGACCATGGTAACGTTGGCGCCGCCATCGGCCGAAGGGTTCGAGGGTGCGCTGCGCAAAGTCGCAGCCAGCTGGCCACGACCAACCGACCACGAAGAGGGAATGATCGATGAAGGCGCCGTCACGCAGATCCCTGGTCCGCGTCGAGCGGATCGCACTGCGCGGTCCGGGTGTTGTGATCCTGACCGGGCCATCGAGCTGCGGGAAAGGGGAAGTCGCCGCAGCGCTCTGCGATCTCGTGTCGATCGACCCGACGCGGCATCTCTCGATGGGCGAAATCCTCCGCTCGACCATCGATCGATCGAAGTCGGATCCGAGTTTCAGCAAGCTGCTCGAAGATAAGTACGCGCTTTCCCGGGATACGAGCATCCTGGATTGCCTCGACACCAACGATGAACTCGTCGAGAAGGTCAATCGCTACCTGCCGGACGTCGAGCGCCATTTCGGCTGGACGCCGGGACGATTCATCTCGGACGACGTCAGCAAGAAGCCCCACGTCAGCCAACTCGATTGGCTCGAGTTCTGTACCGAGCGCGGCTTGCTCATTCCCAATCGCTGGACCCAGGATCTGATCTCCGCCGAGATCGAGCGTGCCCTGGCGGCCGATACAGAGGGCGTCGACAGTCCCTTTATTCTGGACGGCTACCCGCGAACCGTGGCCGCGGCGCAGCATCTGCTCGGTTTTCTTGAAAGCGTGCAGGTCCCCGTTCTCAAGGTGCTTCATCTCTCGATCAGCAAAGCGGAGATGAGCGCGCGGGCGGGGAAGCGCGGGCGAGCCGACGACAACGAAGAGGCGCTGCGACGGCGCTTCGAGTTCTACGTCGAGAACGTTCAGCCTTCCGTCGACTACTTGAAGACGGAGCTTGGCGGCGATCGCGTCGCATTGATCGACGCGCATCAGCCTTCTTTCGAAGACGTCGGGGGCGATCGCGTCTTCGACCTCGAACTCTCGATTGAAAACGTCGTGTCCTCGGCCCTGCGCGCGCTGGGCGTTCCCTTCGTCATCGTGCGGGATCTGCTCGAAGGCCGACGGGAGAGTCGCCGCGAGGCGGCCGATGGCTGAAGTTCCCGTGGAGGGGCTTCCCGAGCCCGAAAGCGACGATCTCGGTCGCTACCTCGAAGACACGATCACGATCGACTGGCAGTCGCCGGCGATCATGCAGCGCTCAAAGACGCTGCTCGAAGGTCTGACCGAACCCGAGGATCGCGTGACGGCGCTTTTCGAATTCGTGCGCGATGAGATCGATCATTCAATCGACAACACGCGCGGACTCGATCCGATGGTCACGACCTGCAGCGCGAGCGAGGTCCTGAAAGAGGGGACGGGGCTCTGTTATGCCAAGAGCCATTTGCTCGCGGCCCTTTTACGCGTAGCGGGATACCCGACGGGCTTCTGTTATGTGCGATTGGTGAGCGGGGAGCGCGCCGACAAGCTCGTCCTTCACGGATTCAACGCGGTCTATTGGAAGCCCACGTCGGATTGGATTTTTCTCGATCCGCGCGGGAATCGGGCAGCGCAGGGGGATGAGCCCGCACTCGAGGCGGAAGCGCGTTTCGCTCCGCCCTTTAGCATGCCGTGGGCTCCCGATGCTTCGCTCGGGGAAGCCTTTCTGCCCTTCATCTATCGGCGGCCCGCCAAGCGAATCGTGGATCTGCTCGAACGCGCCCCGGACTTCGCAGCAGTGCGTCGGAATCTCCCCGATTCGCTCTGACCTTCAGTCGGGCATCTCGGACGCACGTCTGCGATGCTCGCCCCTTCGATTGAGCAGGGGAGAGCGAAGATGAAGTGGTGGATGGATCGGCGCGTACGGCGGGGCGCCAGTGCGCTCGCGAGTCTGATGATCGTATTGGGCATCGCCCACGCAGCCAGCGCTGCGGACGAAACGTATTCGCCGCATGTTGGGCGGGCAGTACCGGATCAGGTCTTCTTCGGCGACACCCATCTCCATACGACGTCCTCGCCCGACGCGTTCCTGTTTGGTGTTCAGCTCGGCCCTAACGAGGCGTTCCGCTTCGCCAAGGGGGAGCAAGTGACCTCCACGCATGGCTTGCCAGTCCAGTTGATCGAGCCGCTTGACTTCCTCGTGGTCTCGGATCACATGGAATATCTCGGCTTGATGCCGCGACTCTTCGGCGGAGATGAGCGGGTGCTTGCGACGGATTACGGTCGTGAACTCTATGACCTTGCGAACGCCAGTGAGGACGGGTTCTACAAGGCGGCGATGATCCTGATTCGGGATCTCAGCATGAACCAGCGGAAGATGCGCGTTCCGGAACTCGAGGAGCAGGTCTGGCGGCAAGTCGCGGAGACCGCCGATCGCCACGACCAGCCCGGGGTGTTTACGGCCTTTACGGGGTACGAGTGGACCTCGATGATCGAAGGGGACAACCTGCATCGCGTCGTGATGTACAAGGGCGATGCCGAGACGACAGCGAGCATGGTTCCGGTCTCGAGTCTTGATAGTCCGGATCCGGAGGATCTCTGGGAATTTCTCGCCGCCTACGAAGAGCAGACCGGGGATGACGTCTTTGCGATTCCGCATAACGGCAACCTGAGCAACGGCCGCATGTTCGAGACGAAGCGGATTGATGGCAGCGCCTTCGATGCAGCTTATGCACGGGAGCGGATCCGCTGGGAGCCGATCGTCGAAGTCACGCAGATCAAGGGCGACGGCGAGACGCATCCGAAGCTTTCGCCGAACGATGAGTTCGCGGACTATGAGACGTGGGACACGAGCAATCTCGGCGGGACGGCGGCGAAGGAAGACTCGATGCTTCCCGGCGAGTATGCACGCTCGGCGCTCAAGCTCGGCCTTGAGGTTGAAGCGGAGACGGGCGTCAATCCGTACCGGTTCGGCATGATCGGAAGTACGGATAGCCACACGGCGCTGGCAACTTCGCGGGAGGAGAACTTCTTCGGCAAGCACTCGGGGATGGAGCCGACCGCGACGCGCATGACGGATGCGCTCGCGAGGGTCGGGTCGAGCGCGGTATTTGGTTGGCAGCAGGTTTCGTCGGGACTGGCGGCGGTCTGGGCGAAGGAAAATACGCGCGCGGCGATCTTTGATGCGATGGAGCGACGGGAGACCTTCGCGACGACTGGGACGCGCATGCGGGTTCGTCTGTTTGCGGGGTTTGACTTCGAAGCGTCGGATCTCGCGGAGCCGGATTGGGCCGTTAAGGGATATGCCGAGGGCGTTCCGATGGGGGGCGTGCTCAACCAGGCGTCCTGGTTCGAGAAGCCGGGGTTCCTCGTGCGCGCCCTGCGCGATCCAAAGGGGGCGAACCTCGACCGTATCCAGATCGTGAAGGGATGGCTCGACGACGAGGGCGAGAGTCAGGAGCGTGTCTACGACGTCGCGCTCTCGGACGGTCGCGTGGTCGGGAAGGACGGCCGCGTTCCGCCGGTAGGAAACACGGTCGATCTCAAGACCGCGACCTACCGCAATTCGATCGGAGCGACGGTGCTCGAAGCGTTCTGGGAAGACCCGGATTTCGATCGAAAGCAGCGCGCATTCTACTACGTGCGCGTGCTCGAGATTCCGACGCCGCGATGGTCGACGCACGATGCAAAGGTCTTTGATGCCGACGTCCCCGACGGGGTGGATCGCATCACCCAGGAGCGCGCCTACACCTCACCGGTCTGGTACGCGCCGGCCGGGTCGACGGAGACGGCGGCGAAATAGCGCCCGTTCGAATGGCGCTGCGCGTGCAGTGCCTCTGGTTTGCCACAATCGCGTCCCGGTGACCACGAAGAGTCACCGGGACGTGCGCGTCTCTCCGTCGTGCTCGCGATTCCCGGTTCCACCGGGAGAGCATCATGCGCGCGTTTCGATTCTGGACCTCGGTCCTTCCTCTGGCCATCGTTCTCGGATTCGCAGGCATCGCGAACGCGATCCCCTCCCAGAGCCATCCCGGCGACTTCACCTTGCGCTTCGGAACGCGCGAAGTCGGCCGAGCGAATGTGACGCCCGAGTTCAGCCGCGTCCTCAGCTTCAACTTCGAACTCGATTTCTCGGGCCCGCTCGCCGGCGGACAGTTCTACTCGAACGCCCAACTCGAAGAAGTCCGGTACGTCGTGAGCGGAGGGCTCAACACGAACCCGCCGACCCCGTCGGGCTTCCCCGCCTTCGCCCTCAACCGCTTCGCAAACGGAGAGGGCCCGATCTCGAAGTCGGAATGGGAGAGCCAGCGCAGCCACCTCGCCTTCGCGCTCGCCCGCGACATCCAGCTTCACGATGGCGTTCAGCTTTCGGAACTCACGCCCTTCGGCAAGGATGGTCGAATCCTCGAAATCAACGCCCGGGAACACGGTCGGCTCGATCGCGCCCGCTACCACCCGCCGCAGCTCGTGCTCTATGGCGACGGTACGGGGCTGCTCTGGAATTCGAATAACAACAGCAAAGACACAGGGACGGTGAACCCGGCGACGGGCCTCGAAGTCGACGTCGACTTCGGGGAGGAGTACATCAGCCACCTGCGCTTCGACCCTTCGGCGATCACGATCATCGATGTTCCGGATACGCATCCGGTCCCGGAGCCGGGGACGGCGCTCTTGTTGGGGCTGGGGTTGGCGGGGCTGAGTGGGCGGCGACACGTTTCGAGCTGAAGAGGCAGGCGCCTCTCACTCGATCCCCAGCCGTTTGAGCTTTTTGTACAAACCCTCGCGCGTGAGTCCGAGCCGCTGCGCAGTCCGAGCCTTGCGGCCGTCGTTATTCGCGAGGGCGCGGCGGAGCATCCAGGCTTCGACGCGTTCAAGCGCCTCGCGGAGCGATTCATCCGGACGGGCACCGCGGGCGATCGGCTCGAGAATGTCGGCGAGTTTGGGCGAGAGCTGAGCCGGTGTGATCAGTTGGCCGCCCGGGGTCAGCATCAGCGCGCGCAGGATTTCGTTTTCGAGTTCGCGAACGTTCCCCGGCCAGTGATAGGCCTCGAGGAGATGCGTTGTCGCGAGGGATAAGTGACAACCGCGCTTCCCTTCACGCGGGCCGTGTTTGGCGAGGAAGGTTCGCGCGAGCGGGAGCACGTCGCCCCGGCGTTCGCGCAGCGGCGGGATGCGAATCGGAAAGACGTTCAGGCGGTAAAAAAGGTCTTCGCGAAAATGACCGGCGGAGACCTCGGCAGAGAGGTCTCGGTTGGTCGCAGCGATGATCCGGCATTCGACGGGGCGCGCGCGGGTTTCGCCGACGGGGCGCACTTCTCGCTCTTGCAAGACGCGCAAGAGCTTGGCCTGCAGAGGGAGATCGGTCTCGGCGATCTCATCCAGGAAGAGGGTGCCTCGGCCGGCGGCCGCGAAGAGTCCTTCCTTGGCGCGGTCGGCGCCGGTAAATGCGCCCTTGGCGTGTCCGAAGAGCTCGCTTTCGAGGAGCGTCTCGGGGAACGCGGCACAGTTGATCGCGATAAACGGCTCGTTCTCACGGGCACCGCGGGCGTGCAGCGCGCGGGCGACGACTTCCTTGCCGACACCGGTCTCACCCGTCACGAGGACTGTCGAGGGGCTCGAGGCCGCAAGTTCGACGAGGTTCTGTACGTCGCGCATGGCTTCGCTGCGCAGAACGACGGTCCCGTCGGTTGGAGGAAGGGCGGGCCCATCGATCGTGGCATCGTCATCGCCGATCAGCGCGGCGGGCTTCTCCTTGTCATGGGCGCGCTCCCGCTCATAGGCGACGTCGAGGGCTCGATTAATCTCGGAGACGAAGCCGGTTCCGGGCCCCGCCTCATCGAGGATCAGCACGCCGCCGATCCCGAGATCGAGGAGCGATCCCGAACACGTGCCGAGGTCTTTCGCGAGGGTGACGAGCGTCGTCGATCTTGAGGCGAAGCGTTTCCAGCTGGGCAGCTGAGATTCGAAGCGCGCGACATCTTCGACCTCGACGAGCAAACCGTCAAAGCGGATATTCGGAAGGAGCGCCGCCTCTTCGCTAGTGGGAACCCACGTGATGTCGAGCTCCGGCGCCTCGGTCATGCCACTTTGCGCCAGCCCTTCACCACTCCCGATCCAAAGTAGAGACCGAATCGTCCGCATAACATCTCCCGATCGTCGCCCCTTGATGGGGCGAACATTGCGAGGAGAATGTCGCGTGGCGAGGGTGCGCAGGCGTTCCAGGAATCCTCAAGAAAGTCTCTTGCTTTCGAGGAGGCGGAAAAGCGGGGACGCGCCGCAGGATTGCGCGGTGGGCGCGCAGAGGCGTAGAGGGAGCCCGCGTGTTAGGCGAGATCGGCTTCGCTGAGCGAGTCCGTTTCCCAGGACTCGGGAATCCGGTCCAGCCCGGCGATCGCTTCCGCGGCGAGGACGTCGACGTCGGTCTGCGCCGTAAGCTCCTCAAGCATGCTGCGCGCGGCGCGCTCGGAGCCACACGGGACAACCGAGTGATGCCCCAGCACGTACCAATCGCCGGCGAGATTCGCGACGCGCCAATCCCCTTCGAGGGGGACGCATTCACCACTGGGTTGTACGAAGAAGGGACGTTTCACGGCGAAGGGCTCCGCCGACCATCTTACACAAACGAGGTGAAAAAGATACGCATTCTTCAGGCAGGCCCGCGTGTAAGGCACCTCAGTTGAGTTTTGGCGCCCAGCGGTGCCTCGTAGCGTCTAGGGTCGCTCCCGGACCTCGACGTCCTCTCCACTCCCGACGAGGACGGCGTCCGCCATGCCGAGAAAGAACCCCGTACCGAGAACACCGGGCAACCCCACGATCGCCGTTTCGAGCGCGCGCGCATCGAGGGGCGGGGTCAGCTTGGCATCGAGGACCCAGTTTCCGTTATCGGTGATGAGGGTGTCGGAGTTCGCGTCGAGTCGCAGGCCCGAATCGAGTCCAAGCTTTGCGAGTTCCCGTCGGACGAGGGCATCGCCGAAGGGCAGGACCTCGATCGGCAGACGTCCCCGTTCGCCGATATTCGTGACGAGCTTCTCCGGGCCGACAAGAATGATGAGTTTCGCCGAACTTGCGGCGACGATTTTCTCGCGGACCATCGCTGCGCCGTAGCCCTTGATCAGATTGAGCTCGCCATCGACCTCGTCGGCGCCGTCAAAGGTGATGTCGAGGGTGCCGACGTCTTCGAGGCGCGTGAGGGGAATGCCGAGGCGCTCCGCCTGTGCGGCGGTCGCATCGCTTGTGGGGACGCCGGTCACGTTGAGCCCCGCTGCGACGCGTTCACCGAGGGCGTCCACGAAAGCCGCCGCTGCGCGACCGGTTCCAAGGCCAAGGGTCATTCCGTCTTTGACCCAATCGAGCGCGGCGCGGGCCGCTCCGGTTGGAGTCGTCGGGTCTGTCTGCTGGGAGGGGGAAGAATCCGCCATGCTAGTTCGCGAGTGCTCCATCGATCAGGTCACTCAGGCGAGTGAGCGTGGCCATCACGTCGGCTCCGACGTCGATGCCGAGAATGCGGCGCTCGCGGTCAGCGAGGACGCGGAAATCACCGACGGCCTGGGCTTCTGCCAGAACGTCGAAGTCGACCCCCATCTCGGGGATCGCCAGGGCGTCTCCGGGACGCGCTGCGGCGCTCTGCCAGAGATGCAGCCCCGCGACCCGGTTAGGGCCGCCTTTCTGGAGCTGCCCCGTCGAATGCAGGTAGCGGGGACCGAAGTCGAGGGTCGTTGCGACCGACCGCGCGTCGCCCACCTTCTGACGAAGGGTTGTGAGTGCGGCGCGAATCTCCGGCGTGTCGGCGAGGAAGGCGTTGACGATGAACGTGTCGTTCGCGGTCAGTCCGTCGACGAGGGATCGGACGAGTCCCGCGACGTCGTCGGCATCGTCGAGGGCGGGTGCCGCGAGGTAGCGCGCACCCTCCGACTCCACCGTCGCGTCCGGCGCCGGCAGTCCGCCACCCTGAGCGGCTTCATCCATGAGCGCGCGGCTGGCGATCTTGGCGGACTCGACGTCGGGCTGATCGAAGGGGTTGAGTTCCCAGAGCGCGCCGGCGACCGCAGTCGCGATCTCCCAGCGGAAGACCTCCTGAATCAGGTCGAGTCGCTCGGCGAGTTCGATCCGGATTACCGGATGTCCGGCGGCTTCAAGGGCATCGAGACTCGCGCTTCGCTCAGCGGCCGTCGGATCCCCGGCGACCGCCACGTCCACGAAGACCCGGTCATTCGCATAACGGTTCGGGGCAGCGAGAGGTTCGCCCGCGATCGGCACGACGCCTCGCCCATGCTTGCCCGTCGATTCCGCGACGAGCTGTTCGATCCAGTCCGTGAAAAGCTCGATCTCGGGCGAAACGCTCAAGCTGAGCTTGTCCTTGCCCTGGCGTGAGAGCAGCCCAAGCGTCAGACCTAACGCGACCCCCGGATTGCGTTCGGGCGAAACGAAGGGAGCGCAGGCCGCCGCCATCGTGCGTGCACGACCGAGCAAGGCCTCGGGATCGAGTCCCATGGCTTCCGCCGGAAGCAGGCCGAAGGGGCTGAGCGCCGAGAAGCGTCCGCCGACGTCCGTGCGACCGAGCGCGGTTCCGAGGAAGCTGAGTTCCGCGGCACGCGCTTCGAGCTGGCTTCCGGGGTCGGTGATCGCCACGAAGTGTCGACCGGCGGCTTCCTTGCCGACGCGTTCGACGAGGCGCGCATAGACGAGTTCGAAGATCGCGTTCGGCTCGATGGTCGAGCCCGACTTCGAGGACACAAAGAAGAGGCAGCGCTCGAGGTCGAGGGCCGACAGTTGGGCTTCGACTGCATCCGGGACCGTCGTGTCGAGGATCGTGAGGCGTCGCGTTGTCGCGTCGCTTGCCTCGGCCTCCGCTGCGAAGGTCTTGCCGAGCACGTCCGGCCAAAGGCTCGATCCGCCCATGCCAATCACAACGGCGGTGTCCGCCGGATGATTGCGGATCGCTTCTCGTAGGCCCGCGGTTCCGATGGCGACCTCGGGACTTGAGCTGGGAAGGTCGAGCCATCCCATCCAGATCGATTCATCCGCATCAGAGAAGATCGACGCCTCTTTGCGCCAGAGCGCGTGGGTCTTGCCTTCTTGAACCCAGGCAGCAGCTTCGGACTCAAGCTCCGCCGAAGCTTCGCCTAACGCATAGCGGGTCGACGCGAGGGCCGAGCCAAGCAAGGCCTGCCGCTTCGTCTCGACGGAGAGGAGGAGACTGTCGAAGGCGTCACTAAAGAGTGCGCAGCCCTTCGTCAGCAATCCGTCCGTAATCTCCTTGAGCGAAATCCCAAGGGCATCGACCTCAGAGAGCACAGCCTGGGCCTCCGCTCGAAGCGGAGCGGGATCCTGACCGAGCGCATCCCGAACCTGGCCTTCTTCACGGAACGCAGCGAGGGTCGCGTCGGGGAGGGTGTTGACCGTGTGCAGGCCGATGAGCTCATCGACATAGAGCGTCTTCGGAAGAGCGGGGTCCTTCGTTCCGGTACTCGCCCAGAGCACGCGCTGAGGGTCGGCGCCGGCAGCGGCGAGGCGCTGCCATCGTTCACCGGCGAGGTCTTCGAGGAAGAGGGCGTAGGCGAGCTTCGCGTTCGCGATGGCGACCTTCGCGTTCAGCGCTTCGAGTCGCGCGCGGACCGCCTCGTCCTTCTCATTCTCGAGCTTCGCGGCGACGTGCTGGCCGACCGTCGCATCGATGCGCGAGATGAAGAAGCTCGCGACGCTGGCGATCCCGGAGACGGATTCACCGCGATCGAGTCGCGCTTCGAGGCCCGAGATGTAGGCCTGATGGACCGCCGTGTAGGCATCGACCGCAAAGAGGAGCGTGACGTTGACGTGGATGCCGTCAGAGATCAGTTGCTGAATGGCAGGCACCCCTTCCGGAGTCGCCGGGACCTTGATCATGAGGTTGTCACGGGCGACCGCAGCAGCGAGTCGCCGCGCTTCCTGAATCGTTCCCTCCGTGTCGTTCGAGAGATGTGGTGAAACCTCAAGGGAAACGAAGCCATCCCGACCTTCGCTCTCTTCCCAGACCGGCCGCAGGACATCGCAACCGAGCTGAATGTCCTGAACGGCGAGTCGCTCGAACACGTCGAGGGCATCGCTCGCTCCCTGGCCGATCAGCGCGCGCGCGGCGGGGTCGTAGTCGCTCGACTGGGCGATCGCCTTCTCGAAGATTGCGGGGTTGGACGTGACGCCCCGAATGCCTTCGTTCTCGACCCATCGACGAAGTTCGCCTGAGAGGAGGAGGTCGCGACTGATGTTGTCGAGCCAAATGGATTGGCCGAAAGCATGGGCCTCGAAGACGGGCGTGCGACGGTCGGTCGCGGACGACGGATCCTGGGCGGACATATTCAAGAAAAACCTCGGGTGGACGCGGGGATCGGGGGGGCGTCTGGCCGAGCGCGCAGTCTAGCGGGCGACTGGGCCTCGTGGGAGGTTTGTCGGGAGTTCCTTCGTGTTTCCCCAGCGCGAATCGGGGCGAGTCCTCTGAGCGCCCTCGAAAATGAAGAACCCCGACGAAGTGGGGGCTTCGTCGGGGTTCGCCCGGTCGCAGCCGGCGATCGTCCGTGTGGGGCCCGCGCTGCGCCGGGCTCAGGCCGCTTCGACGGAGATCCGTCGAGGGCGGCTCTCGGCGCTCTTGGGGAGGCGGAGCTCGAGCACGCCGTGGCGCATCTTTGCGGTCACCGAAGCGCGGTCGATGTCTTCGGAGATCCGGAATTCCCGGTGGTACCCGCCGACGCGGTACTCGGCGTAGCGTGCGGGGCTCGAAGTCTCGTCCGGCGCCACGGCATCGAGGGTAAGGACGCCCTTGTCGAGTTGGATCTCGACGTCGCTCTCATTCGTACCCGGCAGGTCCGCCATGATGACGTACGCGTCGGGTTCCTCGAGAATGTCGACGTCCGGCCGGAATACGAGTCCGGGGCGGGTGTCCTCTGTGACGAGAGCATCCTTCTCTCGGGCTTCGATTTCGCGGTGCGTTGGATAGGTCATGATGTTCTCCTTCTGACGGAATGAATGTCCTCTTCTCGTTCTCGATCGAGTGTTAGGTCAGGGTGTCTCGACCGGGATCTGGCGCGGCTGGAGCGCCGCCGATTTCGGAAGGTCGAGGGTCAGGACACCGTTCTTGTGCGTCGCCTTCGCAGCATCGAGGTCGATCTCGGCGGGAAGCTCAAAGGCGCGCCGGAACGTTCCCGATTGGCGCTCGCGCCGATGCACGGCGACGCCATCGCCGGCGACTCGTTCGATCTTGCGTTCACCCGAAAGGGTGACCGTCGCGCCCTCGATCGAGACATCGATGTTTTCCGGAGCGACGCCCGGGAGTTCTGCGGTCAAGACATAACCCGTGTCCGATTCATGGAGATTGACCGCAGGGAAGACGCCGCGCGTGCCGCGAAAGGATCGATTTCGATCGTTCGCCAGCTGGCGATGGAGGTCGCGGGAGAGGCTCGCGAAGGCGCGAGGGAGGGAAGTCTCGTTCGTGAAATTTCGATTAATGCTGTTCATCGTCTTCTCCTTGGGGCACTCGACGCACGAGTCCCCTATGCGCGACCTCTCGGCCAAACGCGTTCATGCACGGTCCGGTCGCGGTAACGGGAAGTCGAACGTTTTGCGTTCGGCTCGCGTTTCGCGATTCGACCCCGTTCGGGTCGAAACTCTTCGGGCACGCCCCCATTGATTTTCACGCATGGAGGAGTGTCAACCGCGCCGCCCAAAAAAAATGAGCGGGGTCGATCCCGGTCGTGCGCTGCTGCTCAGATGCGTCTGAGCGCCGACCGGCCCGGCAGGCGGGAGAAGGGCTCGGACGGCGCACGCTGCGCCGTCCGAGGGGTGAACTAAATGCCTTCCGTGATGCGCTCGCCGAGCGTCTTCATCATGCGTCCGACACGGGTCGAGCGACCGCCGAACGCGAAGCCGCCGAGTGCTGTCCCCGTTCCGGTCTGGAATTGCTTGATCGTTCGGCCGCCTTCTTTGACTTGTACATCGACGGTGATCCAGTCCCCGCCGGCCATTACGCCCCACCAGATTGCGGTGCCGTTCGATCGTAGGCGGAGGCCGATGACCTTGACGTCGACTTCGAGGTTGCCGCGAGTATTCGTTGTTAGGTGATCGTTGATCCGGTTCGTCAGGATTCGCGGGATTTCGTAGTCGGTGGCGACCTGTGCGACTTCGCCCGTCAATTGTGAACCATCGAGCTCGACCTGGACGGCGGAAACGGAGCGTCCCCCTCCGAGAACCGAAGCTCCCTCCGGCGGATTCTCGGGTGTCTGCACTCCCCCAGTCACGACGGCGCAGCCCGCGGTGATTAAGAGGAAGAGGGCACAGAGAGTGACGGTCGAAAGGGTGCGGCGGCTCAGGCTTGTGTGCATTACGGCAGAGGACATCGTGACTTTCTCCAGTGAGTTGAATCGCTCAACGCTATGCGGAGGAAGTTTTTACGTCAAATGTCGAGAACGTCGAAAAAGTCGGGTTTATCGAGTGAGCAGCAGTGTGCTAGAACGCGGCGAAGGCGTCGAAGTAGCCTGGCCAGGTTTTCGAGACACAACCGGGGTCGAGGATCACGACCCCGGGGACGCGCAGGCCGGCGAGGGAGAACGACATCGCCATTCGATGGTCATCGTAGGTTTCGATCTCGCCGCCGTGCATCGGCGCGGGCTCGATGCGCAGCCAGTCGTGTCCGGCTTCGGCGCCGACGCCTAACTTGCGGAGCTCGGTCTCGAGCGCGTCGAGGCGATCCGTCTCCTTGATGCGAAGGTTGTAGATGTTCTTGATTGTCGTGGGGGCGTCCGCGAAGCAGCAAACGACGGCGTAGGCGAGTACTGCATCCGGGAAGTCGTTCATGTCGAGTTCGCCGAGGCTGCGTAGAGGACTACTCGGCCCGACGACGGTGACCGCGTCCCCGTTTCGCGTGACGGTGCATCCCATTTGCTCGAGCAGGCCGAGGATCTTGAAGTCGGCTTGAAGCGAATCCTCGCGGACGCCCTCGATGGTGATGGTGCCGCCAGCGATCGCTGACGCAGCAAAAGGGTAGGCGGCGGAGGAGGCGTCGGGTTCAATCGTGTAGTCGCGCGCTTGATAGGTTTGGCCCGCGCGCACGAGGAGACGATCGTCCTCGGTCCACGCGACGTCCGCACCGAAGTCGCGCATGACTTCGAGGGTGAGGTCGATGTACGGACGTGAGACGATGACGCCGTCCTTGAAGGTGAGCTCGACGTCCTGGTTCGCGTAGGGAGCGGCTTGCAGGACGGCGGAAACGTATTGGCTCGATCGGCTGCCATCGATCAGAGCGGGGCCGCCCGGCAGGCCACCGCCGTGGACGCGAACCGGCGGGCATTCGGCCTCGCCTTCGATGGTGAGCTCGGCGCCGAGGGCGCGGAGGGACGTCACGAGGTCCGAGATCGGGCGCTCGCGCATGCGCGGGTTTCCGTCGACGATGATCGGCGCGTCGGCGAGGGTGAGGGCGGCGGTGAGGAAACGAACGGTCGTGCCGGAGCCGCGGCAATCGATCGGGAAATCGGGGGCGGCAAATCGTCCGCCGCGTCCACCGATGACCCAGCTGCCGTCGGGATCGACATCAAGGCCGATCCCCATCGCCTCGAGGCCGGCGCGCATCACGACCGTGTCGTCGGATTCGAGTCCGCCGCGCAGTCGGCTCTCTCCGTCTGCGAGGGCAGCCAGAAGTAGGGCGCGGTTGGTGATGCTCTTGCTGCCCGGGACGCTCGGGCGCCCGTCAACGGGGCCACGGGGCTCGATCGTGAGACGTTCGGGGAGGGACGGGGCCATTTTCAGGTTGCTGCTCCGTAAGGCCGACGAGAGGCGCGTTTCAGCGTCTCGGGACGGGGAAGATTCGGGCGCACCGTAGCACGAGGCCCCGTTCCGGCGGTCGTTCCGTTGACACTAAAGGGGCGCTCCGGCACACTCCGGCACCGGTTGGAATCCATAGATCTGCCGCATATTTAGGCTGCTTCTGGCCTGGCAGCGCGCGCCCTTCGGGCGAGCTTGCGGACAGTTTGGGACTTCTTGGGTTGATGGGCGCCTTCAGGCGCTCCTCAAGGCAGGGAGTGAGTGATCTGGGGAAGCCGGTCCGACCCAGCAGATTTGACAGCCTGGAAGAACAGGATGAGACGAGCGTTCGCGTCTCGTGGCCCCGATGCGGCTGGAGACTCGCGCGCCTCGGTTGCCCGAGCCCGGAGATAGGCCGGGGTGCAAGTCGGCGTGAGAGCCGAGCAAGAACAGAATAGAGCGGTGTGTCCGGATCTGACCGGAGCCCGTGCGACCCATTCAGAACAGACAAGATTTAGAAAGACTGGAGAAGAGAAGGGTGCCGAAAGTCCTTATTTCCGATTCGCTCGCCGAGCAGGGTGTCGCCGTCCTCGAGCAGGCGTCGGGTATCGAAGTGATCAACCGTCCGGGTGCCTCGCCCGATGAACTCCTCGAGCTGATCCCCGAGATCGATGGTCTCGCGATTCGTTCCGCCACGAAGGTGACGCCCGACGTTCTCGCCGCGGCGAAGAACCTGCGCATCGTCGGTCGCGCCGGAATCGGCGTCGACAACATCGACATCGCCTCGGCAACCGAACACGGCGTCGTCGTCGTGAACACGCCCGAAGGCAACAACATCACGACCGCGGAACACGCGATCGCTCTGATGGTGTCCCTTGCTCGACACATCCCCCAGGCAACCGCCTCGATGAAGGCCGGCAAGTGGGAGAAGAAGAAGTTCCAGGGCATGGAGCTCTACAACCGAACCCTCGGTGTTCTCGGCGCCGGCAATATCGGCAAGTTCGTCGTGTCGCGAGCCAAGGGCCTGGGCATGAAGGTCATCGTCCATGACCCCTACCTGACCGAAGAGGCCGCAGCGCGCCTCGAAGTCGAACGCGTCGGTCTCGATGAGATGATGAGCCGCGCCGACGTTGTGACGGTGCACGTCCCCAAGACCAAGGAGACAACCGGAATTATCGGCGCCGCCGAGTTCGCGAAGGCGAAGCCTGGCCTGATCGTGATCAACGCGGCTCGCGGCGGAATCGTCGATGAAGCGGCGCTGCTCGATGCGCTCGACAACGGCAATGTCGGAGCCGCCGGTCTCGACGTCTTCGTCGAAGAGCCGCCGCCGGCAGACCATCCCCTGGTGAACCACCCGAACGTCATCTGCACGCCGCATCTCGGTGCGTCGACGGAGCAGGCGCAGATCAACGTGGCGGTCGCCGTCGCGGAACAGATCCGCGACTTCCTCCTCGAAGGCGAAGTGCGAAACTCGATCAACGTGCCGACGGTTTCCCCCGAGCAGATGGCGGCGGTCTCGCCCTACATCGCGCTCGGCGAGAAACTCGGTTCCTTCCAGGGCCAGCTTGCTCAGGGCCGCGTCGACGTCGTCGAGGTCGAGTACTCCGGCGAAGTGGCGGAGCTCAAGGTCGCCCCGATCACGATCGCGGTTCTCAAGGGCATCCTCTCGCCGGTACGCGAGAGCGTGAACCTGGTGAACGCGTCGCACATCGCTCAGGAACTCGGCATCAAGGTCATCGAATCCAAGGTCGCGCGCTCAACCGATTTCGCCTCCTCCGTCACCGTCAAGGTGAAGGGTGTCGTCGATCGTCTGGTCGCGGGCGCGGTCTTCCATGGAGACCAGCCGCGCATCGTGCGCATCGATGACTTCATGCTCGAGGCGATTCCGGAGGGCTGGACGCTCTTGATTCATAATCATGATCAGAGCGGTGTGGTCGGTCAGCTCGGCACCGCTCTCGGCTCAGCCGGCATCAACATCTCTCGCATGCAGCTCGCACTCCACGAATCCCGTGGCGAAGCATGCATGCTCGTCAATATTGATCAGGACCCGGGTGAAGCGGTCCTCTCTTCGCTGCGCGACGCGGAAAATATGATCGCCGTGCAGCTCTTGGAGCTCTGAAATGTCCACCGTTGTTGCAGTAGGCGCCCAATGGGGCGATGAAGGAAAAGGCAAGATCGTCGACTGGCTCGGCCCGCAGGCGGACCTCGTCGCTCGATTCCAGGGCGGAAATAACGCCGGTCACACGCTCGTCGTCGACGGCGAAACGACCGTCCTTCACGTCGTACCCTCGGGCATCCTGCACGCTGGATCGACCAACCTGATCGGGCCCGGTGTCGTCGTCGACCCGGCGATCCTGCTCGGCGAACTCGCCAAGCTCGAAGCTCGCGGCATCCTGAAGGATCCCTCGCGGATCCGCGTTTCGGGTCGCGCCCACGTCATTCTTCCCTGGCACACCGCGCTCGATATGGCGCGTGAGTCGAAGGCCGGCGAAGGCAAGATCGGAACGACGGGTCGGGGCATCGGTCCCTGCTACGAAGACAAGGTCGCCCGACGTGGCGTCCGCGTCGCGGACCTGCGCCAGCCCGAAGAGCTGCGCACGAAGCTCGAGACGATCGCCGAACAGAAGAACGTCGAACTCACGAAGATCCACGGCGCCGATCCGATCGACGTCGAGGCGCTGTACACGCAGTGCATCGAATGGGGCCGCCAGCTCGATCCCTACATCGATCACACGGGTCGCATCCTCGATCGCTCCCTCCGCGCCGGCAAGAACATCCTCTTCGAGGGTGCGCAGGGAACCTTCCTCGACATCGACCACGGGACCTATCCCTTCGTCACCTCGTCGAACTGCGTCGCCGGAGCCGTCTGCACAGGCTCGGGCGTCGGACCGACGCGGATCGATCGGGTCATCGGCATCACGAAGGCCTATACCACGCGCGTCGGCGCCGGGCCGTTCCCGACGGAGCTGCTCGACGAGACCGGTGAAGAACTTCGCCGCGCGGGTGCCGAGTTCGGAGCGACGACGGGTCGACCGCGACGCTGCGGCTGGCTCGACGCGGTCTTGCTCCGCGAAGCCGTCACGGTCAACGGACTGACGGATCTCGCCATCAACAAGCTCGACATTCTGAGCGGGTTCGACGAGATCAAGATCTGCACGGCCTACGACATCGACGGCAAGGTCACGGAGGATTTCCCCATGACCCTCGCCGAAGCCGAGCGCGCCAAGCCCGTCTACGAGACGATGCCGGGGTGGAGCGAGGACGTGTCGAAGCTGACCTCGATCGATCAGTTCCCCGACAACGCCCGCCGCTACATCGAGCGAATCGAAGCGCTTGCCGAAGTTCCGGCCGCGCTTCTCTCGGTCGGTCCCGGCCGGGAAGAGACGATCATCGTCCGCGAGCTCTTTGATTGAGCTAGGCCGCGGCTGACGATCGCAAAAGTTTGAACGGGCGTGTTCCTGACTAGGAGCGCGCCCGTTCTGCGTTCAAGGGGGTGAGTCGCGCGCGGGAACCGGGACGGGCTGAGGTGTGACTACACCCAGAGCCCGCGCCGGTCGATAAGGAGCGCGAGGGTGGGGCCACTCGCGTGGGAGTCCCGGCGAATCACAGGAGCCATTTTGAGTAAGTCGGTACGGGTGTTCTCGGGAAATCTCTGGTGGGGCAAAGCGGATCCCGAGGCATTGATCAACTTGATTCAGCGCCACAACGTCGACGTCTTCGCCGCCCAAGAACTCGGCTTCGAAAACGCTGAAGCCATCTCGAGCGAGCTCCCCTTCGGCGCACTCGAGCCCGCCCCCCCAGAAATGGGCTACCAGGGGATGGGCATCGCCCTCCGCAAGCCCGCCCGCTACGAGCAGATCCCTCTCCGCTATCGCCCGGCCCGTCGAGTCATTCTCGACCCCAGCGAATGGGAAGGCCTGACCCGCCCCCTCGACTTCCTCAACGTCCATTTTCAAGCACCGCACTCGATGAAGCCGTTCCCGTCGTTCCGCGTCCGCGACCAGCAAGCGACCGACCTCGAACGATTCCTGGAAGCCGAACCCAGCGACGCCCGGATCATGGTCGGCGACTACAACGCCACACCCGCATGGCCGCTCTACCGGCGCGTCGCCCGGCATTTCTCCGACGCCGCCATCGTTTGCGCGCAGAGAGAAGGGCGCGCCGTTGAGCGAACTTGGGGGCCAACGCCGGAGAGCCCGCGGCTCTTCCGCATCGACCATGCGATGGTCCGCGGCGTTCACGTCGAGAACTTCCGGGTCGTCCCAATTCAGGGCAGCGATCACTCAGGGCTGCTATTCGATTGCGCGCCGGCAGAGCTGGATCGGGCTGCAGTCGCGTCGATGCATTAACCGCCGCGCGCTCGGCGACATCGAGTATTCGCGACATCAAGGGGGGCTCGATCGGCCCAATCAGATTCGCCCTTCGACGTTTCCGAATCGGACCGATGAGCCCAAACAAGCCGCATACGCGGAGCTTCCGCTTTGCGTGCCGTACCTCGCCCCTGTTAGGGGGCGTATCGCTCACCGCGCCCCGACGGTCTTGTCTTCATCCGAACTGGCTGAAGGGACTCGTCAGAATGAGCGATGCGGAGGCGCGCTGACTTGCATCATGCATCGAGCCGCCTGGGGGCGACGCGACGGCGAATGCGGCCTGTGTACCTGGTTTTCGTTCTCCTGGTGTTCTGCGATCAGGCGTCCAGGGCCTGGACGTGTTGGGCGACCCGGGGTGGTCACCCGACACGCGGTCACGAGCGTGACGTTGGAGAGAGCATCGAGGATTGGCAGCTCGATGAACCATTGACTTTGCCGGGGAGCTTCCGAGGGGGTGCCAGGGAACTCGCCCGAAGAGTGGGGCTCTGCTCGTCTCCAAGTGTCGGCTTGGGGTACGCGACTGCGTGTCGGCACGTGTCGTACGAACACGCCCAGGCGATCTGAAGCGCTTTTCTGAAGCACCTAGTTGTTGGACGGAGCTAGAAGGGCAGGGCCCAGTCGGATGAGGGCGTGGCCTGCGCTCGGCGTCCGGGTCTGTTCGGATTGCCGACCTTGAGGAGGGAGCGTCGGCCGTCGCGAGCCTGAACGGATCGCACGCGGCGAGAGCGTCCCCAATTCGCGGGAGCGGGCGTCGACCATGCATCCGTCTGCACTCGCCCTTCGCCTTCGGCGGGGCGTCGTACGGGACGCATGCCAGCGGGCACGCAGCCCGGAGAATTCGAAAGGGTTTGGACCGGGAGCGCGCACGGTGCGATGGACACCTCAGAGAGATCGGCGGGTGCGAAGAGGTCGTCTTCGGAGAGCTCGAGGGTTTCGGACGGATCGAAGTTTTTGATGGGTGCGCTCACGGTGATGTCTCCTGGTGGGTAGCTCGGGGTTGAGTCACCGTAGGCGAAAGAAAAACGAAAAGCAATCAAAAGGCGAAAGTGGAGGCGAAAAAGAGGTGAAGCCAGATGAAAGCGAGCTCGCGGTCTTCGGGGACTCTCGCCAGCTGAATCGCTGTCGCGGTGCTCAGGGACGACGCAACACCTCTCGGCGGCATGTCTACGGCTCGAGCGCGTCTTCGAGGGGCCGAGCCGCTACCGATCTAGCCGCGATTTGTCAGCACTCGGCCGTGGAGCGGGCGGGGCCGGTCGGCCGCCCTGACCGGAGGGGGGCGGAGGGCGCTCGGACGTCGGTCGGGAATTGCGACCGCCCTTAGGAATGAAGCCGGGCCGGAATTCTCGATCCATCCGTGGTCTCCTCCGTAGGGCGAGCGTCGCGGAGTTCGATCGTGATGTCTCCGCGCGCGAGCGATAGGTACAGGCTAGCGACAGAATAGAGATGCTGCCCCGTGTCGTTCTTGTGGACGTCCACGTTGCTGAGCAGAAGCTCGGCACGTTCGGAGTCGTCCGAGAAGAGCTCGACCCAGCCGTCGTACGCAAATCCGTTCCTATGATCGCGGACCGTCGCCCACTCGACGCTCTCAGAGTTGAATACGTAGCCCCAGACGTCGAACTCCCCGAGCTTCTTTGTTAGGCCGATCTTGTTCGCGAGTCGAAAATGAACCTTGCGCGTTTCGAGAAAAGTGATTCCGAGGCCGATTCCGCAGGCGATGCCAGAGGCGAGAAGGACTTCTCCGACCGGGATCGGCGAGGTCGAACGCGGACTCGATCGTGGCGCCAAACGTGAGGGGCTTCTGGGGCATCGTACGCGGCCAACCCGGTTGCTGAATCCAAGAGATCGGCTGGGCTCAACCAAGCGTGTGACCGGTCGCCGCGTCCAAGGGTGGGTCGCCCTGACGGCAGGACGCGTGGCGCGTCAGTCGCCAGATGATCCGCTCATGCGTAGGAGTTCCGGGCGTTCGTTTGAAATCGCGGCATCCCCCGTGGACGCCTCCCGGCGACGATGGTATTCACAGCCCGGGCCCGTAGCTCAGTTGGTAGAGCAGAGGACTTTTAATCCTACGGTCCGGGGTTCGAGTCCCCGCGGGCTCACCGTCTCCTTCCTGAGAGGCGCAAGTAGAGGCACAAGAGAGGCGCCACAAGGTGCGCGCTCTACCTCGTCTTGAGCGGCACAGCGGCTCCGCCATGCCGCCCGATGAGAGCCGCTAGCTCCGACGCGATCCGTCGTAGATGCTCCGCGGTTTGCTTCACGTCGACAGAGCCCATCGCCGAGTCGAGCACGAAGTAGCTGTTGGAGTCGGATTCCTCGTCGCTGCCACGATGAACCGCGAGCGTCATGGTCGCTCCGCGTCGGCGATGTTTCGGGGGAGCGAAACCGTGCAGGTCGTCGCAGATACGCGTGATCCATCGGTTCCGGACGACACTTTGTGTCTCCTTTTCGGGCACGTGAATCTTTGCGACAAGTACGTCCGCCTCGAGCTGGAGATAGATTTCGGAGCCGCTGTCGTTCGTCTGCAAATGCGACCACCAGAAGGCAGGGAAACCGCCGCGTGGGTTGCTTACGTAGCCCCAGTCTCCCTGACCGAGCGCTTCAGCGAGAGCCTTGAAGAAGCCGGAATAGCGGAGGACATGTTGATCCTTCCAGTCCTTCGGATTCGTCGAGGTGAACGATTGAACGGTTTCCTCGATCGCACTTAAGTGTGCGAAATAGTCATGAAGGATCGCATTGTCCGAATCTTGGACGGCGTTCTGCAAGATCCCGAGCAGGTGGCCGCGCTCGACAACGGCCCAGCCGTTCTCATGTGCACTTTTGTAGGAAGCTTGCTCTCCCGTCTTTAGGTAGAGCAGGGCGACGTCGTAGGCGCTGAAGCGCTTTCTGACTTGCTCGGGATATCGGGAGAGCTGATCGCCCGTTTCGCCGGCGTGAACCTTGTCCTCGATCACGATGAGATGCGTGTCATTCACGGTTGCGATGATGTCGATACGGTCGCGCTGAGTTTCGGCGGTGATTCGGTATGGGCGCTCAGGCAGCGCGCGTAGGCTTCGACCCTCTACAGGCTGGATCGCGGGGACCGGTTGAAGAGACCGCGCCACTTCGAAGAGTGTCTCGACGAACTGGCATCCCGCTTCATGGAGGGCCGGATCCGTTGCGGCGAAGCTCTCGTCTGCCCAGGCCAATAGCCAAGCGAGAATCGCGTCTTGGGAAAGCTCCCCGGTCGCGAAAGAAAAGAGACTCGGGCGGTCGGACGTGTGGGGCATTCTGTCTCCTGTTCGTGGGGAGTGTCTCTCGGATGAAGAGCGTGAACCGCCCCCGGATCCCTGGACACGGGTTAACGCTACGCCACTTGGCCTAGCACATGGTCTCGTCTCGCTTCAACGGGCGTCCTGAACCCGAGCTTCTCCGGTCGCCAGTGG
>Ga0316208_1001496_pt1 | contig 21774 bp, 16 predicted proteins | sample 3monopyrite_MG_FD_204944 | JGI IMG/M metagenome (GOLD analysis project Ga0316208, IMG submission 204944) | Microbial mat bacterial communities from mineral coupon in-situ incubated in ocean water Damariscotta River, Maine, United States -... | ecosystem: Environmental > Aquatic > Marine >...
TGCTTTGTTGTCGTAACATATTCCAGTCAATCCGGTTATATCATTTTAAGTTGAGTTTAATAGTATAAACTCGACCTGTTTTCGTCAGGCACAGCCTGACCTACGACTTTATCAGCAAGTCCTAAGTTCTTTCGTGCTGAAATAAAAAAAGATTTTCTCGCCAAGACGCTGCGACGCAAAGAAAAAAAGAAAAATTATATTCCAGGTTGGTTTCGGAAAACCTTAAAGAACCACGAAAGAAACGAAAAACACGAAAAAAGAGACCCTCATTCGTTTAACGGCAAGCCGAAGGCGACTGCGTAGGCAGGTTTGCTTTATTTGCAGGTATCGAACCGCGAATAAACGTGAATTTTCGCGAATTATTTTTCAGTCACCGTATCTGTTCTTTTTTTCCTTTTCTTTTCTTTTCTTTTCTTTGCCGCGTCTTTGCGTGAGTGTTCTTTTTTTCTTTTTCTCAGAAAGCAGGCCGGGTGCCTTTGCCGCTATTTGGTTCGGTTAGCACAAATAGAGAGTCGTAACGATTTTCATCAGCCCAGTGTTAACCCCCTGGTTACTCTACTGTTGTCTATTCGGGGTATAATTTACAATCGAGTGTTACCGGGGGCGTCACTGACCCGGCTCGTTTGAAAATATCCTGCCACTTTTACGCCGGATTTCATTGATAAGGTATCTAAAAGCCGAGGCCGTTTTTATTTAACAGGGCGGTTTCGACTGTCCCGTTGGTGATGTTAAACATGCCCGGATATTTTTTTGCCCATTGTTCATTCGGGCTGGGACAGTATTGCCGTGCATTGCCCTCAATTGCTGCAACGCCGGGAATGCGGGCGGCTAAAGAAGCCGAGTGCAAGAAACTGTAGCCGGGGCAAGTTAAATCCTGGACACACAAAAACATGTTCTGCTTAATTGCCGCCGCAGCCAAGAGTAACGTTTCGGTTTGGCCTTTGCATGCTTTGAAGGCAACTCCGGTGTAGCCAAGTTCCTGGGCTAAAAGTAGTGATTCCAAATCGAGCAGCGATTCATCAATCACAACCGGTTTGATTTCCGCAGCCCGGTGCATTTTATTTTCGGGGTGTTTTTTTAGATCGCGATGCGTCGGCTGTTCGATATATTGAATACGATCAAACGCTGTGGCTGAACCGTTTTTTACTTGACCCAGAAAATCGAGAACATAATCGACGTTCGCACATTTTTCGTTGAAATCAACAGAGTAGACCCACTTTGCACAACCTCTTTTGTTTTGCACCGGGGTCGCGACCGCTTCAACAGAAAGAACTCGCTGAACGTCCCAATCTAAATTGTCGCCGCTCAGTTTGATTTTTAGATGAGTCAAGCCATCCGCTTCAATCCATTCGCCTAACGTTTCTGGCAGACCATCGTTGATACGCTGGGGGATATCGGCCTCGGTTAAAGGATCAGCCGCCCCGACCAAATGATACAGCGGCATTATTTCTTGCGGCTCGCGCGTTGTGTATTGATCCAGATATTCTCCCTTGAATTGATCCCCCAGATAATGAGAGAGGTCGTGATTCATAAACTCGCTTGAAAGTGTGTTGTACGAATTTCGGTTGTGGACGCGACCATACGCATCGTGCACGGCTGCATCCAACGGGCTTGTGGCAACCAACTGTGCAAGCTTGGGCATCGATTCGGCAAGTGACATTTCCTGTTTCGCTTGTTCTGCAAAATCAGAATATTGCTCGATCAACAGAAGCATCAGATCAATCGGATGTCCTGCTGCGTCGAGGTGATTGGCTTTTGCCACTGCGATTTCCGCCATGTGCATCATCGCTTTTTCTGCAGCATCGGGCGAGATGACCGCAGAAGGCCAGGCCCAGACATTGCCCATTGGCATGCTGCCAAAACCTGTCGATTGATTCCCCTTGGCGTCTTCAACTTCAACGCTCACATTGATTAAATGCGTTTCAGTTACGGTACGACCACCAAATTTCAGCGGGGCGCGAAACGGAACCGGTTCGAATTCTACAGACGCCTTCAAAAGGCGAATATCGGTATCTTTTGACATTATTTCCCATTTATGTGTTAATGGTGAGGAGCTTTGCTGCTATTCTCGGAACGGACATTATGACCGGAATCAAAAACAATCAAACCGTTTCCGTGCAACTATTTTCTCAAATAGTTAAAAAGAGGATTCAGTTTCAATCGTTCGGCAAAGGTGATTAAGTCAATGGTAACAGAGAATAACAATTTGTTCCCCCATTCTACTCTGGAAGTGGATCAAGAATTTCTGCTGGAATCTGTTGTGGAGAATTCACCTTTTGTTTTGTGGTCGATGGATGATCAAGGAATTATCCAGAGTATTCGCGGAGGGGGACTGAAAGAACTGAAACTCAATGCAGAACAGATGATCGGAAATTCTGTCCTCGAAATGTATGCTGATGATCCGCAGTTAATTAAAGTCTTACAGGATTCTTTGGCGGGAAAAGAATTTCATGCGGTTGTCCACCTCTACAATTCAAGACTTGAAACATGGTTTCGCCCCATCAAAGAAAAAACAAATCGCACCGTCGGTGCGATGGGAATTACTTTAGTTCGCTCGGAACTGGAAAAGGGACGCACCGCGGGCAGTCAGGAGGGGCATTGTTTTGAAATTCTCAAGCGTTTGGCAAATGTTGGTGTCTTTTCCTGCAATGAACAGGGGGAGGTTCAATTTGCCAACGATTATTTCTGGTCCTGTTTTTCGCTCATTGAATCAACCGACTCCAGCAATAACGCAGAAGCGAATCCGCGTCAGGGAGTGATCTGGCAGAATCTTTTTCGGGACGAAAACAATCAACCGCTGAAGAAGTCTTCTCAGCTTCTGGCGAGTCAGGGAAATTATCGCAGAGAACTCAAACTGGCTTATCCGCGAAAATCAATCGACTGGGTTCTGGTTCAACTTAACGAAGCAAGTCCAGGCGAATGGGTCGGGACTGTTCTCGATATTTCTTCCATCAAGCAGGCAGAAAGTATGTTTGGCCTGCAAAGAAGAGAACTTGAAAAAGGGGTTCAATCTCGCACATTGGAACTGGTCGAAAGAAATACACAACTTTCGCTTGAGGTGGAAAAACGAAAACAGATCGCGCAAGAACTTCAGCTTTCGCGGGATTACATGGAAGCAATCATCCGTAATACAGTAGATATTATTCTGCATCTGGATCGAGATGGACGCATTCTGTTTATGAATCGTTCCGTGACCGGTTACGACATCAGCAAAATTGTCGGCGGAAGCCTTTACGAATGGATTCAGCCCGGACACGAACACGTCATGAAAAACGCATTGGAAAGAGTTCTGGAAAAAGAAGAACACGTTTATCTTGAAATGCCTATTATTTTAGTGACAGGTGACTATGCACTCTACTCGACACAAATGGGGCCCATTTATCACCAGGGAGAAATTATCGGGGCAACAATTGTCGCCCGAGATATTACCCGAGAGCGTGAACGGGAAGAACAAGCCAAAGAACGCCTCGATGAATTAAGCCATTTGACCCGACTCGGAATGCTGGGCGAAATCATGGCGACAATTTCTCATGAACTGAAACAACCTTTACTTGCAATTGGAAATTACGCCACAGGAAGCCTGCATCGAATAGACGATCAAAACATCAGCCAGGAACAGCTCAAAGAAGTCCTTCAGTTGATCGCAGAATTGTCACTTCGGGCGCGAAAAATTGTCCATAAAACTCGCAATTTTGCTACGAAAAAAGAGATCGAACCGACTCCGGTGAACCCCCAGGAACTGTTATCGAAATCTTTGGAACTTGTGCAGACAGAGTTGAAGCGTAAAGATATTATACTAAAAAATGAACTGGATGAATCGATAGCGGTCATGTGTGTTGACTTTATCCAGGGGCAGCAAGTTATTGTGAATCTTCTGTTGAATGCGATTGAGGCGATCAGCCAGAGCAAAAAAAATATTCAACATACCATTACCGTACGTTCGGCATTGATTGAAAGTGATTTTGTACAATTAACCATTTCTGATACCGCAGATGGAATTGATCATGTTTCCCTGGAAAGCCTGTTTGATATGTATCACTCCAGTAATAAAAGTGGCTTGGGAATGGGGCTGGCGATCAGTAAAAAAATTATCGAAAGGCATAGCGGTAAATTGCGAGTATTACAAACAAACCCAGAAGGCACCACATTCGAAATGCTCCTTCCAATATGCGAGACAGAAAATTGCTGAGGGCGAATTGTGGAACAAGTTCCGTTGCGATTAGAAGAGAAAGTTCAATATGAAACACGAACCAACTATCTTTGATAAAATTATCAGTCGCGAAATCCCTGTGGATATCGTCTACGAAGATGATCTTTGCCTGGCTTTTAACGACATCAATCCGCAGGCACCTGTGCATGTACTGGTTATTCCTAAAAAGCCAATTGTTTCGCTAGCCGAAATTAACGAACAGGACGCCCCGCTGATGGGGCATTTACTGGTCGTGCTGAGTAAAATTGCCAAGCAGATCGGTTTGGAATCCGGCTACCGCACCGTTCTTAACACGGGACCAGATGGCGGGCAGGAAGTGAATCACCTGCACTTTCATCTTCTCGGAAAACGTGCCTTAAAATGGCCTCCCGGATAAACAGGGCAGAAACAATTAAGGCGGGAACGCGATTGTGGCAAAGCATTATCTCATTGGCATGGATGAAGCTGGCTATGGTCCCAAGTTGGGTCCATTGGTGATCGCTGCAACGCTTTGGTCTGTGCATGAATCCGCGTCTGCTTCGTTCGACTTCTGGAAAGAGTTGGATTCAATCGCGACTAATTCGCCCAGGCGAGGGGACCATCGATTGCATGTTGCAGACTCCAAAGAAGTTTACTCGCCGGGAAAAGGATTGAAATCTCTGGAGCGATCCGTGCTTGGTTTCGCTTCGTTGGCAGGATATAAAAAGAATTCACTCAAAGAATTGATCCAGCAAATCGGTCAATCAGTCCCACGTTCTTTTGAAAAACAGCCGTGGTATCAGAATCGCGATTTAGCACTTCCACTGGCTTGCGATAAGGCTCAGATTTCAAGGGATGAATTGCAGTTAAAACAATTCTTGAAACCGATTGAACTAAAACTGGAAACAATAGCTGTTGAAATCGTCTGCCCTGAACGATTCAATCACTTAATCGAACAATTTGGCAACAAAAGCGAATTGCTGACAAAATGCTCACTGAAACTTCTGAAGCATATTCGGCCCGGCAAAGATGTTCCCACGCAAATCTGGGCCGACAAACATGGCGGCAGAAACCACTATCTCGATTACCTGCTCGAAGCATTTCCAGATCAATTCTTTTTCGCGGAGCAGGAATCTCAAAAAGAAAGCCGATACCGTGAGGGAACAACCTCCATCTGTTTTGGCGTAAAAAGCGAACGGCATTTCCCCGTGGCGCTCGCATCGATGGTCGCCAAGTATGTGCGAGAATCCTGCATGGAAATGTTCAATCGTTTCTGGCAAACGCATCTCCCCAACCTGAAACCAACCAAAGGCTACCCGCAAGATGCCAAAAGATTTCGAGCCGAGATTGAACATTTAATCCCACAATTTTGCCCCGACGAAAATATCCTCTGGCGAAATCGGTAAGGCAATTCGATGCGAAACCGGTACCGCCTTCAAAGATAACGCTGCAAACCTTGTTGATTAAGCAGGTCAATGAGTTGTTTGATGGCGTTTTCATCGTTTTTATCGGCGACCAGTGTTGCATCGGGCGTGTGGACGATGATGCAGTTTTTAACGCCAATCGTGGCGATCAAATGGTTTCCTCCTGATCGAATCACGCAGTTTGTGGAATCAATCCCCAAATGTGAGCCGATGATCGTGTTGCCATTTTCGTCTTCGCCGTGAAGTCGCTGTAGCGCCTGCCAGCTTCCCAGATCATCCCACTGAAAAGGAGCTTCAACAACGGCGATATTTTCTGCTCGTTCGAGGACCGCGTAATCAATAGAAATCGCCGGGCAAAGCGGAAACTCTTTTTCCAGAACCTGTTGATATTCCCTGGTCCCAATCGCGGCCGTGATTTTATCGATCTGCTTGATCAGTTCTGGTTCATGTTTTCTCAGGGCATCTAGAATCGTTGCTGCTTTCCAGAGGAAAATACCACAATTCCAGAAAAAGGTACCTGCTTGAAGGTACTGTTCTGCAACGGTTCGCTCTGGCTTTTCGCGAAAGCCCTTCACCTCAAACGCCTGCCCCTGAGATACCGTCATCGCCTTTGCTCGCTCGATGTAGCCAAACCCGGTTGATGGAAAGGTGGGGATGACGCCAAATAAACTCAACAGATTCGGTTGGCTCTCAACCAGTTCCAAGGCAGTGGAAACCCCTTGCTGGAAATTCTCTTGCGTTGAAATAACGTGATCGGCGGGCATCACCAGCATGAAGGCATCGGGGTCATTTTTCAGAAGATGTGCCGCTGCCAGTGCGATACAGGGGGCAGTGTTTCTCGCCGCTGGCTCGATCAAAAAGTTCTCGGCTGGCAAATCGCACAACTGCTTTCTGGTTGCTGATGCCTGCTTCGCATTTGTCACCACCCACATGCGAAAATGATCGATTAAACCAGCACAACGATTCGCCGTTTGCTGGAGCATGGTTTCATTCCCCACCAGATTCAGTAGTTGCTTGGGAACTTCTTTCCTGCTCAAAGGCCAAAAACGAGTTCCACTTCCGCCCGCCATTATTACCGCGTGTAACATTGATTATCCAATCCAGTAACTTGTGACATTCACAGGGTCGCGTCCAATAGATTCTGCACAATGACAGATCATTCGTTTAACGGCAAGCCGAAGGCGACTGCGTAAACAGGTATGCCTTACCCAACAGTTCCAAAATCACGCTCTACCTGCCTTAAAATGTGGCATGATTGTCCCTTCAAAAGGAGCGCAGACATTCCTGTCTGTGTACGGTACAGCAGGGAAGAATTGAAGCTGGCATCGTCCGCTATTATCTCTGAGGCGATTGAGATTGTTTCGTTGAACAGCAAAGGCTTCATTCTCCAGCACGCCTGCGCAGTCGCCTTCGGCTTGCCGTTAAACGATTGGGATGCAGACCAAATTTGATGGGTGCGTGCAAGCACGCGATCCTACGGCATCAAAGAGACGACAGTTCTTGTTTGAGCGGTGCTAACCATCAGGCGAAAGTTTATTCCATTTCAGTGTTGCTTCTACAGCTGAGTGATCTGAAAGAGCATCCACTTTTTCGTCGAGATACGGATTCACCTGAACCTCCTTCACGTTCAATTGATCATCCAATTTCTTTGCCTGCCCAATAATGATGTAATCAATCCGTGGGCCTCCGGTCGCTTTAGTTTGGTATTTTGTGCCACCATCTTGGTCAGGATGCAGGGTTGGCCAGGTATCCACAAGGCGATGATCAGGAATCGCTTTGGTCAGAACACCAAACAGTTGATTGTATGTCGAATGAGGAGCAGCGCGATACTTGGCATTCCCTCGCGTGTTTAAGTCGCCAAGTAAAATGAAATCGACATCGCACGAAATTTGCTTGCTGATAAAATTAGCCAGTTCGTCAAATTGCTTTCGCCTTAACGAACCATCTCGTGCTTCGAAGTGGGTGACGAAAACATCAAGCCGTTTTTTTTCACCGAAATTCTTTTCAGGTAGTATAACTCGTGCATGCAGCACTCCTTTTGCAGCAAATCCATCGGCTTGAACTCCGTACTTCAAAGGAGAACTGAAGTTCTTGTAAATCATCGCGTTCGTTTTGACGAACGGAAATCGAGAAATAAGTGAGAGTCCGCCGTTGAATCGTCCGTCTCTGGGATCGGGACCGTAAATAATAGGGCAATTATTCCCCCACTCTTTTTTGAGATGATCGTGAATAATTTTGCGTGGTTCATCGTCAAACGTTTCATTCAGCCCGATAATGTCAAAAGCGGTCATCTTTTCTGCAATTTGCCTTGCTCGATAAATGGGTAGCGACCGCTTATTGGTGTGCCGGGCGATTGCAGGTAAAAATTGAACATTGTACGAAATCGCCCGAAAAGTACCGGGAAATTCAGTCCGCCCTGCTCGTTCAGATTGTTCCTGTGCACGCAAATTTGTGGAGCAGGCAAGAATGAAATAGATCGCAGTTATTACCAGCCAGTGATGTCGCATTCTATGATTCTAACGTTACAAGTTTTCAAACAGTGTGCAAATTATTGAAATTCGTTTTTTTGTTTCAGCAGTCTAAACAGACCAGCCGTGCTGGGATTCTTCCTGAATGCTCTAAGCAAATAAACCCAACAAAGTAAAACTGGCTGGATGATGGTCTGTTTACAGGTGGCGTCAATGTTGACATTCAACCAAACTTTCTTTCCAATTAAGTTCGGGTCGTTCTTTATAAAACATCTTCTTCACACGAATAAAGTCTCTTCATGAAATATCGAACCTCTTACCGTTTGTTTCTGATACTTTTTCTGGCTGGTCTTTTCTTTCATTTAGACCCTTCTCTTCATGCAGAAGAGCTACCTTGTTTGAAAGAGATTCATATTGCGAGCCCGCTTGATGGAAATTCGCAGCCTGTGCGAATCTGGGTTCCTGAACAAGCAAAGTCTCAACCAACTCCGCTGTTTATTTTCTTACATTCCTGGAGTGGAAACTATACCCAGAATAATTCCAAATGGCAGCGAGAAGCCGTGAAACGTGGCTGGATTTTCCTGCATCCGAATTTTCGTGGCCCAAACAAATCTCCCAAAGCGTGCGGTTCGAAATTCGCCCGGCAAGATATTCTGGACAGTCTCGATCATGTCTTGAAAAAATACAACGTGGATCGCTCACGCATTTATCTGGCAGGAAGTTCCGGCGGCGGACACATGGCGATGCTGATGGCTGGGCATTATCCCGAAAAGTTTTCAGCCGTCTCCGCCTGGGTTGGCATCAGCGATCTTGCAGCGTGGTATCGCTTTCATACAAAAAATGGCGAACCTCAGCACTATGCGAAAATGATTCTCGCCTCATTGGAAGGGGCACCGGGAACAAGTAAAGAAATTGATCTGGCATACAAAGATCGCTCCCCGATTTTTTATCTGCACAAAATCGGGCAACTGCCGATTGATCTGAATGCAGGAGTGAACGATGGGCATTCCGGATCGGTTCCGATCTATCACACGATAAAGGCTTACAACGTGATCGCGGCTGCGAACCATGGAAAGTCCATTTCAAAAAATGAAATGGATCAACTCTGGGAAAAACAGAAGTTGAGTTCGCCTATCGCTTGCGACATCGCGGGAGATAAAACCTACTCACGAAAAATCCACCTCCGCAGAAACACCGGCCCGGCTCGCATCACCATTTTTGAAGGGGGACACGAATCATTGCCGGAAGCGGCCTGTGAGTGGCTCAGTAAACAGCGAAGAGCGACCGTACAAAGCCCGTAGGTTAGGGCTTGCCAGCCTGACACGAATTCCACTGATCTTTCAATGAATAAAACAGCAATCACTGGTCAATCAGAGAGTAAATCTCATGCAGACCACATTCTCGGCTTCTTGTTGCGGTGCAACTCAGACGCGATGCGTCTGAGCCATCCCTGTGGTGAATGAGACAGTAATTATTCGAGCGATACTTAACCGTTTTTACCGCAGCACTTTTTATATTTTCTTCCGCTTCCACAGGGGCAAGGTTCGTTGCGACCAACGCTGGCAACTTTTTCCAACGTTGGTGTTGACAGTCTCGATGCGTAAGTCTCCTGTTCACTCGACAGTTCTTCCACTTCTTGAGTTGCCTGTCTCTGTGCCAATAACGCTGCGTTATATTGCAGCATAAAGAGCTGAGCCTGTTCTTCGTCGGACATATCATAACCGGCTTGTTTCCCGGACATGAAAAAAGACTTCGCCATGCCGAAATTACGAGAATCGCCCAACAGTGATTCAAGTTCCTCTGTATCTTGATCAGTCAAACGGACCAAAATGTCATCCGCGTTTTTGAGTGATCGTGTTCGCTTGAGAAATTCCCAGAAGGCTCGTAGTTCTGAAATAACCTCGCAGGCTTTGTTTGCGTCTATCGATACTTTGCGGGGAAAAATATCGAAAATTATTTCGTCAACAGCGCCGGACGAAACTTCCGCCATGTTTTCACCGAAATAATTCCCCGCATATTCCATGAAGGTAGCAGCCCAGTAGACCGAACGGTCAAACTCCTCTTCGAATTGTTGAGCTTCCTGCGATCTCGCAAATTCATTCATCAATTCATCGATATAGGAACAAAGAGCCTCATGATCAACTTCTTCGTCATATTCATCCAGAATTGATGTATTGATATCGAACATCGCTCACTCCTTTTTATTCGGTTCGCTTTTCGAAATCCAACTTATCTAAGTTTATAAACAGCGAAACAATTATATGCTTATTTTTCCAGAAAAAAAGGTGAATCCAATATGAAATCAAGGAAATTCCAGAAGGTGTTTCACTCCATTTTGATGTCACAACAAGCAGGGTTTCACCTCATTAGAGCCTGTTTTTTCCATTTTTCAAAGTTCAGGTCTGATCTTGCGTCATTTTTGACGAATGACTACCCTGCGGGTCCTCTCGAGAATCTCCCTGTAGATTCTCCTCACTTTGGCCTTCGTTTTCCTTGGTTTTCACCATTCCCACACTGGTTTTCATGCGCGGTCATCCTTTTCTGTACCGTTCGATGTCTATCATCTGCACGTTTTTGTGTTTGATGATGCTCTCGGGCTGCGCGGTCAGCAGGCAGGAATCGGGAGTTACTTTTGCCTGGAAAAAGCCGAAATGGGTCAATCCATTTGCTTCGGTTTCTAACCAGAAAAAAGTGAGCGAAGAAAAGAAAGTGGCAGAATCCGGGCAGCAAAACGAAGAAAAAACAGCCTCTGCAGAAAATCCATTTCAGGAAAAAGAAGCCTCTACAAACATAAAACTGGCTTCATCAAGCCAGAATGCAAAGTTGGGTCAAACGACAACCAAAGATCTTCCGGCTGGTTTAGACGCTGCAACATTAATGCTGATTCAAACTGAATTTGAAAATGTATCAGTGGCGGAACGTAAAAAATGGTATGAAGAATTGCGCCAGGTGCCGCCTGGCATGATCCCTCAAATCTTGAAAATGAGGCGATTAGCCCAGAAATCTCTCGATGAATCCTCTACTCCCGATCAAAAATCACCGAATAAACGGACCAGCCTCAAGCTCGCCTCCAATTCTCAACAAAACCGATATGAATCGACTGCTGATACACCGTGGAACAATCAAGGCCTTCCCAGAAAAGAATTAAAACTGGGCGAATCGCGTCCACAGCCTTGGGATTCATCTGAGCCAAATGGAAATCCCAGCCAGAAATTGGATGTGGCTCAAAAACAAGATCTGACCGTGCCACCGCCATTCAATTCTCCTGAAACAAACTTATTGGAATCATTGCTCAATCCACAAAATGGCAATCAGGATTTTCAAAAATCGCTCGATCAATTTATCGCCATCGCAGAACGGCGAGTCGCTTCACTGCAACGAAGTGATGACGAAAAACAGAATCAGGAATTCATTGCCAGCCAGGCTTATTTAAGAATGCTCTATCTGATGGCGAACCGTCAGGAAAGAGCACTCGAAGCGATCCCGAACATTCCGCCCGCCGATCAGGAATTCTGGCAGCAGATGTTCTGGGCGATGTCCAACTATTTCGATGCCGAGGGAATTCCGAACTCATCCGACCGAGCCACGCATACAATTTCGCAACTGACTGAAGCGATGGGGCGATTGCGTCAACGGGCAAATCTTGAACTGCGAAATGTTCTATTCTGCACAAAAATCGACGGCTTTGGCACTTATGATCGCTTCGAACGCTCCGAATTCACTCCCGGTCAACCGGTCTTAATTTATGCAGAGGCACGAAACTTCCTCAGTTCGCCCACAGCGAACGGGCAATATAAAACAGTCCTGAAATCAACCATCGAAATCCATCGCGCCGGTTCTCAGGGAGGCGTTATTTCCAAGCAGGAATTCCCGCCGACCGAAGATTTCTGCAGAAACCGCAGAACCGATTACTTCCACAGTTACCTGCTCAACATTCCCAAAGACCTCCCAGCCGGTCCGTACGTGCTGAAGCTGATTGTCGAAGACCAACTGAACCGAAAAGTCGCCAGCTACATGGTCAACTTTTCGATTATCTGATCGTTGCTAACGTTTCAGCGTGCTTGAGCTGAAATATAATCAGCGAGGACATTGAGGTTTTTCATAAACGTTCTGGTTTCGATCACGGGTGTTTTTTGATAGCTCGATCTTCCCGTGCGAATTTTCCCCTGGGTCACCCACGCCCCTCGATCATTGAGACTGTTAACGGCTGCTTTGGCTTTTGCCTGCAAAAAGGGAGTTAATCGTGGTTGCTTGACAGGATATCGCAACGCCTTCAGCTTTTCAGAATCAAGACGTACTAATTTGCGATACTGACTTTCCAGTGAATCAAGATTTGCCCCGACAATAAAAGCGTAATGCGTCGGCATATTGTCGGAGTGATCAGTTAATTCATATTTCAAATTAAAATAGAGAGGCTTATTGGTTTTGAGTTCGTAAAACCGAGCCAGGTGTTTGTTCGGTAGTTGTGAACGGCGTAGATAGTTGATTGCTCGCGGGATCGGTTCGAGGAATTTTTTGTCTCCCGTATGAATATAAAGTCGCATCAACACCTTGATCACCCCCTGCGATTCTCCCCCGGTGATCGCGGGAGGTTCAAACTTCCTCGCCCAGGCAGGGTGCATCTTGACATCGTACTGCTGTGCCCAGGCGGGTTGTGGTTCGGGCATTTGCGCCAACAGAATGAATTCCCCTGCCCGAATGCCTGCCTGTCGAAAGCGTTCCTCGCCGTAAATATGGTAAGCAAGAAACATCACCTCGATCAGATCAGCAATTGTGTTGTCGTTGAACGTGTAATAATGCGAGTAGTTTTTTCGAGGAAAGACTCGTGACCAACTTTCTGGATAGCTCGCTTTGAGGACCGGAAAATCTTCTGGCCTGGGAAATTGACTGTACTGCTGGGGCCAGGCTCCGTTGGGATATTGTGCTTTGAGAAAACAGACTTGAGCATAAAGGACCGCTTCATGAATCGCCTGATCCTGAAAGTTCAATTCCTTATCGATCAGCATGAGAAAGCGTAAAGCCGATTGTGATTTATTATCGTCAAACGTTGTGCTGTTCCGCCCTTTGGTCATTCCACTTTTACGATATTGGTATTTCAACGGTTTTTCGAAATCGATTAAAGAAGCCCAGCCCCCCGATTGCAACTGTCCCGCCACCAACGCATCGGCTGCTTTTTTTGCCGCCTCCAACGCCACCGCTTCTCCCGTTTTCTGATACGCAATCAGCATCGCTTCCCCAACCGCGGGCGTGCCTGGTGGTTCGACCCAAATTTGATGAGTAGTCGCCGCCTCTTCTCCCTGTCTGATTGAAAGATCTTCACTGTATGCGTAGAGGTAGCCGCCGTTGGTAGAAACTTCATTTTGAAAAAAAAGAACCGCTTTCCTCAACGCCAAGCGTGCCTGTTTTACCGAAATATCTGCCCTGCAATACGGTTGGGCAATACTAAAACAGATTAAGAACAGCAACCAGGATTTATTTCTGCCAAATCGATTTAACATGCTATTCTTCCTGTTGAATTGAAGTTTTTCAATAATCGCAGCTACGCAATACAGTAACACAGACTGGAACAGCCGCAACCAATAATTTGATTACCACTAAGGCACGAGGACACAAAGAAGAAAGTTTTTATTGGAACTTTTCGTTTAACGGCAAGCCGAAGGCGACTGCGTAAACCGGTTTGCATGATTTGAAAAATACTGAACCGCACCTAAACATGAATAATCGCAAATCAATCTTCAGTGATGGTATCTGCTTTGTGTTCTTCATTCTTGGTGGCTTCGTGCCTTGGTGACTTCGTGCCTTGGTGGTGAAAAAATGATATCAGGTCTCATCACTTTGAAAAGAGGGTGAGAATTCGCCGGATGAAATAAGGAAAAATTGCCAGCAGGGCAAAGGCTAGCCAGAGCCGCGGCGTCATGATTCCACTCAGTCCATTTTCTGCGAGTTCATTGATGGTGGGGACATTCGAGCCAGCGTAAACATAAACGATGGTTCCCGGCAACATCCCCAACTGGCTCACCCACCAGAAAGTTCGTGTGCGAATGGGCGTTAGCCCCATCACCAAATTGATGACAAAAAACGGGACGGCTGGAATTAACCGTAACGAAAAAAGATAGAACGCTCCTTCTTTTTTCAACGCCTGTTCAATTTTCTTCAGCGAATTGCCAAACTTCGTGGTGACAAAATCTCTGAAGAAAAAACGACTTGCCAAGAATGCGAGCGTTGCCCCGGTTGTTGAGGCAAAGCTGACCAAAACAACTCCTGCATATAAGCCGAATAACCAACCGCAAAATAATGTCAACACAACCGCCCCCGGGAATGAGGTGCCGGTAATGATTGCATAAACAATAAAGGCGATCACATAACTGCTTACTCGATGCTGGGCATAATAATCGCGCAGCAACGTTTCCTGTTGAGCCATCGCGGTCAACGAAAACTGTTCGCGATAATTTAACATGCCCCACAGAAAGATGGCGCCCAGCAGGATCAGTAGCCAGCTTTTCCAATGTTTACGCAAAGTAAAAGTGCGACTTGAATCGATCAGCTTTGCTTGTTTTCTTTCAATCATTCAGACTCTTTAAGCTCTTATCAATGAAGTGCTGCGTAAAACTGGCAGGATGTTTTGAAGAATCGTAGGTTAGGCTTTCCAGCCTGACATCATTACGCACAAACTTTTCGAGAAAAAAAGTCCGTTCGCTGGTAAATCAAAAGGTGAGCTTCATGGAAACCACATTTGTCAGGTGGAAAGCCTAACCTACTTTTCCCTAACGCCTAATACCTACTACCTAACGCCTATTCCCCAGTTTGATTCCGGTTTATCCGGGTTGGGCATTAATGAAACAATACGGCTAATCGTCATTATTGGCGCAACCTTCCTATTCCTTTTGAATTCTTTTACTCACCATTTGCAACTTACTCCCGGTGAGCTAGGTTTTCTCATATTCCGGATTCCAGCCAGAATTGATTTGTCCGTGTGATGCACAAATCAATCAAAGAAAACAAAATTGTATTGCTGACTATAACAAGTCATTCAAGGAATGGGTTCAATGATCGTTGAAGCTGTTGAAAGACCATCTATTTCTAACACAACGGTTGCCCCTGCCGCAATCGCAGCTACCTCACGTGGGTTATTGGCGATTGTCGAATTGTATCAACGAGCAAAAAAACTGCATGAGCAGGATACAGCCAGCATCATTCCTCGATCAATTCTGCGCGATTTAGTGACGGCTCTTCATTATCGCGATGAAAATACGTTTTTGCATTCGCATCGCGTCGGACAACTGGCTGTAGGGCTGGCGCGACATTTATATTGGAACGAAGAAACGGTACATCTTCTGGAAGTTGCTGCACTGCTTCACGATATTGGCAAAATTGGTATCCCTGATCATATCCTTTATAAACCGGGGCAATTTACCGGGGATGAAACATCGCTGATGGCCTTGGGGACGGAAATTGCAAACGATATTCTTCAAATATGTCACGTCCAGCCAGAATTAAGACAAGCGATTATTGAATCGCGAATGCACTACTCTTTTCTGGAAGATCAAACACGTGAACTGGGGCAGGAGCTTTCGCTGGCTGGAAGATTGCTCGCTGTTGCAGATGTTTACGAATCTCTTTCTCGTGACCAGGTTTACCGACGGGCATTCACGCATCAGGAAATTATCGACTACTTCAACGAACAGGCTGGAAAGCAGTTTGATTCGAACATGGTTACAGCGTTAATTCGCTGGCTCCAGCCGGAAATACTGGCTCAAATTCAAACCACATCAAATAAACAAAACGCAAACGGAACAGAAAGCGAAATGCAAGGCTCGCTGGCGACCGCTTCGCTTTGCAATGTTTTTGCCGATTTGTATGCTCTGGAATCTTCTTTCGATGGAGTTTTAATTACTGATCAAAATCGAGAAATTGTTTTGCTTTCTCGGGGTGTTCAATCTCTTTATGGTCAGAACGAACAAGATCCCATGCCTCAACATTGGTCGCCGGAATCGTTTCCGATAGCAGATCCTTTTGAAGAGAAATTCCCGGAAGGAGCGTCTCCTTATGAACAGGCAATAACAACAAAACATAGCTCCACGTTGAATGTCAAACTTCCGGGCAGTACAGGAAAATGGGCCGATGTGGAATTGCAAACATTGCCTTTGATCAATTTTAACAATCAATTTCAAGGTATTGCTGAGTTCTGTAAATACAAAAATCACAACCAACAACAAAGCACGCAATATCGTGAACTTGCGTTACAGGCAAGTCGAGATGCACTCACAGGCGTTGCCAACCGGGGGGAGTTGGAGAACCAACTTTCATCGATTATGGAGAAGTTCAAGGCAGACCCGCAAGGCAGTCTTTTTTCTGCCATCTATTTAGATATCGATCATTTCAAAAACATTAACGACACCTATGGTCACGCGGTTGGCGATGAAGTTCTCATCAAACTGGCCAGGTTGTTGCAGCGTGAAGCCTACTCCAGTGAATTTGTCGCCCGGTATGGCGGCGAAGAGTTTGTGATTATCTGTCCCGATCTGCAACTGATGCAAGCCGCTGGTCGTGCAGAACGCTTTCGGCTGGAAATTGCCAAGCTGAAGTTTGATAGCGTGCCTTCTCTTTCAGTTACCTCTTCCTTTGGAGTTGCCATCTCGGAACCGGGTGATTCTTTAGGAAGTCTGCTGAAAAGATCAGACAAGGCATTGTACCAATCAAAACGGGAAGGACGAAATCGTACAACTGCACTCGAAAGAGAAGAAATCGAAACAAGTAAACCTGTCGATAAAAATAAACCTAACGACGATTTAATCTTCATCGCTGATATGCACTGCATGTTACACGAAGCAATTCTGGTGATGAAATTAAAGGGATTTGTTCAGGAAAACAAAGCTCGGCTGCTCAGCATCGAAAAAGGGAAAGCAGTCATTCAGGTGGGACGGGAAGGCCTGTTTATTAAGTGGGGAAAGAAAGAGAAACGACAGCCGATTCGTATCGATATCGACGCCAGCGATGCCTTGCGCCCCTCAACGCCGAAGTCTCCCAAAAGAAGATTGAATATAAAAATCAGCCCTGTAGGAGTCCCCGGCAATCGCGAAATATTCCTCCGCCGCGCCCGTCACGTCTTCCGAGAACTAAGATCTCACTTCATCGAATAATGCTTCGCGCGTCCACTACATAGCATCTTATCAATGAAATGCTGCGCAAAAGTGGCGAGAGATTAGTACCACGAAAAAGAAAGATGTGAACCACGCAGACACTGAGAACACCGAGAACACTGAGGCAAAACAAAAAAAGGCTCTCATTTTAGAAAAATAGTTTTTGGTTACGGCGGTCAGAACAGACCAGCCGTGCTGGGATCTCTGCGTCTCTGTGGTTAATTTTATTTTCCTGTTTGGTTCTGACTATGCCGGGTTAGGAATAGTCCCAAAATAAGTTACCGATTTAACTGATAAGAAATATGAATTGGACAAAGTAGAGTGGATTATTGAAACAGGGAAGTTAATTCGGGACTATCCCTTATTGTGCAGCATTTCATTAATCATCTTTAGAAATAATGCTGGGGCCTTTGCCGAATTTTTTTTCGTACTTTCCGTTCCCCATTTTTTCGTATTTGGTGAAGCCAAGCTTGTCGAGCTTTTTGTCGTCTTTCATGCTGCGTTCCATGTTCATGTCCATCCAGCGGGTGCCAATCGCTGCTGCGGTAATGACACGCCGCACGGGTTCACCTGTTTCCGGATGTTTAGTCAACGCATCTTCTGAGATTCGCTGGACGATTTCAAACCGCTCGCCCGGTTGACCATCTTCTTGAATCACTTCATAAATATAAACAGGCATAACGATCCTCAATTTGTAACGCAGTACAAAGTGGCACAATAGTTGTATTTAAGCGAATACTTTTGGGTGATTTTCCCGTTCGTCTGGCAAACAGAAAAAACGCCCCCATATTATAACACTCACGATAAGAAGAAGAAATACTATACAAAGAAGAAAGGTAACAATTCGGCTTTGGTGTAGGGTCGGGAAATAAAAGGTGTCACGGGAAATAAAAGGTGTCAGGAACCTTTTTTCGTAATTTCACCCAAAAAGTTAATCAGTTGTGACTCGAAAGAACAATAATTACTCGAGAAATACCCATAAACCGAGATTAAAGGTTCCTGACACCTTTTTTCCCTGACACCTTTTTTCCCCACCTTTTTTCCCCGCTACCCGGTTTACTTCATTTCAACACGCGTTGTTCAATATAGATTTCGCTTTGGTCGAGGCCCACTTCTTTAAGTTGGTTATTTAATTCTGTTTCAGCCGAGGGGAGGGAAGAGCCGAAGTAAAAAATTCTGCAGCGGATTCCCTGATTGTCTCCTTTGGCCTGTTTGATGATTTCTAAAGCATCTGTCAGTTCAATTTTCTTGACCGATTGGGGTGGCGTTGAATTAGTGCCAAGCAAGTAATGTTTTTCTTCGACAATGATCGTCACCAACTGCGATGTATCCGGCAGCGGGATCGCTTCTTGTTTGGTATCTGTTGAAGTAGTCTGCTTTGGCATTTCGGGGGCAGCATCTCCAATGATATCGACCTTTTCTGTCGAACTGTTGGATTGAGCATTTGATAAATCTCCGGCATCGTCGCCATTGCCGGTGCCGATCCCCATGCCCAGATTACGCAGCAAAAATGCGAGTCCGACTCCCACAACAAGAATCGCTCCAACGGTTGCTCTTTTCTGTAATGATTTCATACCGCTTCTCCGACAGTTAGTCTCTTATCAATAAAATGCTGTGCAACAGGGGCAGGATTACTTTTCTTTTTTCTCTGTGATCTCTGGGTCTCTGTGGTTATTTTTATTTTCTTGTTTGGTTCCGGCTACGCCGGGTTAAGGAAACCAAGGGGGGTGTCTAAATACGTGCCCACTTATTGTTCCATTATTGAACAGAATGATAGACATTCTTGTTTGCCTTTAATACGGCATACTCAAACAAGACAGACGCCGAATGTCTGTACTCCCTGTGTATGAACAGAAGTTCCTCTAAGTCGTCTGCTTCATCATGTGCATCGCTTGTAACAGGTTAGACTGCGTCCAGAGTAGCGGGGTGATATCGTTGGGGACGTATTTCCCTTTTTCGAGGTAGTACGATTCCGGACACTTTAGCGGTTCGAATGATGAGGCTTCGTTGGTTAATTGAGAAAGTGAACGGTGGAAGTATTCCACCTGTTTTTTTCGGTCGGCTCCGTTTTGTGATTGCTGATATCGCTTGCCGAAGATGATTGAAATGATGGGATCGAAAATGCACCACTGTGCTTCTTCGCCCGGCGATAAAAGTGCATCGCGGGTTGATTGATCGTCGCTGAAATCTTCGGTCCGTTTATCGGCATCGAGCTTCGTTTTGTAATCGGCACACCAGTATGAATCGCCGAGGTAACGACGGATGCCGTATTCGCCTTGCAGGTGATCGATTACGTTACCGATAATTCGATCGGCAATCGCACCGGTGACAATTTGAAGCGGCTCAACCAAAAACAGTAGCGCTGCATCGTAATTGCGATGTTTGAGCGGAGCTTTCTGAATGCACTCTTCCGGGAGGATATCAAGCATTGAATTTTGGCCGCGCGTGATCGCATCTTCGATCCAGTCGGATCGCCCGCAGGTATCGTTGGAAGCGGTCACAAAATCTGGTTTTTCATCGTACAGATGACTCAATTCCAACAGCCCGGCCGTTGCGGTGCCGATGCTGCTGGCTGCAATTTTTCGGACCTCTTCCCAATGCCCGCTATCTTCATCTTCCCAGAATTTGATGGTGTGAAAATAGTCGATAAACAAACCGAGCAAATGTTTGTGAGAATCCTTCGGTTGCAGATGATCCTCTCTGCACAGTTTGCAATAGAGCCAAAGAAAATAGCCGAGCGCATCGTTCTGGGCGTGTGCCCATTTCTGATCGATCTCTTTCAGTTTTTCTGCATTGAATCGAATATGAGGCCGCTGCATCGGATCGTTCGCGTTGGCTTCGCCGGAAATAATATCTGTAAATCGATGTTGATACTTCACAAAGAAATCAGCCAAAGCAGAAAGACATTTCGCAGCCGCCTTTGTTTGTCCAACAACGTAATGTCCGTAAGCGACCAGCACGTTATCTCGAACCCAGGCGTTGGAGTAGCCTGTGTACTCGTAATCTTCCTGAAGCGCGAGCGCTGCCGGGAAGATGCCGTTAGGTAGCGGCGCAAAATGAAATGTCCCCGCTTCATGCAAGGTCTTTTCCAGGGTTTGCAAATCGGCACTGGTTTGCTGAGTTGATAAAAACTTTTGAATTGCCTTGGCTGGCTTATTCGGCATAAAAAAACTTCCTTGAAAGTAAAAGAGAAGAGAGCCGTAGGGGCCGCTACTGCGGACCATCTTGTTGGCTGCCTACTTTTTTGGCCCGCATTGGCGGACCCTACGATTTTTTCTTACGATACTGCTGACGAAACGATTCTTTGGGGGCGGGAGGGAGTTCGCGTTGACGGCCCCAGGGGTTGAGGAAATTGTAGAGCATGAAGCGAGGCAGATGCCGCAACTTCCAGCGTCCCCAGTAGCCGACCCATTGAAATAAGTTCGGTCGCTGCATCAGGAAGCTGGTCATTTTCATACTCCAACGTTTTCCTGCAGGAAGTAAATGAAGCAGTACCAATTTATGACGCCAGGTATAAAGCTGATGATGCAGATCAATTTTTACCGGGCAAACGTCGGTGCATGATCCACATAAACTGCAAGCGTGAGGCAAACTCGCGCTCGCTTTGGGATCCTGGGCAGGAGCAAGTATCGAACCAATCGGACCAGGAACCGTATTATGATAACTATGACCGCCACTTCGACGGTACACCGGGCAGGTATTCATGCAGGCGCCGCAGCGAATGCACTTGAGTGAATTGCGAAACTCTTCTTCGCCCAGCAATTTACTGCGACCGTTATCGACAAGTACCAGATGCAATTCCGAATTTTCATCTTTCGGACCGTGAAAATGTGAACTGTAAGTCGTAATCGGCTGCCCGGTCGCAGAGCGAGCCAGAAGTCGCAGGAAGACGCCGAGGTCTTCTGCGCGTGGAATTATTTTTTCGATTCCCATACAGGCAATATGCACGGGAGGTAGAGAGACCCCCAAATCTGCATTCCCTTCGTTGGTACAAACAACAAAACCACCTGTTTCTGCAATCGCAAAGTTGACGCCTGTCATGCCCGCATCAGCTTGCAGAAATTGTTCCCGTAAATGCTGACGAGCCGCTTCGGTTAAATAGTCGGGGTCAGAGGCTCCTTTTTCCGTTCCAAGATGTTCGTGGAAAGTCTCACCGACTTCTTCTTTTGTGATGTGAATCGCGGGCAAGACAATATGACTGGGCGATTCCTTGCGAAGCTGAACGATCCGTTCCCCCAGATCGGTATCAATCACTTCAATATCGTGACGTTCCAGAAACGGATTCAGATGGCACTCTTCGGTGAGCATCGATTTGCTTTTGACCAGCTTTTTTACTTTGTGTTTTTGCAAAATCGAAAGTACAATTTCGTTATGCTCAGCCGCATCTTTCGCCCAGTGCACCTGCACACCCAGCTTCTCGGCGTTCTCTGTAAATTGAACGAGTAACTCATCCAGGTGAGTTAAAACGTATCCTTTTATTTGCGTTGCGGTGCTGCGTAGCTGTTCCCACTCTGGCACCGAGTGAGCCATTTTGTCTCGCTTTTCCCGCACAAACCACAAGGCGCGATCATGCC